>Ga0184637_10000011_pt1 | contig 121634 bp, 132 predicted proteins | sample PLM3_127_b2_FD_133143 | JGI IMG/M metagenome (GOLD analysis project Ga0184637, IMG submission 133143) | Groundwater sediment microbial communities from an aquifer in East River, Colorado, USA - PLM3_127_b2 | ecosystem: Environmental > Terrestrial > Soil > Riparian zone | place: USA: East...
GACCTTTTTGATCAGCCTGCACTCAGAATGGTGTTTTTCAGCATCCTGTTCGTGCGGGCCCAACTAACTTCGCCATACTTCGTTGGACTCGGAGGGGGGTACCCCCCCCTTCCGAACCTACTGGCCCGTCATTTGGGCCCGCACCTCGGCACGATTTAGTGACTGGGTCAAACTCGTTGGGAGATCTCCAGCGCGTGGGGATGGCCCTGCTCGAGGTTCGAGACCTTGCGATCCACTTCGGCGGGATTCGGGCATTAACCGGGGTCAGTCTCTCGGTTTCCCCGGGCGAGACCCTGGCGATCATCGGTCCGAACGGATCGGGAAAGACATCACTTTTTAACTGTATTTCCGGCATCTATTCGCCCAGCGCGGGGAGTATTGCGTTTCGGGGGGAAAGCCTTCTCGGGCTCACTCCCGACCGAGTGAGTCGGCGGGGGGTCGCTCGCACGTTTCAGAATCTTCGTCTCTTCCACACCATGCCGGTCCTTGACAACCTCCTGGTAGGCCGACACCGTTACTTTCGGAAGAACTTTGCCGCCGCTCTTCTCCGCCTTCGCCGCGAGGAGGTCAATCACCGGCGCCGCGCGGAGGAGATCCTCGAGTTTTTGAACCTCGAACCCTACCGGAAAAGCCGAGTCGCCGATTGTCCCTTCGGGATCCAGAAGAGAGTCGAACTAGGCCGCGCTCTCGCCACAGAACCGAGCCTCTTGCTTCTCGATGAGCCGGTATCCGGCTTGACCGCTGAGGAGAAGGAGGAATTCTCTTACTGGATCCATGAGATCCGTGGACGCTTCAATGTGACGATTCTCCTGGTGGAACACGATCTGCGGGTCGCGTCGCGCCTCGCCGATTACATGGTCGCCCTGGATCACGGTGTAAAGATCGCCTGGGGAACTCCCGCGGAGGTTCAATCCCATCCCGAGGTCATCAAGGCATACCTTGGGGGTTGACTGGATCTCCCCGCTGGAAAAATGAGCTTCCTCACAGTGTCAAATATCGAGACGCTCTACTTCGACCGGATCTATGCCCTGCGCGGAGTCTCCATCGAAGTCCGTGAGGGGACGATCTTTACGGTGCTCGGGCCCAACGGGGCAGGCAAGACCACGTTGCTCAAGACAATCGCCGGGCTCATCAAGGACCAACCAAAGAAGGGGACAATCGAATTTGATGGCCGGCGAATTGAACGCTGGTCGGCCGAGAGAGTCGCCGCCCTCGGGATCGTCTACGTCCCAGAAGATCGGGGGCTTTTCCGTGAGCTGACGGTTGCCGAGAATCTTGACCTGGGACTCTGGGGGCGCCGGGACAACTCGATTGCAAAGGACCTCGAGACCGTGTTTCGAATGTTCCCCGTCCTGAGAGAGCGAAGCCGACAGCAGGCTGAGAGTCTCTCCGGGGGTGAGCAACAGATGCTCTCGATAGGTCGAGCCATGCTGCGCCGACCCCGACTCCTGATGCTCGACGAGCCATCCCACGGGCTCGCCCCCCAAATCGCGACCATGGTCTACGATGCACTGGCCACCATCAGTATGACGGGGTCCACGATCCTCCTGGTGGAACAGAACGCCCGGTTAGCGCTCAGGGTGGCTCACGAAGGGATTATTCTCGAGGCCGGGAGAGTGATGCTGCAGGGGACTGCCCAAGAGATCGAGCAGAATGACGATGTCAGGGATTTATACCTTGGCGTCGGCGAACCGGGAACATCGGCAACAGGCTGGCGTCTTTATCGCAAGCGAAGGCGATGGTGACCGTGCCCGAACAGCCCCGAACGCTGCCGGAGCTATTCTTTTCCCGGGTTTCTCAGAGAGGCGCCAGAGCGGCCCTCCGATATAAGGATCTCGGAATCTGGCGAACGGTCTCCTGGAAAGAATACGGGGAGGCGGTTCGCAAGGTGGCGGCTGGCCTCCTTGCCTTCGGGCTCCGCCTCGGGGAGAACGTGGCAGTCCTCGGGGAAAATCGGCCGGAGTGGCTTTACTGCCACCTTGGCATCCAGACGGCCGGCAATGCAACCTGTGCTATCTATGCGACGTCAGCTGCTGAGCAGATCTCGTACCTGCTCAACCATTCGGAATCGCGGGTCCTCTTTCTTGAAAACGAGGAGCAGCTCGATAAGGTCTTCTCGATTTTGCCAGAAACTCGCTTGGAGAGGATCGTCGTGTGGGACGAAAAGGGGCTATGGGGATTTTCGGACGATCGGGTCTCTTTTTTCGACGATTTCCTGGAAGGGGGGGGAAGGTTCCTCGAGACTTATCCCGGGCGACTCGAAGAGCGGATGGCGAGGGTGGCTCCAGAAGACACGGCCATGATGATATATACCTCTGGGACGACGGGTCCGCCCAAGGGGGCCATGATTTCTCATCGGAACATTCTCGAGGTGACCCGCTCGTTCGTGGAAGTCCATCCGGCTCGGGAAGACGACGAAGTCGTATCCTACCTGCCCCTGGCCCACATTTACGAGAACCTCATTTCCGTCTTTCGGGCGATCGGAATTGGGCACGCCGTCAACTTCATCGAAAACCCTGAGACCCTCTTCCAGAATCTTCCGGAGATCTCCCCGACCTACTTCGCGAGCGTGCCACGGATCTGGGAGAGGCTCGCCTCCGCGGTGGAGCTTAGGATGGCCGACTCGACCAGGCTCAAGCGCACGGCCTATCGGCTGGCCGTTGCCATCGGTCGCCGGTATGTGAGGCAGAAGACGGCTCGCGGTTGGGTCGGATTCCCTCTTGGGCTGCTCCATGCGCTCGCGTATTGGGCCGTGCTCTACCCGCTCAAACGGCAGCTCGGATTTGACCGCACGCGCGTCGCGATCTGCGGGGCCGCGCCCGCCTCCCCCGAGCTCTTTGAGTATTTTCATGCCCTTGGCATCCCCCTGATCGAGGGGTATGGCCAAACAGAGTCCACAGGGCTCATCTCAGTCAACCGCGTGCAGCGCGCCCGGGTAGGGACTGTCGGAGAACCGATCCCTGGGATCGAGGTTTGCCTTGCCGATGACGGCGAGATTCTGGTGCGTGGCCCCAATGTGTTCAAGGGATACTTTAAGGACGAAGAGCTAACTGCCAAAACGATCGACCAGAGCGGGTGGCTCCACACCGGTGACATCGGGGCGTGGGAGGACAGCTACCTCAAAATCGTCGACCGCAAGAAAGAGATCATCATCACCGCAGGGGGGAAAAACATTTCGCCGGCCTCGATCGAAAACAAGCTGAAGTGGAGCCCATACATTCAGGACGCGGTGGTAATCGGCGACCGAAAGAAATATCTCGTGGCCCTGATCCTCATCGACGAGGACAATGTGACGAAGTTCGCCCAGGACCGACGCATACCGTTCTCAGCCTTTCACGACCTGACCCAGCACCCGGAGGTGTTCCGCCTGATCGCTGGTGAGGTCGAGAGGGTCAACAAGACGGTCTCCCATGTAGAGTCCGTCAAGAAATTTGCGTTGCTCCCGCGACGGTTCTATGAGGAAGAGGGGGATGTCACCCCAACGAAAAAGGTGAAGCGGGCCGCGCTCGCCAAGCGCTACGCAGATCTCGTCTCGACCCTCTACCAGGATTGAGCCGTGGATCGAGTGGCAAGCTACACGGAAGATCTTCGCCTGGTTCGGAAGTGGCCCGAGAAGCTTCTGGCCGGCATCCTCTTGCTCGCGCTATGCCTCTTACCGCAATTCGGTTCGGACTACGCGATCTACATCGTCACGCTGATCTCCACCTATGCCATCGGCGTCCTCGGCCAGAATCTATTGATTGGGTTCAGTGGGCAGGTCTCCTTCGGTCAGGCCGGGTTTCTCGGGATCGGTGCCTTCACCCTGGCCCACCTCACCCGGGCAGGAGTGGTATTTCCTCTGGCCCTTCTGGCAGCGGGGGCCATGGCGGCGCTCTTTGGTCTCTTGGTCGGGTTTCCGGCTCTTCGCCTCAAGGGACCGTACCTCGCCGTCGCCACGCTGGGATTCGGGATTGCGGTCTATCAGGTCCTGGCCAATTGGGACACCCTCTCCGGAGGCCGGATGGGACTCGCCATCCCGCCCCTCGTGTGGAACGGGCTCTCAAAGCGCCTCCTGATGTACTACGTGAACGTGGGACTCGCGATTTTGTTCGCGCTGGCTACCTATAATTTGGTCTCGTCTTACGTTGGGCGGGCGTTCATCGCGATCCGCGACAGCGACATCGCGGCCGAAGTGATGGGGATAAACCTGACGCGGTACAAGCTCCTTGCCTTCGCGGTGAGCTCGTTCTACACGGGAGTTCAAGGCGGTCTCCTCGCCCAATTGCTGGGCCACCTGGAGCCGCAGATGTTCACTCTTGCGGAAACCATTACCCTCATTGTCGGGGTGGTGGTCGGGGGCCTTGCGCGGGTGGAGGGATCTCTGTTCGGCGCCGCGTTTGTGATCCTGGTGCCCCAGGTCTTTGCCAGTTCTCGGGAGCTGGTCCCCGTAGTCTATGGGGCGGCCATCCTCCTTGTGATCATCTTCGAGCCTCATGGGTTCGCCGGACGTTGGATGAAATTTCGCTTGTATTTCTCGCACTGGCCGTTTCGGTGAGACGAGCCTAGGATGGAATGGTTGCTCCAGTATCTCCTGGCCGGGTTGTCGGCGGGTAGCACGTACGCCCTGGTCGCCCTGGGACTCGTTCTCGTCTACCAGTCGTCGCGGGTCCTAAACTTTGCCCACGGCGACGTGGCCGCCTTTGCCACGTTTATCGCGTATACCGCGCTTTCTGCCCGACTCCCCTTCGGAGTCGCATTCGGTCTTGCCGTGATGTTCAGCGCAGCCCTTGCCACGACCTTCTACTTGGGGATCTTGATCCCCGCGCAGCGGAGAGACGCGACGCATCTCGGTCAAGTGATCATGACACTCGGACTCGGCCTGATTCTTCAAGGCGGCGCGGCCTTTTTCTGGGGGACAGAGCCACAACCATTCCATTCTCCCCTTTCTGATACGCGGATCTTGAAAATCGGCCCGGTCGCGATGACGGAGCTTGGACTCGGAACACTGGGAACAGCACTCTGCTGCTCCCTGCTGCTGTACGGGTTTGTTCAACGCACCCGAGTGGGGCGGGCAATGCGGGCGACGTCCGAAAATCTCGTTGCGGCCCAGACGCTGGGGATACCGACTCGGCAACTCGTGGCCCTCAGCTGGGCGGTTGCTGCCGTGCTGGGAGCGGTCGCTGGGGCCCTTCTCGCGCCAGCGCTCTTCCTCGACCCGTACTTCATGATCGACCCGTTCCTCAAAGGATTTGCAGCTGCCATCCTGGGTGGGTTGAACAGCCTCCCGGGCGCCATCGTGGGAGGCCTGATTCTCGGGATTGCCGAGAGCTTGAGCGGAGCCTACATTGCCATCCAGTTCAAAAACACTCTGGCGTTCGTGATCATTATCCTCGTCCTACTGGTCAGACCCGAGGGACTCTTGGGCCATGAGTTCAAGGAGCGGGTCTGAGGGTGATCTGAGGGATCGAGGCGGATGACATCAGAGATCAAAGCGAACATCACGGGAGTCGTCTTTCAGATCCCCGTGGGCGTCGGGGATTGGGTGAACCAGGGAGACCCGATCGTCATCTTGGAGTCTATGAAGATGGAAATCCCCGTGGAGGCCCCGCGGCCCGGGGTAGTCCGGGAGCTTTCGGTACAAGAGGGGGCGACCGTGCAGGAGGGGGACGTCGTGGCGCGGCTGGAATAGGCGGTTTTGCGGAGAAATTCCGCTTGACAGCTTCTTTAAATGTGATATACTCGGGCCGCTTTAGGGGTAGGCTGCTTCGAGGATTTGGGATTTGGAACGGTTCCAGGCCGCAAGGGCAGCAGGACAAGGGCCCTCGCGGCTTTTTTCTTCGGCCGGTCACCCCGAAATACGCAAGACGGAAAGGGGGGAGACCAGTTGAGGTATACCGGAACTGTGAAGTGGTTCAACGAGGCGAAGGGCTACGGCTTCATCGCCCGCCCTGACGGAGACGATGTCTTCGTCCATTTCTCGGCGATCCAAGGGTCCGGCTTCCGCACATTGGCGGAAGGCCAGGCCGTGGAGTTCGAGATCGTGGAAGGGCCGAAGGGGAAGCAGGCGGCGAACGTCACCAAGCTTTAAGCCACAGCGAGGCAAGAGGCCCGGGAATGATTCTCGGGCCTCTTTCTTTTTGGGGGCGAACCTTTGCTATAACCGGCCGCGTCTAAAGAGCGACGACAATGGGAGGAGGACATTTCAGGATGCCCCCTGTCCGAAAGGTGATCATTCTGGGGTCCGGACCTGCCGGGCTCACGGCGGCTATCTACAGTGCCAGGGGTGACCTCGCCCCGCTGATGCTCGCCGGGAGTCAGCCCGGTGGCCAGTTGACCCTCACGACGGCGGTGGAAAACTTCCCGGGGTTTTTCTCCACCAGCCCAGAGGCCATCATGGGGCCGGACCTCATGGCGGTCATTCGGAGGCAGGCCGAACATTTCGGAACTGAGATCCGGGACGAAGATGCGGTTGCCGTAGACCTGCGGGTCCATCCCTTCACGGTGAAGACGACGGACGCCACCTATCAATCACAGGCGCTCATTATCGCCACGGGGGCATCGGCAAAACTCCTGGGTCTGGAGTCCGAACGGCGGCTTCTGGGGCGGGGGATGTCCACCTGCGCGACCTGCGACGGGTTTTTCTTCAAGGATCAGGAGATCGTGGTAGTCGGGGGCGGAGACTCGGCGATGGAGGAAGCGCTCTTCCTGACAAAGTTTGCCACCCAGGTCGAGGTTATCCATCGGCGAAACCGCCTCCGCGCCTCCAAGATCATGCAGGACCGCGCCAGACGAAACGAGAAGATCGGCTTTACGTGGGACACGGTGGTGGAGGAGATCCTTGGGGCCGACAAGGTCGCCGGCGTTCGCCTCCGGAATCTCAAGACGGGAGCGGTCTCGGAGCGTCCCTGCCAGGGAGTCTTTGTAGCGATCGGCCACACCCCGAACACCGAGCTTTTTACCGACCAGCTTGAGCTGAACGACAGGGGATACGTCGCCACCCGCCCATGGAGCACAGCAACCAGTGTCTCAGGGGTCTTTGCCGCGGGAGACGTCCAGGATAACGTTTTCCGCCAGGCCGTGACCGCGGCAGGAACCGGATGCATGGCGGCGATGGAGGCAGAGCGCTACCTAGAATCTCTCCACGATTAGAGTGCAGGCCCAACTGGCTCACCCCGGCGGCTTCCTCGGGCGCGGGTTGAGGAGCGAGAGGAGCTCTTCCACCTTGAACGGCTTGGTGACATATCGACAACCGAGCTCCTGGAGGAAGGACTGAGTCTTCGGGTTGACGACATCTCCGGTACAAAAGACGATCCGCTCTGCGAGGTGAGGCCAGCGTGCTTGCGCCTCGGCATAAAAGGTCTTCCCGTCCATGTCAGGCATCTTCATGTCGCAGATAACGAGGTCATAGGACAAGGTCTCAATCCACCGAAGCGCCTCTCGCCCGCTACTCGTGGTGTGGGCGACGTGGCCGTAATTGGCCAAGGCTTCCCGGAGGACCTCTCGGACTGCTTGCTCGTCATCAATGATCAGAATCCGGTGGCCCGGGCTCGGCCAGGCTTTTTGAGCGTCGCCCTCGAGCCGTTCCTCCGTGGCCACAAACATGGGAAGGGTCACTCGAAAACTCGCCCCCGCCCCGGGAACTGAGGTGCACGTGATCTCTCCACCATGCTCCTCGATAATCCCGTGGCAGATGGCAAGGCCGAGCCCCGTCCCTTCCCCGACGGGTTTCGTGGTGAAAAAGGGATTAAAGACATGGGGGAGAATCTCCGGGGAGATGCCGGGGCCATCGTCCGTGACTTCAATTCCGATCGCGGGTCGCCCGAACCGGTCCCTCGTCCGGAAGGTCCGAAGGCTGAGCCGCCCTCGTCCTCGGGTGGTCGTCATGGCATAGTGCGCGTTATTAATGAGATTCAGCAAGACCTGCTGAAGCTGTTGCGGGTCGCCTTGGGTTGGGCCGAGTCTCTCGTCAATCTCTCGAATAACCTCCACATTGTCCACCTTCAAGTGGTAGGCGCGAAGCTCGATGGTCCGGTCGAGGATCTCATTGGCATTCAAGAGCCGCCGATCACCCCGGCTCTTCCGCGCAAAGGTCAGGAGGTTTCTCACGATCTTGGCGGCCCGTTCAGCCTGGGAGAGGATCGCCTCCGCCTTGGCGCGCAAGGCCTCGTCCTTCGCGTCTCCGAGCAAGAGCTGGGCGTACCCCATCACCACACTGAGGGGATTATTCAACTCGTGGGCCACACCCGAGATGAGCTGCCCCATGGCGGAAAGTTTTTCCGACTGCAGGAGCTGCTCGTGAGCTTGGCGGAGCCGGAGGTAGGAATCCTGAAGCTGTAGGTTTGCGGCGCTCAGGGAACGGCCCATCTCGCGGGCCTCTGCCTCCTGGGCCTGGAGCCGGGCAAACAGCTCGGAGTTCTCCAGAGCGATCCCGAGCTGCAGGGCCACTGCCTCCAAGAGGGGAGTGGAGACCGAAGGCGGGGTCTCCCTCTGATAGAAGAGGGTGAGGACGCCGGCGAATCGGTTCTTGATGAAGATCGGGACTCCGATGACCGACAAGAACCCGGCGGACAAGAGGGCGGCCCGGACCTCCGGGCCAAAATGGCCATCCGCAATCCGATGCTGGAAGATCTCGCCCGGCTTCACCTGGGGAACGAAAGCATTATTCTGAAGCGGGATCGAATGAACGGTCGAGACTCCAATGCTGGCCTCAACGGTCAGGAGCTGCCGCTCCTCGTCCACGACGCGAACGATTCCTGCATCGGCGTGAGTGACAGCCACAACCGCCTCAATGGCCCGCGCCAACATCTCGGTGCGGTCCTGCGGGTGGGCGAGAGCTTTGGCGATGGACTCCAGGGTCAAGAGCTCCTGCGTCTCCCGTCGAAGGATCTCCGGGATCGGCTGCCGCGCTCCGATGTCTCTCCCGGTGAGGCGGCCAGACCTCTTCGCCTCCACAGCCCTGGTGTTCTTAATTGCCCGACCGATGCCGGCGCAAACCGTCTCCACCACGCGCTGCGAAGGAAGGGGAGGGCGGTGGGAGCCCCTGAAGAGGAGGGTCAGTGTCCCCACGGGGGATTTCCCCAGGGGAAGGACGATCAGGGACGAGCGCGTCACAGAGGAGGTGACCGCCCGCCGCGTTCGCATGACCTCTCCTTGAGGTGTTTCATTTGACGGCCGCATCGCCACAAATCTCTGTTCGCGTTTGCCCAAACCGTAATGACCGGCGAGACGGAGGCAACCGGTTCCGTCGGGGAGATGGATGGCAGCCGTCTTTGCCAGGAAGATTTCAGCGGAAACGGCAGAGGCCTTGGCGCAAAGGTCTGCGAGGGATTGGGCTCCGCCAGGATATCCCTTCAGCGCTGAGGCGAGAGCCTTGGGGGAAGGATTCACACCGACCTCACACTCGATGTCTGATTCTACTCCGCCCGGCTCAGGGTGTCTATTGCTCAAGCCCCGAGTTGCAGCGGGCTCACCAAGTCACGCAGCGTCGCGATGGCTGAAAGGGCCGCCAGGCGGCCGGTGCGCGGATTTTCGACAGAGGGAACATTCTCGATGTGCACATTGAGTGTGCCGAAGCCCCCCTCCACGCGAATGTCGTGAACGTTTCGTGTGAGCCCGGGGACGGCGAGAATTCGAATCCGAGTCGCATCAGGTCCGAGCCCGGCGAGAGAGAGGGCCGCCACCACGTTGACATTCGCGGGAAATCCCCGGCACGCCTCTCGAGCCGGCCCTTCATAAAGGAGCGTCTCCTCGGTGAGTCTCTCCACGGCGACACCATGTTCCACGAGGTAAGGGGCCCCGGCGAGGCTGGCTGGGGACTTTCGGGTTTCCATCGTGATCCTCTCGACCGAACCAAGGCAGGCGGCCTTCACCCCGTCCAGGCCGGCAATTGCTCCGGACGGGACATGAATCCTCGCGCCGTGGCGCTCGGCCAGGGCGATCCACTCCGGATGGTCGAGGACGGCCCCGACACTCATGACGAGGAGATCTCGGCCCGCCTCAAGGACCTGAGGGGCCAGATCCTCCAGGGCAGCTCGCGTCGCGGCCTCGACCACAATGTCTGAAGCCTCGATGAGCTTCGAAAGCGGGAGGAAGGGAGGGGCGGAGGCCAGGGAGGTAAGGAAATCGGTCGCCCTGGTCTCATTGCGGCTGAGGCCCCCGACAAGGTGAAGATTGGGGAGGCCAGCATCCAGGGCGCGGCAGACCGACTTTCCGATCGTCCCGAGCCCCACCACTCCGACACGCAGCATCTCAGAAATCCACGTCCGCCGCGGCCGGGGCAGGGGGGCGCCGCCGCCGCTGCCAGAGGGTGAGCGCGACCGAGAGGACCGAGAGCCCGAGCAGCGCGCCCGAGATCGGCCGGGTCAAGAAGAGGGCGAGATGGTCATCCGTCATGAGGGCCCGGATCAGGTTCGTCTCAAGCTGGTCTCCCAGGACGACTCCGATGATGAGCGGCGCGAGAGGGAACTCGAACTTCACCATCAGGTAGCCGATGATTCCGAAGAAATAAAAGGTCCAAACGTTCTCCATGATGTTGTTCAAGGCGTAGGCTCCGATGGTGCAGAGGACCAGGATGATCGGGATTAGGGTTCGCTGGGGAACGAGGATCACGCGGAGGAAGAGCTTGAGCCCGATCCACTCGATGGCGACGGTGACGAAGTGGGCGATGAAGTACGCCGCGAACATCCCGTAGGCGACCTTGGTGTGGGTCATGACAAAGAGCGGTCCTGGCTGGATCCCGTGGATGATCAGGGCCCCGAGCATCACCGCGGTCACGGCGTCGCCAGGAATCCCGAAGGCCATCATCGTGATGAGCGAGCCGCCGATGTTGGCGTTATTGGACGACTCCGAGGCGATGATCCCGTCGGGGATCCCGGTGCCGAACTTCTCCGGGGTCCGCGAGGCCTTCTTGGCCTGGTCGTAGGCCAGGATATTGGCCGCCGATCCCCCCACTGCGGGCAGGATCCCGATCCAGAGCCCGATGAGGGTCGAGCGGATCAGGTTCACCGGCTGGCGGAGGATCTCTCCGATCACCCTGAGGTGCGAGACCTTGAGGCTGACCTTCCCCCCGAGAAGGCGATCCGAACCGGCGGGGCGCAGTTGCTCGATGTCTTTCATGAGCTGGGAGAAAGCGAAGACCCCGATGAGCACCGGGAGAAACGGGAAGCCGGTTCTCAGGAACTCGGTCCCGAAATCGAATCGGGCCGCGCCCATTATTGGGTCCGAGCCGATCACGGTGACGAGGAGGCCGAAGACTCCCGAGATGAGCCCCTTCAAGAGCGACTGCTCTGAGAGGCTCGCCACGATCGTCAAGGTCAGGACAAACAGAGAGAAATATTCCCACGGGCCGAACTGAACCGCGAGGGCGGCGAGCTGGAGCGCCCCGATCACGAGAGGAATCCCGGCGAGAAGGCCTCCGATGAAGCTCGCCCAGATCCCGAGCCAGACGGCCCTCCCGGGCTCGCCTTTCCGGGCCATGGGGAACCCGTCGAAGGTCGTGGCGATGGCGGAAGGGGTTCCGGGAATCCCGAGAAGGCTTGCCGATACCAGCCCTCCGGATTCTCCCCCAACATAGACCCCAATCATCGTCGCGAGGCCCTGAAGCGGGTCCATCCCGAAGGTGAAGGGGAGGACCAGGACGATGGTCATGGTGATCGTCACCCCGGGGATCGCGCCCCCGATCAGGCCCGCCGCGATCCCCCCCGTCATGGGGAGGAAAATTTTGGGATCGAAGATCGCCGCCGTGGAGGCCAAGAGCTGCTCAAGCATCAGAAGAGGGTCCCACGGGGGAGAAGGAGCTTGAGGTAGACCTCGAAGACCAAATAGGTGCCGTAGGCGGTCCCCGCCCCCACCGCGAGCACTCCTGGGAGACTTTGCCATCCCCAGCGGCCGAGCACCCACTGGACGACCACGGTGAAGAGAAATGTGCTCAGGGGAAAGCCTAGCCAGGGGAGCGAGAGGGCGTAGAGGCCGAAGACGACGAACGTCAGGATGATCACGCGATAGCGCCTGTCGGCAAAGTTCCAGGTCCGAACGGACGGCCCTCGCACGAGGCCGGAGGCGACGAGCGCCAGGGTGAGGAGGACGAAGACCCCGAGGATGATCCTGGGGTAAAAGGCCGGGCCGATCGGGACGAACGGAGGGGTGGGAATCTTCCCGCTCTGCCAGAGCAGGAGACCACCCAGGAGGGTCAGGACGATCCCCACCCCCGCGTCGCGATACATCAGTCGCGCGATCGACTACTTCTTCTTGAGGCCGAGGGCCTGCGCCACCTCGGCGTTCAGTCCGTCATTCTTCTTCAGGAAATCTGCGTAGGCCTTCCGCCCGAGGAAGACGATGTCGGTCCCCTGCTTCTTCATGGACTCGGCGAAGGCGGGATCCTTGGTGACCTTTTCACAGGTCTGTTCAAGCTGCACCTGGATCGCCTCCGGCGTCCCCTTGGGGACGAGGTAGCCTCGGTTGACCGCATAGACCACGTTGATCCCCAGCTCCTTGAACGTCGGGACATCCGGGATCTCGGGGGAGCGCCTCTCGGTGGCGATGGCGAGCATCTTCATCTGGCCGACCTTCACTTTGTCATGCTGAGTGAGGTTGGTCTCGCCGAGATCGATGTGGCCCCCGAGGAGCGCGGTCATGCGCTGGGCTGTCCCCTCATAGGAGACGTACTTCCACTTGGCCCCTGTGTCCTTCTCGATCATGGCCGGGAAGAAGTGGCTGGTCGAACCCAGGGTGGCACCCACCTTGATCTCGCCAGGACGCTTCTTCGCATCCTCCAAGAGCTCCTTCATGCTGTTCCACGGGGCCTTCCCGGTGGCCGCCAGGACGGCAGGGGTGGCCGTGGCCAGACAGATCGGATCGAAGTCCCAGTAGTTCACGTCAGCCACGCCCGTGTAGTACGTAGTGTGAATGTAGTCGTGGACAGCATAGAGCGTGTAACCATCGGGAGGCGATTTCTTGGCCTCCAGGGCCCCGCGGGTGGCCGAGGCTCCGGTGATGTTCGTCGCCACCAAGGGCTGCGGGAGATACTTCTTGGCCAGCTCGGCAAAAACACGGACAATGGCGTCCGTGTCGCCTCCTGCCGCCCAGGGGATGATGAGCTTGATCGGTCGCTCGGGGTAGGCGCCGAGGGCGAGAGTCCCCGAGGTTAAGGTGACTGCCAGGACCAGCGCGAGGAGAACGAGACCGCGTCGTTTCATGTCACCCCTCCTGTTCAGAAGTGATTGGACCCGCCCCATCATAGCAACTGAAAGGTCGGTGAGACAAGATCGAAGGGACGTCTTGCATTGACACAGGAGAGGCTTCCTGGTAGTGTCCAGGCGTACAAGGGAGGCGTGTGGCTGGGCTCCAATTGCGACGGCTCTCGCCCGGGAAACACCGTTCATCCAACCTGGCCTATCCCTCAAAAGGAGGAGAGCATGCGTATCTCGGTGAGATTCTTGCTGACAGCGATTCTGTTAGCCTCGCTGCTGGTTGGTGTATTTGCGGGCGACGTGTGGGCGCAAACCAGAACAAAGATCAGGTATGCGTTAGGTGACGTGATCTCGATCGACGAGTTGCCGCTTCTCATTGCTGTGGAGCGCGCGAAGCAGCGGGGCGTGGATGTTGAGGTCACGTCGTTCAAGAGCGAGGAGGTGGCAACCCAGGCCGTGATCAACGGCCAGGCCGACGTCGGCCAGGGGACGCCGTATGCGGCCGTCCAGAAGGTGAGTATTCCGATCCGGTTTTTCTACCAGTTGAGCGCCCTTCAGTTCTTCCCGATCGTCAACAAGGAGAACTACAAGAGCTGGAAGGACCTGGACGGCCAGGAGATCGCCGTGCATACCCGCGGCTCAGGGACCGAGGCGATCATGAACCTCGCGGCCAAGGAGCATGGGATCAAGTACAAAAGCGTGAGTTACGTCCCGGGATCCCAGGTGCGCGCGTTGGCGCTCCTGAAGGGCACCATCAAGGCCACGATCCTGGATGCACCAAACAAGAACCTTGTGATGAAGGAAGCCCCGGATAAGTTCATCCTCCTGCCGCTCGGCAACGTGAAAGCGAGCGACGAGGCGCTCTTCGCGACGACGGACTTCCTGGAGAAGAACCGGGCTGCCATCAGCGTCTTCCTGGAAGAGTTGACCAAGGTCTCGCGAGCGATGAACGCAAACCCGAATTGGGTCCTTGAGGAGCGCAAGAAACTCGGCCTGTTGAAGGACCTTCCACAAAAGTTGGAGGCAGAAATCCTCCCGTTCTTCCAGGAAGCCGTCAAGAGCAACGTCTTCCCCAACGACGGCGGCGGCGAGAGCGCGGCGAGGAACGACCTGGAGTTCTACCGTCTCTCCGGGGCGCTGAAGGGCGAGAACCTGAAGGTGGAGGATTTCTGGTACCTCGCGCCGCTCAAGGCCGCGCTCGCCAACGTAAAGTAATCACTCGAATCTCAGGGGCACCTTGGCGCCGCATGCGTCCGGGTGTCCCGCTTGTCATGCGCCGTGATCTTGGCGTCCAGGGTTTGACGTAGTGGAGCGGAAAAACCTGGTTGCCATCGGGGTCGTCTGGCCGCTGATTTCCTTCGCCTTCTTCTTCGGCCTCTGGGAGCTCGCCGGGTGGTGGCCGATCAGCGTGGCGTTCCCGCCATTCAGCAAGACGCTCCTGGCGCTGCTCGCGATGATTGCAGATGGTAGTCTCCCCAGGGCCTATCTTTCCACCTTCCAGCCACTCGTCATCGGGATGGTCCTTTGCGGGATTGCCGGGATCGGCTTCGGGATCGGCATGGGGCTCTCCCGCGCGGTCGAATGGTTTACGCTGCCGATCTTCATCATCCTCCAGGCTGCGCCAATGGCCGCGATCATCCCCTTGATCACCTATCTCTACGGGATCGGGCTGACCTCCAAGGTGCTGGCGGTGGTCTTCTTAGCGGCTCCCGTGATCGTGATGAACTCGTATAAGGGGATCCGCAACACCAACCCCTCGCTGATCCAGATGTGCCGCTCCTTCCTGGGGACTAAGCGGCAGGAGGTGGTGAAGATCGTGCTCCCCCACGCCGGCGCCCTGATCTTTGCAGGACTCAGACTGGGGCTGGCGATGGGATTCATCGGGGTCGTGATCGCTGAGCTGTTGATCACACCGACCGGCATCGGAGACTTGATCACGTACCACAGCTCTGTGGCGGACTACCCGGAGATGTTCGCGGCGATCGCCTCAATCATCGTGATCGCGGCGCTCACCATTCACGGCCTCGAGCGGCTAGAGCGAACGCTCTTCCCTCCCGAAATCCGCGGGTCTTGACGATGCCTGGCGACGCGATCGTCGAGATCAGAGGGATCGGCAAGATCTACGAGACGGGGGTCGAGGCCCTTACGAATGTAACCTTGGCGATTCCCCCCGGAAAGCTCAGCACTCTACTGGGGCCGAGCGGGTGCGGAAAGACGACGCTTCTCAAGATCATCGCGGGGTTGATCCCGCCGAGCGCAGGGGAGGTGTGGGTCAAGGGGAAGAAGGTGGAGGGTCCGGGACAGGAGCGGGCCTTCGTCTTCCAGGACTTCGCGCTCCTCCCCTGGGCTAATGTCCTGAGAAACGTCGCCTTCGGCCTGGAGCTTCGAGGGGTCCCCCGGGAGCGGCGTGACGAGATCGCGCGCAGGCAGATCGCCGAGGTCGGCCTGGGGGGCTTTGAGTCGAGCTACCCCAACCAGCTCTCCGGAGGGATGAAGCAGCGCGTGGGACTCGCCCGCGCACTCGCCGTTGATGCCGACATCATCCTGATGGACGAGCCATTCTCCTCCGTCGACGAGCAGACCCGACGAAAGTTTCAGGAGGAGCTGCTCGATTTGCTGAGACACCGGCAGAAGACCGTGATCTTCGTCACCCACAGTATCGAGGAGGCGGCGTACCTGTCAGACCAAATCATTCTTCTCTCCCCGCGGCCGGGGACGGTGTCGAGGATCATCCACCCGAACGTCGAGCGCGCCAGGAGCCCCGACGAGATCCGACGCGACAAGAATTACCTCGACACCGTGGATGAAATTTGGCAGATCCTGAAACACTACGTCGCCTGAGCCGTGAAACGATCATCATGATGTTATTTGGCAAGAGAGTTCCGATCGCCTTCTCGCTCATGATCTGGTCCATCGTCTGGGAGCTGATCGGCCAGGCGAAGCTTTTAACGATCATCCCGCCCTTTTCCCGCGTGATTGCGGCAGGGATCGTGATTCTGCCGACCGAGAAGTTCAGCGCAGCGGCTCTCATTTCGCTCCGCTCTTTCGGGACAGGTATGGCGTTGGCGCTCATCATCGGCATCCCGCTCGGCATCCTGATGGCCCGGGTGCAGGGCGTGGGCCGGATTCTCGGGTTGTGGATCAATATTTTCGTCAGTGCACCGATCTCCGCACTCGTGCCTCTCCTGATGGCGGTGGTTGGGATCGGCGAAACGACCGTGGTCGTGACGGTCTTCCTGTTCGCCGTCTTCGTGATCATTCTCGACACGCAGGTCGGTGTGGAGCACGGCGACCGGTCGCTCGTGGAGATGGCCCGCGCGTTCGGCGCGCGGCGCCACCAGATCTACACCAAGGTGCTGATTCTGAGCGCTCTGCCCGAGATCCTCGCGGGACTGCGTCTCGGGGCGATCCGTGGCGTAAAAGGCGTCGTGATCGGTCAGCTGCTCGTCGCCATCATCGGGGTGGGAGAGCTCTTCGAGCTCTATTCGAAGCATTTCCTGATGGAGGAGTTTTGGGCCCTCGTCATCATGGTCTTCCTCTTCGCCTTTGCGATCTCCGAGGTGATCGCGATGATGGAGCGACGCGTTGAGTATTACGCGAGCGCCAGGTAACGCAGACGGATGCGCGGCCCCATCTCTTGCGCCAGCGTGGACACGCTGGTATAGTCGGCGCGGAATCATGACCACGACCGAGCGGCTCAAGGGACCCTTGGAGCGACTCTACCAGGAGTTCGACTACCAGGGACGGCTTGCCCACGACGCCATCCAGTTCCCCCGCCGCTATGAGGACCCCCGGGACCGAGAGGTCGTCGCGCTCCTGAGCGCGTGCCTGGCCTACGGCCGGGTGGATCTCTTCTCCCGGGAGGTCGAGCGGCTCCTCGCGATCATGGGGCGCCACCCGGCCGGGTTCATCCGCGCGTTCGACCCTGCCCGGGATGCCGGCCGGTTCCGGCGCTTTCGCTACCGCTTCAACCGGCCCCGGGACATCACGGCCTTCTGCCTCACGACCCAGCGAATCCTCGAGGCCCACGGCTCGTTGCGGAGCTACTTTCTCAAGGGCTACTCGGACGCGGACCCGGACATCGGTCCGGCCCTCGAGCGCTTCGTCGACGGGATCGTGACCCAGGACCTTCGCCCGGTGTTTCCTCGCGGCCGGCCCTCCCGGGGCTTCCTCCACCTCTTCCCGCGCCCCTCGACCGGCGGCCCGTGCAAGCGTCTCCTCCTCTTCCTCCGGTGGATGGTTCGCCGGGATCGCCTGGATTTCGGCGACTGGGTCGAGGTCTCGCCGGCCAAGCTCCTCATGCCGATCGACACGCACGTGGAGAACATGGGCAGGGCCGTTGGCCTGATTCGGCGTAAAAGCCGGAATTGGCGAATGGCCCAGGAAGTGACCGCGCGGCTCAGGCGTCTCGACCCAAACGATCCTGTCAAATATGACTTCGCCCTGTGTCACAAGCGGATGTCAGGCGACTGCCCCGGGGGACGCCAGCCGCCCGTCTGCGACCCGTGCGGGCTGCGTCCGGTCTGCCGGCACTGGCGTGGGGTCACTGAGCCGCTCAATGCGGAGCGAGGACAAGCGATGAGGAACCCAGGTGGGGGGGCCAGGGGGGGAGTGGGTGGGACTCACCCCCCTGACAAACGATCCGCACGGCGACAAGATGCGGCGCGAGTGGACGACTGACGCCAACGGCGCGCTCATCGAGACGCGCCTCACGGATCTCGCGCTGGTCTCCCGGGGCAAGGTCCGTGACATCTACGACCTCGGCGAACACCTCTTGATCGTGACGACGGACCGGATCAGCGCCTTCGACTGGGTTCTCCCCACCGGGATTCCGGACAAGGGGAAAGTCCTGAACCAGCTCAGCGAGTTCTGGTTCGGCTTCCTCCGCGACGCGACCCCGAACCACTACGCCTCGATCGCCGTGAGGGAAGATCGTCGGGTTCCGGCGGGGTACCACGACCTCTTGTCGGGGCGCGCCATGATCGTCGTGAAGGCCGAGGTCTTCGCCGTCGAGTGCGTCGTCCGGGGCTATCTCGCCGGCTCAGGGTGGAGCGACTACCGGAAGACTGGAGCGGTCTCGGGCATCCCGCTGCCCCCCGGCCTCCGTCAGGCCCAGCGTCTGCCCGCTCCCCTCTTCACCCCGGCCACCAAGGCCACGAGTGGCCACGACGAGAACATTTCGTTCGCGGTCATGGCGACGCTTGTCGGGGAAGAGACCGCGGCGGCCCTGAGGCGTCTCTCCATGGAGATCTACCAGAAGGGTGCCGCCCATGCCGAAGGACGCGGGATCATCCTGGCCGATACCAAGTTCGAGTTCGGACTGCACGCCGGCCAGATCACCCTCGTGGACGAGGTTCTCACGCCTGACTCGTCCCGGTTCTGGCCCAAGGATCAATACACGATCGATCAGTCGCCGCCCTCGTTCGACAAGCAGTTCGTCCGCGATTACCTTGAGACCACGAGCTGGGACAAGAACTCGCCTCCTCCCCCGCTCCCGCCCGAGGTTGTCTCTCGTACCCGCGAGAAATACCTCGAAGCCCTCCAGCGGCTGAGCGGCCGGGAACTCCGGTAACCCGAGGGGCGCCGGCCATGCAAGGTATCGAAACAGGCTTTGACCAAGCGGATCGCGGTTCTATCTGGCCCACTTCCCCCGCATATCGATGTACGAGGGCATGGCAAGGTATGCCTGCGGGGTCCACTTCCAGAACTGGGTAGTGTTCGGGTAAGTGGCGATGACGGTATTTTGGAGGACCGCGCCTCTTTTTTCGACCCTGCAGATATAGATAGTGTGAATGGGATTGTGGTAATCGTCCAGCTTGACCTTCCCCCGCGGGGCATCGATCTCGACCTTCTCGAGTGCCGCGAGGAATGCCCCCTGTCCCTCCACTCGCCCCTTCACGACCTCCAGGGCCTTGGCGATCATGCAGGCCCCCACGTATCCTTGCTCCGCGTAAGTGGTGGCCGAGCGCTGATACTTGAGGGTGTATTCTTCAACGAAGCGTCTGTTGACGGGGGTGTCGAGCGCGCTCGACCAGTGAAGGGATGCGGCGATTCCGGCCGCGCTGTCCCCCTGCTTGGGGAGGATCCTCTCGTCCACCAGGTGTCCCCTGCCAATAAGCGGAATCTTCCCCTTCAACCCCAATTGGGCGTACTGTTGAACAAAGTGGAGGGCGTCGGTTCCGGCACAAAAGGCCGCGACCACGTCGGCATCTCTCCGGACCTGGCTGAGGTGGCGGCTGAAATCCACGGTGCCGAGCGGGGGATAGATCTCCTGAACGATTCGGCCACCCGAGTCGGTAAAGGTTCGGGCGAACCCACCAATCTGCTCGTGCCCGGAGCGATAGTCCGCCGCCAGAACCACGGCCCTCCGGTATCCCTGGGTGTAGGCCCATTCCCCGAGCGGGTGGGTCTCGCCGCTGCTGGAGAAGGAGCAGCGGAAGACGTACTCGCTGGCGTGGGCCTGAGTCAGACCGTCAGCCCCGGCGTTCATGATGATGGTCGGGATCTGGCGGTCAAGCAGATACGCCCGTAAGACGTAGGCCACGGGGGTGGAAATGATCCCGCCGAGAATATGGATCCGGTCCGTTTCAACGAGCTTCCGCGCCTTGCTCAGTGCCTCATCCGTGTCGTTCGTCCCCTTGGTCTCGAGAAAGAGCTCGACCTCTCGCCCCCCCGCCTTCTGCCCGACTTCGCTCCAATAGAGGAGGAAGCCGTCGCGCATATCACGCCCCGCCTGTTCGAGGGGCCCAGTGTCAGGATAGACAAACCCAATCCTGACGGGTCCGTAAGCGCGCCCTCCTCGACTCCATTGAAGCATTGACCGCAAGCCTGGGGCCATGGTTCCGTCGCTCCTCCACGGGACGGACACCTCCACCTTCCCGCCCCGTCAAGCATACCATCCGCCGCCGAATTCAGGTAGGGAAAGGGGCTTGACAGATCCAGTGTTTTCGTCAACCGTATGGAGGGAATGAGGCCTCTCGGAGGGAATTCATGACGAATGTTGCGCGGTACTGGGAAGAGATTGGCGTGGGGGAGGCGTACCTCTCTCCCGGCCGCACCGTCACGGAAGCGGATATCGTGAATTTCGCCGGGCTCTCCGGTGACTGGAATGTGCTCCACACGGACGCCGAATCCATGAAGCATTCCCTTTACGGGGAGCGCATCGCCCACGGCCTCCTCGGCCTCGCGATCCAGGCCGGGTTGAGCGCCCGGGCGATGCCGCGCCCGTTCGAGACCCTGGCCTTTACGGGCCTCCGCTGGCGGTTCAAGGGTCCGATCCGGATCGGCGACACGATCAAGGTTCAGGTGCGCGTGAAAGAAAAGCGGGAGGGGTCCATGCCCGACCGCGGGCTGATCGTCTTGAGCCGCCAGGTGTCGAACCAGCGAGGCGAGGTGGTCCAGGAAGGCGAGATGGATTTCCTGATTGCCCGACGTCCCACTCAGTGACGGGCGCGTTCTTCGAAGAGGTTGAAGTGGGCTTCAAGGCCGAGAGCCCGGGGCGGACCATCACCGAGGCCGATCTCGTGACCTTTGCCGCCATCTCCGGAGACTATGATTGTCTCAGCGCCGACGAAGAGTTTGCTCGCTTCACGGAATATCGGGGGCGCGTGGCCCCGCCCCTCCTGGGGCCGTGCATCCTCAGCGGCCTTGCTTCCCGGACCGGTCTTTCCGTCAAGGTCTTGGCCTTCTCGGGCGGGGAGTGGAAGTTCCACGGGGACATTCGAATCGGGGATACCCTCCGCGTGCGGATTCATGTGCTCCAAAAGCGGGATCTTCGGGGGAGAGAGGGCGGAATGGTGATCGAGCGATGGGATCTCATCAACCAGAGGGATGAGCTGGTCCAGGAGGCGCGGGTGAGCCTCCTGGTGGCGAAACGTACGGTGGGATCTTGACGCGAGTCTCCGGCCATAACGCGTCTCACTTGCTTGGCAGGATGGCACACGATCCGCGCGTGCTCGTGCTCTCGGCTACCTATGGCTCTGGCCATAATCAAGTCGCGCATGCGGTGAGCCAGGCGCTGGTTGCAGCTGGAACTGAATCGGCCTGCATCGATCACTTTCGGACGTTCGTCCACCCGCTGTTCGATTCGGTCACGCGTGCTCTTTACCTCGCCATCTTGAGGGCTGTTCCTGGGGTGTGGGGGCGAGTCTATTGCCTCTCCAATAAGCTCCCGGTCCGCTCTCCCCTCATGTTTGGCATGAATCGTCTTGGGAAACGACGGCTCGCCAGCTATCTGGCTAAAACCCGCTCGCGCGCGGTGGTCTCCGTTCACCCGACACCCGCCGGAGCGGTTTCCGCCTTGAAGGCGAAGGGCTTCCCTGTCTTCCACGCCACCGTCTTTACCGATTTCGACGTTCACACCCAATGGATCTACCCGCACGTGGAGCGCTACTGTGTCCCGAGTGAAGAAGTCGCTGAGGGGCTCGCGGCCCGAGGGATCTCCAAAGAGCGTATTGCGGTCACGGGGATCCCGATCCGCGAGCGCTTCTTCCGACGCCTGGATGGACGGACCCTCCGGGCCAAGTACGGACTCAGGGAAGACCAACCAGTCGCTCTGGTGATGGCCGGGGCCCATCCCACTCTTGGCGGACTCACGAGGGTCCTCCACGTGCTCAAATCGCTCCCGGTCGATTGCCAGGGCGTTTTCGTCTGCGGGCGCGATCGTGTCCTTGCCGAGCGGATTCTGCGCGACGCCAGCCCCTCGGTCCGGGTCTTCGGCTATATCGAGGCGGTGGAGGAGTTGATGGCCCTCTCCGATGTCCTGGTGACCAAGGCTGGCGCCGTTACCCTCTCTGAGGCGATCGCCATGGAACTGCCGATGATCCTGTACCGCTCGCTCCCGGGCCAGGAGGATGCGAACCAGGGTTACATCGAGCGGGCAGGGGCCGCGCTCACGGTCCGGGGCGAGGAGGATCTGGGCCGGGTCCTGCTCGAGCTTCTAACCGATCCCGCCCTCTCGGACAAACTGAGGGCCAATCTTCGCCGGTTGAGGCGGTCCGACCCAGCTCAAGCGGTGGCCCGGGAGATCCTGGCCCTTACGCAGAATGATGAGCGCGTCTGAGGCGAAGCATTGTCTTATCAGGGGGGGAGTCCTACCCACTCCTCCCTCTTTCACTCGGAGGGGGGCCCGCCCAGTGTTCATCTCGGCTGGCCTTAGACCGGCCAGCCTATGGCCGAACCTCCCCCCAGCTTCTCTTGGCGGAAGTTGCGAGCGGAGCGAGCGTACCGTTGCGGGCACCCGCCGTGAGACGGGTCGGGCAAAGCCGGCGCTCGAAGAACCTGGACCCCCCCACCTGGGTTGATCGGTACCCGCGGCCGATGGCGTCCCCACTCTTCCTTCTCGCGGCTCTCCCGGCGGCCTTTATCGCTTATAGCCCGGCTGCTCACCTGCTTCCAGGCGCCATTCGCCGAGGCCCGGCCACCCGCCGGGCCATCGCCCTGACCTTTGACGACGGGCCCGACCCGATCTGCACCCCCCGAGTTCTCGATGTCCTCGAGCGGCATGGGGCGAAGGCGACCTTCTTTCTGGTGGGAGAGCGGGCCCGGGTGGCTCGGGAGGTTGTGAAGGCCATTACCGGCGCGGGCCACGATATAGGAGCCCACGGGTTCCGCCACAGAAACCTCTGGTGGTGTTCGCCTGGAAAGACGGGGGAGGAAATCCGTTCGGGTGTTGAAGTCTTGGAAGACCTGACCGGCCGGCCGGTTCGGGACTTCCGGCCCCCTTGGGGGATGGTCAATCTCTCGGTCTTTCCCTGGCTCTCTCGTCTCGGGCTCCGGTGCGTCCTCTGGTCTATCCAGCCTGAAGGACTTCGCCGTCGGGCCCCGGAGCTCCAGGCCGCCCATGTGCTCAAGCGGGTTCACCCCGGGGCGATCGTCGACCTCCACGACGCTGCCGGCCTCCCCGGTGCCCCGGCCCGCACCCTCGCGGCTCTGCCAGCCATGCTGAATGGTCTCCGCCAGGGTGGCTACGCCCTCGTCCCCCTCTCCGAGCTGCTCGAGGCCGGCCCGTAGCGCCGAAGGAGCGCTTCCCGGGAGATCCAGACGGCGCGCGACTCGACGAACCGATCGAGCTTGAACCGTCTGTTCCCGAGGGGATGGTGGCGGGCCATCACCCACCGCTGATAGGTCCCGACCATCCGTCCCCGCCACCTCGGCTTGAGCGGGAGGACATCAAACCCGGCCCGCGCCATCGCCGCAAATAATACCGTCGTTCCGGTGAAGGCGCGGACATCAGCCAGAGCCCCTGTGGCCATCTGGCCGCTCAGCGATCTCATTGAGGCGCGGAAGCGCTCCAGAAAGATCAGTGCGCCCCGATGGGACGCTCCATCTGGGGCATGGAGGCAGGCCACCCCCTCATTGTGGATATGGATGACCCCGATCCGGTCTCCGTGGCGAATGACGCTCCCATCACTCAGGGTCAGCGGTCGGCCCCGGTATCGGGTGAGGCCGAGGCGGAGCACCGTGCCCTCAGGGAGGGAGAGGTCTTGAAGGCGGTGGAGGCGCTGATAGACCCGGTCATAGAAGCGCCAGAACAGGAGAAGGCGACTCATAAAATTGACTTTGCGCAAACCGGCGCGCTACAATTTTTTTGTGTTCAATCTATGACACGAAAGGAGCCGAGATGCTGAAGACGTTACTCGTCTGCGCGCTTACCTGCCTGGGGTTAATCGCACTTGCCCCTTCGCTCGCACGGGCCGACGCGGAGGAGCCGACTCCCCCTCAAAAAACCTTGTATGCCACAGATTATCACATGTGGTTTTCCATCCGGATCTCCCTCATTGATCGTCTGGGAGGGATCCCCATTATTGACTCCGAGGAGATCCGGGCGGCCCGCGCGGAGCAGTGGTGGGGCGCCCCAATCCCTGCCAGAACTTCGTCGCCCCAATCCGAAAAGCGGTAAGATAGACGCGAGGAGATTACATGACCCCGCCACGCCCCAGGAGTCGTATCCTGCTCGACGGACCCGACCGCGCCCCGGCCCGCGCGATGCTCAGGGCCATCGGCTTCACGGACGAGGACCTGGCCCGCCCCCTGATCGGTGTCGCCCACTCGTGGATCGAAATTACCCCGTGTAACTGGAACCACCAGAAGCTTGCCCAAAAGGTGAAAGAGGGGGTGCGAGCCGCGGGCGGCACGCCGATCGAGTTCAACACGGTCTCCGTGACCGACGGGATCGCGATGGGGACCGAAGGGATGAAAGCCTCGCTGGTCAGTCGTGAGGTGATCGCCGATTCCATCGAGCTTGTGGCCAGGGGCCATCTTCTTGACGCCCTCGTGACGATCTCGGGGTGCGACAAGACCATCCCCGGCTCCGTCATGGCCCTTGCCCGCTTGAACATCCCGGGCCTGATGCTCTACGGGGGCTCGATCATGTACGGCGAGTACCGGGGACGCCGTTTGACGATCCAGGATGTCTTCGAGGCGGTCGGAGCATTCAACGCGGGTAAGCTCAGCGCGGCTGATCTGCGGGCCATCGAGACGCATGCCTGCCCCGGGGCCGGGGCGTGCGGGGGCCAATTTACCGCCAACACCATGGCGACCGCGTTTGAAATGCTGGGGATCTCCCCCCTGGGGGCGAATGGCGTCCCGGCGGAAGACCCGAGAAAAGAAGAGGTGGCCTTCGACTGTGGAAAGCTCGTCATGGAACTGCTCAAATCCGAGGTCACCCCGCGTCAGATTCTCACCCGAAAGGCCCTCCTCAACGCGATTGCGGGGGTCATGGCGACCGGCGGCTCGACCAACGCGGTCCTTCACCTGCTGGCCGTGGCCCGAGAAGCCGGGGTCCGTCTCACCATCGATGACTTTGACCGGGTCTCACGAAAGACCCCGGTCCTGGCCGATCTCAAGCCCTGGGGGCGATTCACGGCCCCGGAGATGTATCAGGCGGGGGGGATGGCGGTGGTCGCCAAGCGGCTGCTTGAGGCCGGCCTTCTCCACACCGGAGAGCAAACCGTCACGGGCCGAACCATCGGGGAGGAGGCGCGCGCCGCACGGGAGACGCCGGGGCAACAGGTGATTTGCTCTCTCGCCGACCCGCTGAAGACAACCGGCGGACAGGTCATTCTGAAAGGAAATCTGGCGTCGGAGGGCTCCGTGGGAAAGGTGGCCGGTCACGAGCGAATGATTCATCGAGGCCCAGCCCGTGTCTTTGATCGTGAGGAAGACGCCTTCGCAGCGGTCAAGGCCGGCAAAATCAGGCCGGCGGATGTGGTCGTGATCCGGTATGAAGGGCCGAAGGGCGGCCCCGGGATGCGGGAAATGCTGGGGGTGACCAGCGCCCTTCAGGGGGCAGGGCTTGGCGACTCGGTGGCCTTGATCACCGACGGCCGTTTCTCGGGCGCGACGCACGGCTTCATGGTGGGGCATGTGGCTCCGGAGGCGGCGGCCCGCGGGCCTATCGCGGTGTTGCGGAATGGCGACATGATCCTGATTGACATCAAGCGGCGCCGTCTCGACGTGGAACTGAGCCAGCGTGAGCTGAGAAAGCGGCTCGCCAAGTGGAGACCTCCCAAGCCTCGGTACACGACAGGCGTCATGGCCAAATACGCTCGCCTGGTTTCTTCTGCCTCGGAAGGCGCCGTCACCGGCTAGTGCCGCTCCAATTGACTTCGCCACACTTCGTTGGACTCGGAGGGGGGCACGCCCAGTATTCATCTCGGCTGGCCTTAGACCGGCCAGCCTATGGCCGAACCTCCCCCAACTTCTCTTCGCGGAAGTTCCGAGCGGAGCGAGCGTACCGTTGCGGGCACCGAGTCCCGCCGCAGGCGGGCTTGGTCGTCCGGCCGGCTCCTCCCTCGGGCCTTGTCTGGCTCGTCACTTGGACCGACACCACAATTCTTGCGGGGTTAAGCCGAGTTAGCCGGCGCCCGGCTAGTCCTCTCTCCTGAGCCGTCCGCCCTCGGCGCGTTCTCGTTTTCGGCGCGGAGTTCATTGACAACTTCCCGTAAGGGACGGATGATAGGCCGTGGATTTTTCGACCGGCCCGTCAGCCGTGGCGAATTCCCCGGATGCGAATCATGGGCTGAGCCCCGGCCTTCTCGATCTCATCAGGGCCGATTGCCATTCCGAAAGGAACGTGCTCGACGTGGGGTGCGGGCAGGGGAGGTTGGCTTTGGCGATCGCTCCGGATGCTCGGTGGGTCATCGGGCTTGACCGGGACGAAGACGCCATTGCCCAGGCTGCTCTCGTCGCGAAGGAGCGCGGGATCGTCAACGTCGAATTCCGCGTGGCTGACGCCGAGACGAGCGATTACCGCCGCCTTGGCCGTCCTATCCAGATGGTGGCGGCCCACCTTTGCATGTCGGACGCCATTATTGAGCGGGCCGCCGACGGTCTGTCGGCTGGAGATCCTTTGGTCTTTGCCGCATTCCATATTGATCAGTGGAAGGAGACCGCGAAGGTTTCTCGTTTTGCCTACAGCGAGGACCGGCTGCGTCAGATCCTCGGGAGGACCGGCTTTTCCGTCGAACATCTCCAGGTGGAGTGTCACGTGAGGCAATTTGCCTCAGAGGCAGAAGCCATGCAGACCCTGGCGCACCTGCGGCCCAGGTGGGAATCTGACGGGCGATGGGGAAGCTACCTCGCGTATCTCAGCGCCGGAGGACGTGAGCTAACTCAGAGCCACGTCGTCGTCAAGGTGCGCCGCCGATGAACCTCGCTCGCCGCACCCTCACCGAGGCCGTCAAGGCCAAGGCCCGGGAAATCGGCTTCGATCTGGTCGCGATCGGGCCGGCCGACCCCCCGACCCACGGTGCTGCCTTCGAGCGATGGCTCGAGACTGGCTACGGCGGGACCATGGAGTATCTTGAGCGCGGCCGTGAGAAGCGGCTGGATCTCCAGAAGGTCCTGCCGGGCGCGAGCTCGGTCATTGCGGTCGCACTGAATTACTACCAGGGGAACCCGCCGGAGGCGAGCTCGTGGCACGGCGTCTCGCGATACGCCTGGGGACGCGACTATCACGCGATCATGGAACCGAAGTTGGAAACGCTCTTGGATTTCCTCGAGGAGATGGCAGGTCCGGGAGCTCGGGGGAAGATCTATGTAGACACGGGGCCGGTCTTGGAGCGAGATCTGGCCGCCCGGGCCGGTTTGGGCTGGATCGGAAAGAATACGATGCTCATCCACCCGACGCTCGGATCCTGGTTCTTTCTCGGGGTGGTCCTCACAACGGCCAGACTGGAGTACGACGCGCCTCTCGTGGATCACTGCGGGAGCTGCACTCGGTGCCTCGACGCGTGCCCGACACGGGCGTTTACGGCCCCCTACATCTTGGATGCCCGCCGCTGTATCTCTTATCTCACGATCGAGCTTCGCGGTCCAATCCCTGAAGGGCTGCGCCCGGCCATGGGGGAGTGGATCTTCGGCTGCGATGTCTGCCAGGACGTCTGCCCCTGGAACCGCAAAGCGCCCATGACGGAGGAGGCCGACTTCCTGCCGATGCGACCTCTGCCGGAACCGACCGAGCTTCTGGCTCTCGACGAGGCTGAATTCAGAACGACATTCTCAGGGAGTCCGGTGCGCAGGGCCAAGCGGGGGGGACTGCTTCGATCTGCGACGGTGGCGCTCGGGAATCGTAAGGATTCCCAGGCTGTCCAGGCCCTGGCCCAGAGCCTTCATGACCCGGATCCAACGGTTCGTCAACACGCCGCCTGGGCCTTGGGTCAGATCGGAGGCGGGGAGGTCAGGGCTGTTCTAAAGACGGCTCTGGCCGGAGAGCCTGATCCGACCGTGAGCGCCGATCTTGAATTAGCGCTTGGGAGGGAACGACCGTGACAAGTCTGCGGATTGAGCCAGAGCAGGATGTCCTCCTGGTCGTCGACATCCAGAACGATTTCTGCCCGGGCGGTTCTCTCGCGGTCCCACGGGGGGATGAGGTGGTGCCGATTCTCAACGAGGTCATGCAAAAATTCGCGGCGGCCGGAGCCCCCATCTTTGCCACGCGCGACTGGCACCCGGAGAAAACCAAACACTTCAAGATCTATGGCGGGATATGGCCGTCCCATTGTATTCAAGGCACCAAGGGGGCCGAATTCCATTCCGCCCTCCGGCTGCCGTCTTCCGCCGAGGTGATCTCGAAAGGCATGGATCCCGAGGAGGACGCGTATTCCGCGTTCCAGGCGAGAGATGCCGAGGAGATGCAGTTGCCAATCATCCTAGGGATGCGCGGCATCCAGCGCCTCTTCGTGGGGGGACTTGCCACGGACTACTGCGTCAAGGCGACCGTCCTAGATGCCGTCCACCAGGGATTTCAGGCAGTTGTGCTGGAGGACGCGATCCGGGCCGTGGACGTGAACCCCGGCGACGGCGAGAAGGCGATTCACGAAATGAAGAGGGCCGGGGCCCAATTCATCAATGGCTCTGCGCTGTAAGGGGGGGCGTCGAGGGGACGAACCCTTATGGTGACCGTTGACCGTGTGGGCGGTACGGCTCTGGTCCTTCTCGCGCTCGGTGTGGCTTGGGAAGCCCAGAAGCTCCCCGTGGGAACGCCTCACAACCCCGGCCCTGGGTTCCTGCCGCTCCTTCTCGCCATTGCCCTCGGGGTGTTCGGGACGGTCGTCGTGGCCTTCGGCGGCAATTCGGAGCCATTGAGCAGTCTCGGATGGGGTGAAGGAAGGCACGCCATCGCCATCCTGGGAGCCTGCGCCTTCGCGGCCATGGCCCTGGAGCGGTTCGGCTATCGGCTGACCATCCTGCTGATTCTTGTCGTTCTCTTCGGCGTGGTGGAGCGAAAGCGGCCGCTTCCCGTGGCGGTCCTCTCCTTGGCCCTCTCACTCGGCTCGTTTTACCTCTTTTATAATCTTCTTAGAGTCCAGCTTCCGCGCGGGCCATTCGGGTTTTGATGCTAGAGACTCTTCAGAATCTCTCCCTCGGGTTCTCCGTTGCCCTGAGCCCGCCGGTCCTCCTCTATGCCGTCGTCGGGTGCATCATTGGGACCCTGGTAGGTGTCCTTCCTGGGGTGGGGCCGCTGGCGGGGATCAGTCTCCTCTTGCCGGCGACGTTTGGCCTCAACGCCACGACGGCCATCGTCCTTCTGGCGGGGATCTACTACGGAGCGATGTACGGCGGCTCCACCACGTCTATCCTGATGCGGATTCCCGGTGAGGCCGCCTCGGTGATGACCTGCATCGACGGTTACGCCATGACCCGGAAGGGACGGGCCGGGGCCGCCCTGGCCATTGCGGCGATTGGCTCGTATATTGCGGGGACCGTGAGCGTGGTGGGGCTGATGTTCCTGGCCCCGCCCTTGGCCAGTTTCGCCCTCCGTTTCGGCCCTCCAGAGATGTTCGCCCTCATGCTGCTCGGGCTTTTGGTCCTGGCGTACATGAGCGGGGGTTCGATGGCCAAATCGCTGGCGATGGCCGCTCTCGGCCTCCTCTTTGGAATGATCGGGATTGATCCGATGACCGGCTTCTTCCGCTTCCACTACGGACTGGTCGAGCTTGGGGATGGCATCGGAGTCGTGCCGGTCGCCGTGGGGCTCTTTGGCCTGTCCGAGATCCTGCTCACGGCCGGGCAGGCCACGCCACCCGAAGTGCTCAAGCCGAAGCTCCGGGAGCTCCTGCCCTCGCGTCAGGAGTGGCGTGACTCGGTCTGGCCGATCGGGCGGGGGACGGTCCTCGGATTTTTGATCGGAATCATTCCCGGCTCGGCTCACATCATCTCGTCGTTCGTCTCCTATGCGGTCGAGCGAAGACTTTCAAGACACCCGGAGCGCTTCGGTCAAGGCGCGGTGGAAGGGGTGGCCGGGCCCGAATCCGCGAACAACTCGGCCACCTCTGGGGCCTTCGTACCCATGCTGGCCCTGGGAGTCCCCTCAGGGCCGATCCCCGCCGTGATGATGGCGGCGATGATGATCCACGGCATCTCACCCGGTCCTCTCCTCATCACGCAACAACCCGAGCTCTTCTGGGGGTTCATCGCCAGCATGTATGTCGGGAACGTCGTCCTTCTGATCCTGAACCTCCCCATGGTGGGGGTCTTTGTGAACCTGCTTCGGATCCCCTATCCGATCCTCTACCCGGCGATCCTCGTCTTTTGCGTCCTTGGCGTGTACGCTGTCAATGGAAGCGTCGTGGACGTTTGGCTCATGGCGGTGATGGGGGCGCTCGGGTATTTGCTCCGCAAGTTCGATTTTGAAACTGCGCCGGTCGTGTTGGGGCTCGTCCTGGCCCCGATGTTGGAGATGAGCTTCCGGCAATCTCTGGCCATGTCGTCAGGGAACTACGCCATCTTCGTCAATCGGCCCATCGCCGCCACCATGCTCCTGGTTGGTCTCGGACTCCTGCTCTTGAGCTTGAGACCGATATTGACCCGGGGGATGGACTGGCGCCGCCGCCTCGGCCACGAGGCAAACCCAGGTCTCGAGGAGGGAAACCCATGATGCCACGTCTGCTGACAGCCCTACTGGTCTTGCTTCTCGTCCTTCCGCTTGGGGTCGGAGCCCAGGAGTCATTCCCGACGCATCCCCTGAGCCTCGTGGTGCCGTTTCCGCCAGGCGGGGTTGCCGACCTGACGGCTCGCCCTCTGGCCCCGGTCATGGAAAAGATCCTCAAACAACCTGTCGTCGTGGTCAACAAGACCGGCGCAGCGGGCGCGGTGGGCATGTCCTTTGTCGCGAACGCGAAGCCCGACGGCTATACGATTTTGCTTGCCCTTTCGAGTATCTCGATCATCCCCGAGGCCGACAAACTCTTCGACCGCAAGCCAGCCTATACGCTGGATCAGCTCACGCCGATCGCGCTCATCTCGGCTGACCCCACCGTCCTCGTCGTTCAGGCCGATCGTCCGTGGAAAAGCGTGAAAGAGTTTGTCGATGATGCCAAGAAACGGCCAGGCGAAATCTCCTTCTCCTCGTCCGGTGTCTACGGGACGCTCCACATGGCCATGGAGATCTTCGCTCACCCCGCGGGCATCAGGCTCAAACACGTTCCGTACGCTGGTGGTGGGCCTGCGCTAACCGCCATCCTTGGGGGTCACGTGGATGCCTTGGCCTCTGGGCCTGCCGTGGTCCTCCCCCACATCAAGGCCGGGAAGCTTCGCCCGCTGGCCGGGTGGGGGACGAACCGAATCGAGGCACTCCCCGGCGTTGCGACCTTCAAGGAGCTGGGGTACGAGAATGTGGAGTTCTACATCTGGGCTGGAGTCTTCGCTCCCAGCGGGACGCCTGCCAATGTCCTCCGAACCCTGAGGGACGCTGTCAGACAGTCAGTGCGGGATCCCGAGTTCAAAGCCGCGATGGCGAAGATCGAGACGCCGATTGCGTACATGGATGCCCCGGATTTTCAGAAGTTTTACGACAAAGACGCCAAGATGCTCGCCGACGCAGTGAAACGGGTGGGGAAGATCGCGGAAAAGAAGTAGACAGAGGGAGACCCACGCGATGCGGTGTAGGAACGCGTTCGGGCCGGGTCCGATCGTGGTAGAATCCCGACACGGAGGTGCGAGCTATGGCGATCCTCAAGGTGGCGCGGCTCGGGCATCCGATCCTGCGCGTCGTCGCGGCTCAGGTGCCACCCGAGGCGATTCGGAGCCCTGCGATCCAGGGACTCATTGACGACATGATTGAGACCATGCGCGAGTACAACGGGGCCGGCCTGGCGGCGACCCAGGTTCACGTTCCGAAGCAGATCTGTGTCATCGAGGTCCACAGAAACCCCCGCTATCCTCAAGCCCCCGAAATTCCCCTGACGGTCCTGATCAACCCCCGCTGGACCCCGCTCACCGAGGAGATGGAAGAGGACTGGGAAGGGTGTCTCTCGATTCCTGACATGCGCGGCAAGGTGCCCCGCCACACCGCAGTCCACCTTCAGGCGTACGACCGGGAGGGGCGCCCCGTGGACGTTACCGCCAAGGAGTTCTTTGCCCGGGTGATCCAACATGAGGCCGACCACCTCAATGGCAAGGTCTACCTCGATCGCATGCGGGACTTGTGCACCCTGACCCACTTGGCGGAGTGGACGCGGTACTGGCTCGGCCAGACTGTTCAGGAGGACTGAGAACTTGACGGCGCGGCGTCACTGCTAGCGGGGAGAGATCGCGAATGCCGGTCTAGATCGTGAGGAGCCACCGGTGTCCAGGGGAGATGGGGCCCAGGAGGTCACGTGCTGAATAAGCTTACGCTTACGGTTGCCTGCCACGGGTACGATCGCGTTCAGGCGCTGAGGGACGGCACGGTGCAGGCCGACGGCATCGATCTCAGGATGATCACCCTGCCGATAGAGGAGATCTTTTGGCGGCAGATCCGCCATCGAGAATTCGACGCATCCGAGCTTTCGATGTCCGCGTATCTGATTGGCCGATCCCGGGGTGATCTTCCGTTCATCGCGATTCCCGTCTTCCCCTCCCGGTTCTTCCGTCATTCGTGCATCTATGTCAATCCGGCGCGCGGGATCACACAGCCGACCGACTTGGTCGGGAAGCGCATCGGGGTGCCGGAGTACCACCTGACCGCCGTACTTTGGATTCGCGGCATGTTGGCTGAAGACTACGGCGTTACGCCGAACCAGATTCTGTGGTTCACGGGTGGTCTGGAGAATCCCGGCCGGGAGGAGAAGTTCAAGCTTCAGCTCCCCGACGTGCACATGGAGGCGATCCCACCTCACCGCACCTTGAATGAGATGCTTGAAAGCGGAGAACTGGACGGCTACATGGGGCCCCGGCAGCCGCGGGGCTTCAGACGAGCCGAGCCGACCCTCGTCCGCCTCTTTCCGGATTATGAACAGGTCGAAATGGAGTATTATCGCCGCACTGGGATCTTCCCGATCATGCACGTCGTGGCCATCCAAGAGGAGCTGTGCCTGCGGGAACCGTGGGTCGCGATGAGCCTCTACAAGGCCTTCGTGGCGGCCAAGGACTACGCGCTGAGAGAGATGGACAACACCGGGGCTTTGCAGTACGCGTTGCCATGGATGTGGCCCAGCCTCGAGCGGACGAGGGCTCTCATGGGGTGGGACATCTGGCCCTACGGAGTCGAGGCGAATCGTGTCACGCTCGAAAAGATGCTCGAGTACTCCTACCAGCAGGGACTTTCACGGAGGAGACTGAGCGTCGAGGAGATCTTCGCCCCCGGTACCCTCGATGAGTTTAAGATCTAGCGCCGTGCCGATAAGCATCGCATCTCATCGTTCTCGGTCGTCGGGACTCCTCACGTACAACCGCGTACGCTCCGGGTCCCTCCTCCCTCGGGCCTCGATCTGCTCGCTTCTCGGCACGGCGGGAGTTGGCGTCAGAAAAGTCTGGCAGGAACGTGCAGACGTTGGGCCAACAAGCAATCTAATGTGCAGAGATCTGCGAGCGAGGGGGGCGCCATGAAGAAGTTTCGAGTGATTGACGCCGACGGCCACTGCATCGAGAACGACAGCCAGATCGTCGAGTATGCGGAGTACGGCGGCCGGTCGATGAAAGGGGCCGCGGGCGGTCCCCTCTCGATCTGGCCCTCGCTGGACGGTTGGTTCCGCCCCGCGAGCGACGCCCTTTCCGCCGGCGAACCGGAGGCCTGGCAGAGTTTCCTCGAGGACACCGGAATCGAGACGACCTTCCTGTACCCGACAGCCGGGCTTGCCTTTGGCCTGATCCAGGACCGCGTGTGGCAGGTCTCGCTTGCCCGGGCCTATAATGCCTGGCTTCACGACCACTTCACGAAGCGGGACCCGCGCCTCCGCGGCGTCGCGCTCCTGCCCATCTTGGACGTGCCCGCCGCGGTGGCAGAGCTCAGGCGCGCGGTGACGGAACTGGGGATGCCGGGCGGGGTCCTGCCCGCGGCCACAATGCTGGGGAAGGCCTACGGCCATCTCGACTTCAATCCCCTCTACGAGGAGGCCGAGCGGCTGGACGCTGTCCTCGCGGTTCACGGCGCCCCGAGCAAGGGCTTCGGTTTCGACTTTTTCGACACGTTCATCAAGGCCCACACCCTCGAACACCCCTTCGCCGTCTTGATCCAGTTCACCAGCATGATCTACGACGGCGTCTTCGAGCGCTTCCCGAAGCTCCGCGTCGCCTTCCTCGAGTGCGGGGTCGGGTGGGTGCCGTACATGATGGATCGGATGGACGAAGAGTTCGAGAGGCGGGGCGCGCGGTGGTGCCCCTACCTCAGGCGGATGCCGAGCGAGGTCATCCGCGGGGGCAATCTCTACTTTTCCTGCGAGGTCGAAGAAAAGACGTTGCCGTATGTCATCCAGCTTCTGGGAGAAGACAATATCTTTTTCGCGTCGGATTACCCCCACGAGCGTGACCGCCACCAGTTCCTCTCCGACATCCCGGAGTTCGTGGAGCGGTCTGATCTCTCAGACAAGGTCAAGGAGAAGATCCTCTTCCGAAACGTCCAGCGATTCTACCGACTGGACTGAGCGTCACGCCCCTGTCATGGCTATCTTGATTATCGGTTCCGGCCTCGTTGGCTCGCAGATTGCCAGGATCCTCGTGGAAGAAGGTGAGCGCCCGGTGATCCTGGATGTGGCCCCCCAGCCTGAGGCCCTGGCGGATATCGTCGATCTTGGGCGCCTCACGCTACGCCGCGGGGATGTCCTGAATCCATTCGACCTGGTCAGGACCATCCGCGAGGCGGGGATCAGGCGGATCATCCACACCGCCGCGAATCCGATGCTGACCCTGGGCGCCCAGCAGGAGCCCTACTCGGCGATCCAGGTCAACATCATGGGGACGATCAACGTTTTCGAAGCGGCGCGTCTCCACGGCATCGAGCGCGTGGTCGTCACTAGCTCGAATGTGCTCTCGTTCTACCTCACGGGCGGGGAGGACACGGGGGACACGAGCCGCGAAGAGGCCTTCCCACGCCCTTCTACCTTCTACGCCGCGACCAAGCAGGCGGTGGAGAACCTCGGGCTCAACTACGCACGCTGGTGTAACCTTGACGTCGTCGCCGTCCGCTTCGGCGCCGTGGCGGGGCCGTGGCGCGGCCGCGGCGGGGGCGGGCCGAGCAACATCTTTCGAGACCTCGTCGAACGATCGCTCCGAGGCGAGGAGGCGCAGATCCCGCCGCGCAACATGGACTGGGTGTATTCCAAAGACGCTGCCGCTGGAGCCGTCCTGGCGCTCAAGGCCCAGGGGCTTGCGGGTCGGGTTTTCAACATCACCATGGGGCGGGTCTACTCGGCGGAACAGATGATCGACGCGGTGAAGCGGGTGATCCCGGGGGCGCGCATCCGCATCGAGACCCCACCCGGGACGGAGATCTCGGTGACGGAGATGGAGCATCCGACAGACTTGAGCCGCTCCAGGGCGGAGCTCGGCTATGTGCCGAAGTACGACATGGAGGCCGCAGTCCGGGACTATGTCGAGTGGTATCGAGATCTGACTGTCAGGGGGGCAAAGGAGGAATGACGATGAAGCTTTCGAAGATTCTCGACGGGGATGGCCATATCATCGAGCGCGATCAGGAGCTCCACGAGTACCTCGAGCCCCCGTATGCGAGGAACGAAACCTTGCTGGGCTATCCGTTCTTCCCCACGCTGGATGGCTACAACCGCCGCGCCATTATCAGCCGCCTCGGCATCCACAAGGAGTACACGATCACGGCGAAGATCTGGCTCGACTTCCTCGACGCGGTCGGGATCGAGAGCACCGTCCTCTACCCCACCGCCGCGCTGGCATTCGGCATCATCCAGGACCCGTCCTGAGCGACGGCCTTGGCGCGGGCCTACAACAACTGGTTTACCGACCGCTTCTACCGCGTGAGCCCGCGCCTCTTCGATGAACCTGGGGATCAACTTCTTCACGCAGTTTGCTCAGACCCAGGCGCTGGAGCATCCTCTGGCCCAGATGATCCAGCTCACCAGCATGGTGATGGAGGGGGTCTTCGAGCGATTCCCGCGGCTCCGTGTAGCCTATCTGGAGGCGGGCGCGGGGTGGGTCCCGTATATCATGGACCGACTGGACCGCTCCTATGAGGTCTGGGCCGGGGCGAAGTACCGGGAGTTTTCCGAATGGCTCAAGAAGCGGCCGAGCGAGTATGTCGCCTCAGGCCGGCTCTACTTCAGCTGCGAAGGGGGCGAGCGCTCGCTCGCGACCGCCATCGACCGGATCGGCCACCAGACCCTCCTCTTTGCTTCGGACTTTCCGCACGAGACGAACATGGAGCGGTGCCGGCACGAGATCGAAGAGCTTCTGGAGCGCTCGGACCTCTCGGATGAGGCCAAGCAGGGGATCTTCCACGACAACATCCTGAGGTTCTACACTCGACAGGGGAGCTAAGAGCGAAGCCCGGGATGACCACGTCGCTGGGTAACCTAACAGGGTGCCGAAAAACACCCTGCTCGTGCAAGCTGTTCAAAAAGGTCCAGATGCAAGGCGGCGAGGAGTGAGGAGTGAGGCGTACTTGGTCGTACGTTGGAACGACGAGCGACGAAGCCAACGCCGCAGATGGGCCTTTTTCAACAGCTTGCTAAGCGTGGGCGGGCGCGCTGTACTCGGGATTCGCGACCCCGATCATGCTGTCTCGGGTGACGAGTTGAGCCAACTCTTCCTCGGTCAAGTGGTCGGTGCCTGGCGGGCGTCGGGGCACGACAAGGTACCTCATGTCGGCCGTGCTGTCGAGGACGCGCACTTCGACGCTGTCGGGAAGCTCGAGGCCGAACTCCTTCATGACCCCACGCGGATCTGTAACGGCCCGGGAGCGGTAGGGTAAGCTCTTATACCAGTCCGGAGGGATGCCGAGGAGTGTCCGCGGGTAGCAGGAGCACAGTGTACACACGACGAGGTGGTGAAGTCTTTCAGTGTTTTCGACGATGACCAGCTCGGCGTAACTCGTCGCGTCGATCCCCAGCTCCGCAGCCGCAGCTTTCGGGTTGGCAGCCAGGCGAGACTTGAACGCGGGATCCACCCAGGCCCGCGCGACGAGCCTGGCGCCATCGGCCGGCGATCGCCTCGCCATCGTCTCCATCTCGCGACGAAGCTCCTCTTTGGTCAGCATCCCTTTTTCGATCAAGAGCGCTGCGATGGCTTCGGAGCGTCGGGCGTAGGGAGACAGGCGGTGACGCTCGTGGGCGTGGGGTTCCGAGCCGTGTTCTGTATGGTCGTTCATCGATGCTCCTCCCCTCAGGCCAGTTCGAGCCAGTGCTCGTAGATGTCAACGTAAAGCGTATCGCGGGGGGAGCCTGTGTACCGCTCCCAGAGTTCGGTCTGGGGGAATCCGACCTGGTAGAGTGATCGCTTCGGAAGCCCGTCGCCTCCGAAGGCAAGCGACTCGGGGTTTCCGAACATCCCGTGAAGCGCTTCCACGCGCCCGATTTTCCCCCTGATATAGACCGGAGTCCGAATGTGGCCCGGGGGACTGCCTGTCAGGACGCGAACGGGGTCGCCAGGCTTGAATGTCGCCGTCACGCCGGTCATCAATCCCCTCTCTCTTTGCGCTCGAGGTCAGCCACCTTTCGCTCGATTTCGTCACGAGTGACGATACCCTTCTCAATCATGAGCGTCTCGAGAGCGCTTGTCCACTTCTCGTAATAAGAGAGAAACTCGTACTGGTCGAGGGGAAGACACTCGATTGCACGGCGTATCTCGTCGACGCGTGTGACTGCCTTCTTGGGACTGCTGAGGAGCTGCACCATGGCGTCCGTGCGCCGCTCCCAGTCCTCGAGATGGTGCTCGGCCCGATCGATGGGCCCGGCCCCCGGCCATCCTCCCCGATCGTGCACACCCCGCATGCGTTCTCCTTTCACGCCCAGAACGCTATCAGGATGGCTTGTCTTCGTCAAGATGGGCGTCGGTCTGACGACGCATGACAAAGCGTGTTATAGTCAAGCCGGGCACCATGGCGGAACAGGGGATCCTGGGGTTTGTTCGTGACCTCTTCTTTTCCTCCAAGATCGCCGAGACGGCGAAGGGCCTGGGGTACCCCTGTGTCTTCGCGCGCACGGAGACGGAGTTCTTCTCGCGGCTCGAGGGCGGCGGGCCCGGGCTCCTCATTGTGGATCTGACGACGCCAGGCCTGGACCTCGTCAGCTTCTTCGATGCCCTCCACGCAAAGAATCCGGGCGACCCCGTGTTGGCCTTTACGACCCACGCCCTCTGGCGGACGACGAGCCCGGTCCACGCGCGGTGCCAGAAGGTGGTCACCAAAGAGACCTTGTCGAGCGATCTGCCGCAGATTCTTCAGAGCTTTCTGGGAGGGGCCCCGGCGCCACCTCAAGCATAGCCAGACGCGCTCATGCCTCCGCGGGCGAGGGCTTGAACGAGTTCCGCGTCAGCAGGGGGAAAGTTGTATCGGATGAGGTCCCCTGGTGAGACCCAGCGAAAGGCCTGCCCTTCCGTGGGGCTGATGGTCCCGCCCGCGATTTGACAGCGAAAGAAGTGAAGGATCACCTTCCGTTCGGGGTATTCCCAGCTCGTCTCATATACCTTCTCGCCAACGCTCACGTCCACATCCAGCTCCTCGCGAAGCTCTCGCCGGAGGCACGCCTCGAGCGATTCGCCGGGCTGGCGTTTCCCCCCGGGGAACTCCCAGAGGCCCTCGAGGTGGCTCCGGCTGGTGCGCTGGGTGATGAGATATCGGCCGTCCTGAGCGATCACTGCGGCGGCGACTTCGACGAATGGGGCGCGGGTCGTCATCCGGCTCACGCCTGAGGATAGGCCCGGCAAAAGGTTCGCATGGGGCACGGGAGGCAGAGTGGTTTCCGCGCCGTGCACCAGGTCGCCCCAAAGTCCATCAAAGCCTGGTTGAAGTCGTAGGCCCGGCGTCTCGGAACGAGGGCCCCGGCGAGCGCCCACAGCTCACGCTCCTTCACCTTCCGCCCATCCCTCCCGTAAAAGACCCGTCCCAGGACTCGTTTGACGTTGGTGTCGAGAATCGGAGCGGGCTTGCCATAGGCAAATGAGGCGATCGCCCCCGCCGTGTAGCGACCGATCCCCTTGAACGTCTGAAGCGTCTCGGGGTCATCGGGGAGCCTTCCTCCGTAGCGCGCCATGGCCTCACGCGCGACCAGGTGGAGATGGACCGGGCGGATGTTGTACCCGAGGGGATACCAGCTCCTCTTCACCTGGGCCCGAGGCGCCCGTGCCAGGGCCTCCAAGGTTGGGTATTTCCGGAGGAACTCGTGATACTTGGGAATGACTCGCTCCACTTGAGTTTGCTGAAGCATGATCTCGGAAACCAAGATGTGATAGGGGTCGCGGGTTCGTCTCCACGGGAGGTCACGTTTGTGGCGCGCATACCAGGCGAGGAGCCGACTCCTGAACTTGCGCTTCGTCGGTCCGTCCGGCGACTTCTTCGTCATGCCGGACCGAGGCTAGCGCCGTGCCGATAAGCATCGCATCTCATCGTTGGACTCGGAGGGGGCACATCCCCCTTCCGAACCTCCCCCTGAACTTGCGCCGGCAAAGCCGGCGCTCGGAGCAAGAAATGCGGTCGTCGCCGTACCTTCGCGGGCACCGAGTCCCGCCGCAGGCGGGCTTGGTCGTACGCTCCGGTCGGCTTCTCCCTCGGGCCTTGTCTGGCTCGTCATTTGGACCGGCACCACTCATCACTAGCCGAGAGATGAATCCGTGTCAAGAAGGCTCTTCGCGGTAACGGGTGACGGCAAAGCGATGCAAGGTGACCGGAGTGCCGGAAGGGATGCCCGCTTTGGCTCGGGCGATCTCGATCTGTTGCTCGGCCGTCTTCACCCCTTCGACCCCCGGCAGAAGGACCCCTCATGCCCGCGACCCGCCCGGTCTGGCAAGGAGGCGAGTGCTATAATGAGTTCGTGAAGGTCTCCCCGGTTCTCAGAATCCTCCCTCCTCAGACTCCTCGTGGCCCGTGGCGTGGCTGGGAGGTCGTCAGTTATTTCAGCGATCCGGTCGAAGAGGTCACCGCGGTTCGTCATGCGGCAGGCCTCTTCGATCGGTCCTGGCGTGCCACGGTCGAGGTTCGAGGGCGAGATCGCGCGAGTTTTCTCCACTCGATGTTGACCAACGAGATCAAGTCGCTCCAACCGGGCCAAGGATGCGAGGCGGCGTTTCTCACGGCGCAGGGGAAGGTGCTCGCGCTTCTCCGTGTTCATGTCCTCTCCGACCGGATCTATCTCGAACTGGACGACGACATCAAGGCTCGAATCCTGGAAACGCTTGACCGTTTCCTGATCTCGGAGCGCGCCGAATTCCATGACGTGACGGCCGAGTGGACAATCCTCTCCATCGAGGGACCCCGGACATCCGAGATTCTGCACGAGCTCGGGGCCGAGACCCTTCCCGAGCTGCCTATGGCGCACCGAGAGTGCCTCCTTGGGGACCTCTCCCTCCGCGTGGTGAGAGCAGGAGAGACCGGCGAGATCGGATTCGATCTTTGGGTTCCAGCAGGCGGCGCTGCCGCGGTCTGGGCGCGCCTCGTCGAGGTCGGGGCGCCCTTCGGCCTGCGCCCGATCGGTATCGCAGCGCTGAACACCCTTAGGGTGGAGGCGGGCATTCCGTGGTACGGCGTGGATGTCAGCGAGGAGATGCTCCTCCTCGAGGCGCCTTCGGAGCGCTTCATCAGCCTCACCAAAGGGTGCTACGTCGGCCAGGAGGTCGTCGCCCGGATCACCTACCGAGGGCACGTGAACCGGAAGCTTACCGGCCTCACCTTTCCGGACAGCGCCTTCCCGCCGGAGGGCACCGGTGTTTTCGGCGATGGACGGGAGATCGGGAGGGTGACGAGCCCCGCCTATTCCCCGACGCTCAAGAGCGGGATTGCGCTGGCGCTCCTGAGGCAGGAGTGGCTCGACCCGGGCAAGCGGGTTGAAGTCCGTTCCCCGGCAGGCACGTGGCCCGCGGAGGTCACGACCTTGCCCTTCTATCGACGCGGCTGACGAAAGGAATCCCACCGTGGCCCACGAAAACCGCCTCGCCAAAGAGACGAGCCCCTATCTCCTTCAGCACAAAAACAACCCCGTGGACTGGTACCCCTGGGGAGGAGAGGCCTTCGCCAAAGCCAAGGAGGCGGACAAGCCGATCCTTCTCTCCGTCGGCTACTCCGCCTGTCATTGGTGCCACGTGATGGAGCACGAGTCGTTCGAGAATCCTGAGATTGCGCGTCTGATGAACGAGTGGTTCGTCAACATCAAGGTGGATCGGGAAGAGCGGCCGGATGTGGACCAGATCTATATGCAGGCGGTCCAGGCCATGACAGGTCACGGGGGCTGGCCCATGACCGTGTTTCTGACCCCCGACGGCGTCCCGTTCTATGGAGGAACCTATTTCCCGCCCGAGGATCGCCACGCGATCCCCGGATTCCCACGCGTCCTCAAGGCCATCGCGGATATCTATCGGAATCGCCGAAGCGAGGCGCTGGAGACCGGGCAACAACTGGTCGAGCAGCTCCGCCAGGGAGAGCGGATCCGCGCGGGCGGTGATCTTCTTACCGAGACGATTCTGCATTCGGCGGGCCTCGCCCTGGGGAGCGAGTTTGACGAGCAGCACGGTGGGCTGGGACATGCCCCGAAATTCCCACAACCGATGACCCAGGATTTCGTGCTCCGCTACTGGCGCCGGACCGGGAATAGTCGGGCCTCTGAGATACTCCGAGTGACGCTCACGCGCATGGCGCGGGGAGGGATCTACGACCAGCTCGGCGGCGGATTCCACCGCTACTCGGTCGATCGGGTCTGGCTTGTCCCGCACTTTGAAAAGATGCTCTACGACAACTCCCAGCTCGCCCGCCTCTACCTGGACGCCTGGTTGGCAACAGGAGAGACCGAGTATCGCCGCATCACCGAGGAGACCCTCGACTACGTCCTTCGCGAGATGACCCACCCCGAGGGCGGGTTCTACTCCACGCAGGACGCGGATTCGGAGGGAGAGGAAGGAAAGTTCTTTCTCTGGACGCGGGAGGAGATGCGCGCAACGCTCGGTGACACTGACGAAGCCCGGGTGGCCTGCCGGTACTGGGGACTGGATGACGGCCCGAACTTTGAGGGACGAAACATCCTGTTTGTGCCCCGGGAGGCTCCTCAGGTGGCGGAGGAGCTTGGGCTCAGCCCCGAGACGCTGAGCGATCTTCTGGCAAAGGCCAGGGTTCGGCTCTTCGAGGTGCGGGAGCGAAGGATCAAGCCCGGACGGGATGAAAAGATCCTGGCAGGCTGGAACGGGATGATGCTGCGGGCGCTGGCCGAAGCGGCCCGAAGTCTGGGGCGCGCCGACTACGAACGGGCGGCGCTTCGAAACGCCCAGTTTCTCCTGGGGGCCATGCGGCGTGAGGGCCGATTGCTCAGGAGCTGGAAGGACGGCGAGGCCAAGCTCCTGGGGTATTTGGAAGACTACGCGATGGTGGCGGACGGTCTCATTGCGCTTCACGGGGCTACGTTGAACCGGCGATGGCTCGATGAGGCGCACCGCCTCACGGAGGAGATGCTCCGCCTCTTCTGGGATGATGGCGTCGAAGGCTTCTTCGACACCGGGCGCGACCACGAGGCTCTGGTGGCCCGTCCCCGCAATCTCTTTGATAATGCCGTCCCGAGCGGGGGCTCCGTCGCGGCCGATGTCTTGCTCCGCCTCGCACTGCTCACAGGCGACGACGGGTTCGAGAAGAAGGCGGTGAACGCGATCAGAACGGTGGCTCCGCTCATTGGCCGCTACGCCTCGGGGTTCGGCCGATGGCTCTCGGCCCTCGATTTTCACCTCGGTCCCCCTCTGGAGGTCGCCCTGGTGTGGCCCGCGACGTCACACGCCGGACGACAACCCTTTTTCAACGAACTGTTCCGCCGCTACCTCCCGAATTTGGTAGTGGCCGGGGGCGCCGAAGGAGGCGAGACCGAAGGGATCCCGTTGCTTGAGGGCAAACGGGCCCTCGATGGGAAGGCCACGGCCTATCTGTGCGAGCGCTACGCCTGCCAGGCGCCCACGACAGACCCCGCCGCGTTCGCTGCCCAACTCGACGCCCGATCTTCGCCGCCCTGACCGGAGGTGCCGCGCTCGCTTTCCATGAGGCGAGGCTGGGGATCCCCTTCGCTCCACACCGCTCCCGCGACGACCCTTCCGTCGTTCGCGGGCGGGGCCCCCCCAATATCTCCCTCCGCCCCCTGCGGGGGCTCCAGTCCGCTCGGTCCCCCCCATCCCGCTCCCTCACGGTGGGGACCCCGCCGCTCCCGCGAATGCTGCGCTCAGGGGACCCCCAGCCTGCCCCGTGCGCCTGAGGCGCTCGCTGGGGCACCTCCCGGCCGGGGGCCGGGGCGACTTTCAGATTTAGGTGGTATAGTAAGAATAGTAAGAACAGAAGCCGCGGGGGGAGAGAGTCTGAGAACCGGGCTCGCCCGGGACCCCTCGAACCTGAACTGGGTAATGCCAGCGGAGGGAACGCGGCGGTGAGAGTGTCATCGCCGCACCGACCGCCGGTGCGGCTTTTTGTTGGAAATGACGATCACCGTCAACGGTCAATCGATGGAGATCGAGGAGGGAACTACCATCCAAGCCCTTCTGGAGCACCTGAACGTCCGTGGCCAGTATGTCGCGGTCGCTCTCAACCTTGAGGTGGCTCGGAAGGCGAGCTATGGCACTACAGTCTTCCGCGAAGGCGACCGGGTGGAGATTGTGCATCCCGTCCAGGGAGGATAAACCATGACTGAAGACACCTTGGTCTTAGGCGACCGCTCTTTCCGTTCCCGGCTCATTGTGGGTACCGGGAAGTACCCGTCCATGGAAATCATGCAGCAGGCGATCGAGAAGTCGGGGGCCGAGATCGTCACCGTGGCCATCCGCAGGGTCAAACTCCCCGGCCAGGAGGGATCGCTCCTCGATTACCTCGACCCCCACCGCTACACCATCCTCCCCAACACCGCCGGCTGCTACACGGCCGAGGAAGCCATCCGCACCGCGTACCTGGCACGTGAAGGTGGGCTCCCCGAATTGGTTAAGCTCGAGGTAATCGGCGATCGAGAAACACTTTTCCCCGACGTGCTGGGCCTCCTCGAGGCCACCAAGACCTTGGCCCGCGAAGGGTTCATCGTGCTGCCATATACAAATGACGACCCGGTGATCGCCAAACGGCTGGAGGAGTCGGGGGCCGCGGCCGTTATGCCGCTTGGCGCCCCGATCGGCTCCGGGCTGGGTATCCGGAATCCGTATAACCTCAAGATCATCATGGAGCAGGTCAGGATTCCGGTGATTGTAGACGCCGGTGTCGGGACGGCGTCAGATGCCGCCATTGCGATGGAACTTGGCTGCGACGGGGTCTTGATGAACACGGGGATCGCCGGGGCCAAGGACCCGGTAGCGATGGCCGAAGCCATGCGACTCGCAGTGGAGGCGGGGCGGCTGGCCTTTAAGGCCGGGCGGATCCCGAAGAAGCTCTACGCTACCGCCTCGAGCCCGATTGAAGGGGTTCCCGACTGGGCGCCCTAATTGTTTTCCCCTGACGATCGGTCCGGGGGTGTCCCGAGCGAAGCATTGGCGGGAGCGGCGGGGTCCCCACCGTGAGCCGGCGGGAAGGGGAAGCCGAGCCGGACTGGACCCCGCGGAGCGGGCGGAGGGAGATATCGGAGGGGATCCATCCCCACCCGTCGGCCACGTAAGGGTCGCCGCGGAGCCATGCGGAGCGAGGGGTACCCCCGGACCGATCTACTGCTTCTGACATGAGCCGAGTAGATTTCTCGCTGTATCTCGTCACGGATCGAAAGCAGACGAATGGGCGACCGCTTTTGGAGGTCGTGGAGGAGTGTCTGACCGCCGGGGTTCGGGCCGTCCAACTTCGAGAGAAAGACCTGACCACGCGGGAGCTTTTCACTCTGGCGACGGAGCTACGTGAACTCACGCGTCGATACGGCGCCGCGCTCTTGATCAACGATCGGATTGACGTCGCCCTCGCCCTCGAGGCTGACGGCGTCCATCTGCCGGGCGACTCGTTTCCCGCGGAGTCTGCGAGGAAGATCGTCGGACCGGGCATGCTGATTGGCGCCTCCGTCCACAACGCCGCCGAAGCCAAAGACGCCGAGGCCGGCGGCGCCGATTTCATCGTCTTTGGTCCGATCTTTGACACCCCGTCCAAGCGCCCCTACGGCCCGCCACAGGGACTAGATGCCCTACACGCCGTCCGACAGACCGTCTCCCTTCCGCTGTTTGCCATCGGTGGAATTACGCCCGGGCGCGTCCGAGCCGTCAAAGAGGCCGGGGCCGACGGGGTGGCGACGATCAGCGCCCTTCTCGGGGCACCGGACCCCGGCCGCGCGACACGGGACTTTTTGAAGGAGTTGGAGGCTCGGCAATGAGCCGTCCCGACGTGGTCATTGTGGGGGCGGGAGTCATCGGCTGCGCGATTGCGTGGGAGCTGGTGAAGAGTGGTCTCCGGGTCACGGTGGTGGAGCGGGGTCAACCCGGCTGCGAGGCCTCAGGGGCAGCAGCGGGAATGTTGGCTGCCGAGACGGCGGAAGGGCGAGAAGGGCCGTATGCGATGCTCGCCCGGATGAGCCGCGACCTCTACGGTCCTCTTGCGGATGAGCTAAGGGAAGCCTCCGGAGTGGATATCGAGCGCCAGACCACGGGTCACCTCCACCTGCTTTCGGACGAGACCGAATTCAACGGTCACATTCCGCCAGGGGCCGAGCTTTTGTCTCCCGAGGACGTACGGCGCCTCGAGCCGGCGGTGAGTCCTAGGATACGTGGCGCCATTTTGTTCCGGGGGAATCACTGGGTGAATAACCCGCGTCTGGTCGCCGCCCTTGTCCAGGCTGGTTCCCGCCGAGGAGTGGAGTTTTTCCTGGGGAGCGAGGTCGAAGAGATCCTCGGGGCAGGGGACCGCGTAGGAGGGGTTCGGGGGCGAAACGTCACGATCGAGTCCGGGGCCGTTGTCGTGACGGCCGGAGCGTGGTGCGGGATGCTCCGCGGGCTCACGCCTCAACTCGTGGTCGAGCCGGTGAAGGGACAGATGCTTGCTGTGGAGACTATCCCCTCTGTCATCCGCCACTGCGTCTACCTGGACGAAGTCTACCTGGTGCCGAGGCCGAGCGGAGAGCTATTGATCGGGGCCACCGTGGAGCGCGTCGGCTATGACAAGCGCGTCACGCCGGAAGGGCTCCGGTGGCTTCTCACGGAGGCGCTCGCCGCTGTCCCGGCCTTGGCCCACCGACCAGTCTTAAGGAACTGGGCTGGCCTTCGCCCTGCGGCGGCCGACGGGCTCCCGGTGATCGGCCCGTGGCCCGGGCTCCGGGGCTGTTTCGTCGCGACCGGCCACTTCAGGAATGGAATCCTCCTCGCCCCCATCACCGCTCAGCTCCTTCGGGAGTGGGTGACGGGAAAGCGCCCCGCCCTTCCCGTGGAACCATTCCTCCCAGACCGCCTCGTCAGCCCAACCAGCTCGTAAAACGGCGGGCGTCCTCGAACATCTCCGGCAGGACCTCATCTCACGCGGCGCCGACTTTTGGGGCGCCAGGAGCCTCATGGTAAGATGAAAGAGTCTCCCCATGTACGGAACCACATTCCCTGCATATCCCCAGCGCATCGTCTGTCTCACCGCCGAGACGGCGGAGATTGTCTATGCCCTGGGCGCAGGGGACCGGGTGGTCGGTGTATCGGGGGCGACCACGCTCCCTGAAGCCAGGGAAAAGCTGAAGATCGGAGGATTTACGACCTTCAAGCTCGAGAAGATTCTCAACCTCAAGCCGGACCTAGCGTTGGCCTTCTCCGACCTCCAGAAAGAGATCGTGCGTGACCTGGTCGAGGAGGGGGTCACGGTTTTGGCCCTCAACCAGCGGAGTCTCGAGGAGGTCTACCGAGCCATCCTTCTAATCGGTGGAGTCCTCGGCCGAGAGGAAGCTGCCCGAGGGCTCGTCCGCGATTTTCAGGACGAGGTCCGGCAGGTGCGGGAGTACAGTAGCGTCTGGCCCGACCGCCCTCGCGTCTTCTTCGAGGAGTGGGACGATCCCCTCATCGCCGGCATCACCTGGGTGAGTGAACTGATCGACATCGCGGGTGGCCGAGACATTTTCCCTGAGCTTCGCGCTGAACCCATGGCGTCGGGACGCGTCGTCGATCCCCAAGAGGTGATTCGGCGTGACCCCCAGATCATCGTCGCCTCTTGGTGCGGAAAGAAGGTCGATGTCGAGAAGATTCGCCGGCGACCGGGGTGGAACGCGGTCGAAGCGGTGCGCGAGAATCGAATCTTCGAGGTGAAGTCGTCGGATATCCTGGCCCCGGGTCCCGCGCTCTTGAGAGGGCTCAGAGAGCTTCATGAGATCATCCAACACTACATGACGGAAAGGAAATAGCGCGTGTCGCAGCTCGTGAAACCGGAGAAATTCTTCGCCGACCGCTTCGGGATGACAGACCGGAGTCTGGAGCGGATCTTCGCCGAGCTGGTCGGCGGGCAGGTCGAGTACGCCGATCTCTACTTTGAATACAGCATCTCCGAGGAGCTGTCGCTTGAGGAAGGACAGGTCAAGCGCGCCTCCCGTCACGTCAGTCAGGGGGCGGGGGTCCGTGCTCAGGCCGGCGAGCGAACCGGGTATGCCCACACCGATGAGATCACGCTTGATCGGCTCGCCCTGGCCGCCAGCCGCGCCAAGTATATCGCCGATCGGGGGGGCAGCTCTTCGGTAGTCCGGGTGGGCTCCGAAGGCCACCCCCACGACCTCTACTCGCTTGCCGGCGCGCCCGTGGATGCCCCGCGGGATCGGAAGGTCGCCCTCCTTCATGATATGGATCGGCTGGCCCGTGAGTACGACCCGCGGATCACACAGGTCATGGCGACTCTCTGGGCCGAGGAACAGATTGTCCTCATCGTCACGCCCCAAGGGTGGCAGGTCGGGGATGTCCGCCCGCTCACTCGCCTCTCGGTCTCTGTGATCGCCAAGGAAGGGGAGAATCGGCAATTCGGGAGCTTCGGCGGGGGCGGTCGGGTCGAGTTCGACTTCTTCCTCGAGAAGGAACGTTGGGCCTTTTACACCCGGGAGGCGGCTCGCCAGGCGATCCTCAAGCTTTCGGCCATTGAGGCGCCAGCGGGGACCATGACGGTGGTTCTGGGTCCGGGATGGCCCGGAATACTCCTTCACGAAGCCATCGGCCATGGGCTCGAAGGGGATTTCAATCGGAAGAAGGTCTCGGCCTTCACGGGGAGGATCGGCCAGAAGGTGGCTTCGGAACTGGTTACCGTGGTAGACGACGGGACGATCAAGAATCGCCGCGGTTCCCTCAACGTCGACGACGAAGGCGTCCCCACAAGTCGCACGGTCCTCATTGAGAAAGGGATTCTCCGTGGCTATCTCCAAGATCGCCTCAATGCCCGCCTGATGGGGATGCCGCTGACGGGCAACGGGCGGCGAGAATCCTTCGCCTATCCCCCGATGCCCCGGATGACCAACACCTTCATGCTGGCGGGCGGAGACGACCCGGAGGAGATCATCCGTTCCGTGGACCACGGCCTCTACGCGGTGACCTTCGCTGGAGGGCAGGTGGACATCACCAACGGAAGGTTCGTCTTCTCCGCCAGCGAGGCGTACATGATTGAAGGCGGTCGGATCACGACGCCAGTGAAGGGGGCGACGCTGATCGGCAATGGCCCTGACATCCTGACCCGCGTGACGCGCGTCGGCCACGACCTCAAGCTCGACGAAGGCGTCGGGACGTGCGGGAAGGATGGTCAGACCGTGCCTGTAGGCGTGGGGCTGCCTACGATCCGCGTGGATGGGATCACCGTCGGAGGAACCCAGGCATGACTCCTGAACAGCTCCTCGCCCTGGCCCGCGCCCGCGGCGCCACGGAAGCGGACGCGCTCTTCGTCGAGGAGGAGAGCTTTTCCGTCCAGGTCCGGCTCGGAGAGGTCGAGACGCTCAAGCATGCCCGCGAGCAACGCTGCCATCTTCGGGTCTTTGTCGGCAAACGCGTCGCTTCGGCCTCGACCTCTGATCTCTCTCAAGCCTCGATGGAGCGGCTCGCGGAGGAGGCGGTAGACCTCGCCCAGGTAACGGCCGAAGACCCTTTCGCTGGTCTTCCCGACCCGGGCGCTCTCGCCATCCAATTCCCCGATCTCCAACTCTCAGACCCGGAAGGGCACCGGATCTCCCCTGAGGAGAAGATCACCCTGGCCCGAAAAGCAGAAGAGGCAGCCCTCTCTTGGAACCCCAGGATCACCAACTCGGAGGGTGGTGACTTCTCCGATTCTGACTATCATTACGTCTACGCGACCTCTCATGGCTTTCGAGGTGAGTCCCGGAGCTCTTATTTTGGCCTCTCGGTCGCCCCAGTCGCCGGAGAGGCCGGAGCCCTTCAGCGCGACTACTGGTATACCTCCGGGCGCCATCTGAGCCGCCTCGACCCGCCCGAAGTCGTGGGTCACGAGGCCGCGCGGCGCGCCCTCAGGCGCCTCGGGGCACGGCAGATCCACACCCAAGAGGTGCCGGTGATCTTTGACGCAGAGACGGCAGGGAGCTTGCTGAGAAATCTCTCCGCGGCGGCGAATGGCTACGCCCTGTATCGAGGGGCCTCCTTCCTTGTGGGAAGGCTGGGGCAGACGATCGCGGCCCCGCATATTACAATCATTGATGACGGGACGCTTCCCGGCCATCTCGGTTCCCGCCCCTTTGATGGAGAGGGCCTTCCCATCCAGAGGACCGCACTCGTGGAGCAGGGGCGCCTCCACAGCTATCTCCTCGATACCTACTCGGCCCGGAAGCTCGGCCTCGCCCCCACGGGCCATGCGGTCCGGGACGGCGGGGGGGTGACTGTTGGCACGACGAATCTTTTCCTGGAGCCGGGGCCACATACGCCGGAACAGATCATTCGGTCCGTCGCCTCCGGGCTCTATGTGACCGAGCTGATCGGTTTTGGGGTCAACTCCGTCACCGGGGATTACTCCCGGGGCGCAGTCGGGCTATGGATTGAAGGGGGGGAGCTGGTCTATCCAGTTGAGGAGGTCACGATCGCGGGGAATCTGTTGAAGATGTTTCAGGACATCGAGATGGTGGGAAACGATCTTGTCTTCCGTGGCCGGACCGCCTCGCCGACGGTCAAGATCGCCAGGATGACCGTCGCCGGCCAGTAACGGCTCGCGGAAAAGACCCGGGGCTTCTCTCGCCTTGATCAGCATGACCCAAGAGCGTCTCTGGATCCCCGTCGGCGCTGAGCGTCTGGCGGCTGTCCTCCATCTTCCGTCCGGACCTGTCCCGGTCCCGTGCGTCGTGGCCTCCCATGGCCTCGCCGCCTCCAAAAATTCCGACAAATACCTCATGTTGGCGGATTCACTGGGTCAGGTTGGGCTGGCCTGCTGCCGCTATGATTTCCGCGGTTCGGGGGAAAGCGACGGAAGCGCCGCCGCGACAACCGTCAAGGGACGGATCGAAGACCTCAGGGCCGTCATCACGTACCTCCGGGCCCTTCCAATCATTGACGCTGACCGGCTCGGTCTCTTCGGCTCGAGTTTCGGCGGCTTCGTCTCCCACTTCGTGGTGAAGGAGGAGATGGTGTCGGCCATCGTCACGTGGGCGACCCCGGCCAGCCTCGCGGGGATGGAACGCCTGAAGAGCGAAGGAGTCACCGGTCTGGGGCCGGCGTTCTTTCCCGAGCTTGCAGAGCGAACCTATATCGAGCCGCCAGAAGGCGTCTCGGAAATTCTCATCGTTCACGGTGATCAAGATGACCTGGTCCCCGTGACCCACGCAAAGCTCCTGTGGGAGCGGGCTCGCGAGCCTAAGGAGCTGCTCATCCTGCACGGCGGAGATCACCGCTTCTCCGACCCGATCCTCCGCCAACAGGCTATGGATCACACCGTGGCGTGGTTCCTCAAGCATCTCTAGTGCCGTGGCGATAAGCGTCGCATTTCATCGTTCTCGGTCGTCGGGACTCCTCAACGTACAACCGCGTACGCCTCCGGGTCCCTCCTCCCTCGGGCCTCGATCTGCTCGCTTCTCGCCACGGCACAAGTGGGTGTCAACACCAAAGTCTGACAGGAACGTGCAGTCTTTGGCCGGACAAGCAGCCCGGCGATGAGGGCAGCGTGATCAACCGCGATCGGATCACTCAACACTTTCTGGAGCTGGTGCGAATCGATTCCCTCTCCCGCAAAGAACGGGAGATGGCCCTTCGCCTCAGGACGGAACTGGAGGACCTTGGCGCTCAGGTCGTCATTGACGACTCCGGGGAAAGGGTGGGGGGGAACACAGGAAACGTGATCGCCTACATCCAGGGGAATATGCCGAATGCCCCGCCTCTCCTGCTGTCCGCCCACATGGACACCGTGACGCCCGGAGAAGGGGTTCGGCCGGTCGTCGAAGGGAGCGTGGTCAAGACCGATGGGAGCACGGTGCTTGGCGGGGACGATAAGTCCGGCGTCTCCGCGATCATGGAAGTGTTCCGCCTGCTCCGTGAGCAGAGACTCCGTCACGGCGATCTCGATATCGTCTTCACGATCTGCGAGGAGGTCGGGCTCCTGGGCGCCAAGCATCTGGACATTTCGCGGCTCCGCGCCCGCCAGGGGCTGGTCCTCGACTCTGACGGCGTGGATGCCCTTGTCACGCGCGCCCCGGCCGCGGATAAGATGGAGTTCCGGGTCCACGGGCTCGAGGCCCACGCAGGGGTGGCGCCGGAAAAGGGGATCTCGGCCATTCGGGTGGCAGCGGAGGCCATCGCCAGGATGCGCCTCGGCCGGATTGATGAGGAGACCACAGCGAACCTCGGGATCATTCAGGGCGGTCTGGCCGTCAACATCGTCCCCAATCTCGTCGTCGTGAGAGGGGAGGCCCGCAGCCGAGACCTGGCCAAGCTGGACGCCCAGACGGCCCATATGCGGCAGTGCTTCAGAGAGGCGACCGGTCGCTACCGCGTAGAGCTGGACGGCCGGGTGGTCGAGGCCCGAGTGGAGGAGTGGATCGAGCGAGATTTCGCCGCCATGAACCTTCCAGACGATGCACGCATCGTTCGCCTGGTGCGCGAGGCCGGCCGGACCCTGGGACGCTCCGTGACAACCCGTCCCTCTGGGGGCGGCTGTGACGCCAACGTCCTGAACGGGCGGGGCTTTCAGGTGGCCAATCTTGGGACAGGGATGCGCGAGATCCACACCGTCAACGAGTGGCTGGATCTCAACGATCTCTGGCAGACGACCGAGCTGGTTCTTGAAGTCGTGAAACTCAACGCGACACTCACCCAGGGATGAGCGAGCCAAGCCGGATCGAGCAGTTCAAGGAAGTCGTCGAGCTTTTTCCCGATGATGTGGTGGCCCGCTTCGGTCTGGCCACGGCGTACCTCGACGCCGGCGAGGCAGCTGACGCGGTGCGCGAATTCCGGCAGGTGCTTGAAACGAAGTCGAACTACACCGCCGCCTACCGCGGTCTCGGTCGGGCCCTGGAACGTCTTGGACAAATCGAAGAAGCTGAGGGAGTGTATCGGAGAGGGATCTCGGTCGGCGAGCAAACCGGCGACCTCCAGGCGAAGAAGGAGATGGAAGTCTTTCTTCACCGCCTCGAGCAACGCCACGGGTAAGGCTGGTGAGGCCTCTGGATGGCGTCACGCTGGCCGTGGTGGACGTGGAGACGACGGGGCTTTCCCCGCGCTACGGAGACCGGATCTGCGAGATCGCAGTACTCCGGGTCGAGGGGGAGCGAGAGCAGGCGTTCGAAAGCCTGGTGAACCCCGGTCGCCCCATCTCCCCGGGCGCGGCGGCCGTCCACAGGATCACGGGAGACGAGGTTCGATCCGCTCCGAGCTTCCAGGCCCTCGCCCCGTCCCTCTGGCCGCTTTTCGACGGGGCGGTGGTGCTTGCCCACAACGCCCCTTTTGACCTGGGCTTTCTCGCGGCTGAACGGCATTATCTGGGACTCCCACCGCTTGATAACCTGGTCCTGGACACCCTCGCGTTAGCGCGCAGCTACTTCGACTTTCCTCGAAACTCGCTGGGGCTCATCGCCGAGGCCCTGACGATTCCTCCCACCGTGCGGCATCGCGCCATGGCGGATGTGCGCACGACCCTGAGCGTAGCCGACCGGCTCCTTGAGGACCTGGCCGGACGCGGCCTAACCTCCATCCACCCATTGCTCTCTCGTGCCACCGAGCTGGTCCGTGATGACCCCCCACCCCTCCCATCCACGTTGGTGGATGCCTTGGATGGCCGTCGCCGCCTCCGCCTCCGCTATCTCACGGGGGGAATCATCCAGACCGTCCGTGAAGTGGAGCCGCTGGAGATCCTTCCATTCGGAGATTACCTCTACCTCAGAGCCTACTGTCACCTCCGCCAGGATGAGCGCACCTTTCGCCTCGACCGCATCCTCGAGCTGGCCGCGCCGCCCGAGTAACATGTTGGGCCCGATGGGTCTCATCGGCGCCGGGGCCGCCGTCGTGGTCGTCGCCATGGCGGCTGACTACTTTGTCTTCGGACCTGTCGGTGGAGTCTGGCTGACTTTGGGGTTTGTAGTTGGATTCGGCCTGATCGGTCTCGGCTACCTCATTCGCTGGCGCCGCTGATCTAAGGGCGCCAAGCCGGCCGACCTGCCGGTGGAGGAGCCAGCAAGTTCGAGCTGGTCATCAACCTGAAGACCGCGAAGGCTCTCGCCCTCACAATCCCGCCATCCGTTCTCTTCCGGACGGACCATGTGATCAGTGAGCGCGTATTTGTCCGGAGACGGGGGGTGTTTGGACAGATACGGGGTTCCCGTCATCTCGTCGCGGCGTCCCAGGTGTCTCACGCGATAAGCCCTCGGTAAGTTCTCCACCCCGGTAACGCGCTCCGTTTCATCCGCCAGTTACGTCGCGGCCACAAGCTGGCTCTGGTTTCGCCCTTTTGACTGCCGGATTTTCGTCACCGTCCGTGCTCAAGATACATCAGTCCGACGTAACTGTCTGTTTCTTAAGGGAATACATGTGGCACTGGACTTGCTCAGAAGAAGGGTCAGGGATGGTTGGAACCGTGTACTCCTCGGTAATCTCGACACTTCCGGCAACGCGCTGGGTTCGTTCGCCCAACGAGGTAAGAACCAAGACGCAAGGAGCCACGCAATGGTGAAAGGGACGGCAGTGCTCGGAGCGATCACGCTACTCCTGGGGATCGCGCCTCTGGAAGGGGCTGCGATCGAGCCGGAGAGCGGTGCGGCAACGACCGCGACTCAAGGGGCCGCAGCCCCGGCCCTCGACGGCACAACCCTCTGGGTTCCGTTGATGGCAAAGATGTACGGGGCGCTCTCCCGAGGAGACCTTGTGAATGCCCGGCGCGCCTGGAGCGGCGCGGAGGTGGCGGCGGTCGCCAGCCTCACCTGGGAAGCTCTGGTCGAGGTCGGCAACGCGACGCGTCGGATCGGAGACGCCGCCGGAGCGCGCGGAGTGACCACGCCCTGGGCGCGCAGGAGCTATCTCACGGCGTTCTTCCGCGCGCAACGGCAGGGCTCTCTCGACGGGATGCTGCGCAGTGCCGAGGGCTTTGCTGTGCTTGGGGACCGCGATCTCGCGCGCAAGTGCCTCCGAGGCGCCGAGCAGCTTTCGAGAGAGACGCGCGACTCACAGGCACTGGAGCGCGTGCGGAGCTACGAGCGTCGCATTGCCGCACAGCTCGTGGAGGGGGGAACCCCCTTGACGGTGAACCACCACGTTTCGGGAATCCAGGAGGTGGCGCCATGAAGACTCCCAGGCTCATCGCAGTGGGAATGACAGTGGCGACACTCACGGGCTCTGCCCCGGGCCGGGCGGAAGGGGACCCGGATGTGGCCGTGAGGGAAGGGCGGTTTCGTGAGGATCTCTACATATGGCAAGGCTGTGGATGCTTACCGCCGCGAGCTCATTTTGAAAGCCCTGGGCCAGACAGGGGGCAATCGCGCCGCGGCCGCCAGGGCGTTGGGGCTCGAGCGCACGTATCTCGCGCGTCTGATCAAATCGCTCCGCATCGAGTGAACTCTAGATCATCGCCCTGTCAGGGACCCCTGCTCGCTTCAATGGCCTCGCCTAGGTCGCCGTAGCTGGCTCGGGCGCGGCTCCGCGCGACCCCCCATCCCCCTGAGGGGGTAATGTTTCGGGCCCGACCAGAGGTCAGCGCTTCCGGGCCGGCGCGCTCCGCCCCGCCCTGCGCTGCGCACGGCGACACGGCTCGCCATGAGGCGCTCGCCGGGGCCCCTGATCAGGTCGCTGTCTAGCGGGCGAGCCAGAGGATGGCTAGGCCGAGGGCGAGGCGGTAGAGGACGAAGGGGGTCAGGTCGTGGCGCTGGAGGTAACGGATCAGGAACGCGATGGCGACGAGGCCACTTGCGAGCGCGGCGAGGAGGCCTACAGCCAGAACACCTGCCTGGTCGGCTGGAACGCCATGGGCCACGGTCTTGAACCCCTTTAGTCCTCCAGCAGCAGCGGTAATGGGGAGGCCAAGGAGGAAGGCAAAGCGGGCGGCCGTGGGCCGGTTCATCCGGGCCACGAGCCCGCCGACGATGCTCACGCCTGAGCGGGAGATCCCCGGGATCAGGGCGAGGACTTGGGCACAGCCCACGAAGAGCCCTTGGCCCCAACTCACATCTCGAACATGCCGAGTTCGGGATCGGTAGACGAAACGGTCCGCCAGGAACATGACCACTCCGCCGATGATCATTGCGGCGCCCACCAGGTTCACTGAGCGAAAGTGTTCCTCCGCTGCCCGCTCCAAGACGAGTCCAGCGACTCCTCCGGGGATCGTCGCGATCAGAACAATGGCGCCGAGGCGCCACTCGTCACGGAAAATCAGGATCAGGTCATTCCGGAAGTAGATCAGCAGGGCCAGAGCCGTACCGAGGTGAATCGTGGCGTCAAAAGCGAGCCCCTGGTCTGGCCAGCCGAAGACGCGGGAGGCCAGGATGAGGTGGCCGGATGAGGAGATGGGAAGAAATTCAGTCAAACCCTGGACGAGGCCGAGGGTCAGGCTCTGGAGAACGGTCACGAGGCCTGATTAACCCACTATTTCTTCGCCGCCGTCCACCCCGATCACATTGCCCGTGACCCACGCCGTATCGGGATGGGCCAGGAGAACAATCGCCTTGGCTACATCCTCGGGGCGCGTGAGGCGTCCATGAGGATTCCGGGCCTCGGCGTGGGCCTTGATCTTGTCGCTTCCGGGAATCTTCTGAAGGGCTGGGGTGTCGGTGACGCCGGCGCGGATGGCGTTGGCCGAGATCTTGTAGGGCGCCAGCTCCATGGCGAGCTGGCGAATGTGGGACTCGAGCGCCGCCTTGGCCGCGGAGACCGGACCGTAGAAGGGGAGAACCCGCGCCCCGCCGCCCGAGGTCATGGCGAAGATCCGCCCCCCCTCTCCCATCAACTCGCGGCCCACCAGCTCTTGTGTCCAGTAGATCAAGGTATGGCCCATCACGTCCACCGTCATGTCCATCTGGGTCTGCGTCACGGCCTCCTTCATGGGGCTGGCGATGAATGGTTTCAACGTTCCGAATGCCAACGAGTGGAGCATGACGCGCACGTGGCCCATCTCCCCTCTGGCTTCGAGAAGTCGCTGCATCTCCGTCGCCACTTCGGCGCGTTTTTCCGCGTCCGCCGCGTTGACGTTGAAGAAGTGGGCCTCACCGCCCATCCCACGAATCTCTCCGACAATGCGTTCGACATTCGGAAGGGTCGCCTTCCGGTCCAGGTGGACGCCGAAGATGTGCATTCCCGCGCGGGCAAGGGCCAGGCTCGTGGCTTCGCCGAATCCCGAAGACGCGCCGAGGATCAATGCCCAGCCGTCTAACCGAATACCACTCACCCCGATCTCCTAACAGCAGGGTGTTGAAAAACACCCTGGTAGTGCAGGCTGTTCAAAAAGGTGCAGATGCAAGGCGGCGATTCGAGCGCCGGCTTTGCCGGCGCAATCCTGGGGGAGGTTCGGAAGGGGGCCGTCGAGGCCCCCTCCGAGGAAAGCCTGCGCCGCAGATGGGCCTTTTTCAACAGCCTGCCAGACGCGTTCAAGTCAAGAGGCCGAGCAGAAGAGCCCCAATCAGGAGGCCGCCGGCCATAATCGCGACCCACCGTTGTCGGTGGCGGCGCAGGGTGAGAAGCCCGATCATTCCACAGATCACATGGAAGAGGACGAGCGCAAGGAAGAAGTCGTTCGTAGCCATCCCGAGCCAGATCAGCCCCAACAAAGTTAGAGGAATGCTTACGAGGAGGCCGAGGACCGTTCGGAATGCCCAGCCGATTGCAGCGAGAACGACGACATCACCCAGCAAGAGCAGGCGGTTAATCACGGGGTTCGGGAGGAGAAATTCGGCGAATTCTTTGGGCATATCGGCTTGATTTTACCACAGGCGGTAGATAGAATGGCCGCAATGCTTGAGTTGAACCGCACGGCCCTCAAGGAATGGGCGGCGATCCAGCGCTCCTTGGCCCGCGGCCAGATCCTCCTCATTCGAAAGGGGGGAATTCTCGAGCAAAAACACGGGTTCACCGTCGAGCACCGCGAGTTCTTTCTCTTCCCCACCTACGCGCACCAGAATGAAAACGATCTTGTTCCCGCCGCCCACGGCGACCTGGCCGCGTCCTTCCAGGCCTCTGCGCCTCCGGACCAGGTCTGGTTCGACTTCTACGCGGCGGCGGAGGAAGTCTGGAAAGTGGACCATCTTGATTCGCTCCGACACTTGGAAGGGCAGCACGTCCTTTCCTGGCCCGCGATCGAGGCCCGGTTCCACTACCGCCGCCCCGGGGTGCACGTCCTGGCTCTACGCCTCTTTCAGCTTGCGGAGACGATCAGGCACGCGAACCACAAACGATACGACGGGTGTGTTTCTTGGGTGGAGCTAGAGGAGGCCCTCCCGACCGCTTCGGCGCGACCAGTCCTCTCCGGGGAGGACTTTCGGGCGAAGCTCGAAGCGGTGCGTGGGGCGCTGGCATCAGCCGTTCCCATCTAAAGTCTTCGGAGACCCCCGCCAGTCTCGAGGGTGACCCTTTGCCAAAGACCGCCGGGATCATCCTGATCGGCAATGAAATCCTCTCCGGGAAGGTGACGGACGCGAATGCCGCGTATCTCTGCCAAGAGTTTCGCGCTCTCGGGGTGGACGTTCGCAGGATCACGGTGATTCCTGACGAGGTCGAGCTGATCGGGAAGGAGGTCTCTGAGTTCGCCCGCGACTACGACTATGTGTTCACCTCGGGGGGAGTCGGCCCCACCCACGATGACGTCACGATGGAAGGGATCGCGCGAGGATTAGGAGTGCCGGTCGTGAGGCACCCGGAGCTTGTAGCGAGACTCCGAGCACTGTATCAGGAACACCTGAATGAGGCGCGCCTGAGGATGGCCGAGGTGCCGGAGGGGGCCGAGCTTCTGGCGAGCGATCTGCGCTTCCCGGCGGTGATGATCCGGAACATCTATGTCCTCCCGGGAATTCCGGAGATCTTCCGAGAGAAATTCGAGGCGATCAAAGAGCGGTTTCGCAGTGTACCGTTTCACCTGAAGAGCATCTACGTCAGGATAGGTGAGGGAGTCCTCGCTCAACACCTCAACGAGATGCTGAAACGGTTTCCTCGGGTCCAGTGTGGATCGTATCCGAAGCTCTCCCACCCCGAATACAAGGTCCGAGTGACCCTGGAATCGCAGGACCCGCTGTACCTTGAGCAGGCGTTTGCCGATCTGATGGCCCGCCTCTCCCCCGGCGACGTCGTGAAGATCGAATAAGTACGCTGCCTGTCGTGCCCCTCCGCGAGTTGACAGGACGGGGGGGACGCCATTATTATATCCGGCAATATGGATGACATCGCCGTTCTGGTGTTGAACTATTCCTTCGAACCCCTGCATTTCACAAACGCTCGTCGCGCTGTCACCCTGCTCCTCAGCGGTAAGGCAGAAAGCGTGGAGGAATCGCCACGCGTGGTGCGCTCCCCATCCGTGACGCTCCGTCTTCCGGCGGTGATCCGCCTCGCCTTCTACATCCGCAGGCCGTTTCTCGTGCGCGTCGCCTTCAACAAGAAGAATATTCTCCGACGAGACAATTATGCGTGCCAGTATTGCGGCCGTCGGGGAGAGCCCCTCACCGTGGACCACGTCCTGCCCCGCTCCCGGGGTGGGGAGACCACCTGGGCCAACGTGGTGGCGGCCTGTCTTCGGTGTAACCTCCACAAGGGAAACCGGACGCTGGAGGAGGCGGGGATGCATCTGGTTCGTCAGCCCCCGGAACCACAGTTTCTTTTCTCGGTCCACCTGCTCCGTCATCCACATGCCCCGTTTTTTTTGGAGTCCTGGAGGAAGTATTTGTCGGCTCTTCCTTCTGCCGTCTGACAGGCTGTTGAAAAAGACCCATCTGCGGCGAAGGCTTTCCTCAGAGGGGGCCTCGACGGCCCCCTTCCGAACCTCCCCCCAAGATTGCGCCGGCGAAGCCGGCGCCCGAACAGCCGCCTTGCAGCTGGACCTGTTTGAACAGCCTGGGTCAGGCTACGGGTTTGCGCATCCCTGTGAACTGTTGGAGCCTCGGCGGGTGACGTGCCTCCATTTGGTCTAGTCTCTGACTATCGCCCAACCGGCGATCAGCCCCGGGCCATCGCCCAGCTCGTGGAGTTCATCGAGGCAGGGGCAACGCACTCGGTCCTTCTTGGGGTCACCGGGTCGGGAAAGACGTACACCATCGCGAATCTCATCGAGCGCGTTCAGCGTCCGGCCCTGGTCATTTCTCCCAACAAGACCCTGGCGGCCCAGCTCTTCAGCGAGTTCAAGTCCTTCTTCCCCAACAACGCCGCGGAGTACTTCGTCTCCTACTACGACTACTACCAACCCGAGGCGTACATCCCGCAGAGCGACACCTACATCGAGAAGGACTCGCTCATCAATGACGAGATCGACCGGATGCGTCACTCGGCCACCCGCTCGCTCTTCGAGCGGCGGGACGTCGTGATCGTGGCGTCGGTCTCGTGCATCTACGGGCTCGGCTCTCCCGAGGCATACCACGGGATGCACCTCTCGCTCCACCAGGGCCAGACCATTGACCGGGAGGAGATCCTGAAGCGGCTCGTCGGGATCCAGTACGAGCGCAACGACTACGACTTTCACCGTGGGACCTTCCGGGTGCGAGGGGACGTGGTGGAGATCTTCCCCGCCTCGGACGAGCAGTTGGCCCTGCGGGTGGAACTCTTCGGAGATACCCTGGAGGCCATCCAACAGATTGATCCGCTCAAGGGGGTTCCGGTGGGGCGGCTCGCCCAGGCCGCCATCTATCCGGCCAACCACTACGTCACCCCCGCCGAGCAACTGGAGCAGGCGATCCTGTCAATTCAGGAAGAGCTTCGGGAGCGACTCGAATGGTTTCGGGGGAAGGGGCGGTTGTTGGAAGCTCAGCGTCTTGAGCAGCGGACCCTCTTCGATATCGAGATGCTCAGAGAGATCGGCTACTGCCACGGGATCGAGAATTATTCCCGGCATCTGTCCGGCCGGAAGCCTGGCGAGCCGCCTCCGACCCTCATCGACTACCTCCCGAAGGACGCTCTGGTCATCATAGACGAGAGCCACGTCACGGTTCCCCAGATCCGTGGGATGCTCCTCGGTGATCGCTCCCGCAAGGAGAGCCTGGTCGAGTACGGCTTCCGCCTCCTGTCGGCCTTCGACAACCGGCCCCTCTCGTTCGAAGAGTTCAACGCCGCCGTGGGCCAGATCCTGTATGTCTCTGCGACTCCGAAGGAGTACGAGCGGGCCAAGGCCGGGACGCGCGTAGCGGAGCAGGTCATTCGCCCCACAGGGCTCACGGACCCGCGGATCGCTGTGCGCCCCGCCAAAGAACAGGTGGATGATCTCCTTCACGAAATCCGGCTCCGGGCCGAGCGGGATGAGCGGATCCTGGTCACGACCCTGACCAAGCGCATGGCGGAAGATCTTACGGAGTACTACCAGCAGATGGGGCTTCGAGTCCGCTACCTTCACTCCGACGTCGACACCCTCGAGCGGGTCGAGGTGATTCGGGACCTCCGCCTGGGAAAGTTTGACTGCCTCATCGGAATCAACCTCCTCCGAGAAGGGCTCGATATCCCCGAGGTCTCCCTCGTAGCGATCCTCGACGCCGACAAGGAGGGTTACCTTCGCTCAGCCACCTCGTTGATCCAGACCTCCGGCCGGGCCGCCCGGAATGTGAACGGCGAGGTGATGATGTACGCGGACAAGGTCACGGACTCCATGCAGGTCGCCATCAACGAGACGGAGCGTCGGCGGAAGCTCCAGGCGGAGTACAACAAGGCGCACGGCATCACGCCGGAGACGATCCGGAAACAGATCCGCGAGGTTCTCCGCTCCGTCGCCGAGCGCGACTACTACACCGTGGAGGTTGTCCGCGAAACAGAAGAGGCCTACCTCTCCCCCGAAGCGCTGGAGGGGAAGATCAAGACCCTCACTGAGGAGATGCGAGAGGCGGCCCGACGCCTCGACTTCGAGCGCGCCGCCCTGCTCCGGGACCAGATCAAGACCCTCAAAAAGAAGGAGATGGGCCTGTGGTAGGGTAGGGTCATGGATCTCGATCAGAAGCTTCAGAACCTACCGGACCGGCCGGGCGTCTATCAGTTCAAGGACGCCAAGGGGCAGGTAATCTACATCGGGAAGGCGGCCGCGTTGCGCTCGCGGGTCCGCTCCTACTTTCAGGAGTCGCGCCACCGGGACCCAAAGACCGACGCCCTCGTCGAGCAGATCCGGGACCTCGATGTGATCGTCACGGCCTCCGAGCTGGAGGCCCTGATCCTCGAGTCCAACCTGGTCAAGCGCCACCGCCCGCGCTACAACGTCGTTCTCCGCGACGACAAGCACTACCCGTTTCTCAAGCTGACCACCAACGAGGACTTCCCCCGCCTGAAGATCGCTCGACGGGTCGTGAAAGATGGCGCGGAGTACTACGGCCCATTCTTTCCCGCGACGGCCCTCAGAGAGACCCTCCGGCTGATCCGCCAGCTCTTCCCCCTCCGCACATGCAATATCAAGATCGACGGAAAGGCCGAGCGTCCGTGCATTCAGTACTACATCCATCGCTGCCACGCGCCGTGCACCGGGTGGGAGACCAAGGAGGGGTACGGCAAGACGGTGAAGCAGGTGAAGGATTTTCTCGAAGGGAGAGAGGATAACCTCCTGAAAGAAGTGACGAAAGAGATGGAGGAATCCGCCGACGGGCTCAACTTCGAGCGTGCCGCAATCCTCCGGGATCAGATCCAGTCCCTCAACAAGGTCAGAGAGCGGCAGAGGATGATCTCGACCGACATGGAGGATCAGGACATCATCGGCCTGGCCCGTCAAGGGGGCGACGCCTGTGTCCAACTCTTCTTCGTCCGGCGGGGCCGCCTCCTCGGACGAGAGTCGTTCTTCTTCGACCGCCTCCGTGGGACGAGTGAAGGGGAGATTCTGGCAGCCTTCACCCATCAATTTTACGGGAAAACAGTCGTCCCCCCACGCGAGGTCCTCCTTTCCGTGGAGTTGCCCGAGGCCGAGCTAACTCAAGAGTGGCTCGCGCGGCGGAGGGAAGGGAAGGTCGACCTGGTCGTCCCACAGCGCGGGAGAAAGCGAGAGCTCGTCGCGATGGCGGAGGAGAACGCGGCGCTCGCGCTCCAGACCCACCTCCTCTCCAAGGACGATCGCCATCAGCTCGTACTTCAGGAGCTTCAATCGGCCCTGAGCCTCCCAGGGTCGCCGAACCGGATCGAGGGATTCGACATCTCGAACATCCAGGGAAGCGAGGCGTGCGGCTCGATGGTGGTCTGGGAGCGGGACGGAATGAAGAAGGCCGACTACAAGCGCTTCAGGATCAAGACGGTGGCGGGCGTGGACGACTATGCCATGATGGAAGAGGTTCTGACCCGCCGGTACGGGAAGGCCCTGGAAGAGGGAGGAGTGCTGCCGGACCTGATTCTTCTCGACGGCGGCCGTGGCCAGCTCAACGTCGGTGTCAAAGTGCTGGAAACGCTCGGGCTTGATTTCGTCCCGATCGTCTCGCTGGCGAAGCGGGAGGAAGAGGTCTATCTTCCCGAAAGCCTGCACCCGCTGGTCCTGGACCCGACCTCACCGGCCCTCCATCTGCTTCAGAAGATCAGGGATGAGGCGCATCGTTTCGCGATCACGTACCACAAGAAGCTCCGGACCCGCCGCACGATCCAGTCGGTCCTGGATCAGATTCCGGGCGTTGGGCCGACGATCCGGACGAATCTCCTGAAGAGCCTGGGATCGGCGCGACGGATCCGCGAGGCCTCCGTGGCCGACCTCGCCGCCGTCCCGAAGGTGACGCCCAAGCTCGGCCAACGGATCCACGACTTTTTCCACCCGCCCGGCGGATCCGCCTGAGCGCTTACCATCCCCGGGACAGGCCTCAGGAGGCGTGGTCCTGAACCGGGGCCCGGATTCCTACGTTGTCTCCCTGTGCACATACCCATATCGAATGTTACTGCGTAAGCCACCCCTCGCGACGTACTCGGCCTTGATGGCGGCGATCTTGTCTGTCGTGATCGCCCCCTGGGCCGCCTTCATCTCGAATCTGTACAGCCGCGCCGCGTTCGCCGCGAAGATCGCGCTCTTGACTATCCCGTCAGTCGGGCCGAGCGGCGCGAAGCCGTGTTTCTTTTGCATGTCTTCGGGGATCTCCAGCCGCCTCAGGGCCTCGATTTGCCACTGAGGCGAGCCGTACCATACGGAGTCGGTTCCCCACACCACGCGGTCGGCCCCCAGTCCGCGGATCAGCGTCCCGAGCAACGCCGCCGCGAACCTTGGGCTCGCCGCGGCGGAGTTCGCGAAACAAGTGCCCAGCTCGGCGTAGACATTCTTGACACCGTACTTGGCCGGGATTTCGGCGAGGTCCGTCGCCCATTTGATGCGGCCGGTCTGCTCGAACTCGGCGAGCGCCAGATTCGGGAGCTCCAAGAACGGACGGAGGGCCGAATGGTAGATGATGAAGTTGACCTGCGGCCAGTCCTTTGCCGCCTTGCCCACGTCTCGGACCGTCGCGTACTCCCACACGCCCGGCCATGACGTCTCGTAGTTCGCGGGCATCAGCCCTTTGTGGATGCACAGGTTGGTAATGCCAGCCTTCACGATCTTCTCGTAGAACGGGTACATCAGCTTCTCGTCATCGAGCCACCAGTAGGACTGGACCTTGGACATGAACAGCGGGTCGCCGATGGTGTAGGCCTTCCAGCTATCGGGCTTGAGCACGTTGATGGAGCGGTCGACCTCGTCCAACCAGCCTTGGCGCTTCGGCGCGATGATCGAGTGGGCCAGCATGCGGCGGGAGCCAGCGATCGTGTTGATGGCGGCGCGCGCGGCCACGATCTGGTCATTACTCAGGAACTGCCACGCGGGGTCGTCTACCGGCGCTCCCGAGAGCACGGCGGCCTTCGTGTCGCTGTCCACGAAGATCTCCTTCACGTAGTTCTCGAACTTCATCCGCGCCAGCTTGTTCTCCCCGGCGAGCGCGGGGTTCCAGTGCTGGCGGGCGAACTTGGCGAGTCCGAGGATTCGTTCATGTGGGTAGTCGTCGCGCACGAAGTGCGTTTGATTGTCGAAGATGAACTGCCCGGCCAGCCCGCTTGCGCGCTCCGCGGCGACGCCCGGGGTGGCGGCTTCGGCCCGGCTGACCTCGAAGAGCGACCCGAACACCTCGTTCATCGCGAGGAACGCCGCGGCCATGCCAGCGCTGCTCGCCAGGAACTGGCGACGGCTCATCCCGTGCTTGCGAGACAGGGTGTCGGCCAGATCCTTGATACGGGCTTCCACCCGTTGCTGGTCGTAAGTCTGTGGCAGCGGGTTGAACTCGCCGTTTGAGACGATCTGAGTCGGAATGGGTGAGGGGAACGACACGGTCTCAGCCGGCGCTGTGCGTTTCAGTTCCTCATCGCTTAGGTAGCGCATAGGTCGATCTCCTCTATATCCAGATTTGAGAGACGAGGTCTACTCGGTGACGTCCCGCAAGATCGGCAGGCGTAAAAGGCTGCCAACCTCCTTTCCGCCGCAAGAGCCTGGGACGACGGCTCCAAAGCGCAGCCGTCCCCGTACCTCATTTTTTTGCAGCGAGGATAGTATGAGGCGGATAATCAGCGCGTCAAGATCGAATCGGCTTATGGTGAATTCTCCGACGGTTGCCCTCATGGTGTGACCCGAAGGATGCGGTCATCGTCGGATGCGGGCGATCCGCGACCGTCCCGATTGCTCGTGGTGATGTAAAGTAGGCGATCGGGCCCAACCACGACGTCGCGGAGACGACCATGCGTCCCGGCGAGAAGATTCTCAACCTGTATCACGTCTAGCTTCGGCCCTAGCCGCATGCGCAAGAGGCGCTGCCCTCGCAGCGCGGCAACAAAGAGGTCGCCGCCAAGGAACGCGATGCCAGACGGTGCCCATGTCCCGTTTCCCGATTCGATGAGCGGATCCAGATAACGCGGGTCACCCCCCCGTCCTGTAACCTGGGGCCATCCGTAGTTGAGACCGGGGCGGATGTAGTTGACCTCGTCGTGCCCCGAAGGGCCATGTTCGGCGGCGAAGAGGTGTCCCGACGGGTCCCACGCCAGCCCCTGGGGGTTGCGATGGCCGAACGAGTAGACGGGTGAACGGGGGATGGGGTTGTCCTCGGGCGGTGTCCCGTCGGGGTTGAGGCGCAGGATCTTGCCGGCGAGCGAGTCGAGGCGCTGCGCCAACCGCGGGTCGGCGGCATCACCGGTCGTGATGTAGAGCTTCCCATCCGGGCCGAACTTCAGCCGGCACCCGTTGTGGATGCGCGCCGCAGGCAAATGCTCGATCACCATGCGCTCGTCGCCGGCGCGTCCGTCACGGACGGTCAGTCGCACGACGCGGTTCGATAGCGGCGAGCTGCCCAGCCTGAGACCGGTTAACGTCGTATAGCACACATAGAGATGGCGGTTTGTGTCGAAGGCCGGATCGAGCGCGAGCCCCATGAGTCCACCCTCACCGACCGCGGTGACGGGAAGGGTCGCAATCGGGACAGGCTCGAGCCGGCCGTCCTTCACGACCCGAATCCGGCCAGGCCGCTCCGTCGCGAAGAGACGTCCGTCGGGCGCAAAGTCGATCGCCCAGGGCACCTCCAGGCCGCGTACCACCACTTCGATCCGTGGTTCACCCTGTACCTCGATTGCGATGGCGAGGATGAGGATGAGCGCGACCGTTCCCGCCGAGAATGCGCGGATCAGTCGGGGGTGCCTCATCCTCAGGCCTTCGGCGCGGCGGCTTCCTGCTCTCGCAGCAGTCGCTTGAGCACCTTGCCGGCAGCGTTCTTGGGGAGTTGGTCGACAAAGGCGAAGACGCGGGGGACCTTGTAGGCGGCCAGCCGCCCGCGGCAGTAGGTATCGAGCTCCTGCTCGGTAGTCTGCCCTCCGTCGCGCAGGACGACGTAGGCCTTGGTGATCTCGCCCTTAATCGGGTCGGGGACACCGGCCACGGCGCATTCCTGGATGGCGGGGTGCTGGTAGAGCACCTCCTCCACCTCGCGCGGCCAGATCTTGAAGCCGGCGGAGTTGATCATATCCTTGACGCGATCGACCAGGTAGAGGTAGCCGTCTTCATCCAGGTAACCGATGTCACCCGTGTGGAACCAGCCGTTGCGCATCGACGCGGCGGTCTCGGCCGGGCGGTCCAGTAGCCCAGCATCACATTTGGCCCCCTAAACACTACCTCACCCCAGGTGCCGGGGGGGACCTCACGGTCCTCCGCGTCGACGACCCGCATCTCCACCATCTCCACAGGCGTACCGACCGAGCCCAGACGGTACTCGTACTCGTGGTTGAAGGTGGCGGCCGGCGAGGTCTCGGTGAGGCCGTAGCCCTCGTAGACGGTCTTGCCGTAGGTCTCCTGCCAGCGGCGAGCGATCTCGACCGGCATCGTGGCGGCGGCGGACTTGAACAACCGGACGCTGGACAGCGCCTCCGGGCCCACCCGGGCGTCGAGGAGCGCGATGTAGATTGTGGGCACGCCCATCATGAGGGTGATCTTGTGCTCCTCGATGGCCGCGGCGCAGCGCTGCACGTCGAAGCGGCGGTGGAGGACGAGCGTGGCGGCCACGTTCAGCCCGGAGTTCATCATGACGTTCTGGGCCGCCACATGGAAGAGCGGCGTGGTAATGAGGATGCGGTCGGCGGGCGCCATACGCAGGTAACGGTTGACGGTGAACAGGTTGGAGACAACGTTGCCGTGGCTCAGCACGGCGCCCTTCTGCCGGCCGGTGGTGTCGAGCTCGCCCGTGGTGAGCATGACATTGACCGATACTACCACGGCGCCGAGCTTCTGGGCTGCCAGGTAGGCTATCGGGAAGGCGGGGATGTTGGGCAGGAAGAGGGCGATGCGATCGCCCATCTCCACCCCGAGCGTCGCCAGCCCCCCGGCGACGCGGTTAACCGCCTCCTCCAGCTGGCGGTAGCTGAGCTCACCGCCCTCGAACAGGATGGCCGGCTTGTTGGGAAAGTGCCGGGCGGCTCGTTCCAGGTTGTGCGCGATGTTCATCGCTTTGTCCTTCTAAGATCAGACCCTCGGCTCACACGACGGACACTACCGACCGAGGTACGCCTGTTTGATATGACGGTCGGCCAGCAGCCGCTCGCCCGGACCATCAAGAGCGACCTGGCCGTTCTCGAGAACATAGCCGCGGTGGGAAAGCTGGAGAGCGCGAAGCACGTTCTGCTCCACCAACAGGATCGTCGTGCCGTTCTCATTGATTTCGGCGAGCGTCTGAAAGATTGTGCGGACGAGGACCGGGGCAAGCCCGAGGGAGGGCTCGTCAAGCATCAGGAGTTTTGGTCGGGCCATGAGCCCCCGGCCAATCGCGACCATCTGCTGCTCTCCTCCTGACAGGGTTCCCGCGAGCTGGCGCTGCCGCTCCCTCAAGCGAGGGAAGAGCTGAAACACCCAACCCAGGACCTCCGCTTTCCCCGCCGTGGCTGCACGTGAGCCGGCCCCCAGTTCGAGATTCTCCAGCACTGTCATCGATGGAAAGAGTTGGCGCCCTTCCGGTACGTGCGCGATCCCCCGGCTGACGACTTTAGACGGGGGCAGGCCGTCGATGCGCTCCCCTTCAAACTCGATCCGCCCGCCTCGAAGGGGTAGAAGGCCGGAGATCGCCCTGAGGGTGGTGGTCTTCCCGGCCCCATTGGATCCGATGACGGCCACGATCTCGCCGGGCTGGATCTCGAGGCTCGCGCCCCTGACGGCGGTCATGTCGCCGTAGGCGACGTCGATGCGGTCAACTCTGAGCAGCGCTGACATATTCCTCTCCGAGATAGGCATCGATCACGCCTGGATCGTTCGCGACAGCCGCGGGAGGGCCCTCGGCAATCTGCTCCCCGTAGTTCAACACAATGATGCGATTGGACAGGGACATCACCGCACGCATCACGTGCTCGATGAGAAGAATCGTGATGCCGCGACGGTTGATGGCCCGAATCAGCTGGACGAACCGCTCCGTCTCGGTCGCGTTGAGCCCGGCCATCACTTCATCGAGGAGCAGCAGGATCGGCTCTGTGGCAAGCGCTCGCGCCAGCTCGAGCCGCTTGCGCTCCGCAAGGGTCAACCCGCTGGCCGGCTGGGCGCTCTTCGCGGCCAGCCCCACTTCCTCCAGTACGGCCCGTGCCCGGGCTTCCGCGGTGGGAAGGTCGGGATGGCGCCCCAGGGCGCCGACCGTGACATTTCTCAGGATTGTGAGGCGGGGGAACGGGCGAGCAATCTGAAACGTCCGCGCAATGCCGAGCGCGCAGAGCTCGTGCGGCGTGCGCCCCACGATCGGGTGGCCACGGAAGCTGACCTGGCCCGCGTTGGGCGTGAGGAAGCCCGAGATCAGCGCGAAAGCCGTCGTCTTCCCCGCCCCGTTGGGGCCGATGATCGCCACGATCTCCCCCTCGCCGACCGCGAAGGTCAACTCCTTCACCGCATGGAGCCCTCCGAAGTGCTTCGAGAGTCCTTTCACTTCCAGGAGTGTGGCCATGACTCAACCTCTCGGCCGCCACGCGAGCAGGCGGCGGAGGTAGGGATAGACGCCCTGCGGCGCGAAGAGCACCACCGCTATGAGCAGCATACCGTAGGCGATAAGGTGCACGCCGGTCCAGCCACCGGTCGCGAAGTAGGAGCGCGACAGTTCCGCGAGCGGCGTGAGGAGAAACGAGCCAAGAATCGGACCGAGGAGCGTCCCCGCGCCGCCGACAATAGGCCGGATCACGATCTCCACCGAGAGCGGGATGCCGAAGACCGTGTTCGGCTGGAGCGAGAGGTAGTAGAAGGCGTAGAAGGTTCCGCCCATCCCCGTGAGAAAGGCCGAGACCACGATGGCCATCATCTTGTACTTGAAAGTGTTGACCCCAAGCGCCTCGCTGGCCTCCTCGTCCTCCCGGATCGCCGCGAGGTAGATGCCGAAGCGGCGGCGCTCGATCCAGGCCGCGACGCCGGTCGCTAGAAGCATGAGTGCAAGCGCGATGTAGTAGTGAGGCCGGTTGTTCGGGAACTGGAACTCGCGGGGGTTGCCCGTGAAAGTAATGTAGAGACCCAGCGCCCCCCCGGTCGTCTCCGTGTTCAGCGTCACGATCCGTGCGATCTCGGCGAAGGCCACGGTCAGAAGCGCGAAGTAGAAGCCGCGCAGGCCGAAGCGGAAGCCGAGGTAGCCGATCACGGCGCCCAGGAGCGCGGCCAGCGCACCACCCACGAACATGCCGAGCCAGGGCGTGATCCCCGCGTCCCGAGCGAGAATGGCGGCCGTGTACGCCCCGATCCCGACGAACGCAGCGTGGCCGATTGAAAGCTGACCCGCGTAGCCCCCCACGATGTTCCAGGTCTGGCCGAGGAAGGCGTAAAAAAAGATCAGAATGAAGACACTTATGGCGTAGGAGCCGAGGACGGCTGGCAGCGCGAGAAGCACAACCACGACCGCAAGGCCGGCCCACTTCATACCTCACCCCATCCGCCGGCCGAAGAGCCCGGCCGGCCGGAAGAGCAGGATGAGGATCAGTAGCGAGAAGCTCACGATCTCCTTGAGCGATGGCGAGAGGAAAACCGCGCCCATCGACTCGGCGACGGAGACGAGGAGCCCGCCAAGGAAGGCGCCGAGAAGACTCCCCATGCCGCCGATGATCACGATGTTGAATGAAGCCACCGACGCCGAGAGACCGGATGCGGGCTGAAACGGCAGGAAGGCCGAGACGAGAGCCCCGGCCGCACCCACGCACGCGGCACCGATCCCGAACGCCACCACGTAGACGCGGTTGACATCCGTGCCGATCACGAGCGCCCCGTAGGTGTTGTCGGCGGCTGCGCGGATCGTTTTGCCGAAGTGGGTTCGGAACAGAAAGAGATAGAGCAGCACGGTGAGGAGAATCGCCACGCCGAAGGTGGCGAGCCGCGCCATGTCTATGAAGAGCGGCCCGAGCCAGAGAGTCGCCATCGTGAGAGGCGACCGAACACGCTGCGGATCGGGGCCGAAGGCGACGAGCGCGATGTTCTCGAGCACGAGTGCGACCCCGAGCATAAGAAGGATCTGCATCTCGTGCGGCGCATCGACGATCGGCTGGACGAGCGTGCGCTGCACAAGGGCACCCAGCAGGAAGAGCAGGGCGGCGCAGATGATGAAGCTCAGGTAAGGGTCAAGCCCCGCCCGTTCTGCGAGCAGGAGCGCAATGTACATGCCCCACACCATCATGTCGCCGTGAGCGAAGTTCACCACGCGCATGACGCCGAAGATCAGAGAGAGGCCCACGGCCATGAGGCTGTAGACACCGCCGAACAGGATTCCGTTCAGCAGCCCCTGACCGACGAGCGTGGGGTCCACTAGATCACTCAGAGGGGGGCTCTGCCCCTCTTCCGATGCCTCCCGCGCGAGCTTGCGCGGGCAAGGCCCGCGCTCGAACCAAGACGAGTATGAGCGCGAGATTCATCAGGAGGGTTTCAGCATCCGTCAGAACGGTGGATGGGGGCAGGGTGACCCTGCCCCCGGGAAGGGCCTCTTAGACTTTGGGTCGTGGGAAGACGACCTGGGCTTGGGCTGCCTCCTTGGGCCAGACGACCAGCGGCTTGTTCTTGAGGATCTGGATCATCGCGGTAGCCGCGTTTGCGTCGTCACCGGTCTCGTTGAAGCGGACCGGGCCGGAAGAAAACGCGGCGCCGCCGGTGAAGTTGGTCTTCTTAATCGCCTCCACCAGGGCATCGGGGTCAGTGGACTTGGCCCGCTCAAGTGCGTCTGCCATGACGAGGACCGCGTCGTATGTGTAAACACCGTTGGCATCGAGGTTCTTGCCGCCCGTTCGCTTGATGTGCTCCTCTGCCACCTTCTGTGTCCGGGGGCTCTTGAAATTCGGCCACGGGACGTTGTCCATCACGTACTCAAGATTCTCCTTGAGGATCTCGAGCTGCCGCGGCTCATACATACCCGGCGCACCAGGGCTGATGACACCCATCAGGTCCACCCGCTGCCGGGTCAACTCCTGAAACAGCAGGATCGCCGTCGCCGGCCGAGTTATCGGCGAAAGAACGTCGGGCTTGAGGGCCTTGACGCGGGAGACCTCGGTGGAGAGGTCTTTTGCATCCTCCGGGTACGAGATCACCTGGACGATCTCGAAGCCGGGCTTGGCGGCGGCCACAGCCTTCACGAAGGACTCGGACTGTGGTTTGCCAAAGGCGTCATTCGTGTACATGACCACTACGCGCTTGGGCGAACTCTTCGTCTCCCTGAAGATCTCGGTCATGTACTTCACGGCGATGTTGCCAAACGTGGTCGTGGTGGGGAAAACGCGGTAGACGTACTGGGTCTTCTGCTTCCCCTCCTTCACCGACTGAGCCACATTGGCCGTGATCACGTCGGCCGCTGAAATGTCCACAATGAAGGGCACCCGACGCTGTTGGGCCACAGGGACGATCGCCATGGTGTGGCCGGAGTGGAACGCGCCGGTAAACATGACAGCACCCTCGTTGATGAGACGCTCGGCCACGGTCCGCGCCACTTCAGCCTTGGTCTCCGTGTCGCCCGCCAGCAGCTCCAGCTTGGCGCCGCCCATCGACTTGATCCCTCCCGAGGCATTGATGGCGTCCACCGCGATCTGGGCGCCAAGTCGTTGGAGCTGGCCGACCTCCGCCAGCGACCCGGTCACCGGGTGGATCGCACCGATCTTGATGGTCTTCGCCTGGGCGCGCAACAGCGTAGGGAACCCCATCACGGCAGCGCCGGCCACCGTCCCGGTCGTCTTGAGAAAGGTTCGACGATTCAACTGAGGTGCCTTCGTGTGATCGTCCATCCTCGGCCTCCTTCTCGGTAGGCTGTATGACGGCGAATGTGGTGCTGTTGTGGGTCCATCAGTCTTGAGGCTGTTTCCGTTGGCCCCAACGGCGCGGTTAGTATACACGAGGGCTGTTCCGGCCGGCAAGGGGTTGTCCCCGTTCACGTCATATGAGACGATGTCACGCTGGCCATCCCGTATCAGGCAGGTCTACCGGCTTTCCAGGGAGGGCAGGCAATGAACGTGGCCGGGTTGCTGGAGCGGTCGGCGGCATACTTTCCGGAGCGCACGGCGCTCGTCTTCAAGGACCGACGCTGGACGTACCGCGAACTTGATCGCGAGGTCTCGGCGCTGGCCTCGGGGTTGAAGAGGCTGGACCTTACGGCGGGTGAGCGGATCGGGCTTCATCTCCCTAACTGGCCCGAGTTTGTCTTCAGCTACTATGCCGCCCAGAAGATCGGCCTGATCCCCCTGTCCCTGAACGTCACCTACAAGGCGGATGAGTTGGCCTACCTTTGCCGGGACGGCGAAGTCTCGGCCGTGGTGACTGCCGATCCGGTGGCGGGGAACCTCCCGGCGAGGGCCGTCGTCCCATCTCTGCGGCACCTGATCTGGGTCGGATCGAACCCCAGAGACTCCGTGAATTTTGCCGAGGTCAGGGGAGATGCCGCGCTGCGGGCCATGGAGCTGGATCGGGATGAGACCGCCGCGATCCTCTATACCTCGGCGACCACAGGGCACCCCAAGGGGGTCATGCTCAGCCACTCGAATCTCGTCTCAAATGTTTACGCGACCATGCACCACCTCAGGATGGCGGCCGAGGACAGAGGCCTCTGCGCGCTCCCGTTGTTTCATGTCTTCGGCCAGAACTTCATCATGAACGCCCTGGTGGGCTCGGGCGGGACGCTGGTCCTCCAGGAGCGCTTCGTTCTGGAAGAGTTCCTCGAGGCCGTTGGGCGGGAGCGGATCACGCTCCTCTACGCCGTGCCAACCATGTACATCCTCTTTCTGAGCGCCGATCTGTCAAGGTACGCTCTGGCCTCGCTCCGGCTCTGCTTCTCCGCTGCCGCAATTCTCCCTATCGAGGTGGAGCAGCGCTGGCAGGAGCGAACCGGGTACCGGATCCACCAGGGGTACGGTCTCACCGAGTGTTCCCCCTTTGCGTCGTATAACCACGAGATCCTCCACAGACCGGGCTCCGTGGGGACGCCCGTTGAGAATGTCGAGATGAGGGTGGTGGACGAAGAGGGGGCCGAAGTGCCTGACGGCGACCGGGGTGAGATCCTGATCAAGGGACCGAACGTGATGAAAGGCTATTTCCGGAACCCCGAGGCGACCGCCCACGCCGTGAGGAACGGCTGGCTTCACTCCGGCGACGTCGGGTATCGAGACGCCGACGGCTACTACTACGTCGTCGACCGCCTGAAGGACATGATCAATGTCTCGGGCTTCAAGGTGTTTCCCCGGGAGGTGGAGGAGATCCTCTTTCTCCATCCGGCGGTGAGGGAAGCCGCCGTGGTGGGCACGCCGGACCCCGTCCGGGGGGAGGCGGTGAAGGCGTTCGTCGTGCTCCGGGAGGCGGTACAGATAGCTCCCGACGCCCTCATCGCGTTCTGCCGGGACCGAATCGCGTCCTACAAGGTGCCCGAGGCCGTCGAGTTCGTCCCGGCCCTGCCCAAGAGCCCGTCCGGGAAGGTTCTCAAGAAAGCCCTGCGCCGCGAACATTCTTGATCTGCTTGATTTTCCTTGCAGATTTGGTCTGCCTGTGTTACAAAGTGTGAAATTTTCGAGTCCGGGGAGAACAGAGACACCTTCATGGCGGCCGACCGGTACCCCTTCACGGAGATCGAGGCCAAGTGGCAGCGGAGCTGGGAGGAGAAGAAGCTCTTTAAGGTGGTCGAAGACCCCTCCCGCCCCAAGTACTACTGCCTCGAGATGTTCCCGTACCCCTCGGGCCAAATCCATATGGGACACGTCCGAAACTACGCCATCGGCGACGTCGTGGCCCGCTACAAGACGATGCGGGGTTATAACGTCCTCCACCCGATGGGGTGGGACGCCTTTGGCCTTCCAGCCGAGAACGCAGCCATCGAACACGGGGTCCATCCTGCCGTCTGGACCTACGAGAACATCGACTACATGCGCGCTCAGCTTAAGAGGATGGGCTGCTCCTACGACTGGGATCGGGAGGTGGCCACCTGTGATCCCGACTACTACCGCTGGGAGCAGCTCATCTTCATCAAGATGTTCGAGCGCGGTCTGGCCTATAAGAAGCGGTCCACGGTGAACTGGTGCCCCGGCTGCCAGACGGTCCTGGCCAACGAGCAGGTCGAGGCCGGGCGTTGCTGGCGCTGTGACTCCGAGGTTATGCCGAAAGACGTGGAAGGGTGGTTCTTCAAAATTACGGATTACGCGGAGGAGTTACTTGCGGGATGCGAGCGCCTGGCAGGCGGCTGGCCTGAACGGGTCCTCGTCATGCAGAAGAATTGGATCGGGCGGAGCGAGGGGGCGGAGGTTGATTTCCAATTGGCGGAGCGCTCAGGCGCGCTTCGCGTTTTCACCACGCGGCTCGATACGATCTATGGGGCTACATTCATGCTGCTGGCCCCGGAACATCCGATGGTCACGGAGTTGACCAAGGGGACCAACCAGGCGCCGGACGTAGCGGCCTTCGCCCGCCGCATTGCCCGTCAGGATAGAATCCGCCGCACGGCCGCGGACACAACCCAAGAAGGCATCTTCACCGGGGCCTACGCCCTGAACCCGTTTACCCGTGAGCGCATCCCGATCTGGATCGCCAACTTCGTCCTCCTTGAGTACGGGACCGGCGCGGTCATGGCGGTTCCCGCGCATGATCAACGAGACTTCGAGTTCGCGAAACAATATGGTCTCTCGATCCCCATTGTGATTCAGAACTCGGAACGAAGCCTTCGCGAACCGCTTTCCGCCGCATACGTAGACGACGGCCATCTTCACAATTCAGGGCCGTACACCGGGCTCGCCTCAGCCGCGGCGCGCAGTCGGATGGCGGAGGATCTGGAACGACGAGGGGGAGGGAAGCGGGCGGTGAACTATCGATTGCGGGACTGGGGGATTTCCCGCCAGCGGTACTGGGGGACACCGATCCCGATTCTCTACTGCCCAACGTGTGGAACAGTTCCTGAAAGGGAGGAGCGCCTCCCGGTGGTCCTGCCCCGAGACGTGCAGCTTTCGGGGAAAGGCGGCTCCCCCTTGGCGGATGTCCCGTCCTTCGTCATCGCTGCCTGTCCCAAGTGTGGTGGGCAGGCAAGGCGCGAGACCGACACGATGGACACCTTCGTGGAATCCTCCTGGTACTTCCTTCGATTTTGCTCTCCGAAGTACGATCAGGGGATGGTGGAGCCGAACGCGGTCCACTACTGGATGGCCGTGGACCAGTACATCGGCGGAATCGAGCACGCGGTCCTGCATCTTCTCTATGCGCGCTTCTACACGAAGGTCCTCCGGGATCTGGGTCTTGTCAAGCTGGACGAGCCGTTTTCGAACCTTCTCACACAGGGGATGGTCATCAAGGACGGCGCGAAGATGTCCAAATCCAAGCGGAATGTGGTGGACCCGGACGAGCTGATCCGAAAGTATGGTGCTGACACGGCGCGATTGTTCTCGCTTTTCGCGGCGCCGCCGCAGAAAGATCTCGACTGGAATGATCAAGGGGTGGAAGGGGCCTCCCGGTTTCTGAATCGGATCTGGCGCTTCGTCCAGAGCCACCGGGAGGAATTGACCTCGGCCCCCCCAGCCCTTGACACGCTCGGAGATCTCTCGGCTGCCGGTCGAGTGATTCGTCGAATCATCCATGAAACGGTTCAGCGGGTCACCGACGACATCGAAGACAGCTTCCACTTCAACACCGCGATCAGCGCCATCATGGAGCTGGTCAATGCCCTTCACGACTTCGATGCCGCGTCGCAGGACATCCGCGGGGGGGAGCGGCGGGCGCTCCTCAAGGAGGCCGTGGAGACCCTGCTCCTTCTCCTGGCACCGTTTGCTCCCCACATGGCCCAGGAACTGGGGGATCAGATCGGCCGGAGCGGGGAGCTCTTTCACCATCCCTGGCCCATCCCGGACCCGCGCGCCTTGACGCGGGAGGAGCTTCTGATCGTCGTGCAGGTGGACGGACGGGTGCGGAGCCGCCTCAGCGTGGAAATAGGGGCCGGCGAAGAGGCGGTCAAGGCGAAGGCACTGGCCGACGCGAGGATTCAGTCCTGGCTCCAGTCGCGAACTGTCGAACGGGTGGTTGTCGTTCCCGGGCGACTGGTCAACATCGTGACCCGGGGGGAGTGATGCGTCGCCTCTGTGTGGTGTCTGTGATCGGGTTCCTCCTCGCCGGATGTGGGTATTCCTTCCGCGGCTCCCTGCCGCCTCATATCAGGACTGTCGCCGTGCTCGTCTTGGAAAACAAGACTCAACAGCCGGGGGTCGAGGCGCTCATCACTAACGCCCTCGTTGAGGCCACGGTCTCCTCCGGCCGCCTTCGATTGGTCAAGGCAGAGGAGGCCGACGCAATCCTCTCTGGAGCGGTGGTCGGCTATACGATCGAGTCCGTGGCGTTTGACCGGAGCGCAAACGTGACCGAATACCGGTTGCACATCACCCTGAACCTCACCCTTCGGGACGCCAAGCGCAAGGAGGATTTGTGGAAGGAGGACGGAATCCGCGAACGAGCGGACTTCAGGGTGCCCGGACAGGTGTCGGTCACGTTGATTCGTGAAGACGAAGCCCTGCGCCGGGCCTCGGTGGACATCGCGCGGGCGGTCGTGAATCGCGCCATCGAAGGGTTTTAGTGCGGCTCCAACTAACTTCGCCATACTTCGTTCTCGGTCGTCGGGACTCCTCAACGTACAACCGCGTACGCCTCCGGGTCCCTCCTCCCTCGGGCCTCGTCTGGCTCGTCACTTGGACCCGCACCCTCGTCACGAGATCGGCGGGCAGGTATAACCCGCAGGAAGCGGTTTAGTGCGGCATGGATGTTTTCAGCTTCCTCCGAGCCCTTGAGCAGGGGCGGGTGGCTCCGGTCTACCTGTTCGTTGGTCCTGAGACACTCCTGATCGATGAGGCCCTCAGCCACTTGACGACTTGTCTTCTCCCGGACCCGAGTCTCCGTGATCCCAATCGTCAACTCTTTCGCGGAGCCGACGACACCGCCGAGCCGATCCTTGAGGCTGTCAGAGGTCTTCCATTCCTCTCCGCGCGCCGTTTGGTTATCGTGAGAGATGCCGAGAAGCTCCCGGCCAAAGAAGGCGACCGGCTCGCCGAATACGTAAGAAGTCCCAACCCCAGCACCTGCCTGGTCTTTGTGGCGGAGACGGCAGATTCCAGACGTGCCCTCTTTCGAGCGATTCCCGACGCCGGGGTGGTGGAAGCTCGCCCCCTTGGCACACGAGCTCTTCCAGTGTGGCTCCGTCAGCGCGCCAAAGAAGGCGGCGTGGACCTCGCGCCCGAGGCGGCAACCCTGTTGGTCGAGCTGGCCGGCGAGGAGGCCGCGATCCTGGCAGGGGAACTGGAGAAGGCGATCCTCTATGCGGGGGGAGCTCGCGTCGGGGTGGAGGAGGTCCGGGCCGTGTTGGGAGTTGAGCGGGTCCATTCGATCTTCGAGTTGACCAACGGGCTCGTGCGACGAGACATCACGGTAGCGGTCGGGGTGGTCGAGAAGCTCCTGGCAGCAGGGGAAGAGCCGCTGGGGGTGCTGGCCATGGTGGCGCGAGAGATTCGCTTTCTCTGGCAAGTCAAGCTCTGGACGTCTGCCGGGAAGCGACAGGATGAAATCGCTCGCGCTGCGCGGCGACCGGCCTCGGTCCTTGAAAGCGCCCTGGCCAGGGCCGAAACCACATCCCCCGGCGAGCTCCGCCGTGGACTTCAGCGTTGCTGGGATGTCGAGCGACGACTCAAGTCCGGAACGCCATCCCCACGCGGGGAACTGGAGTTGCTCCTGTTTGATCTATGTCGAGGGTAGGGGGAGGATCGTCAACGTTACCGGGAGGCGGGCTGAGCGAGGAGCCTGTTCAGCTTCTGCGCCAGCCGTGATTTCATGCGGGCCGCCGTGTTTCGATGGAGCACGCCTCTGGAGACGGCCCGGTCAACCGCGATCGCTGCTCGTTTGACCTCGGCGCCGGCCGCCTCTCCGGACGTTTCCCCGAGAGCCATCCGCGTCGTCTTTACTGCCGCCTTCATCCTAGATCGCACCCCGCTGTTGCGCAGTCGACGTTGTTCATTCTGCCGCATCCTCTTCAGGGCCGAACGCGTATTCGCCAATAGGTTTCACCCCCTTCCAAATCGATTCAGGCTATCGTTCCTTCCAACCCCTGTCAAGGGCTTTCTGCCGTTCTCCCTCCATGCCGCCCAGTCCCGATGAGGACGACTTGGGAATGACCGGGACAGATGCCCAATTCGTCCGGGCCGTCGGGACCGTCGGCCTCGCGACCCTGGCAAGTCGGGTTCTCGGATTTGTCCGAGACGTCGTCGTCGCGAGGGCCTTCGGCGCAGGACTTCACACCGATGCGTTTTTCGTCGCCTTCCGCATCCCGAACCTCTTACGGCGTCTGCTGGCTGAGGGCGCTCTCGCGACGGCATTTGTCCCGGTCTTTAGCGACTACTTGACCCACCGCCCCTGGGAAGAGTTCCGGCGAATGCTCCGGGCGATCACCGGCGTGATGACCGTGGTCCTCGCCGCGACCACGCTGCTCGGAATTCTCTTCGCGCCCTGGATTGTTCGGGCCATGGCCCCTGGCTTCTGGACCATCCCCGCCAAGGCGGAAATCGCCGTCGCCCTGACCCGTCTCATGTTTCCCTATCTCTTCTGTGTTGGGCTCGTGGCCCTCGCGATGGCGGCGCTGAACAGTCTTGATCACTTCGCCACACCAGCCCTTTCGCCGGTGATGCTCAATCTTGGAATGATTGCGGGAGCACTTCTTCTTGCCCCGGTCCTCAAGCCGCCGATCGTTGGGTTGGCTTGGGGGGTGCTCGCGGGCGGCGTCGCGCAGGGACTCCTCCAGCTTCCCGCCCTCCGGTCTCGGGGTGTGGCGGTGACGCCGGTCTTTGAGCCCCGACATCCTGCCATCGGTCAGGTCGGCCGCCTCATGGCCCCGACGGTTTTCGGTACGGCAGTCACCCAGTTCAGCGTTTTCATTGACACCGTGATCGCCTCCCTCCTTCCCGAAGGGAGCGTGTCCTTTCTCTACTACGCGGACCGAATCGTCGAGTTTCCTCTCGGGATCTTCGGTATTGCCATTGCCACCGCTGCTCTCCCGGCCCTTTCCCGTCAGGCGGCACGGGGTGAATCGAAAGAGCTCAAGCGTACCGTCACCGTCGCCCTCGGCCTCTCCGCCTTTCTGACCCTCCCCGCCTCTGTCGGGCTGATTGTCCTTCGTGAGCCGATCGTTCGCGTCCTCTTTCAACGCGGGGAGTTCGGCGCGACGGCGAGTGGGGCGACGGCGTGGGCTCTCCTCTTTTACAGCCTGGGGCTCACCTCTTTCGCCTGCGCCAAGATCGTGGCCCAGGCCTTCTACGCCCTCCAGGACACCCGGACACCCGTTCGCGTCGGGATTGCGGCGGTCGCCCTCAACATCGCTCTGGCCCTCTCCTTGATGGGCCCGTTGCGCCACGGTGGCCTGGCTCTTGCCACGAGTTGCTCCGCGACCTTCAACTGGCTCTGCCTTCTCATCCTGCTCCGGCGAAAGGTGGGAGAGATTGATTTTCGGGATCTCTGGGCGAGTCTCGGGCGTAGCGCGGTCGGCTGCGCAGCGCTGGGCGCGACTCTTTGGATTGGCTTCCTTTGGCACCCGGGTGAACCCAGGGGGGCGGAAACCCTCTGGCTCTTCGTCATGATCGCGTTGGGCACCGGGGTCTATTGGGCGGGCAGCGCGCTCATGCGGAGCCCGGAGGTCACCCTCCTCTCCGCCCTGGTTCGCAAGCGCCTCCCGCGTGCCACGTGAGTTCGCGGAGCCGGCCTGAGCCGACACCGGCGAGATCCTGCTTGACAGGGTGTGGCGGCACCGCTATAATCCCTAAATATAGTATGAGCCCAAGAGAGTAGTCCCTATATCTAGGGAGGGTCGAGCGCATGGGCATGTGGGTGGGTCGAGGGAGGAAGGCCCGGGTCTGCTACGGTTTTGACGATATTGCGCTGGTTCCCGGGAGCGTGACCGTCAATCCGGACGAGGTAGACATCGCCTGGGAGCTCTGCGGGCAGCGTTTCGAGATCCCCATCATAGCCGCCGCGATGGATGGGGTCGTGGATGCGACATTCGCCGTGGAAATGGGGCGCCAGGGAGGGATCGCGGTCCTCAACCTGGAGGGCATCCAGACCCGATACGCTGACCCGGATGAGGTGCTTGACCGGATCGTCTCCGCCAGCCATGAAGAGGCCACCCGCTTGGTCCAGTCTATCTATGGGGCGCCGATCAAGGAGGAGTTGATCCACAAGCGAATCACCGAGATCAAGAAGGGCGGAGGCCGGGCGGTGGTTTCTTCCATTCCGCAGCGAGCCTACCGCTTCGCCCATCTCGCCCAGGAGGCCGGGGCAGACATCTTCGTCGTCCAATCCACGGTGACCACGGCCCGCCACATCGCCACGCGGTACGAGCCATTGGACTTCAGGCGCTTGAAGCGCGAGCTCGCGATCCCTCTCATTGTGGGGAACTGCGTCACCTATGAAGCGTCCCTGGAGTTGATGCAGACCGGTGTGGATGCCCTCTTGATTGGAGTGGGACCGGGGGCGGCATGCACCTCCCGCGAGGTTTTGGGTCTGGGGGTTCCCCAGGTTACGGCGACCGCGGACGCCGCCGCGGCGCGGGATTTCCACCTCAAGCAGACCGGGCGCTATGTCCCGATCATTACCGATGGGGGGATGACCTCCGGCGGCGATATCTGTAAGGCCTTCGCGGCCGGAGCGGACGCGGTCATGATCGGCTCGGCCTTTGCGCGCGCAAAGGAAGCGCCCGGACGCGGCTACCATTGGGGCATGGCGACTCCGCACCAAAATCTCCCCCGTGGGACGCGCATCCACGTGGGCGTGGTGGGCACGCTCGAGCAGATCCTGTTCGGCCCGGCCTTTACCGATGATGGGACGATGAATCTCATCGGGGCGCTCCGAACCTGCATGGGCTCCGTCGGCGCCCGGACGATCCGCGAGATGCAGCTGACCGAGATGATCATTGCCCCCGCCATCAAGACCGAAGGAAAGATCTTCCAGAAGGCCCAACGAGTGGGTCGGGGGAAGTAGCCCCGGCGATTTCCCGCTCCGCCAGGCCTCGGGGGTGTTGAGGCCGATGGATACAATCGCTGTCCTCGATTTCGGTTCTCAATACACCCAACTCATCGCCCGTCGCATTCGCGAGAGCGGCGTGTACTCAGAAATCTTCTCGTGCCGGGAACCACTCGAGCCCATTCTGAGCCGTGGCTACAAGGGGATCGTCCTCTCCGGCGGCCCGAGTAGCGTCTACGACAAAGACGCCCCGCTTCCCCCCCGAACCCTCTTCGAGACTGGTCTTCCCATTCTGGGGATCTGCTATGGGATGCAGGCCATGGCCTACCTCCTGGATGGAACCGTGGTCCCGGCGGAGCGACGGGAGTACGGCAGGGCAGAGCTTCGTCTTCATGGAAACGAAGGGCTGTTCAACGGTGTGACCCCGGAACACGATGGCGCCATCACCGTCTGGATGAGCCACGGAGATACCGTACTCAGTCCGCCTCGGGGATTCGAGGTCCTGGGCGAAACGCCGAACTGTCCCGTCGCCGCCATGGGGGATCCGAAACGGAAGCTGTTTGCCGTTCACTTTCACCCGGAGGTGGCCCACACCCCCCAGGGCATGACCATCTTGAAGAACTTCCTCAATCTGATCGGCTGCCACCCCACGTGGTCGATGAAGTCATTCGTCGAAACTGCGGTGGGGGCGATCCGGAGCCAGGTGGGGAAGGAGCGGGTGCTCTGCGCGCTTTCGGGCGGGGTAGACTCTTCCGTGACGGCCGCCCTCGTCCACAGGGCGGTCGGGGACCAACTCGCGTGTGTCTTCGTAGATAACGGACTCCTCAGGGCAGGGGAGGCCGAGTCGGTCGTGCGCGTCTTTCGTGACCACTTCAAGATGCGACTCGTCCACGTTGACGCGCGTCGGCGCTTTCTCGAAAAACTTCAGGGGGTGACTGATCCCGAACAGAAGCGGAAGATCATCGGCGGTGAGTTCATCGCGGTCTTCGAAGGGGAATCCGAGAAGCTGGGCGAGATCCGGTTTCTGGCCCAGGGGACGTTGTATCCTGACGTGATCGAGTCGGTTTCCTTCAAAGGGCCGTCGGCGACGATCAAGACCCATCACAATGTGGGTGGTCTGCCGGCTGCGATGCGCTTTCAACTCGTTGAGCCGTTGCGGGAGCTCTTTAAAGATGAAGTCCGTGAGGTGGGGGGACTCCTCGGCCTCCCACCCGAGATCGTCTGGCGGCAGCCTTTCCCCGGTCCCGGCTTGGCCGTCAGGATTTTGGGCGATGTCACGGAGGAGCGCCTGGCGCTCTTGCGGGAGGCGGATGCCATCGTCCAGGAAGAAATCCGCCGGGCCGGCGTCGATCGCGACCTCTGGCAGGCCTTCGCCGTCCTCCTTCCGGTGCGCACGGTGGGGGTCATGGGCGACTTCCGCACCTACGCGCAGGTGATTGCGCTCCGGGCAGTGGTGAGCCAGGACGCGATGACCGCCGACTGGGCTCGCCTTCCCTATGATCTCCTCGGCATGATCTCGAACCGCATCATTAATGAGGTGAGGGGGATCAACCGAGTGGTCTACGACATCTCCTCCAAGCCCCCCAGCACCATTGAGTGGGAATGATAGATACTCTGGTCAGAGGGCGGTCGCGCTCGCTTCAATGGCTGCGCCTAGGTCGCCGTAGCTGGCTCTGGCGTGGCTCCGCGCGACCCCCCATCCCCCTGAGGGGGTATGTGTCAGACCCGACCGGAGGTCAGCGCTTTCGGGCCGGCGCGCTCCGCCCCGCCCTGCGCTGCGCACGGCGACACGGCTCGCCATGAGGCGCTCGCTGGGCCGCCCTCTGACCAGAGCGATCAGGAGAAGACAGTGACGGGGAAGCCGATCAGCGCGTCCCGGGTGGTGCTGAGCCAAATCATGCAGCCGCTGGACGCCAATGTATCGGGGAATGTTCACGGCGGCGTCATCCTTCGCCTCATGGATGAGGCGGGCGGTGTGGCGGCGACGCGGCATTGCCGGGCCCGGACCGTGACCGCGGCGATCGACTCCTTCAGCTTTCTGTCCCCCGTCTATGTCGGTAACCTGGTCACGGTGAAGGCCTCTCTGAATTGGGTTGGGCACTCGAGTATGGAAGTCGGGGTCCACGTGGAGGCGGAGGATCTCCGCACCGGCGAAATCACCCACACGGCCTCCGGCTATCTGGCGTACGTTTGCCTGGACGCGGATGGCCGCCCGAGGCAAGTCCCCGCGCTCTTGCCAGAGACCGATGAGGACCGGCGGCGGATGGCTGAGGCCGAAGAACGTCAGCAAGCGAGGCTTAAGATGCGCAAACGGGGAGGGTAGCGATGCGGGTCCTCGGAGCGCCCTGAACGATGCATCAGCACTCCGATTTCGTTCATCTCCACGTCCACTCCGAGTACAGCCTACTCGACGGGGCGGCCCCGCTCAAAAAACTGGTCGCCAGGGCCAGGGAGTTGCGGTTTCCTGCGATTGCCCTGACAGACCACGGCAACCTCTTCGGCGCCATAGACTTCTACCTGGCCGCCCGCGAGGCCGGGATCAAGCCAATCCTGGGGACCGAGCTGTATATCGCTCCGGGGAGCCGCTTTGAGAAAACCAATGTGGACGGCTCGTACGAAGGGGCGAACCACGCGACCGTCCTGGTGCGTAATCTCCAGGGCTATCGGAACCTGATCAAGCTTGTCTCGAAGGGGTATCTGGAGGGATTCTACTACAAGCCGCGCGTAGACCGGGAGCTTCTCGCCCAGCACTCCGACGGCCTCCTCGTGCTTTCCGGTTGCCTCAACTCCGAGGTCTCGCGCCTGCTCTCCCAGGGTGAGGAGGTCAAGGCGCGAGAGGTCGCGGGTTGGTATCTGGAGGTGTTTGGCCGGGATGCCTACTTTATTGAAGTTCAGGCGCATGGTCTCGAGGAACAGGCGAAAGTCACTGAAGGGGCGCTCCGGATCGCCCGCGCGCTCAATGTCCCCGTCGTGGGGACTAATGACTCCCACTATCTCGACGCGGCCCATGCCAGGGCCCATGAGGTTCTCCTCTGCATCCAGACCGGGACGACACTGAAGGATCCTAACCGCTGGCGCTTCTCGTCCAATCACTTCTACCTGAAGTCCGCCGAGGAGATGCGTCAAGTCTTTGCCGATCTCCCTGGGGCGCACCGTGAGACGCTGGAGGTCGCCGAGCGGTGTAATCTGGATCTTCCCTTCGGCGAGATCCATCTCCCTCGCTACGAGGTGCCCCAGGACTTTACCCTGGACAGCTATCTGGCTCACTTGGCGCAGGAGGGGCTAAAGACGCGTTATCCCGACCCGAACCAAGCCATGAGCGACCGCCTGGAGCAGGAACTCCAGATCATTCAGAAGACAGGCTTCGCGGGATATTTCCTCGTAGTGTGGGACTTCGTCTCCTATGCGAGGAGCCGGGGGATTGCGGTCGGGCCGGGACGGGGCTCGGCCGCCGGTTCGCTTGTCGCCTATTGCCTCGGGATCACGAACCTCGACCCAATCAAGTACGGTCTCCTGTTCGAGCGCTTCCTGAATCCCGAGCGGGTCACCATGCCGGACATGGACATCGATTTCTCCGACGACCGGCGGGATGAAGTGATCGAGTATGTGGCGAGGCGCTACGGTCGGGAGAATGTGGCCCAGATCATCACCTTCGGGACGCTCGGCGCGAAGGCGGTGATCCGCGACGTCGGGCGGGGCCTCGGAATGCCCTACGCAGAAGTCGATAAAATCGCGCGGATGGTGCCGAACCAGCTCAACATCACCCTCGACGACGCCTTCCGGCAGAGCCCACCACTCGCAGAGGCCGTGCGCTCTAACCCCGACGTGGGTGAACTGTGGGAGACCGCCAAGACCCTTGAGGGGCTGACCCGCCATGCCTCCACGCATGCGGCCGGTGTTGTGATCTCGGATCGCCCCCTCATGGAGTACGTCCCTCTCTACAAGGATCCCAAGAAGGACGAGGTGGTCACCCAGTACGCGATGGGGGCGATCGAAAAAATCGGCCTCCTCAAGATGGATTTCCTCGGTCTCCGTACCCTCACGGTCATTGCCAACACGGCCAAGCTCGTTCGCGAGACCCACGGGATCGATCTGGACTCTGACCGGATCCCCCTCGATGACCCGAAAACCTATCAGCTCCTCTCCGAGGCGCGGACCTTCGGGGTTTTCCAACTGGAGTCGTCTGGGATGCGAGACCTCCTCCGCCGTCTCCGCCCGGAGCGGCTGGAGGACGTCATCGCGTTAGTAGCCCTCTACCGCCCCGGGCCGATGGAGATGATCCCGGATTTCATCAACCGCCGCCACGGTCGGGTGAAGGTCTCTTACGACCACGAGTTGACGGAGCGCTTCCTCGAGGAGACCTACGGGGTCATGATCTACCAAGAGCAGGTCATGCAGATCGCCTCCGAGCTGGCCGGTTTCTCCATGAGCGAAGCGGACATCCTCAGGCGGGCCATGGGCAAGAAGGACTCCGAAATGATGGCCCAGCAGCGTGAGAAGTTTGTCCGCGGAGCAAAGGCCCGTGGCGTCTCTGAAAAGAAGGCCGAGAAGATCTTCGATCTCATGGCCCCCTTTGCCGGGTACGCCTTCAACAAATCACATAGCACCGCCTACGCCATGGTCGCCTATCAGACCGCGTATCTCAAGGCAAACTATCCGATGGAGTTCATGGCGGCCCTCCTCACCTCCGAGATGGGAAATACGGACAAGATCGTCCGCCACATCGAGGAATGCCGGGTGATGGGGATCCAGATCCTCCCGCCAGACGTGAATCTTTCCGGGATCCAATTCACGCTGGTCGGGGAAACGATCCGCTTCGGGCTGGCCGCGATCAAGAATGTCGGGGAGACGGCCATCCAGTCCATTCTGGCGACGCGCCCGGTGAAGGGCCGATTCACCTCCCTCGTGAACTTCTGTGCGAGGGTGGATACGCGCCTGGTGAACCGGCGCGTCCTGGAGAGCTTGATCAAGGCCGGGGCCTTTGACTCCTTGGGGCAGAGTCGGGCCCAGCTCCTTGCCTCGGTGGACGCCGCTATGGAGGCGGGGCAGCGTCATCAGCGGGATCGCCAGCAGGGGCAGGGTTCATTCTTCGATCTGATGCCTCACGGTGAAGCCGAGCCCGAGCCGGCCATTTCCGCACCCATCGAGGAATGGGAACCGGAGCAGCTCCTCGCCTATGAGAAAGAAGTGCTGGGATTTTATCTGTCGGGCCATCCGCTGAACCGCTATCAGGCGCAGGCCCTCCGCGCAGGGGCGATCGGCATCGGAGACCTCGGCAGCCGTGAGGAGGGCAGCCGCGTTTCGCTCTTCGGGCTTCCGGGGGCCGTGAAGGAGATTTCCACAAAGAACGGTGACCGTATGGCCTTCCTCACCCTGGAAGACGCCAATGGGACGATCGAGGTGACCATCTTTCCGGAGACGTACCGCAACTCCGTCGCCCATCTTCGCTCCGGCCAGCCCATCCTCGTCAGGGGCAAACTCGAGGCGAGCGATGAAGGCCGGAAGATTTTGGCCGAAGAGATCCGCCCGATTGAAATCTCCGAGGAATCATCCCCGGCGCCTTCCTTGCAGCGCGGACGAGCCCCGACCCGCTGCACGATTCTCGTCGCGCCCGGGGAGAAGGTTCGAGACCTCCTCGCCGAACTGAGGCAGGTGTGCCGGAGTCACTCCGGCCCCGTGCCCCTCTATCTTCACCTGCGGCTCTCAGACGGCCCCGAGGTGGTGATCCAAGGGGATGGAGGGGTCCGCGACGATCCGGCACTGGTGAAGGCAGTCGAACAGTTGGTGGGGCAGGGGACCATTACGTTTGAATAGGCATGTCCGACCCGCTTGATTTCGAGAAACCCATCCAGGAACTGGAAACGAAGCTTCTCGAGCTTCGCCGTTCTCGTCCTGACGACCGGGAGGAGATCGAGCGTCTTGAGGCTCGCCTCCAACGGCTCACCGAAAAGACCTACGCCAACCTCACGTCATGGCAGCGAGTTCAGGTTGCCCGTCACCTGAAGCGCCCTCATACCCTCGACCTCCTTCAGCTGCTTTTTGACGACTTCGTCGAGCTTCACGGTGATCGCCTGTACCGGGACGATCAGGCCATCGTCGGCGGGCTTGCGAGCTTTGAAGGTCGATCCGTCGTCGTGATCGGGCACCAAAAGGGACGGGATACGAGAGAAAACCTCCGGCGGAACTTCGGGATGGCTCACCCGGAAGGGTACCGCAAGGCTCTTCGGCTCATGAAGCTGGGCGAAAAGTTCCAGAAGCCCGTGGTGATCTTCATTGATACCCCGGGGGCCTACCCGGGGGTGGGGGCGGAGGAGCGCGGTCAGTCTGAGGCCATCGCCAGAAACCTTCGGGAGATGGCAGTCCTCAAGACTCCCATCATTTCTGTTGTGACGGGGGAGGGAGGGAGCGGAGGTGCCTTGGCCATCGGAGTGGCCGACCGGATTCTCATGCTGGAGCACGCGATCTACTCTGTCATCTCCCCCGAGGGGTGCGCTGCGATCCTCTGGGGGGATGCGGTCAAAGCTCCCGAGGCGGCTGAAGTCTTGAAGCTGACGGCGCCTGAGCTTTTGAATCTCGGGGTCATCGACGGAATCATCCGGGAGCCGCTCGGTGGAGCCCACCGGGGCCACGAAGAGACCGCCGGAGAGATTCGAACGGCCTTACGGGAACACCTGGAGACGCTCACACGACTCACGCCCGAGACACTCGTGGCCCAGAGGTACGAAAGGTTCCGCCGGATTGGCGTCTTCGAAGAAGTCTTATAGAACTTTCATCGGCGCGCCCCTTCCTGCCGACGAGATAACTACCCTTCTACGAGGCCCAGGGCGGTGGCCTCGTCCGTGATCAGGACATTGGCAAACCTCCCGGCCATGGCCCCTCGGATGGCCGGCAGTTTTCCCTTCCCTCCTGCCACCGCGATGACGTGCCTGCCATAACGCTGAGAGAGCCCCCGGAGTTCCTCAGCCGAGACCGCAAGCACTCGACTGGTGAGATTCCGAAGCTCCCGTCGGTCCACGATCCGGCCGCGACGGTCAAAGGGCTGATAGTTGATCTCTCCCACAACCCCCAGGGCAGTCAAGCGTCGAGGCGAGACGCCGTAGGACTCCGCCAAAGAACAGAACCCGGCCGTCTCCTCACCAATCATTCCAATTCCCACCAGGGCAATGTCCACGTTCTGTGCCCTGTTGAAAATTCGCCGGATCTCCGGATTCCGGAGAAGACGGCGGCGCTCTCGGATCACGCCGTTCATCGGGCCGATCAATTGAACGGGTAAGGCATAGGCCGTTACGTGAGGACGATACTTGGCCGCCATCATGCCTACCAACGTGTTCGGGAACAGGTCCACCAACTTGAGCGTCGCCTCGGCAGAAAGCGGGTAGAGTTCCAGGTCCCGGAGACGCCCTTCCCGGAGGTGATGGATCGTCCAGTAGAGAGTGAACCCGCACGAGATGCCCACGCTCACACCGTTCGTCGCTACTCGTTCGAAATACCGCGCGGCCGCCGCCCCCAGGTTCTCCTTGACGCCTCGGCCTTCCCCCCCGGTAATCACCACGGCATCTCGAAGACCGTAGCGTTCCACCAAGGCCGCTTCGAGTCGCGGATTCTTAGGTAGTGTAATCTCGACGCGGATCAGCCCTTCCGTGATCGCCCGCTTGAGCATTCTGGACACCTTGGAGTGAGACACGCCGAGCGCCTTGGCGATCTCTTTTTGTTGCCGGTCCTCCCGGTAGTGGAGCAAAACGGCCTGGGCCATTTGTCGGAGCTCAAGCTTCGCCGCCAGATCCTTATCCATCATCCCCCCCATGAAACAAATTTCAGTGCATAAAAAAAATGCCCTTGACATTTAAACTTCTGTTATTTACTGTTAATAATATCACATTCGCAGCCGGACATGCAATCGAGGCAATGCGCGGAGGGAGAGCGTAATGGCGGACACCAGAAAGCGCTACGGGGGTCAGGGTAATAGCGGGGCACGGATGAAACTGGCGGACTACCACCAATCCAAAGATAACCTTGTTGAGTTTCCGCAGACGTTGGCTGAAAAGATTGTCGTTACGAACACCCCGAACATTTTCTCATACAAATCCCACGTCCTCGTCAAGAAACCGGAGGTGATCCAGAGATTTGTCAAAGCGACCAAGGCCGATGTCGGCGGCGTGGGCGGCCATGTGGTGGCTGCGGAAGAAGTCAAGGGGATGATCGCGAAATTTGTCCTCGAGAATAATTCGTTCGGGGGCGAGCCCATCTTCTCGAGCCTGATGGTGACCCACACTGGCGACGACGTGGCAGTGACCGGGATCATGTCCGAAAAGACACCGATGGAGGTGGTTGATAGGCTAATGTGGGACGCCCTCAAGCTCGGGGCGGACAAAGCAGCGGAACTCGGTCTTTACGGCCCGGGCCAGGATCTGGTCGCCGACGCGTTCACGGGGAATCTCCGAGGGGCCGGGCCGGCAAGTGTCGTGCTCCCGTTGCCCGTCCGCCCTGACAATACCTCCCAGACCGTTCTTTTATCTTTCGCCGATAAGACGGAACCCATGGCCTTCAACTACTACGCCACAGGGGCTTATCTCTTACCACGGTTCAACTCGGGGTTGGTAATCGCGTCTTCCAAGATGAAGCACGGTTATTTGTTTGAGATCGTCGACCTGGATACCAAGGCTCAGGCCATCGAGGCCGGTGTCCATCCCCGAGATCAGAAGGCCATGGACAGAAAGATGGAGGAGCTATCCAAGGGGATGCAGGAGAAGGTGATTATTCTCCGCGCGCCTGAAGATCTCTACGATATTGAGGGCCTCTGCCGCTCCTCACGATTCGTTGTGGCCCGAGTCTGGACGCGTGGGCAGAACGGTGAGAAAGATCAACTCGGTTACGTAGTTTCTGCCGAGCGACTCCACAACATCAAGACCAAGAAAGGGTTCACCTACGGCGGCAAGGATGATCCGGTCCTCCTGGCCTTTGCCCAAGGCGACTGGCCGGCGCCTGGGGAGATTACGTCCCCCTGGGCCGCTTGCCCCATGGTCGCCGGGGACTGCCGGGGAAGTCACAACCTTCACATCCTCCCGGTCCCCATAAACTGGCAGACCTCATACTGGTCAGGCCCGATCATCTCCTGTGTGACGCTCGCGGTGAACATTCACACAGGGCGAATCGGGGCAGTCTCGGATCAGTTCGCTCTCGGAACGCCCTGGGACTGGGTTCGGCAAAAGGCCTCAGAGCTTGCCGTCCAATTCAGGACGGCTCATGGCATCAAACAGCCAGCCACTCTTCACGAAGATGAGCTCGAATACCAGGAGGGGTGGAAGGACCGCCGGGCTCGGCTTGAGCGAAAGTTCGAGTTCAAGCCGCCTCTCGTTTTCAACGGAAGCGGAAGGCGAAGCAAGAGTTCCGTCCGCCTGTAGAACATCCAGTCCGCAGAAATGAACGGCCACAGAACATCTCCGGTGGCCGTTTGTCTATTCTGACCAGCCTCGCCCATAGTTGGAGGCCCAGTAGTTGACAGGCGGGCCAGGGGGATGATACGGTTACGAGTGATTCTTCAAGGGAATCCTCGTCCTGCTCAAAGGCTTGAGGCCCCGAGGCGTTTCTACAGGAGGTTTGCGACGATGTGGGTCGAAATGAAGGTGCGGGGATTGACCCTCGATCCGATGAGCAACATGCCGATTATCATTCTTCGGGACGAGGAAGACAAACGATCACTTCCAATCTGGGTCGGAATCTTTGAGGCGAATGCCATCGCCCTCGAATTGGAAAAGATCTCCACCCCGCGGCCCATGACCCACGACCTTTTGAAAAACGTCCTCGAGGCGGTGGAGGCCAGAGTAGAAAAGGTCGTGATCAACGACCTCCGCGACAACACCTTCTTCGCCCTCATCCACCTCAGGGTCCACGGAACCGAAGTGACGGTGGACTCTCGCCCCTCGGACGCCATCGCTTTGGCGCTCAGGGTCGGAGCTCCTCTCTTTGTGGCAGAGGAGGTTGTCCAGAAAGCAAAGACGCTGGATGCGACCAAAGAGTCCGAAGACCTAGCAGACCAGGCTCCGGAGCGGCTTCCGCAGCAGGAGCGCCTCAAAGAGTGGCTGGAAAACCTCAAGCCCGAAGACTTTGGTAAGTACACGATGTGACCATGCGTTCTCGCGAATGCGAATCGGGTTTTTCACGAATAATTACGCCCCCTGGGTCGGCGGCGTTACCACCGCAGTCGAGACACTCCGCGCGGGACTCGAGCAGCGCGGGCACGAGGTCTTTGTTTTTGCACCGAGATTTCCGGCCCACAACGCGGCCCCCGGCCGGGTCATTCGCTATCGCTCGATCCCCGCGCTGACCTACCCAGAGTTCGTCCTCCCAATTCCGTTCTCTTCTGCCATCTCCCGGTTGGTCGGTCGCCTCGACCTCGATCTCTTTCACGCCCACCACCCCTTTCTCCTCGGTCGAACCGCGTTGCGCCTGGCGCGGCGCGGCGGCCGCCCGCTCGTCTTCACCTACCACACGCGATACGAAAAGTATGCCCACTACGTTCCATTGCCGCAGGGATGGGTTCAGAAGCGGGCCGTCGCCAGGGCCACACGCTTCGCGAATCATGCAGACCTCGTCATCGCTCCTTCAAAGGCGACACGAGCCACCCTTGAAGCGCAGGGGGTCCGGACCCGCATCGAAGTCGTTCCAACAGGGATCCCTCAGGCCAGGATCGGTCCCGGTCCAGGGAAGGTCCTGCGAGCCCAACTGGGGTTTTCGGACCGAGCCCGGCTAGTCCTGTCGGTCGGACGCCTGGATCCCGAGAAGAATTTGCCCACCCTCTTCCGGGCCTTTGACTCCGCGGCCCAGCAGGTGGACCATGCCCACCTCCTCGTCGTCGGCAAGGGGACACACGAACCCCGCCTCAGAGCCCTCGCCTCCACCCTGCCTTCCGCTGCCCGAATTCACTTCCTCGGAGCGGTTCCCTACGAGAAGGTCCTCGACGTCTACCGTGCAGCCGACGTCTTCCTCTTCGCGTCAACCACCGAAACCCAGGGACTGGTCGTCGCCGAGGCTTTGGCAGTCGGGCTCCCGGTTGTGGCGCTCCGCGCGCCCGGTGTGGACGAGATCGTGGCACACGGGATGACCGGTGCGCTCGCGGACTCCCCAACCGCGCTCGCCGAGGCCCTCGTCGCGCTCCTCCGAAGCGATGACCAGCGTGCCGCCTTCACGCGTGCTGCCCTCGAGCGCGCTTCCGATCTCTCCGCCGACACCCACGTCAATCGCGTGGTCGGCCTCTACGAGGAACTCCTCCGGGGACGCGCCTGCCGGGACTAGCATGTTTGTTCGCCCAACATCTGCACGTTTCTGTCACACCTCGGTCTTGACACCCCACAGGTGGCGTGGTGAGAAGCGAGCAGATCGAGGCCCGAGGAAGGAGGGCACCGGAGTGCGACCAAGCCCGCCTCCGGCGGGACTCGATGCCCGCAAACGTATGCCCCACGACTGAAAAAAATGATTGCCGGAGGCATTCCACTGCGGGGTACCCACCGAAGGTGGGTCGTGCGACGCTTCTCGCCACGGCGCTAGGATGGAAGGAGATCCCCGAGTCATCAGAGTAGTCCTTCAGGACCGGTGGGCTCCGCCCCGCGCGAAGGGCCTCCTGGACGTTGACCCCCGCGTCCGCACACTCCTCAAAATCCTCTTGTCGTACCCCGAGGTTCGACATGTCCTGCCCAGGGAGGTGAGCCTTGATCCGGACGCTCAGCCGAACGTCATCGAGACTGTGGGCAAGTTTATTGGCCGGCAGAGGTGGCTGGTGAAGCGAGTTGATGTTAATTGACATAATCCTTCTTATCGGACATTCATCCAGGTGAAGAACCTGAGCCAACCCTTGAGCTTCTATGACCGAAGATACCGAACGGCCTGAGAAAATCCCCTGGCTCCCCTCCTCGGTCCTCGAGGGCGCGACCAGGGAGCGCTGCCCGCGCTGTCACCGGCTCACGTTGACCCCCTGGATCCTTCGGCGGGATCGCGAGCGCCGGGTCTGGCGAAAATGGGTCTGTATCGAGTGCCAGTTCACGAAGGAGCGCCAGGAAGACGAAAGCGCCTAGTGGCGCGGCAGATTGGGCGAAGAGAACACGGGGGCCAGGGCCAACAGCACCAGCGGCCCCGGCGCTTTGGGCTCCTTCCAAGGCACGAAGCCGGCTAGAAGAAACAGGGCATTCCAGACAAGAACCAGCAGGAGGATGAAGCTCCATCGGATCGGCATCCCTTGACGGGTCTGTACTTTTACAGCTGAGGCACGCGGCATGAACCGGACTTGGCGAATCCCCTCGATGAGCCGCTCCGGGTTCTGGAAACACCAGAAGACGCTGCGTCGTTCACGGTAGCCCCCCAGTCTGTCTGCCGGTTCAGGCTCCGGCGGGTTCGGCCCATCGCTGCGCTCAGCGGCCGGGGCGAGCAGCGCGAGCCCCGGTCCGTTGGAGCACGCCGTTATGCGATCCTCGGCCCGATGACAGAGGGAGGGAGGCTCATTCCTCTTGTTTGATCCGCTCAGTGATGGCTTGCAGCCGGTCCCCAGCCTCCCGAAGCGCGGTGGAGTCTGGGATCTCCACGCCATGCACGACATTATTCCTGATTCGCCGGATGAGCTCGACCTCCCTCCGTGTATCCTTTTCGAGAACCCCCGAGGCGTCCAGTAGGCGGAACATCGGAACAGCTGTTGAGAGGCTCTCACCAGCCCTACGACTCACCCTTTCCCGAATCCCTCGCTCAAACGCGATCCACTGCGCCAGGAAGAAGCCCATCGCCTCGTGGAGATCGGGTTCCACCGTTTCCCGAAGGCTCGGCCCATAGTCGCCTGGTGCCGGCCGACTGGCGCGCACCTCCTCGTAGACCTTGTATCGAGTGTCGTCTTCCGCCAGGAGTTGGTCGATGATCTGTTCGGCCAGGGGGCGACGCTCCGTATCTCCGTGCAGCGTAATCACATACGGACGCAGCAAATCCGGTGTCCCGAGCCCAAGACGCTTAAGCAGATCGAAGAGGAGGTCCACGCGGCCGAGGGCCGTGTCGGCCGCCGGCCCCTTGAGAATCGGCCCAGCCGCGCTTAGCAGATGTGCTGCAAGATCGTAGTGATTGCTGAAGGCGCGTCCGCCAGCAGCTACCCGAGCCTCGCCCGCCTTCTGGAGGCGCTCTAAGGCGATCTCGCCTGCCATGACCAGGCCATTGAGCTCGTCAAGAATCGCGTACTCATCATCGGAGAGCCGACCCTGCAGAGGTTTGTCCCTCGCCGAGCTGGCCTCGCCGTATATCTCGCCGAGCTCCTTGAGGTTGCGGAACACGAATCGGCCGCAATATCACTGATTTAACCCCCTTTGTCAACACCTGCTTTGGCCGGGATAGGCCGCGAATCCCGCAGTCTATCCCGATATCAGCCCGCAGTATATCCAGCTAACGTAACTAAGCTTCCCAGGTGTTGGCGTCGGCCTCCCCCTGCACCGTAAGCGACAAGACGCTCTCCCCTGGCTTTGGAGTCGGATCTCCCGGCCGCCCGGAGCGGGGGTGCCCAGGGACGGGCGCGGCAAAACCGGCGGCAGGGACCCGCCCGGAATTCCGGCTCCCGCCAATGCTGCGTTTTGAGCCCCCAGACCCGACGACGTCACCGAGCGAGGATTTGCGTGGTGTGACGAGAATGATGTATATTATACATCATGAAAAGAACTCAGCTGTATCTCGATGAAGCGATGGCGAGGACGCTGGCCGCTTTGAGTCGGCAAAAGGGCACCACGGTGTCCGAGCTTGTGCGGGAGAGTGTCAGGGAGAAGTATATGAGCCGAAAAGAGATGGATAGGGCTGCTTTGGCTCGCCAACTCAGCGGGATCTGGAAACGTCGGAGGGATTTGAAGGACGTTGATGGGATCATTCGCAGGTTGCGCAAAGGGACACGTCTGAAGAGGTTAGGGATTGGCTGAGATCCTCCTTGACTCGGATGTCATCATCGCCTGGCTGCGGGGACACAATCCTTTTGCCGAGCTGATCCCCGAACTCCTTGAAAAGGGGCATCTCTTTACCTGGACACCGGTCTCTGTCGCCGAGATATTTGCGGGTGTGAGAAAAGGCGAGGAGGACCGGGTGGAGAATTTATTCCTGGTCCTGAGCCCGGCACTGATCTCCGCCGAGGTCGGAAGAAAGGCCGGGGGCTATCTCAAGTCCTACGCCCGGTCTCATCGTGTCGAGTTAGGCGATGCCCTGGTGGCCGCAACCGCCTTCTTCAATAAGACACCGCTCTGGACTCTCAACAGAAGACACTATCCCATGCGGGACATCCGCTTCTTTTCACCCTAACAGGAGCGAACTCTTCGACAACGCCACCGGCAAGGCTCGGTCTAACCGGAGCGTACATGCTGTGGTGAGAAGCGAGCAGCCCAAGGCCCGAGGGAGGAGTCAACCGCAGCGTACGGGGTGTGTACGTGAGGATTGGCTCGGGCACCGCCCGAAGGGGTCGGAGAACGCGGGGTGCGAGGCTTATCGCCGCGGCACTCTAGGCCTCCCAGATCTCCGCGCCGGCCTCCCCCCGCACCACCAGGGAGAAGACCCCGCGCTCAGGAAACCGCTCCACTTCTCTGCCTTGGTGGTCCAGCAGCGAGATCGCCACTGTAAAGCTGTCGCCGGGAACGAGCCCGAGCCGCCCGAGGGGCAGGGCGATCTCGATGACATCCGCGACGGCGGCTTCGCCTCCTTCTGGAAGAAGCTGTGGCTCTCCCTTCGGGCCCCCCAGGGCGACGCGGATCTCCGACCGGCTTGCCGCCGAGAGCTCCACGAGCAGGGCCAGATCAGCCGCGAGGTGTGACGTTGGATCGACGCGCAAGTAGAGGTGGGTCGCATCGAAGCCGAAGGCCACTGCCAGCAGAAGCGATTGGGCCCGGTGGAGGGCCCCGCCGGATGGGGTGAAGCGGCCTGCGGCGCGCCACTCAAAGTAGTCGGTGATCCGTCCGTCAATCGTGGGGTGGATGAATCCCGAAGGGGTCGCGGTGGGTCGGACGGCCTTCCCCGTGCCAAGAATAGGGATCGAGAGGGCCTCCGGCGGCGGTTCCTCCAGGGCTTCCCAGACGGCCATCAGGTGACTTCGGAAGAGGTCATCGAAGATGTCGTCATTCCCGGAGGTGTGCTCCTCCCCGTACCACCAGGTCCAGTCACTCCCCTCGGCGATGGCCAGCGCGTCGCGAGCCCGGTCCAGGCGCTCTGGAGGGAGTGTCCCCTGCGTTTCGGCCTGAGTCAGTTTCTCGCGCGCCTGGGCCAAAAGCTCCCACGCCTTATGATCCTCAGGGTGACCGATCCAGATTTTGAAGTCCCCGTCGATCCACGAGCCGGGGTGGAGCCGGGCCAAGGGCACGGCCGTCATATCACTCCGCGCGGTCTCCGGGGTCACCAGCTCGAGATCCGACGTCCTGAGCAGTGCCTCGTAGAGGTGGCGGAGGAACGGGATCCCCTGCTCAGGGTAGTGCTCCCACGCATTCTCGCCGTCAAGGGCGAGAGTCAGGACTCCCGCCTCGCTGTCCTGGCGCCGCTGCATGAGGCGCTGGATGAGATCGTCTGCTGCCTCCTTTGATTTCCAGCGGGCGTAGACGAAGCCGATGCGGTCTGACAACGCATGATCGCGGAAAAAGATCACCGGGCCGTCTGGGCACGCCTCCGGGGCGTATGGGGCGCGGGGTGGCGTCGAGCGGCCGAGCGACCGGTGAAGGAGAATCTCATCCGTAGCAATCCACCGAATCCCGGCTTCGGCCAGAAGCGGGAGGATGGCCTCGCTCACGCTCCCCTCGGATGGCCAGAGGCCGCGAGGGCGCCGGCCGAAGTGAGCCTCGTGAAATTTGATGGCGGCCTGAACCTGCCACCGGGCATCTTCGGGATGCACAAATGGTGTGGCGGGAAGCCGGGTCTCGGGATTCGCCTCACGTGCGACACGGCTATCACAAAGGAGTGGGAGGATGGGGTGGTAAAAGGCGCTTGTGGATAGTTCAACTCGACCATGGGCTTCGAGATCACGGTAGAGCCGAATGAGGGCACCGAGCAGCTCCTGTTGGCGCTGGAGGAACGCAATCTTTTCCTCCTCCGTGAAGTCGCGGCCCTTGGCTGTCAAGGCCTGAAATGTGGGGTCAGACGCCCTGAGCAGCGGGCTCGTCCAGGCCAAGTTGAACCAAACCTGAAGGTCTCTCAGCTCCTGAGGATGCCAGCGGTGACCGGCGCGTCCCCCGAGCACGGCCAGCGCTTGATAGCGCGGATGGGGGGCGATCATCGTCGTCGGGTTGGCGAGGAAAAACCAACGAACGAGAAGCGCCAATTCGGACTCCGTCAGGTCCGCGGGGTCGCGTCGACTCAAATCGAGCCAGGGATCGCGAGCCTCACCGCTCGCGTACTCTTCAAGCTGCTGGACGAGGCAGGGGACCAGATTGAAGGTTAGAGGGAGCTCGGCGAACTCACGAGCCAGAACCCCCATCGTGTAGTATTCATTCAGCCCGTGAAGGCGAACCCACGGAAGGCGATACTGGCCGGTGCGGAGGTCCCGGTAAAAGGGCTGGTGGTGATGCCAGAGGAGGATGACTCGGAGGAACCCCACGTTAGGGGGTGCGCGCCTCCTCCAGGCTTGCCAGACGGATCTTGACGTCCTCGGCTTGCGGCGCGCTTGGAAGTTCCCTGAGGAAACGCTGGTAGGTTTCCCTCGCGTCGCCCGGGCGCTTCATGGCAACCTGAGTGCGCGCCAGCGCCAGAAGAAACTCACCGTAGAAAGGATCTTTGGTGTTGCGCTCCCCGAGGGCATCCTGGTAGACGGCCATGGCGCGGGCCGTCTCACCCCGCCCCTCCAAGGCGTACCCAAGCCCGAGCTGACTGACCCCGCGAAGGCCGCCGCGCCCCGTGCGCGCGGCCTGCTCAAAACTGGCCACGGCTTTGTCATAGTCCCGTGCCCTGTAATGGAGATTGCCGAGGGCGTAGGAGGCCAGCGGCGCGGTTGAGTGGCGGGGGTATCTCTTGACCACCCCCTCGAGCGCCTGCCTCGCCTGGCCGGAAAGCTCCGGGGCCCCGCTGGCCATGGCCTGGCGGTACAGGACAAAGGCCTGATCGAAGGCGGTCTGGCCCGCCTCCCGCTGGCGCTCCCACCAGTACCAGCCCCCGACGGTGAGGAGGAGGATCACGAGAAGGCCGATCCCGGCCAGGACCCCCCGGCGCCCCCAGTGAGGAAGGGCGTCCCAGTAGGGCCTCCACGTCAAGGCGCGATCCATTGGGCCGAAATCCCTTCCCTCACCTCTTGGAGCATATCGGCCTCGACCCACCCGGCGAGACCGCTCTTCGTCTTGACCTTGATCCAATTGCCAAAGTCAACGAGATACCCGAGGACGAAGATTCGACGATCGATCATGTCCACGTAACGCACGATCTCGCCCCGTCTGACCACGCCGGCCCGCTGGGCCTGAACGGTTGCCTCGGTATAGAGGCCCGCCTCCGAGGCAACAACCCGGAAGAGTCGTTCCCCAGTGGAAGTCACTGGTGGGGGCGAGGGGGGGGGAACCGTGGCGATCGACGGAGGGGATGGCCGGGCCACGGGCGGCGGTTGGGACTGCTGAGGCCCAGTCGTTGACGGCACCGGGGCAGGCGCCGGGGATACGGCGACAGGCGGCGAAGCCGGCGCCGAAGGCGGAGGGGCCGCCGATTCTTGGCCCCTCGGGGTGATCGCCGGGGAAGGGGCCGACTCTCGGTACTCTTTCAAATCGGTCAGAGCGACCGCCACTTCCCCCAGATCAGTTTTGAACCGAAGGCGGCCCCCAACAATCGTTCCCGTGATCGTCCGGCCATCCTTCAGCCGGATTTCCCTTGCCGTGAGAGAGACAATCGTCTCCGGCGCGAGCTCCAAGAGGTCCTTCCCCGTGCTGACCAGAATCAACTCTCCAGTCGGCGTCCCCTGGAAAGTCGTCCCGTTTTGGAGCGAGACCATGCCCGCGTCTGAGACGGAGACGAGGGCAAAGAGGAGAATCCAGAACCAGATCTCAATTTGACTTCGCATCACACCCTCACCGCCGCGGGGGCCGAAGCCGAAAGCCGTGGGATGCTCCGTTCCACCCACACCTCGCCTTTCACCACGGCGCCGTCGGCCACGTTGAAGCTCCCGCTCTTGAAGTTTCCAGTTAGCATCCCATTGGAAAGGATCTGGACACCCTCGGTGGCGGCGAGGTTCCCTCTCACCCGACCGGCCACGACGATCGAGGTGGCGGAGATCTCGCCATCCACCTCGGCCTTCGGACCGACGAAGGCGTCTCCCGTGATGGCGACGCTCCCTTCAAAACGGCCCATGATGCGAACGTCTCCGTCGCCGGTAATCTCTCCCTTGAGGGTGAGCCCCTCTCCGAGGAGGTAGCCTGATGAGATGACGGACGGCTCGAAATCCTCGCCGTCGTCAGGCTCTCCAAATCCGAAAAACCGCCGAAACCACCGAAACACCTTCATTGGCGCTTCAACCCCTTCCTGCGTCGGCGGTTCTCCCCGCCGCCAGCCTCCGCTGGTCTTTGGACACAACTCATGTTTTTTCCAGCAATTTTCACTGTAGGATGGCGGCTCGCCGCGTGTCAAGTTTTCTGGCAGGCTGTTGAAAGAGGCCCATCTGCGGCGTCGGCCTCGTCGCTCGTCGTTGCAACGTATGACCGAATACGCCTCACTCCTCGCTTCCGCGCCGCCTTGCATCTGGACCTTTTTGAACAGCCTGCACTGGCGTAGTCTGGAACCTTCAGGGGCTTTGCCGGGGCCATCGGGTTCCCGCCGTTCCGTCTCGCTCTGTTTTGACAGGGAAGGGCGCGCATGCTACCGTCCCGGTGTCTCCGGAAGATAAGCCTGACACCGACGAGGGAGGCGCACATGAGGATCGACGTCCACGCCCACTATTTCCCAGTCGAATACATGGACTGCCTGGCTCGCCTCGGGCGCCCGGCTCGTGACGCGAGATTCGCTCCTGGCGCCGGGGTCACCCTGGACGAACGGGTGGAGATGTTCGACAACGCCAAGATTGATGTTCAGGTTCTGTCGGTCGGGTCGCAGGCCCCCTACCTCCCCAGGGAGGCCGACGCTGTCGAGACCGCGCGCCTCGCCAATGATCTGTACGCCGATGTCTGCAAGCGGTATGGAGGGCGCTTTGCGGCCTTCGCCAGCGTTCCGCTTCCTCACGTTGAAGCGGCCATTGCCGAAATGAAACGCTGCCTGAATACCTTGGGTATGGTGGGGGTGACGGTCGCTTGCTCGGTGAACGGCAGGCCACTCGACGACCCGGAGTTCGACCCCTTCTTTGCCGAGCTGGATCGCCGCGCGGTGGTGCTCTTCCTTCATCCGGCCGGGGCGGGCGCCGGGCCCAATTCGGCCGAGTACGAACTCACCTGGATGGTCGGGGCGCCGTTCGAGGACACCATTACGGCGCTCCGTCTCGTCTTCTCCGGACTCACCTCGCGCTACCCGCGCATCCGCATCATTGTGCCGCATCTGGGCGGCACCCTGCCCTTCCTGCTCCAGCGCCTCGATGACCACGCTGAGCGGATGCGCTTCAGAGGAGAGCCACCTGCAATCGACGGACCGCCGAGCGCCTTTGTCAAGCGATTGTGGTTCGACACCGTGAACTGCCATCCGGCATCGCTTCGTTGCGCCTGCGAGTCTTTCGGCGCTGACCGTTTGATGCTGGGGACCGACTTCCCTTACCTGGCCGGGCCGAAGTTCCAACGCTGTGTCACGTATGTGGAGGAGGCCCTTTCGGAGAAAGAAGCGACGGCCATCCTCGACCAGACCGCCCAGGCACTTCTCGGACTCGGGGCGAGGTAGGGCCCTGAAAAACTTGACATCCTCCCCCTGAACCCGCCTAGACTGACCACAGGCGCAACAGGATCCTCGGGAGGGACCGAGGGAGGGAGTATTCCATGCGTGAACATCTGGTGCTGGAACGCAGGGAGAGAGGTGACATTCGCCTCCTCTTCATCGTGGCGCGAGACCGACTCGGCCTCTACGACTATCTGTCGAACCACTTCTCTCAGGAGAAGGAGGTGAGGGTGATTCTTGACCGGAGGCGAACAGAGAGGCGAGAGTCCTTCCAGCCGTATGAACCGGATCGGCGGGGGAAGGACCGCCGACGAGAACCCACAACCGACAATTATCTCCGCTCGCTCGGGTATATGATCGCCCGCTAAGATGAGATTCGGGGTTGCCCCTTGACGGCGCCCCTCCGTCCCGCCTGGAGTCCCTGGAAATCCCCCCGTCAAACCTTCATTGGGGGGGCAGTATCCCCTTGACAGTCTCCCGGATTCGCCCCTAGACTGGTTCTAAAGCTCATTATCCGGCCCTCGGGGAGGCAGTGATGCCCCTGTATCGGGTCCCTAGAGAGTGCTCCCGCACTCCCCCAGACCACGCTGATGGCGGCCGTAGTCCCCACGCCCGTCTGAAGCCGACCTTCGAGTGCGGGCTGCCCGGTGTGATTGTGTTTCAGGAGGACTCACAGCAATGAAAAGGCTCCGAGATATCATGCGGCACGGCTTTCTGTTCATGGTCCAGCGGAGCGTCATGGTCGCCGAAGCCGTCCGCATGATGGCCGCCCACAACGTCGGAATTGTCATTGTGGTGGACGGCGAGCGCATGGTCGGGGTGTTCTCGGAACGGGACGTCGTGAGACGGGTCGTGGACCGGGGCCTCGATCCTGCCCGGACACCGATCGAAGACGTGATGACGACCGACATCGTCGTCGCTGACCCCGAGGACGATTACCAATCAGCGATGCGCAAGATGGACCAGGCGAACATCCGTCACCTCCCCGTCGTGAGCGAAGGGCGCCTCTTGTCCATGATTTCTATCCGTGATCTCATTCGGGTTGACATGCAGGACAAGGGCGAGGAAATCCGCTACCTGCGCGAGTATCTCTTTCAAGTGCCCCAGACATCGCCCCGAATGGAGAAGTGAGTGGTGGCCGGCCTTCGGACAGAAGGGATTCTTGATCAGTCGGCGGATGATCCGCCCGAGCGCGTCGCTCTCAGGGCTTCTCGGGGATGGGGGGGTTCTCCGGCTGGATATATCCACATTTGGGACAGGTGCGGAGCTCGGCATTCGCATCGAACTGTTCGATGGCGATCTTCAGCTCCTTCTCAATGTCGGCAACGTGCATGGTGACTTCATGAAGCAGGGCATCACAGCGGTCGCAGAACCAGATGAGTGATTCGGCCTGATCCGGGGTCCGCGTGATCTCTACCACCAGGCCCCAGGTGTCGGGCGGACGGTGCGGCGAGTGCGGCGTGAAGGCCGGCACGAGCAGCATCTCCCCTTCGCGGATGACCTCTTCCCGGCGCTTCCCGTCTTCCACGTATTCCAGGGTCATGTCACCCTTCAGCATGTAGAAGATCTCGTCCGACGGATCCACGTGGAAGTCACGCCGGGCATTGGGGCCGCGGATAATCATGGCGGTGAACTGCGAATCTTCCCAAATAACCCGGTTACCGACGGGTGGCTCGAAGGAGGAACGGTTCTCCTCCACCCACTGCCAGAGATTGCGGGGGATGAGCGGCTTCATGCGACGGCTCTCCTTGTTGGACGGGATGATAGCTTCGCCCTTCAGCGGTGTCAAGCCCGATCCGACCTCCAGGTTTCCTATGAAAACCCCCCGGTGAGGCACCTCTCAGCCTGCGACCTGCTTTTCGGGACTCACCCATAGCAAAGTCGGCGCGTTTGAAACTATGAGACACAGTCATGTCTGATCCCCGCGCTCTGTGGACCTTCCTTACGAATCGCGCGGCACTCTCGGAGTATCTCCGAGGCTGGGGGGTCTGGGGGCCAGCCGTCTTCATCGCGCTCCAGACCGTGCAGGTGATCCTCTTCGTGATCCCGGGGGAGCTGACGGGCATCGTCGGAGGATTTCTGTTCGGCACCTCGCTCGGTTTCACCTATTCCATGGTTGGGCTCACCCTCGGCACGATGGCGACTTTCGGGATCGGCCACGTCTTGGGGAAGCGCTTTCTCTTCTGGCTTCTCGGCAAGGCGCGGTATGCCCGTCTCGCGCGCTTCACGGCGCGGGGAGGGCCGGCGGTGGCATTCGTGCTGTACGTGATCCCGGGATTTCCAAAAGACGTCCTCGGCTATGTGTTCGGAGCGAGCCAGCTTTCCGCCAGGACGTTTCTCATCGTCACGACCCTCGCGCGCGCGCCGGGCACGTGGTTTCTGACACTCGAGGGCAGCAAGGCGGGGACTCGGGCCTGGGGCGAGCTGGCGGTGATCACTCTGGTTGCCGCGATCGCAGCGTTCCTCGGCTATTGCTACCGGACGCAAATCCTGGCGTGGGTCAGGCGCCGGCCGCCACGCTGAGGGAGGTTAGAAGTTTGGCAAACGCCGGCTCAATTTGCCCTTGTGAGAGGACACGAGACTGAGTAAGCTGAAAACCGTGAAACAACCAGCACCGCTACTGCCACCAGAAGTCGCACTGGCGGGCAGCACTCTGTGGGAGGAACGACTATGACCATCGTTGACCGGCTGAATGAACTCCTTGAGGCGGAACGCGCCGGCGTCGAGGCTCTCTCGCGGCTCATCCCCGAGGCGCGTACCCCGGAGATGCAAACACTCTTCAAGCAGGTCCGGGACGACGAGGCCTGGTCGTGCGCGGGCCTCGCCCGCTCGATCAAGACCCTCGGCGAGGTCATGTCGGAGAAGAAGGGGGACTTCGCCGAAAAGGTGATGGGCGAGCCCACTCTCGCCGCCCGGCTCAAGCTACTGAACCGGGGGCAGATGTGGGTCGTCAAGCGGCTCGATGCCCTGCTGGGGGAGACTCCGCCCGCGTCCGTCGCCGACTTCCTGAAGGAAATGAAGGCCCGCCATCTTACCAACATCACCGCGTGCGACAAACTCGCGGACTCCCTCGGGTGACCATCGAAGAGTATTGGTGCCCCCGGGGTGACTCGAACACCCGGCCCACGGTTTAGGAAACCGCTGCTCTGTCCACCTGAGCTACGGGGGCGCGCGGACTTGATTGTACCACTTCTCTGTTGACGGACCTCTTGACGGCCCCTCGCCTGGCGTGCTATCCTCGCCGCGGCGGTGGAAAAGAAACGGACGAGAAAAAACAGGCCGAAGACGGGAAATCCGAAGTCCAAAGCAACGAAGCCCCGAGCCTCGAAGCTCAGTGCCAAGCAGCGACAGGAGCGGGCCCGGCGGGCGGCCGAGACTCGTTGGCGGAAGGTGTTTCCGGTTGTCGGCCCGGAATAGGCGCAAAGGAGGTGCCATATGCCAAAGTATTTCTTCCAGGCTTCATACACTGCGGAAGGAACGAAGGGGCTCCTGAAGGAGGGCGGCTCCAAGCGGCGGGCGATGGTGGAGGGGTTGATCAAGGGTCTCGGTGGGAAGCTGGAATCCTTCTACTATGCCTTCGGCGAGACCGATGTGCTCGGAGTTGTTGATCTGCCGGACCATGTCTCCATCGCCGCTCTCTCCCTGGCCGTGAACGCGAGCGGAGCGGTCAATCTCAAGATAACAGTGCTACTGACCCCCGAGGAGATCGACCAGGCCGCGAAAAAGACCGTTCCTTACCGTCCACCCGGAGGGTAATCAGAGTTTGGAGATGGCGTCACGGGCGCCGGGGCGTTCTGCACGCCCGCGGTGTCTAGTCGGAATTCTGCAGCGCTAACCGCGCCCGGCCGTGCGGTTCATAACCGATACAGCGCCCGGGTGTTGTGTTCCAGGATGCGCTGTTTCAACGCCTCGTCCAGGTCGTCCCGCGCGATGAATTCCTTCACCCGGGAGAGCATCGCGTCCCAGGAGCGCTCGTGCGGGAAGTCCGAGGCGAAGACGAGACCGCCGAGGCCGATCCGCTTGGCGAGGTAGGGGATGTCCTCCCCCTCTTCGCACGGGAAGAAGAGCCGTCCGCTTCGGATATGCTCGCTCGGGCGGACTTTGAGCGCGGGCGCTTGCGCCCCCCGCGTCTCGTACTCCTCGTCGAGGCGATCCATCATGAACGGGACCCATCCGGCTCCGGCCTCCAGGAACGCCACGCGGAGTCCGGGCAACTCGTCAAAAACCCCCTGGAAGATCATGCTGGTCATCTGGATCATCTGGCTCACGGGGTGAGAGAGCGTGTGTGTCTCGATCATGGTCCTGAAGAAGTCAATGCCGAGGCCCCGGCTCGGGGCGCCGTGGACCGCCAGCGGGATATCCAGTCGTTGAGTCTCCTCGTAGATCGGCCAGAACTCTCTGTGCCCGAGCGGCTTGTCGAGCCCGACCGACGGGAGGACCGCACCCACCATGCCAAGCTTCGTCACCGCCCGCCGGAGCTCTTTGACCGCCTCGCCAGGCGCCTGCAGAGGGATCAGAGCGACCCCCTTCAGGCGGGGCGTTATCTTCAGATACCGCGCGGAGAGCCAATTGTTATACGCGGTGGCAAGCCCACACGCCCAGTCAGGATCGGTGATGAGGCCGAACCCCAGCCCATGGGTGGGATAGACCACCGCCATCTCGATCCCAGAACGGTCCAGGAAATCAATCCAGTCCTGGACCTGGACGTGGGCCGCGTCGGGGCGAAGCTTCCGGGTGCCAGTGGCGAGGCGCCGGGCCACGCGATGGAAGCCATCCAGCGAGGGAAAGAATGGGAACTTCAGGATGGCTGGATCCCCTGAGAAGGGAGGCTCCAGGTGTTCGTAGAGCTCGCTATCGGTTTCAAGCACGTGGCCGTCGGCATCGATGACGCGACTCATGGTGTCTCCTCCCTCCGATTACCGGTACACGCGATCGATATATCCTGATTCGTCCAGTTCCTTGATGGGACTGGTCAGAGGAAATCGGTGGGACCCACTCCCCTGGCCTCAAACTGGGCCCTAAGTTTCTTGAGGGCCGAATCTTCGATCTGTCGAATCCGTTCCCGCGTGAGCCCCATTCGCTCGCCGATGGCCTCCAGGGTGAGCGGCTCCTCGTCCGTGAGCCCGAATCGAAGCTCCAGCACGGTCCGCTCGGTCGGGCTCAGATCGCCGAGAAGAGCCATGAGGCCGGGCCGCTCGCGAAGGAACGCTTCGATCTGACCGGGGGACTCCTTCGGCGATGCCTTGACCACGTCGCCGAGGACGCCTCTCCCATCCTTGCCGACCGGCGTCTCGAGGGAGACCGGCGGGTGGGCGATCTCTTCAAGCTCGCGAAGCTGTTCCACCGGAAGCTCCATGGCTTCCGCGATCTCCCCGAGACTCGGCACGCGGCCAAGCCGCTGGGTCAGCTCCTTTTTCGTCCGTGCGTACTTTCCAAGGAGGAGCTCCATGTGAACGGGAAGCCGGATCAGTCGGGCCTGGTTCGCCAGGGCCCGCACGATCCCCTGGCGGATCCACCACGTCGCGTAGGTGGAGAATCGGCATCCCTTCTCTGGTAGGAATTTCGACACGGCCCGCATCAACCCGAGGTTGCCTTCCTCGATCAGGTCCATGAGCGGCAGCCCTCGATTGACGTAGCGCCTGGCGATCTTGACCACCAGTCGGAGGTTCGCTTCGATCATCCGGCGCTCGGCGTCCCGATCGCCTGAAGCGACCCGCTCGGCCAGGGTCACCTCCTCTTCCGGAGTCAGGAGTGGGAGGCCGGAGATCTCTCTGAGATAGACCGAGAGCAGGGCGCGCGCCTCTTCGCGCTCGGCCCCAGTGCTCTCTTCGGCCGGCGGGAGATCGACGGGATCAATCCCCTCGCCCTCCATCGTCGCGTCGGGGCCTTCCTCCGGCCGAACCGGATCCACGTCGGACGACATCACTCGAACTCTGTGAAGCGGATATCAAATCCCCGGAATTTTCCGGTAAACGGACACCATGCCGTCGAGACGCGCGCCACACGAGCCAAGGGAGGCCCCTTCTCGAGATCCCGGAGATACTCCTCGATGGTAATCTGGTTCCCCTCGACGCGGACTTTGACCCGCCCGTCTCTGAGGTTGGTCGCATAGCCCGCGAGCCCCAGGGCCTGAGCCTTTCGCTGGGCGAAGTATCGGTACCCGACTCCCTGAACGTCTCCTTCGACGACGATCTCAGCCCCCGTCCGTCCCATCGGCTCAACGAGGCTTGGTGTGGACCCGCCCGGCCCACGAGATGGCTTCCCGCACGGCTTGCTGGGGGCTCTCCGTCACGACAACCCCCTTGATCTCGCTCCAGGCCCGGAGCCCAATCACAGGGATCCCCATCTTCAGCGCCAGGGCGATCTCCGAAAGGGTCCCGTGTTCACCGGGAAGAGCGATCAGTGCGTGGCTGGAGCGGGCGACCAGGGCATTCCGGGCATGACCCAGTCCGGTCACAATGACCACGTCCACATGGCGGTTGGCATCCCGGTGAGAATGGCCGGGAACGATCCCCACGGCCAAACCCCCTCCGGCCCTGGCGCCTCGGGACGCCGCCTCCATCACCCCACCGAGGCCCCCTGTGATGACGACGATCCCGGCCTCCGCGAGGTGCTGACCGGTTTCCTCGGCAAGTCGGGCGACTGAGGCAGGGCATGTCCCGCCCCCGGAGATTCCAACCTGCCACGGAAAGAAATGGTCGGGGCGACTGGATTTGAACCAGCGACCTCCTGCTCCCGAAGCAGGCGCGCTACCAAGCTGCGCTACGCCCCGATCTTTTTTGTCCGCCACCGCTCACCCCCCCGTCTTCGGCCGGCGCCCCGGGAGTGGGCAAGACGCGGCGGTCACTCACCCCACCCGTATTTCCCGATGAGCCTGACGAAGACACACCCCACGTCGGTGGAGACGCGCATTTGGCCATTGACCTTCTCGACCACGTGGAGGGTCTGGCCGTGCGCATCCCCGACAGGTACGACCATTCGTCCGCCTTCCGCCAGTTGTTGAAACAGGGGAGCGGGCACTTCCGGGGACGCCGCCGCCACGATCACCCGATCAAAAGGCGCCTCGTCCTCCCAACCCACGGTCCCATCCCCCACCTTCACCAGAATGTTCGTATAGTGGAGCGACTCGAGGGTCTCTCGGGCACGGGCCGCGAGAAACGCGATCCGCTCCACCGTGTAGACCTTTCGGGCAAGCTCAGCCAGGACTGCAGCCTGGTAGCCCGACCCGGTGCCTACCTCCAGCACCTTCTCGGCCCCGAGGAGGGCCAGGAACTGGCACATGATGGCCACCATGTATGGCTGGGAGATCGTCTGCCCTGTCCCGATGGGGAGCGGGCGATCCCCGTAGGCCTGGTCGCGAAGCGCCTCTTCCACGAAGAGATGACGGGGCACACGCCCCATCGCGGCAAGAACCCGCTCATCCGTGATCCCCCGTTTGCGGAGTTGCACCTCCACCATCCGCTCCCGTTCTTTGACGTATCGGGCCTCCCGCCATCCATTGTTACTCCCCACGCGCTCGAGGACCGCCATCCCCGGACTCACGGCGAGGCCCGACGAGATCGGGGACGTCGGCGACGGAAGGAGAAGCGTGACTCCCAGCCCCGTAACGCCTCAAGGGCTTGATAGTTGGTCAGATCGAGGTGGAGCGGCGTGATCGAGATCAGCCCCTTTTGAATTGCGGCAAAGTCGGTTTCTTCCCCGGCTTCCCAGAGGGGCGGGCCGGCCCCGATCCAGTAGTAACGCTTTCCACGCGGGTCCGTCTCTTCAACCACTTTCTCACTGTAAGTGCGCCGGCCGAGCTTGGTCACCTTCACCCCCGTGGGCTCGGTCGGGACATTGACATTGAGGAGCGTATCCTTGGGGATCCCCTTGGACAGCATCAGGCTCGCCAATGCGGCCCCGAATCGAACAGCGGCCTGAAGTCCGGCCCCGTCGTCCGAGACCAGGGAGATCGCCACGGACGGGATTCCGAGGAGTGTCCCCTCCATCGCGGCCGAGACCGTTCCCGAATAGGTGACGTCATCCCCGAGATTCCCGCCGTTGTTCACCCCGGCGACGACGAGAGACGGGCGCGACGGGAGAATGCCCAGGATCCCGAGATTCACGCAGTCCGACGGAGTTCCGTTTATGCGGTAGCGTCGAGCCGCGATCTGGTCGACCCGGAGCGGGCGATGCAGCGTCAGCGCGTGCCCGACCGTGCTCCGCTCCCGGTCCGGGGCCACCACATAGACCGTTCCTACCGCCTCCAGGGCCTCGGCCAGACCGACAAGCCCGGGGGCATGGATGCCGTCGTCGTTGCTCACGAGGATGACGAGACGTCCCATGCGGATCCGCGAACCTCTTTTGTTCAAATTGAATGGTCGGGGCGACTGGATTTGAACCAGCGACCCCTGGCCCCCCATGCCAGTGCGCTACCAGGCTGCGCCACGCCCCGACTCTTTAAAATCTACACACTTACCGGGTGGGTGTCAACCGGAACGCCGCCAGCGTGTCCCAAAGCGTGCCCTGTCAGCCTCCGCGTCGCGTCTTGGAGATCGGCGGGGCTCACGATGTGATAGCGGTCGAACACGGCGCGGGTCTTGTGGCCGGTGACCTTCATGGCGACGCGCTCGGGGATTCCCGCGTTGACCATGTTGCGGACCGCCGTCCGCCGAAAGTCGTGGCAGAGGCGGCCCGGGCATCCGGCTTTCTTGCACGCAGTCTGCCACGTCTTACGGAAGTCCTGACGTGGGCGGCCCTGGAACCGCCCCTTCAGGTGCGGGAAGAGATACGGGACAATCTGCCCGGCCCGTCGCTCCAGCGCCCGCACTCGCTCCACCTGGCGGCCGCCAGCAGGGTCCTCAATTCAGGGGTACACGATCCGCCCCTCTCGGTTCTTCGTGGTGCCCGGTTCGAGCCTCAGGGTGCCATCAGGGGCGGCCTCAAGGTCCAGTTGGTGCCGCTTCAGGCTCAATATCTCACTCTGCATGAGCCACCCGAACGTATGGGCGATGGTCACGGCCGCCTGGAGATCAAGGGGGAGCCGACGCCGCACCGCGTCAAACTGCTCCCTTTCAAAGAAGCCCTGTCGGGGGCCACTCTCCTTGAGCTTCCGAATCACCGGCAGGCGGAGGAGCTTCCCGTTTTCGTAGGCCAGCTTCAGCATCCGACCGAGGACGGCAAGTTCCCGCTTGATCGTCCCATTCGATTTTCCCTCCCCTTGCCGAGAGAGCGCGTATTTGGTGGCGTCGGCGGGGCCAACCGAGGCGAGACGCCGCCCCCTGAAGAGGCGGTCAAGGGGCTTTAGACGGTGGTCGGCTTCCAGGTCACGGGACCCCGACGTTTGATAGTACTCGCGGAGGTCCTTGGCGGCTTCCTCGTAGCTGATCCGGTCAGCCCGTGGGAGAATGGGCTCCCCCCTGGCAATGCGGCCCTCAAGTTCCCTCGCGACCCGCTTGGCCTCCGACTCCTTGCGCGTCCCCGTGCTCTTCCGTTGCCTCACGCCATTCGCGTAGTATTTGACCCACCAAACTTGGGACCGCTTCCCATGCCGCGTGCAGGTGCGTTGGCAAATGCCACAGCCTTTCTTTCGTAACTTTAGCTGGTAGAGATACGCCATATGTGCATCTCCTCCCACTTCATCTGGTCGCTACGGGCTCTCACTGCGCGCCACACCGCGAAGGATGATTTGCCCATCCCGGTCATCCCGGTGTGACGGGAGATACCCCCGAAGCTCTCCGGTCATGGTGTCGAGTCGCACCACTTCCATGGCTCTACTCCTCTCTATCCCGACGATTTGATAGCGAGGGGCCGGCCCCCGGGAGAGAACGGAACCATGACCCCCGCAAAGAGCAACAGAATAACGTCCCGGATTGCATCTCTCATACCTTTGCCCCCCTCCTCACCCGCTCAAGCTGTCAAGTTGCCGCCGGAGCCAGTCCTCGGCCCCGCGTGTCCTGCGCCGGGGTGCATGTCGCTCTCGCAAGGTCACTACGGCGAGCTTCGCGGTTTCTATCGCCACGGCGCGATCCCGGCACAGGTCCTCCCATGTCTCCTGGGCCTCCCGCTGGAGTTGGGCGATAGCAGACGAGGCAAGGGGACGAATACGGGCCAACTTCCGTACTTTGCCCCGACTGAGGAGCACCGTCTGATAGCCCACTGCCGCCCCGCACATGACGGCCACCTTGTACGGGCCGACTGTCTCAGCCCAAACCAGAAGGCCATGCGTGCATTCAACCGCGCCGTCCCGCTCTAGTGGCCCCGCGTCAAAGCTCCGATAGGGCACCTGGAGCGGATCGGGCTTGTCGATGGCTTCCCACTGCGACAAGGGAATCGGTGATGCTTGGGTCATCTGCATCCTCCCTCTAGGACTGACCTACTTCCTTCCCCTCTCCGGCTTCTGCCGCAGGACTAGCTCAAGCCCCCGGAGCAGCAACGCGCGGAGGTCCGTTCGCCCCTCACTCCCGCTCCGGGGATACCCCCACAAAATGTTGCGAGTCTTGCCCACTAGTGGTACTATCTGTTGTGGAAAGTGGGTGAGGGCCAATGTCTAAGAAAGAACCCCAGACAAGCCTGAAGGGTCGGGACGCTCAGACGGGGAGGTTTATCCCAGTGGATGGGGCGCGGCAACGCCCGGATACCACTGTGGTCGAGCGAGTCCCGCTCCCAGGCAAGGGCAGAAAGTAGGTCATCGCTTCTTCAGGGGCCTTGAGAAAGAGCGAGACGACCCCCGGGGCCTTGCCGCCCTTGTGGTGATGCCACCCGTCCGCCCGGAAAGCAGCCCTGGCGCGATGGGGGAAGAAGCGACCCCCCATCCTAGCGATTGACTGAGCCAAAAAGTCCCTTTGAGTGACAGACGGAGCGATTGAGATGAGCAAATATACAAGCGCCCTTTCTCAGATTGCCGCAGAAGCTCATGATGATCCGCAAAAGATATTTGAGCATCTGGCCACTTGGGTAAAGGCGGGGCAGTCCGGTAATCCTTACTTCGTACCATTGGTGTGCATGGAATTGGGTGAAGAGCCCCAAGATTTTCCTATCCCGACAGAAGTGGAAAACCTGTGGAACTCTGGGGACAAAGAGGGAGCGCTTCGATTCGCAGGAGAAGCAATGGACCCTATTGAGAATCCCACCACATTTAAGGTTATGGGGATAGAGATCACAAGGGCATTCCTGAAGGCGGTAACAAAGGTGCTTGACAAAGAACTTTCGAAGCTCGTACCGGACGCCGGGTCATGACGACGCCCCCGCGTCTCCCTCGCCCTCGCCCGAGTCAGGCGGGCTCTCCGGGTACACGACTTCAAACAACTTCCCCATCAGTTCGACCGTGCTCTTGTGGCCGGGGTGCTGTGGGTTCCGGTAGGCCCCTTCCACGCATACGGTTCCTGCCCCTGTTCCTGTATCAACGGCATCAGTCGCCATGTATGTTTCCTTTCCCTCCTCAAGTTAGGAGTTGTTAGGGAGACACGGCAAACGAGGGCGGAGCGGTTCGTGAGCGACCAACCCCGCTCCCCTGCCCTGGCGTTGCGAGTTCCTTGAGCCCCCCTGTCTTGTAGATAGGTTTCCCCGTAGCGGTCAGGGTTTGACCAGACTCGCTGCTCCCTGCAAAAAGGTCTTGCTCGACAGGTTCTTGCCGAATGCGACCACCGTCGCGCGCAGGGTCTGCCGCTTTAGTTGCTTCAGGTCCGGGTCAGTCGGTCCCCCGCCGGTGATGTAGCCCTGTGCCGCGAAGGTGGCAAGGGCGGCCATAGTCAGCGAGCCTAACGAGAGCTTGGCCAGGGCGAGGTCCCGACGGGCCAGGTTAGGGCTCATCCCGGCCGGCGCATCGATTCAGACGGGAGTTCATCTCGATTTTTCTGGCTCGTTCCGTTGGGGGATCGCCTTGGTGCTCACATCACTCCTCCCTGCCGATCTCAACGGCTATCTCCCGAACGCCACGATCTCGGAGCTCCTTCACGACTAGCTCGTGGAGCGCGACGACAGGGGCCGAAGACCCGTTGCATCTCTTCCCGCGTGAAATCGGTGGGGATCATCTGAGGGGCTGTGCTAAGATTGGGCTTGCTCATCGCTTCCTCCGTCCTGGTTAGGGGTTATGGGCCACAGCCCCCGGCGGTGCCAGCCGCGCGGGGGCGTTTTACTCGCCTAACTCATACTCGGTTTTGGGGTCTTATTTCCATCGGCACCCTGGTTCCAGGGGGAAGCGCTTCGTGGACTACGAGGTTGCCTTGCTCGTCCGGCGCTAAAAAACTAATCGTATCCGTATCTGCCGGGAGATGTGCATCGCTCGAAATCACGTGTCGAGAAGCGATCCTGGCCGTCTGCCGTTCTGGTGGCGTGGCGGCGTGCTTCGACAATTCTTCAAACATGTGTTGCCACCATCGCCCAGGGAAGATCAGTTCACCAGTTGCCGTCCGATCAAACATGATGGGCGGAGTTTTGGGTTGAAGATTCTCCCCGAACAACCCAGCTGGACAGGGAGTAATAAACTCGATGATCATGTACCCGGTCTCATCGGATGATCCCTCTACGATGAATCTACCCAACGCGATGGCGCCCTCGTCGTTGACAAAGCCGTGGTTTCTTGCTAGCTCCGTCCAACGCTTTGCCTCTTCTTGGCTGATTTTGCGCATGTAGCGTCCTCCCTTCAACTCAGATTCTTCACTGGCCCGCCCAGGGCCTCTCTTGCCACTCTTTCAATTCCTGCTGAAGCAGTTGGTCGCCTCTTGAGCCATATCCCGTGAAACTCTCGAACTCGCGGATGTTGAGTGAGGTTAGTGAGGAAGGCGGCTCGGACGATGGCGTGTTGCCGGATTTCGATCTGGGCTCATTCCTAGCTCATCGGCTGGGCTCCGGACCCCGGACCCCTCTGCCCCCACGATTAAGGATGGTCGGTGCTGTGCCCGAAAATGTGCCCGCGAGGGCGTAGAATCAGCCCAATTCTATCCCCCGCTGGCCAACGAGGCAAACAAAAACCCCTCGGTAAATCCGTGACTTACCGAGGGGTTCTGATTCCGGCGCAAGTCCCCCATGCCAGTGCGCTACCAGGCTGCGCCACGCCCCGGACCAACTCTGTATTCTACGGAATGCGAGAAGGCGCTTCAAGCGGATTGTCGGACTTGGGGGACGAGCTGTCAGAGTCTGTCTTTGGGCTGATTCAGGCGGGGCTACGGGTGAGGAGGCGACGGAGTCCTTCGAGGCGTCCCTTGATCTTCCGAAGGGTCTCTCGGGACTGTGAATCGGCCAGCGGGAGATCCATTTGCTCGCGGTGAGGCGTATCTTGCCGAAGACGCTTGCGTGCCCCTTCCAGGGTTAGGCGCTCCTCGTAGAGGAGGTGCTTGATCTGAACGATCAGTTCAACATCTTTCCGACGATAGACCCGCTGCCCGGCTTCGTTCTTTTGGGGGCGGAGGAGCTTGAATTCCGACTCCCAGTACCGGAGCACGTACGGGGCCACCCCGGTCAGAGTGGCCACTTCCCCAATCCGAAAGAAGAGCTTCTCAGGTATCACAGTCATGCCGGAAGAAACCCGGCGCATCATCGTCGCATATTCACCCTTGCCTTCAATCCCTTGGAAGGCTTGAAGGTCAACACCCGACGGGCCGTAATCTCGATCTCTGACCCGGTCTGGGGGTTTCGCCCCTTCCGAGACGCCTTTTTCCGAATCCGGAAGTGGCCGAAGCCAACAATCCTTACGTCCTCCCCCCGCTCGAAGGCCTTGATCACGAGGTCGAAGACCGCCTCCACGACAACCGCCGCCTGACGCTTGGAGAGACCGTGGACCGCAATGGCATTAATCAAGTCATTCTTGGTCAGGGCCCTCACCTCCTTTCATCGAAGCCGCGCTCCCCACGACTTCGTCAATCCAGGCCAGATAGGTCTCTGAACCCCTGACGACCGGAAGGGCGATGACCTCCGGTACCGCGTAGGAGTGAAGCGAGCGGACCCGAGCCGCCAGGGCCTCAAACCGATCTTCCCGACTCTTGATGACGAGCAAGCTCTCCTGCTCGTCTTGAATAGTCCCCTCCCACCAGAAGAACGAGCGCACCCCCGCCACGAGATTCACGCACGCCGCGAGACGCTCCTCGACCAATTCCTTCGCAATGCGCTCCCCCTCATCTCGGGTCGGGGTGGTGACCAAGACGACGAGAGGACGTGGAGTCACTGGCCTCACTCCCTGACGACAACGCCGTTATAGCCCCGCTCCTCGAGATCCGCCTGGGCTTCAGTCGCGGCTGACTGTGACAAGTACTCCCCCACCTGGATCACATAGAGCGTGGCCTGCCGGTCGATCCGCTTGAGCTCCACCTCAATCCCGTCGTCTCTGAGACGCCTCGAGAGGTCCACGGCGCGTTTCAGAGGAAGCGGCGGGTCCACGATGAGCGATCCTCCCCCCTCTCCCGGCGGTGTGCCAAGGATCAGGCCCAAATCTCTCAAGCGCCCCGCCAAGTGGGTTGTTCGACCGTTAGGGTTGACTCGAAGCTGGTAGAGCGTGAGGGTTCGGGGCAGGGTGACGCGATGGACTTGAAGATTGTCGGCCTTGAGTCGGCCCTCCAGGCGGTCAGCGTGATGACGATCGGTAAAGGCGCCGACTTGGATCCGAAATCGCCCGCCGGCTTCCTTACTCGCCGTCGGCGGAACTGAGACCTGAGATGGCGAGGCGTCGGGAGGAGCCGAAACGGCGGCGCCCCTCGCCGACGCGGTCAGAGACGACCGAGCATCTGCTTCTGAAGCAGATCGAGACGGGGGTGGAGGAGCGGTGACAGTCCCCGAGGATGACGACGCTGAGGACGAAGACCCCGAGGCCGCCGATTGGACTTCGGTGTGACCAGGTTGGGACGAATGTGGTCCGAGGACCAAGACATTCGAAGGGTTGATTTGCTCAAACAGAGTCGGGAGGCCCCCGAGGAGAACGAGACCGAGGATCACGAGAAGGAGCGTAAGGCGAAACCAACCAGCCGAAAAGAAGCTGGACGGTCGGCGCACATGGAATCCCTCAGGCCTTGCTTCCGGCATATGCTCGGCTGGCTCCAAAACCGGCCTATCTTACCACACCTTAGAGAACGGCCCCAAAAAAATCATTTGTCGGCAAGGGGTTCCAGGGCCTTGCGGGACTCGGCCCCGAAGGGACCGGCCGGATCCAGGGAGACGGCTTCTCTGAAGAGCGGGGCGGCTGCCCGAGGGTTCCCCTGGGCAAGTCTGACGAGCCCCAGGTGGTACAGGAGGGCGGCTCTGCCGCTGGTCTCCCCCGGTGGAGCCAGGCTGAGCCCGGCGAGGAGGACATCGCTCGCCTCCCCGATGGCCCCCTTCTTGATGAGAATAACCCCCAAGGTGTCCAGGTAAAAGTGACGTGGGGTGGGGTTCTGGGCCAGGGCTTGGCGGATCAGCCTTTCTGCTCGGTCCAGAGACTGGGGCTGATCGTGGAGCGCCCAGGCAAGGTTGTTGAGAACCTCTGGGTCAGCGGGCGCGAGCTGAAACGCCCGCTCGTAGGCGGCGAGGGCCTCGTCGGGCCTTCCCAAATCGAGATTGGCATTGCCGAGGTTCAACCAGGTCCTGACGAGGTCGGGGTCCTGCGCGAGCGCCCGCCGGTACTCACGGACGGCCAACTCGAGTTCCCCCCGGGCCTGGTACGCCACCCCAAGGTCATTATGCTCCTGGGCGCTGAGGAGCGGCCGGGGAGGCGCCGTCGCACAGCTCCCCGCGATGAGCGCAATCAGGAGGACGAAGCTCGGCCAGCGGCAGGAAGGGCCCATCGCGGTTGCCGTCGCCCTCCGGGGCCTCGAACTACCAGCGTGCTGGACGACTTTCCGCAGGCTGAGCAACAAGGTCCACGACCCGTTTCATCAGCCGGCTAAGGGCGGGAAATGACCCTCCGTCCCAAGAGTTCCAGGATCAAAATGAGAAGAAGGACAAAGATGACAACTGCCGCCACAGCGCTGGCCGCATCGCCACCCGCTCCAAGTTGATCTGCGCGGCTCGCCAGACGATGAAGTTCATCATCGTTCAAGGTTTGGACCTTCGCCGCGACCTCGGTCTGGGAAAGGCCCATTTCCTCGAGTCGCGTCGCTACGACCTTTTGCTCGATGGCGCTCATGACCTGATTGAGATCGTCGGTTGAAGCCACGGGTTTTGAGGCGAGGGGAGCGCCATCGGCCAATCGGGGGATCAAGGCCAGACTGAGGCTCAAGGCGAGCACCAGGAAGCACAGCGGGTGATTGAGCATTCGTCTCCGCCAGTTCACGACGCCACCTCCATTCTGAACACTCGCGTCAATCTACCAGCGAGGTTTTTGAGTGTCAAGGATCACTGGCCGGCTGCGGCCCCTGCCGGAAGAAAGACAAGCTCCCGAAAGAAGCTCTCGGCCTTACCCTTCGTATCGTTTGAGTCAATCATCACAGCGACGCGCCCCACCTTGGGGGGCTCCTGGCCAAAGAGGGCGCGGTAGTCTTCCAGAATATTCCGACGCTCCTCGACCCACTGACCCAGTTTCTGGGCCCCGCTCTGGAGCACGATGACTTTGGTATTGCAGGTCGGCGGGCATGGTTGTGGGCTGGAGACTTTAGTCCCGACAGGGGCCGTCGTATCCCAGAGGTACCCAAGCAGGTGGGACTGGACCGCGGGGACCAGACCGCGGGGGAAGACGACGTAGAGCTGGGCCGCTTGGTCATCGGTGGTCTTCTGGCGGATGTCGCCCCCGGCCGGCAACTCCGTGACTTTCCAGCTCCATTTCAATATGGGGTACCGGGTGATGTCGAGCGGAACGTCGCGGAAGAGCGCAAAAGAGGTCCCGCGACTCGTCAAGTGAACGACGATGTGCTCCCCATCTTGCCTGACCGCGATCTCGGCCTTGCCCGTAAACTCCTTGAGCTCCCAGCCCGGGGGTGGCCCCGTCAACGGCAGCTTCGGGATCGGGGGAGCGACAATGGGCACGTTGACCGGGGCCGGGGATGATCCCTGGCCCAGAACCCACGAAGCCCAGAGCGTGGTCAGCAAAACCGCGCACACGATCAGCAGCCTGCGGCTAACAGGTGTCTTTCCGCATCCTGCTAGTCGTTTCATGAAGCCCTCGCTCTGGCCCGCTCCGCCCGGCGGCGGCGCAGGGTGAGACGAATCGGTGAGCCGACGAAGCCAAAGGCGTCCCGAATCGCCCGAATGAGATAGCGTTCGTAGGAGGGGGGGAGGTACTTGGGATCATTGACGAAGAGGAGAAACGTGGGAGGGGCCGCCCCCGCCTGGGTCGCATAGTAAAGCTTGAGCTCCCGGCCGCCGACGGGCGTCGGCGGCCGACGACTCACGGCCGCTGAGAGAACCCGGTTGAGCTGTGGCGTTGGCACGCGCTTTCCGTGCTCCCCTGCCACCCGGTCAATCAATGGAAAGAGCCCGCGGATCCCTTGGCCCGTCTTGGCTGAGGTGAATGTGATCGGGGCGTAGTCGAGAAAGGCCAACCGCTCGCGGATCGTGGCCTCAAGGCTCGCGCGGGCCTTGCCCCGTCCTTCGGCCAGATCACACTTGCTGACGACCAAGACGATCCCCCGCCCTGCCTCCTGACCATACCCGACGATTCTGATGTCCTGGGCCGCGATCCCCTCACCGGCGTCCAAAAGGACGAGGGCGACTTGGGCGCGCGCCAGCGCCTTTCTCGCCATGACCGCCGAAAGCCTTTCGAGGGACTCCCCCACCCGCGCCGTTCGCCGCATCCCCGCCGTATCAATCAGACAGTAATGGCGCCCGTCGTATTCAACTTCCGTATCCACGGCATCGCGGGTCGTCCCGGGGGCCTCGTGAACCAGAACCCGCTCCTCTCCCAGAATGGCATTGACGAGGGAGGATTTCCCTACATTCGGCCGGCCGACGACGGCGATTGTGGTCGGAGGCGCTTCTTGTGTGGTCGGCTCAACGGCAGGGCAGCGCCGCTCCACGGCCTCGAGGAGTTCGCCGATCCCGCGCCCGTGCTCGGCAGAAATCGGATAGACCTCCTCGAACCCGAGCTCGTACATCTCCGCGATCTCCGGGAGCTGATTCATTCGGTCCACTTTATTCGCCGCGAGCAACACGGGCTTCGCGCTCTTGCGCAGGATCCGCCCCACCTCGCGGTCTAACGGGGTCGACCCCTCCCTCGCATCCACAACGAACAACAGAAGATCGGCTTCCTTGATGGCCTGCATGATCTGGCGCCGAACAGAAACCGTGAGAGACTCCTCCGCCAGAGGGTCGAACCCCCCCGTGTCGATGACCGTGGCCATCCACCGGCCAAAGCTGATCTCACCGTAGAGGCGATCACGGGTCACCCCTGGCGTATCCCGCACCAGGGCCCGACGTTTCCCGATCAGCCGGTTAAAGAGGGACGATTTGCCGACATTGGGCCGGCCGACGATCGCGATCACCGGCCGGATCATCGCCGACTCAACGGAGGATGGCGCGGAGGAGCGCGCTCGGCTCGGGCCCCGGAGCCTTGACGGCCACGCCGAGTCGTGAGGCCAGATCCTGGGGGGTGAGGTCATCCAGAAAGACTCCCGCCCCGTCCTTCAGGGCCACCCCGGGGACCAAGAGGAGATCACCGAGAGGCTGGCGACTCAGGTGGGTCAGGAGGTCCTGGCCCGTGAGGAGACCGGCAACGGTGATCCCCCGCCCGAAGAAATCATTGGGGATTGGGCTGCAGGAGACGCGCAATCCCTGGATGCCCCCGAGGGCCGCCAGACTGCGCTCCAGATACGGAGCAAACAGCTCGCCGGTGGCCACGCTAACATGACGGGGCGGATCCAGGCGCCCGGGAAGGTTCCTGGTCGCTGTCCGCCAGCCATCCAGGAACTTGCGGGCCAAGCCGATCCCGTCCTCGAGCACCGGGAACTCTTCGTACGCCGGAACCGGTGGAAAGTCCCACCCCGCGAGGATATAGAGTTCATCAGCGCCAAAGACAAAACGACTCCCGAGTCTCCGGAGATACTCACTCTGCCAGCCATGGATTGCGGTCAGAAGCCCCCGCGCCTCCTCTTCTGTCACAGGGCGCAGGGCCGGGAGGCGTTCCCGATGGCGGGTGAGCCCGACCGGGACCACGGCCAGCGTGGCCACCGTGGGATGGAGTTCCGCCAGCTCCCTCACGCTTCGGTCGAGATGGGGTCCGTCATTGAGGTCCGGGCAGAGGACAATCTGGGCGTGCATCCGAATCCCCGCCTGGGCCAGACGGCGCATCCGGGGGATGAGGTCTCCCTTGATCTTGGGCTTGCCGAGGAGGAGGTGGCGGAGCTCCGGATCGGTGGCGTGGACGGAGATGTAAAGGGGAGAGAGGCGCTGGTCAACAATGCGCTGCATCTCCGCTTCGGTGAGGTCCGTCAGCGTGATGTAGTTACCGTGGAGGAAGGAGAGGCGGAAGTCGTCATCTTTGACATACAGACTCTTGCGCATCCCTCGGGGGAGCTGGTGGATGAAGCAGAAGACGCACTTGTTGGCGCACGTCTGGATCTCGCCAGGGGTCGGCGGGGCCAGCTCGAGCCCAAGCTCCTTCCCCCAGAGGCGCTGGACTCTCGCGTCAAACGGATGACCGTTCCGGAGGAAATGGATTGTCAGCTCCTCCTCGCCGCTCAGGACCTGGAAGTCGATCGCGTCCCGCAGGGGAGTACCGTTGATCGCGACCATGTGGTCGCCAGGCGCCAGGCCCGCCTCGGCCGCCAGGCTCCGCGGCTTGACGGTCAAGACGGTCACGCCCTCCGCGATTCTCCTACTCATGATCGCGCAGCTCGTATTCCGGGGTGCGCGACCCGTTAAGCATCCGGCTCCCCTGGTAGAGGTACTGGGCGCCCGAGACCACGGTGAGGACCGCAGTCGCCCAGACGAACCCAACGCGAACCGACCTGGGCATCACCGCATACCCCACCAGGATAGCGACCAGGATCGTCGCCATCTGGAGCGCCGTCGTGGCCTTGCCGAGAGCAGTCGGCGCCGGGGTGACCTGGCCGCCGGACATGTGGACCAGCACCGCCCCGAGCATCAAGAGGAGATCGCGACTCAAGACGACCGCCGTGATCCAGAACGGGAGAAGCCCGCGGTAGGTCAGCGTGACGAAGGATGCGGTCAGCAGGAGCTTATCGGCCATGGGGTCGAGAAACGCCCCGAGGCGGGTCTTCCGGCCATGGGTCCGCGCGACATAACCGTCGAGGGCATCGGTCAGTCCGGCCAGGCAGAAGGCCACAAGGGCCCACCCAACCTTGCGGTAGACCATGAGGCTTACGAAGACCGGGATCAGGAGGATCCGGAGAATCGTCAGCCAGTTGGCCAGGCCGAGCGGCACTCCCTCTCCGTGCCTCACGGCATCCATTCTAGCCTGGAAGGATAGACCGGTCCACTTCCCCGGAAGGAGGGCAGAGGGCTCGCTTGCGTGGCGGGCTATCGAACGCTTCTCGTCCGACGACCCAGGCTCACCGGGTGGCCGGTGCCTTCAGGTTGACGAGGTCGCA
>Ga0184637_10000014_pt1 | contig 117175 bp, 116 predicted proteins | sample PLM3_127_b2_FD_133143 | JGI IMG/M metagenome (GOLD analysis project Ga0184637, IMG submission 133143) | Groundwater sediment microbial communities from an aquifer in East River, Colorado, USA - PLM3_127_b2 | ecosystem: Environmental > Terrestrial > Soil > Riparian zone | place: USA: East...
GGCCCTGATCGCCTGCATGCGGAAGCTGCTGACGATTCTCAACGCGATGTTGAAGCATCAGACCCCATGGCGGTATGAACCAGCACAAATCGCTTGACCGCCAAGACAGTTGCTCACTCCTCGCTTCCTCGCCGCCTTGCATCTGGACCTTTTTGAACAGCCTGCACTCGCCGGGTGTTTTCCCAGCAGCCTGCTAGACACCGACCCTGGGACGGCCTCGGGGGCTCAAAATCCTTGACTTCCTTAGGCGAATTGAGTCTCATAGGGCTCATGCGATTACCGGCCGCGAGGCAAGCCTGGGGCGCGCTACTCCTCATCCCGCTCCTTGTCTCCGCCAGTCCAGCGGTGAGTTGGGGCTTTCCTTTTCGCTCAGTTAATGTAGATTCTGCCGTGCTCGTTGAGATGGAGGAGGGGCAGGTCCAGGTCCTGTACGCGAAGAACCCCGAGGGAGAACGTGCCCCCGCCAGCTTGGTCAAGCTGATGACCCTTTACCTCGCCCTCGAGAGCGTGCGGGCTGGCGAAATTCGGCTCTCGGACGTAGTGGTCATCAGCCCCAACGCAGCGACAGCGGATCGCTACCGAATGGGGCTTCGGGCAGGGGAGCGCGTTACACTTGAAACCCTTCTCGGGGGGGTGGCGATTGCCTCCGCCAACGATGCAGCCGTGGCCGTGGCTGAGGCCGTGGAGGGGAGCGTCGAGGCCTTCGTCGCCCGCATGAACGCTCGGGCCCAGGAGATCGGGCTCGTCCACACCCGCTTTGCCAACCCCCACGGTCTCCCCGGGGGGGAGCAATATGCTACAGCGGCAGACCTGGCCCTGCTCGCTTTGCGCCTCCTCGCCGACTACCCCGAGGCGAGCCGCTTCCTCGAGGGCCAGCGGTTTGTCCACCGCGGTAGGGTATATGAGCGGCGCTTCTCCCTCTTTCAGAATCCCGGCGGGATTCTGGCCCTCAAGACCGGATACACCGCGGAGGCGGGCTATAACCTCGCGGTCGTGGCTCGGAAGAGCGGTAAGCAGCTTCTCGTGGTCCTCCTGGGAGCCGGAACCCGCGGAGGCAGTTTCTCCGAGGCGGCGCGTCTGCTCAACCTCGGCTTTAAGAATGGGGAGCCGGAGCCTCCCCGCGCCCTGAAGAGTGCGCGGCGGGGCGTCCGTGCTCGGGCCGCCGCGGGGCGCTCAATCCCTCTCCCCGCCGCCTCGCTTCAGCTTACCCGGCGCCCCCGTTAGGGCGCCAGGCTCCCTCCCTTACCCCTCAATTGCGCGACGCTCGGCGCGAGGGCGCGGGGGCCGAGACTCGAGAAGACTCTGGAATTTCGCCCGCTGTTCCGGGGTCAGTTGAGATTTCCCTTGTTCGATCGTGCGAATCCGGGCCAGTTGTAGATCCGCGCGCATGCGCTCGATCTCCCGGAGCTTGGCCTCGACCCGCCCGAGATCCACAGGCTCGGTTCTCAGAAGTGTTGACAGTTCCGTCTCAGCGACGCGGAGGTCGGCCTCACGCCGGATGGCCTCTTTCTGAAAGTCAGTCCGGAGTTGCTCAAGGGCCTGAACCTGCGCGGGTGACAGCCCCAGCTCATCGCGGTGACCGAGCATCAGAGTGATGAGCGGCCGTCCAGCCAGCGGCCCTCTCTGCGTAAAGTGCTCGCGGAAGCGGCCACCCAAGGCGTGAAACCGGCCGGCCAGGTCGTCCAGGGCCCCGGCCATCTCCTCATGGGTCGCCGGGCTCGACCCCGTCGGTTCGGCCGCGGCGGCGGGCGCTGCCATGGCCACGAGGGCGAAGAGGGCTCCAATCAAGGCATTCATCCTCATAGTGATCTCCTTTCCGGTCGTAAGAACGACCGCTCAGCCGTATTGGACGGAGGTTCGGGAAGGATATTCTCTGGCGAGCGGATGACTGGAGGATTATGATGATTGGGAGTCGGCTAAGCGGCTGCGAGAATTGGTGCCGAAGCGGGGACTCGAACCCCGACACCCTTGCGGGCACTAGACCCTGAATCTAGCGCGTCTGCCAATTCCGCCACTTCGGCGCCAGAGCAAGGGCCACACTAACAAGGCGGTCCAGGAAAGTCAAGTCCGGGGCACTGTCTTATGGCAAAGGGCGAGGCGGTCGTCGCCACGAACAAGAAGGCCTTTCACGACTACGAGATCCTGGAGGTCTACGAGGTCGGGCTCGCCCTCTTCGGAACGGAGGTGAAAGCCCTCCGAAACGGCAAGGCCAATCTCCGGGAGGCCTACGCGCGGGTGGAGGGAGACGAGGTCTGGCTCATTGGCTGCCACATCAGTCCCTATACTCACGGCAATCGGGAAAATCCCGATCCGCTCCGAAAACGGAAGTGTCTCCTCCACCGGAGCGAGATCAACCGGCTCATTGGCAAGGTGCAGGAGAAAGGGTTGACGCTGGTCCCTCTGCGCGTATACTTTAAACAAGGCCGTGCGAAGGCTGAGCTGGCTGTCGCGAAAGGCAAAAAGCTGTACGACAAGCGGCACGCCATCAAGATCCGGGAGGCCAAGCGGGAGCTGGATCAGGCCCTCAAGGCCTCCCGGCAGTAACGATCACGAAAGGGGGCGACTGGTTTCGACGGGATCAGGAGGCGCGGGCTGCAGTCCGAGGTTCCCATCACCCTCGTTAATCCGATGGGATCGGTCACAGCTGCCGACAATCAGCTAGCCCTGGCCGCTTAACGCGGCCAGCGCCCTCCCGACCTGGGCTCGCAGGGGTCGGATCCGGGCGTCATATTCTGCGGGATAGCTCCTCTGTCGTGCCTGGCGGCGAGGGGCGAAATCCTCACAGGCTAGTCCCCTCGCGATCCTGTCCGCGGGAGCCAAGGGGGACGAAACGCAAAACGCAGACTAAGGCTGTAGACGCCTGACGCCAAGGGGTTTCGGACGCGAGTTCAATTCTCGCCGCCTCCACCATTTTGATGAAGTCGAACCGCTCTCCGGGGCCTCGAGGAGGTCGAGGACCTGGAGGGCGGTTTCGGCTTGATAGTAGGGTCTCCCCACTTCGGGGGTGACGGGAACCAGCCGGGCTGGCGCCAGAATCCTCCGTAGGAGGAGGGCGGACTGCGGGGTCTCCTGCTCAAGGAGCTCCTGAACCTTGGCGAGCCGTTGGGTGACCCATTCGATGGGCGGGGCAGTGAAGAGGGTGTCGGCGGTCGCCGCCAGCGCCCCGAGGTCGCTTCGGAGGGCTGTCACGGTCTGCTCGGCGGTTCTCAAGGCGCGGGCCAAGGCCTCCACCGCTCGAATGGCGCGCGGCGTGACCGGCAATGATCTAGTTTGTGATAAGCGCAGTGTACTATCTCACAATTGAGGGTCTGCCTTTCATAAACGCGTCGATGGATCGATACAGCGTTCGTTCCGCCTCTAAGAGCAGTTCGAGCGTCCTTTGGTATGCCTCGGGGTTTTCCTGACAGTATCGCTTGATGCCTTGTTGGGATTTTAGCCATCTCCGTACTTTGTCGATCTCTGCGACGGCTTTGGAGACCTTGGGGGTGAACTGCATGTATACCCTTTCAGTTGCGACCATATTGCCTCCCGGAAGCAAACGGTGACTAACTCAGCTCTCTTCGAAACCGTGGGTTTTGAATTTAAGGGTGCGGCAGTTCTCAGTGATGGTGCGCACGATGTTCTCTGGCACGCCGTCGGGAATGTCGGCGCTGATTTCGAGCGTCACTTCGAGTTTGGCATTCACCAACCCGGCAAGATGTTGGGCGACTTCCTCGGCGATCTTGCCGGCGTCACGGCCAAGCCTTGTGGGATCGAGACTGACTGAGCCGTGGAAACGACGGGGTGCACGCCTACCCTCCTCCTTAGGCTCCGGCGGAACCTTAGATTCTCCTGGGCCCGTTTCGCCCTCCTTATCTGTCTCAGGGCGCTGGGATCGCTCGGCATCAAGCTGACGGATGGCGGCCTCCGGTTTGACAACGACACTGTCCGCATCGAGGATGACCCGCACCCGTTGCCCGCCTTGCAACCCCCGATAACGTCCGCGCGCTTCGTCCCAACCCTCAGCATAGGCGAAGGTCTCCGTCGACCACGTGGTGAGTGACGGTCCTTCTTGAACGGCTTCGATTAGGACATCCGAGTCCCGAAGACGAGGAAGATAGAGGTACTGCGCGAAATCCTCGGAGAGTTGCTTGACGCCGACGTGGTCGCCCCGCCAGAGGGGGATCCCGTCAAGCTCCATGCGAAGCCGGATCGGCCCGAGCTGAGTGAGCAGCAGCTCGTCGTTTCGGAGCTTCTTGGACGCGCGCACCGCGAGCGGGTCCTGGCCTTGCAATCGGATTTCCTGCCACTCGACTTCTCCGGTCGGGGTTCCTTGTGTTGGGACCAGGAGCCACTGGTAGGTCTCCGGGATGCGGGACCGCACCGTCTCGTTCGCCCTTTCTCGCTTTTCCTTCGCCTGGTTGCTCTGAAACGCGTCCAGGTTAAGCGATACCCGATCGTCTTCAATCGACTTCCACGCCAGGTAGGTGCGAACTGCGGACTCAAGCTCGGCTAGACGGGTGCGGTCGGCCGCGAGAAACACGAGGGCATTCCGGTATCGACGTGGGCTCGCGCCGCGGCTTTCGAGGACCGACGCGCCGAACCTTCTCGCCGCGCTGTTCCCGTCCTTGCCAACGTGTGGATGATCGGGTCCAATGATTACCAGTTTGGCTTCCCGCTCGTCTGCCACGTCACCGGGCGATTCCGGGCACGGGTGCACTCGAACGAAGTCGCCGCGGACCCCTTGCTCGCTCCGCAGATGTCGTCGTATTTCCTCGGCCACCGTATCGGCGTCGTACTGACCCGCGCGATCTTCGGCAAGACGCAACACACTCGGCTGTGTCGAGTACCAGTAGCGCTGCTTGTCTGCGTAGACGTGAGTCCCCGCGTCACTCAGTCGGCGCAGCGCATCGCCGAATGTGCCGATACCTTCACCCGGCTGGACACATCCAAGCTTGATATGGCGATCATCGAGGCCCTTGTGTGCCGCGTGGAGCGTCGGAGCCGATCCGAGATAGATCGTGCGGGCCACACGACGGCAGGCGGAGTATCGGCCCAAGTTGGGGTTCTCCCGGTCGATCGTCAAAGGTAGCGAGTGTGGGCCGTCCACGTCCTTTTCGATGACCGGCACCCAGTTGTCTTCGAGGTAGCGCGTCAGCTCAAACTGGACCGGACCTGCGTCGATGGACACGCTTGCCGGCAGGATCAGGAGTCCGCCATCCTGGCGCTCCCAGAGCGTGTGGATGACCGCTGCCATCAGGCGCAGCACCCCCCGCGTTCTCTGAAACTTCTCCAAGCTGGACCAGTCGTCATAGAGCCGATCGAACAGCTCGGGGTGAATCGGGTAGGCAGCCGAGAGCCGCCTTTCGTAAGCGGCTTCGCGGCACTCGCCGGGAAATTCTTGCGCGTTGTCGCGGTACATGTCCGCAAAGGCCCGAACGACCGCATCGCGAGCGACAAAGAGCGCGGGGTTCCTGATGGGCTCGAATAGCCGTCGGCGAACGATCTCGAAGCTCTCGTCCGCGCTCGCGGGTCGCCACGGAGACTGCACACGGGCGAACGTGTTGGACAGTTGCGCCAGCGCTTCGCGACCGCCTTCCCCTCCGATCTCAATATCGGAGGTCGGCAGGGTCGCCACCACGAGCGTTCTTGGGACGGCCTTGGCCGCTTCGGTTAACGCCTGAGCGAAGCTGATGTTCGCATCAAATGATCCTGCCGGGAGCTGACTCGTGCTGTAGAGCTGCCGAACATAGGCAACCCATTCGTCGATGAGTATCAGGCTCGGCGCGGCGCGAGCAAACAGATCACGCAGCAGATCAGATCCCGGACTGACTCCGGCCTTGTCAGCCTCGGCGACCAACGCGAACCCCTTCTTCTCCAGGAGCTGCCATGCGAGTTCCCCCCAGAGCGTGCGAACGACCGTGCCATCCGGCTTGGTTCGCGGTTGCGCGGGGGACAGGGCCGAGCCGACAAGGATTGCCCGGCGCGCCTTGGGAGGCTGAGAGACACCGGTGCCTTCGAGGACCGCCTCGACGCCGGGCAGCTCGCTCATTGGCACCCCGGAGAACAGGTGGTATAGCGCCAGCATCGAGTGGGTTTTACCGCCACCGAAGTTTGTCTGGAGTTCTACCACAGGGTCGCCGCCGCTCCCATTCAGGCGCTCAACCGCGCCTCGGAGCAGGTGTCGCAAGCCGTCGGTGATGAACGTCCGCATGAAAAAGTCTCGAGGCTTCAGGTACTCGTCGGCGCCTTCACTGCGATGGACTTGGGCGAGATCAGCGGCGAACTCAGCCTGCTGATAGCGCCCTGACGCGACATCGGGGTGGGGAGTCACTACCTCTCGCCAGGGCTTGAGACCTGCGGTTGGTTGACCAGCAATGGCAGCGACCGACGCCTTGCGCGTCTCGCGACGAGTCTGCTCCTCAAATCGCAAGCGCAGCAGCTCTTGCTTCTGGCGCTCCACCTCGCTCGCTTCAGGAGCCGACACCGCGGCAAGAAGTCGAGCGATGCTATCAAACGTCCGGTAAGCATCGTCTGAGCTAAACTGCTCTTGGTGCGCCCACTTGTTCCGCACATCTCGCAATTCACTCACGAGCGTGCGCTCAGCGGGGCCGAGGGTCTTCTTGAAGACCGCATTCCACTGATCCCACATCACTGTGAGCAGCGCCTGGGTATCCCAGTGGGGCGCCTCGTTCTTGCGCCGAGCTGGGGCTCGCCCTTCGCGCAGTCCGGCTTCGGCCATTTCGATCCAACGATCACCGTGGACGGCTCGCAGTTCCCGCTCCACGAAGGACCACAGACCGGTATTGAGAAGTTCCAGTGCTTTGCCGACCCGCTCGTGGTTGCTCTGTGCCACAACCCCCTCCTACGTAAACAACTCCGGCTGCTGTACGCCTTCACTCGTCGCAGCCAGACGCGAGATTTCCGGCCAAGCGATCACCAGGCTGTTATAGGCGAGCGCGTCCTGGGTCCAGCCTTTTCGCTCACACGTCAGATACAGGCGATAAGCCAAATCGCGCGCGATCTCGGCTATGTCTCCAAGCTTACGGAGAAGAATCGCTGTAGCTTGTTCCCCACCCTTTTGAAGAGATCGGATAAGATGCTGAGTAACCTCCCAGATCGTGATTCGCGTATCCTGCGCCGGGTCCCAACCGCTTGCAAGGTCCTCCCGCTTGAGAAGTCGAACCTTCCCTCCTTTTGCGTAAAGGATGCCCGCCTCGACCAGACTCCCCACAGTCGCATCCTTGGCCTTGCTCAAAGTTTCAGCCACCCCGTACGGTCCTTCATTGTGAGCGTACTGGTCGAACCAAGCCAAAGCCCATCGCGTATTCGCATCGAATTCACCTTCCTGCTCCGTCAGCACTTCGTCAAGCATCTTATTGATAAGCCCCAGGGCAGTTCGAACTGTCATGGGTTTGCCGTCAGCTTCGATCACCTTTGAAAAACGTGAAAAAACCGACATGCCAGGGCCAATAGATGCCTGAGCCAAATCCACTGGAGCAACGTTGCCGTGCTGAAGTTTTTTTAACGCTCCCGGCAGTTCTCGCTTCAACGCGCCTTGAAACTCCCGTCGAGTTGACAGCGCCGCGTCATCGGGACGCGGACGACAAGCCAGCACAATGTAAGAGGCCAAGGCATTCGATCCCATTGCCCTCATTCGCCACGCTTGCGAAGCTCGTATCGGCCACGTTGCCGTGATCTGGAAGCCAGTGGAAATAAGCGCCTCCAATAATGTCTCCCAGCCGGTAGTTAAGTCGACGTTATTGCCTGACTCTCTGTCGGCATCATCCTGCCCTCCTTCGTCCTCCTGCTTGAACGCGTAATACACAGTTATTGGGAACCGGGGATCGAGCTTCTGCCGTAATAACGTAAACGCTTTTTTAAATCCCTTCTCAAAGTGCTCCTTGGCTTTCTCCTTGTCGTTTTCGAAGCGTTCGGGCGCCGCGACCAACTCGGGCGCTTTGGGAACCAAGACCGTGCTGAAGATATCCGGGTAGATATTGCCAACGGTCTGTCGTAGCCATACATAGAAAAAGTCGCTTAGGTCCGAGTAGCCGATATTGGCGTAATACGGTGGGTCGGTACTTACAAGAAACCCCTCGCCATCGGGAGCAGCACTCGCGGCATCAAGTTGCTGGACTTGACTCTTTGGCTTAAGTCCAGCAGAGATGACCTCGATACACTCCGCCACATAATCGCTGCACGTGCTCCAGCTGCCAACCGATTCTCCGAGGATGTTCGCCTCCGCATGGTCCCAGGTCATCGGTATGGCGCCACGTCCAAAAAGGTGCATCACCTTCTCATTCGTTGGGCTCCACGTACATAGGGAGTTATTGAAGTCCGCACACCTATCAAGACCAAAACCGAGGAACAGTGTCACTGCCTCCGCGTAGGCTGTGGGACCGCTGCCGCCTTGATGCAGCGGTTGATCCTGTTCTTTCGCCCATCCGCCAGCACGGCGCGCGTCGTCTAAGATCGTCTCGTGGATCTCTTTGACCAGGTCGCTAAAAACCCCCAGTGCTTGAAGCTGACGCGAAGTGAAGAGATGCCGATGCTTGATCATCCCATATGCTTGAACTCGGAACCCCAACGCCTTTTCCGGAATGTCAGTATCAATAAAGCTCTTGGGCCGGACCTCAGCGGCGATTTCGGCGTGGTCCTCCTGAGACGGGAGGTAGACCCGACCGCGGTGCCCCTCGGCTATAATTGCCAATAACTGCGTTCCAATCCTCCCCTGTTTGCCCTCTGCCCGGATGTAATTGAACGAAAAGGGTTCCTTACAAAAAAGGCAGTGCGCTCCCTTCTTTCCTATCGTTCCGGCCGGTCCACTTCCTGTTCCATTCTTCACTTCGTAACAGATAATCTTCTTTTTCTTGTCGAGCGCCGGTTCGATCCAGGCCCTTCCCCCCTTTTTTGCTGCGAGCGAAAAAGAACGGACAAGCGGCGTCTGGCCGGCACAACCAGGGTTGGGGCATTTAACTGTTCTTGCCCAGAGCCACGCGATGACATTCGCCTCGCTACCACCATATTCCTTGGGCAGTTTTATCTTGGGGTAAAGATAACCGATTCGCTTAATGGCTTCCTCTTTAATCCATTTCCCATAATGGCGAACATCCTCAGCGAGACCTTTTGCACCCGGCCAGCCACTCGAATGGGCTAATTCTTTCCGCGCCACCGGATTAACAGGAGGCCGCTCAGCGAAACGAGGTACGATTTCTACAAGCGTCTTCGTGATCAGGACCGCTACGGGGTTAAGATCACCGGCGTAAACCTCTAACCCCAACCGTTGCGCCTCCAAAGGGATGGTCCCACCTCCACAAAAAGGGTCTAAAACTTTCGGCAGTTCTCCACCGCAAGCGCGAACGATCTCCTTGTGCGCTTGCTCGAACACACCGGGCTTTTCATGGATCTTCTTTTGAAGCAAGGCGCGAATGAGTTTGAAAAGCCGCTCCCGCTCAGCATCCTGTACTTTCTCGGGTTTGCCGGCAAAAGCCGGATCCGACGAAGGATCGTCAACCAACGACGCAAAGAGAATCGCCCGCGCACAGGGCAGCGGCAGCCTGGCCCACCAATGGTGGATGCCCTTTGGATGTGGTCCAATTCCAGGCATCTTGTCATATGCCGATGCGTCGTTGATCTCCGCAAGCGGCAGCGCGACCTCGATGAGCTTCTTGCGGTAACTCACGCTCCGATTCTCCACGACAACCATAGGGAGCAGAGGCCCAAGACAAGTCCGACGGCACCCAGCACCACTGAGAGCACCGCGAGACGTGCAACGATACGGTACGCTGGGTCGGAAGCCGACCACGCCCAGCGAAACTGGCCAGGGAGGCGAACTTGTTGGATGCGGAACTCGGCTTCCTGTCCGGTATAGACTCCCAACCGATTGCGAACGCGCTCGTCGAGCCTGATGATGGGTTCAGTGCTGTTCCCGCACCCGCGAGCAAGCACGAAGACAGATCGCTCCCTCGTGGTCAGCTTGACGACCTCTCCTTCTGAGATTCGACGCCCTTTGCAATCCGTCCGATAAGCTTCCGGCATTCGCGCGATGTCGCGATACACATCCTCTCTATCCGCCGCTTCGACGCGAAGCCGAATTTGATGCTCCAAACGCGCCATCATGCAGGCCCGTCGACCGGTAGAAGAAGTTCGCGCAAATCATATATGACGCTCGTGACGCTAAAGTGAGGCTCTCTCCGGAACGGGCGGCGTGGGGAGTGGTGCAGCGTGCTCGGATGCCCGTGGCGGATCGACTTCTCGCGCGCCGACGCTTTGTTGATCGCCTCCAGCGGCAGCGCAACTTCGATCAGTTTCTTTAGCACAATTGTCATTTGCCAGGTATTCCTCTGCCGGTCTCGGCGGGTGCGGCTTCCCGAACATCGCTGGCGCTCATCTCACCAGCTGCCGAGCGGCTCCAACATTTCTGGTAGTCGGGGCCACGTGAGTCGGGTTTTTGGTCTGGAGCCGACACCTGAATCGTAAGTGGAATTGGGAAGTCAACACCGATGATGACCGCTTGTCCGGGGGCCAGTGTCGGGAGAAAGGCCGCCGCTGATCGGTCGATATCGCCGGACGCGCGCTCTACTACCTCTCGATCTCTGTCGTTTATTAGCCGGTGGACGATTAGAGTCCCCATTTGGCTGAGCACACCTTCAGGAATGTCGCGAGGACGCTGTGTGGCGATGCAGATGTTCAGGGAGAACTTGCGACCCTCCTTGGCAATCAACTCGAAGGCATCCAGCGGGTACCTCGTGTTCTCGTCCCCGAGCGCCTTATCGAGAAACTGGTGGGCCTCGTCCAAAAACACGAGTGCGGGCTGCGTCCGAAATCGCCCGCTTCTTGCAAGGGCCAATAGGTGTCTGCCCACCGCGTTCGCCACGATCTCGCGCGCGTTGTGAGCGAAAGGCAGGTATTTGAGCGAGACGCGAAGGACCTGCTTGCCTGGATCAGCCAAGAACTGATCAAGCATGGCCGTCAGCGATTGCTTGCCCACCGGTTGGAAGACGCAGGCTAACTCCGGCTCCTGCAGCATGTCTTCGATCCGCGCTATCAGGGTCACGCAGTAGCTCTTGTCCGCCTCGTTTACTTTCCCCCATTTGCTGAAGTCTTGAGCCTGCCCAGAGAAGCCGGACGGGTACACGCACTCCTCACTGATCTGGCGAGTCAGCTTCGCTACATCGAAGTCGGCGGAAGGACTCTCGATAGCCTGCGAGTGTTTCGTGTACTCCTGCTCATAAGGGGCCTTCTTCTTCTCACTCTTGACGATGACGCCATCCTCCGCAAAAGGCGCACCGACGCACTTCGCCAGTTTCAGGCTCTTCATGGCGGCGCGTAGTTTCGGTGCCTGGGTCTGGCCACTCGGCTTGAACAAGGCGAACAGATCAGCCTCCGTCAATTCCCTGTATGGAACGACTACTTCGGTGGATGATGCCGGTTGCGCTGGACCGGCGCCGATGTGGACGTGCAGAACGCCGCGGTCGATAGTGTGGAATTCGCCGATAGCATCAAACAGAATCACCTTCGCGTTATGCCACGCGACCTGCTCGATGAGGCGCCCCAAAGTCCAGCTCTTGCCCCCGCCCGTCGCGCCCAAGATCGCACAATGGCGGCCGAAAATGCGTTCGGGCGTGATGTTCACGAGCGTGTCGTTTGCGGATGGAAGATACGCCAGATCGAGAACAAGCGGTGTCGGGTGCTGCTCTGTGCGCTGCGTCGCCTCGGCCACCCACTTCACTAGAAGTGGGTGGGCAGCGTACACCTTGCTTCCGAGACGTGGGTACTGAGAGATGCCTCCAACAACGTCTCCGGTCTTCAAGAGAACGGTTGTAAGAAGTTGAATCGTGCCCACGGGGTGTGCCTCTCGGCTCGAACCAAGCTCTGGCTCTACGCTCAGGCGTTCGCGCTCGGGCAATCGCACGTTGATGATTCGTCCGAAGATGCCGACATCGCGACATTCCACGATCACAAACTCGCCAACCTCTCCAGCGCCCAAGCGGTGACCATGAAGCCACTGTCCCTCAGGGTAAGCGGCGTTCGGTAGGTTGACTTTCGCCGAAGATGGCCCAACTTCAGATATCGACCCGATGCACCTTTGCGGATCGAACGGGTATACCGGTAGCACCGCACTCATTTGGCCGGTCCCGGTGCCCGAAGCCTATCTCTGTGCCGTTCGTCCTCGGTCGCGGCAACCAAATCTGGCAGAACCGGCACTAAGTCTTGAAAACCCGCCGCGAGCAGAACCAGCCGTGAGTCGCCTGCTCGGATGAGATTCTCCATTTGCTTCACGGGCTCCTTGCACGAGCTAGGAAGAACAGGGTCAACAACAATCGCCTTCAAGCTCACGTTTGAGCGAACCGCAGACATGACGGGCTGCCAGATGTGCGGGTCGTTGAACCCGAATCCAAGCAGCAGCAATCCGGAATTTGGCTGCCGTAGAGCAACTTGGAAACGCGACATCATCTCAATGAAGGGTTGGTCGTACGACGCTTCGAATTTGCTGTGCCGGGGATAGATGATGAGGGGCTTCGCTGGGCGCGGCGTCTTGATGATTTGCGAGTCACGGAGTTCCCAGTCCACCGAACCGTGGATCTTGTACATCTGAAAAACGTTGGGGATGTAGTCAGGTATCTCGCGGTCCTGTTCGCGGCGCACAAAGTCGTATGCAAAGTAACTGCCATCGAACTCCTGAGGCTGGGTGTGGGAGAAGCCGTCAACGACAATGAAGCGGGTATGGCTCGCGGCAGTCTCGAAGCAAAGATCGTAGTTGGTCGTGAAAAGCTTGGTGCGTGGTTGTCGTGTGGATCGCCTCGCGACCTTGCGCAAAAACGCTTCGTGGACAGTTAGGTCCGTCGCTTCATTCACGAAGCGACACTTCTCGACGATGAGAGCCTCGCTGTCAGTGATAAACTGCGCGACGTCCGGTGCCGGTCGGAGGGCTTGTGATAGTTGGCACTGCGACAGAAGCACTTCAATGTTCTCGCCGTCGGACGGAGTTGAGTAGCTTACTTTCGCCTTCAGTTCCTGAAAGTGAGGCCCCGCCTTCTGCGCGGCGGCCGCCCAGAGATCACTCATTCCTGGCGCGATTCTTGGGCCGCCGGGTTTGTTGAGACATAGGGTAGTTCCGAGGCCGGCAAGGACGACGAGGTTCTCGGAGAGGAGCACTTCGGTAAGCAACTGATCAAGCCTTTGGCGATTGTTCTGTGCCTGCGCCCGTGCCACATCATCCGAACCTTCGGGCGCAACGCAGGTTGCCCATTCGCTACCCGTCGTCGCCGATAGGAACTTCATAACATATTCGCTCTGGCTACCTGGATCATCTCGGCGCCGTTGCGTGAGAATGGTTCACGGAGGTCGTAGTTGAGCTCGTCACCCCGAAGTCGGGCTCGCGCTGGAACGGGTGGCGTGGAGAGTGGTGGAGCGTGCTCGGGTGGCCGTGGCGGAGCGACTTTTCCCGCGCCGAGACCTTATTGATCGCCTCCAGCGGCAGCGCTACCTCAATCAGCTTTTTGCGTTGATTAGGCATTGAGCCGTTCTTCCTCGGGGATTGGCAAGTCTAGGCTCGGCCGAAGACTCAACCAGCCAAGGAGATTAAGGTTTCGGATCGCCTGAGCCACCTCTTCGTCCTTAAGAGGTGGGCGCCGCTTCTGCTTCCATTGCTTTACTTGGTTGAGCACATCCATTTCAGAAGGCTTTGCCTGCGACTTGCCTTGAAGCGATCGGGCAGCGAAATGGACTGTTGCGGCAACTTCAGCTTGAGGCGTTCGCATCCGGAGGAAGAGATCGGTAATACGTTCGATTACCGGGTTCCACTGTTCGATTTCCTCCTTAAATGCCTTCCGCGCATCCTCGTATGTGGTTCCGGGCTTCACGGTAAGCATCCGCCCGAGCGGCTCTTCTCGAATAAGCCCGTTGTTCACGAGCCCGGTGATCACCCTCTTAAGGTCGGAGGCAAAGGGACCATAGCTACCCCTGCCGTACGTCAAACCAGTCGGGATGCCGCTTTCTGTTGCGAAGTAGGCGATCTTTTGAAACGTGGTCCTGCCCACTGGCCAGTGATACGGCTCGTGCTCAATTCGAGCGATAATTTCGACAAGCGCTACCCACGCAGGCTTGATCCTGGAGATTTCCCTGGAGACGTTTGCGACAGTTGGGACATCTGATGTCCGGGCCAGAAAGGTACTTTCGAGCTCTTCCTTCGGAGTCCCGTGGGGCGCATAGAGTTCGACCGGGATATCCAAGCGGCTAAGGTGACGGTAGAGTGTAGGTCCTACCACGCGCCACTCAAGCTGTCCCTGTCCGCACCCCAGCGGGGGCACTGCCAGGGAGGTTATTCCCCACTCGCGATACTGCTTCTGGAGGTATTCGAGGCCGGCCACGATATCCTCTAAGCGAGATACCGAGCGCCAATGGTCCTTGGTGGGAAAGTTCAAGATCCAGGGCGGTATCAAACTTCGATAAAGGTACGGTTCTCCGAGCTTCACCTGTCCGTTCTTGCAACGTCCCACGTAGTCTTCGTACATATCAGGGGATCGGTCTTTGAAACCCAAGGCGACGCCTTTGCCCATTACACCCACACAGTTCACTGTGTTGACGAGAGTCTGCGCGTTGGACTCAAACAGGTCCCCGACAAGAGTCCTCACCATCGCAGTGCCTCCATTCACCGGAAGAACAGGTGGCCGTCTATGGTCACAGGAAAACCTTGCGCTGCGCTCTCAACTGTCGATCGACTCGCCTCACAAGAAACGTAGCCGCCTTGAATGAATCTCGGATCGGCGCGGTCTGGAATTAGGACCTCTGCACATTTGATCGACCCGTGGCGCCACTCCTGGATCGGATCATCGGAGTGAGTCCAGTACTCAGCGAAGACGAGATCCGAATCCAATCGGGACAGGCCTGCGTCCACTGGGGCGAAGCGGACGTATTTGCTGGATGCATTTTGATCTGTCACTACCACTCCCGGCAACTCCAAAACATCAGTGCTGATCCGAAGGACGCACAGCTCGGCATGCTTGCCCTTGATCTTGAACAACATCTTGTTCCGCGCGCAGATGTAAAGATTGACGTACTCGTGTAGAGGGCGTGCTCCGGGCACGACAACCTTTTCACGGCGTTCTTGCATCTCTCTCATTGCTACAGATGTATGTTGCACCCTTGAGGCCTGCTTGTGGGAAAGAATTCCGTGCTGGCGGATCGAGGCCAGGTTGGCAATCGTGGCGATGTAGTGGAGTTCTGGCAAATCATCACGCCTCACGCCGGTTCCTCGGCACGACTCAGCAACTCCTGTAACGCATAGTTTACGCTGGTCACACCGAAGTCGGGCTCTCGCTGGAACGGGCGGCGGACATAGCGCGCCGTTGAACGGTCGCCATCGACCTCGACGATCGCGAGGATGAACTCTTCCGGTTTGTTGAGCCCAGTCAGAATCTCATTCTTGGTGATCGTTACGGTTCTTGCACCGGCGACGCGCCCCTTCACCTCGATGAAGCGGAGCCGCCCGGTATCGGGCACACGGGATTCTATATCGTAGCCACACTTTTGGTCGCTCACGTCACGAGGCTCAAAGCCTAGCCTGCGCTCCGCCTCAAGGACGGCTGCCATCGCGAGCGCCGCGATGCGGGCGGTTTCACGGGCAATTTCATCTACCTGGGTCTGGCGCTCGCCCTTCAGCCTGGCGAGCATTCCCTCAGGAACGACGAGCGCCCCGCCGATCACGACTGGCGGAAGGGGGGAGACGCGGCGTTCCTGCTCAAGTTCTTCCATTCGCTTTTGAAGCCGAGCTTGAAGGTCATCGGCTCGCGCCCTGGCCTTTCCAGAGTTAATGCGGGCGTTGATCCTGCCGGCCAGCTCTTGGGCCTTGAGTTCCTCGGCTCGGTGGTCCCAGTAAGTGATCTCCTTGGTTAGGCGGTCCTTGACCGCAGCCATGGTTTTCGCCACCAGCTCCTCTTGGCGCTTCCGGACCTCATCGAGGTGCCGGGGAACAATCTGCTGCACCGCATAGGATTGCGCCAAAGGGGTCAGGTCCTCCTTCAACCACGCGACCTCAAGGGCGGGTTCAAGCAGGGCACGCTCGACAGGATCAACGGGCCGATAGTCGAGATAGGGGGCGTACCCCGCGATCTGCGCCTGACCATCAGTATTGATTTCCACGAACTGCATCTGGCGCGACACGAGGTGTCGATTGCCATGGCGATCAGTCCGGGCATCTTGAATGGCATGCTCCAAAAAGAAGAGAACACGGAGGTCTTCTCCTGGATCGGTGGGGTCCACGAGGATGGCCCCACGCTTCAGCAGATCACGGTGGCGCTCGATGACGAGGTCCACCGTGGCATCGAGAAGGGGATGGCCGGGGGACACGAACGCCGCCAACGGCTTAGCCGGTATGGCGATGTGGTCTTTTTCGAAGCAGATACGCTCATATCGGGGAAGTAGCGGGCTTCCTGCACCAATCTGCCGATCCCGGTTCCGGATCGCGGCGGGGACGTGCGTCACTTCGAACCGCTTCGGTTCGCGCTCTCGGACGCTCCCGCCCAGGTGACGGAGCGCCTCAAGGAAAAACGCACGGATAAAGTGGGGCTGGAGCCGGCGAGCGTCGGCACGCTCCATGTCTTCACGCACTCGACGCACCTGGGCGGGGCTCATCGTGTCCCGAGCCAACGCCCGCTCCTCCAACAGTTGGACGATATGATCGTGATTCGCCGCCCCCTCCACCTTCTGAAGCACTCGCTCCCGCACATCAGGTCGGTCGCCGTGGCGGATCGCCTGAACGAGAAGGTCCCGCAACCGCTCTTCCTGGAAGAGCTTTCCAAGCACGTCGTACACCTGGCCGCCGAGGGCCTTTCGCTCCTGGTCCAGCTTCTCGAACAGGCGATGGAAGACATCCCCTTCGCGGGTCTCGATGGCCACGAGATTCCAGAGATGGCACACCTCGGTCTGACCAATGCGGTGAATCCGCCCGAAGCGCTGCTCGATCCTGTTCGGGTTCCACGGGAGGTCGTAGTTCACCATGAGGTGCGCCCGTTGAAGGTTGATTCCCTCTCCGGCCGCGTCGGTGGCAACGAGCACGAGTACTTCTTTGTCCTGGGTGAAGGTTTCTTGGGCGGTGCGGCGCGCTTCCCGACCCATACCGCCGTGAATCGTGATGACGGCCTCGGCCCGGCCCAGAAACGTCCGTATCTGATCGGCCAGATAGCTCAGCGTATCGCGGTGCTCGGTAAAGATGATGAGCTTCCGCTGATGGCCGCCCGCGTCGAACATCTCGGGGCGGTGGTGAAGGAGTTGGCGCAGCTCTTCCCATTTCCGATCCGTCCCACTCCGGCGCACTTGAAGCGCCAGCTCCTCCAAGCCTCGAAGGGTCAGGATCTCGGCCTCAAGCTCTCGGATTGTGCGAGCCGCGGAGGCCTGGTCAACGACAGTCTGCTCCGTGGCCTCGATCTCCGCGTCGGGTGCGTCGTCGAGATCGTCCAGGTCCTCCTCGGTCAGAGGTGGGAGATCGACAGCGGTGTCAATGGGAACCTCGGCGCCTCGCCTGAGAAGACGCTCTTCCTGCAGGCGCTTTTCAAGCCGCTCGCGCCGTCGCCGGATGGATTGCAAGATCGCCTCAGGAGAGGAAGCCAACCGGCGCTGAAGGATCGTGAGGGCGAAGCCGACCACGACGCCTCGGCGGCCCTCGCCTTCGGCGGAAAGGCGCTCGGCCCGGTTCATCTCTTCTCGGACATAGTCGGTGACGGCCTTGTAGAGCTGGGCCTCAAGGTCCGACAGCGTGTACGCGACGGTATAGGCCCACCGCTCGGGAAAGAGCGGCGTCCCGTCGAACTTGAGCAGTTGTTCCTTGATCAGGCGGCGCATGAGATCGGAGGTATCAGTCACGTGAACGCCGTCGCGGAACCGGCCCTCAAACCGGTCCCCGTCCAAGAGGGCCATGAAGAGCTGAAACTCTTCTTCTTTGCCGTTGTGCGGGGTGGCTGTCATGAGCAGAAGGTGACGAGTCAATCCACCGAGGAGCTGGCCAAGCTTATACCGCTTGGTCGACTTCACCTCGCCACTGAAGAACGATGCGGACATCTTGTGCGCCTCGTCGCACACGATGAGGTCCCAATCCGTTAGTTCCAGCTTCGCTTGAATGTCCTCGTTCCTCGCCATGTGGTCGAGACGGCTGATCACGAGGTTTTTTTCGGCGTACGGATTGCCGGAACGTGAATCTTCAATCGTCTGACGACTGATAATGTCGAAGTGCAGGTGAAACTTTTGGCTCAGCTCGTCCTGCCACTGATCAATGAGAGAGGCCGGACAACAGATCAAGCACCGCCTGAGGTCTCCCCGAATCAGCAGCTCTTTGATGAGCAGCCCGGCCATAATGGTCTTGCCGGCCCCTGGATCGTCAGCCAGGAGGAATCGAAGGGGGTGACGCGTGAGCATTTCACCGTAGACGGCCGTGATCTGATGAGGAAGTGCATCGACCAACGAGGTATGCACGGCCAGGAGAGGATCGAACAGGTGAGCGAGACGAATGCGATAGGCTTCGGACACGAGGCGGAAGAGGGCGCCGTCGCTATCGAAAGCCCAGGTGGTGCCGGGGGCGATGACTTTGAGGGAGGGCTCTCGGTCCCGGTAGAGCAGCTCGTGCCCGAGCCGGCCGGACGCGTCCTTGTAGGTCAGCTCGACCACAGCCGTACCATGCCACTGGACATCGACGACGGTGACCGGCCCCTCGGGGAGAATCCCCTTCACTGAAGCCCCGCGGGCTAGGTCTTCAAGGCGCGCCACCAGTTACCCCGTTTTCACGTTCCTTCGTCCGTCCGTCGGCATGCAATTGCTTGGGGTGATTCTAAGCGGGGGCCCGCTGGTGGTCAACCGCCGATTTTACGCGGGGTTACGCTCGTGTGCTTCCCTAGCTCACTCGGTGTGCGGGTCACTCCTGTCCCGGCACGGGGTGAGGCGGCGCGCGGTACTGGACCACGCGCGACCGGGCGGCGAACCTCCGGCTCTTCCGCCTCGTCGCCGAGGTGCTCCACGCGATCGAGGCCGGGGTCTTCCACCCAGTGGTCGGGTGGCACTGCCAGGACTGCCCCTACCGTAGCCGCTGCTGGGCGTGGGGAAGTGAAGAATGGTCTACTCCCAATGCCCTGGCACCCAGACCTGCGCCCGGGTGCCGCTCTGAATTGCATGGCTCTGGTAATGGCCGGAGATCCAGTTCCCGTAGGGGTCGTAGTGACCAGGCACCGACACCTGAAGCTGAGTGGTGGATGGCACCCATCGGGTTTCCCAGTAACCGGGGACCCACCGCGGGCCCGACGGGGCGTAGATCACAGTAGGCTGTGTGAGATAAACAGGGGCAGGCGCCGGGACGGGGGCGGCCACGACAGGTGGTGGCGCCGCGATCGCGGCTCCGAATAGGGTCCCTACCAGCAGGCCCACGCCCAGGCCGATAGCCGCCCCGTCGCCCCCGTGGCCGCGGCCGTAGCGGCCTCGATGATGCCGCTCCCAGGCTTCGCCGACCGGGGTGAAAGCTAATGTCAGCATCAATCCCACTAGCACGATCGCAAAAAACCTTTTCATGGTTGGCCTCCCTCTCTGAGCAAACCGCGTTTGATCAAGTCCTGCGCTCCGGCTATTTGGCCAATCGGTGGCCCGGTGGCGAAAGGCTCGGGCCTGTGCCGCAAGGTCTTGCTCCCATCGGTCGCGAGATGGTTACTCACATTCAGATACCAGTCCCTGCGGAGTCTTCACGTATTTCCCGGTGAACTTGCAGGGGACCGTGGTTGCGCCTGTAGGAGGCCCGGCGTTCGGCGGTGGAGGTGCTACCGTTGGTGGTGCTGGTGCAGGCCCGCTCGGCTGCCGATAGCCGGCCGGCTGCAGCGGTGGTGGGGGCGGTGGGACGTAGGCTGGCGCTGGCGGCTGAGGCGGCTGGGGTTGAGAAACCGGAGCGACTCCCGGCACCTGGTGGCCCCGCGCGTACATGCAGGCGTAGTACTCAGCGTTGTAGCGCTGCTGCGCCGCAGTTGCCGAGGCGCTGCCCGCGGCGCTACCAGAACCAAACCCGCCGGTTACGCCAGCGGCTCCGCCGGAAGCGGCGCCGATACCGGCACCCCTGTGGCCTCCGAGCGCCGATCCGAGGAGGCCACCACCCACAACACCCAGGAGCGCCCCCAGGACTGCGCTCCCTACCTGCGCCTGCTGCATGGCCTCGCCGGGGGTAACACCCGTTCGCTGACTCGCGAGCTGCCGGCAGTAGCCATCATCGGTCTCATACTGGGTCTGGGTCTTGCCCGAACCAATCAGTGCCGGCTGCGAGGGGCCCTCCCGTGGGAACGTCGCGCAGGCGGCGAAGAGGAAGATTGGAGCGATCAGGAGTGCGGTGAATCTGAGCCACGTTGGTTTCGCCATCACATCCTCCTTTCCTATTGCCTACTGCCGGGGCGCTGCTGTGGGCGGCGCCGTCTGGGGGAGGACCTGCATCCAGGCATCGTTCTCGCACTTCTGGATATGCGGCCAGAAACCCTGCGGGTTATTGCACCAGTACCAGAAGACCTGTTGTTGCTGCGGTGACTGCGCCTGTTCCGTCGGTCGCTGCACGAAGGGCTGCACCAGGGGCTGTGCGGGTTGCGGGATTACCACCGGCGGTGGAACATAGACTGCCGGCGGGTAGTACGGCGCCACATAGTACGGGTAGTGCTGGTGCCATCCCCACCCCCACACCGGATGGAAGTAACGGTAGTGGTACGCCGCAACTGGCGTGGCGGCGATCATGACGCCGAGGAACGCTACGAGGAGGAGTACGGAGAAGAACACCGACCGTTTCATTCGTCGCCCTTCCTTTCCCCCCTTTTCGGGGTTTGGCGGAACTGTGGACCTTTCTCGGGGCTGTCACCCAAAAAACCCTGCCGACGGGAAATCCTTACAGGCCGCAAAGAAGGCTCCGGGCCGGCAGCATGCCGTCATTCCGGGGGGATTTCACTGTAACCAGGGCCGGAACGTGGTGCCGTGAACACAACACCATGCGCCCCGATATTGAATGGGTTTAAAACTGATTCCGGGGTCCTGACGTCTCTTGAGAACGCAAAAACGACCGCCTGGTATTGCGCTCCACCAGCCAAGGACAGTCCCGTGAGCGTCGTACCCCGCTCCTCGCCCGGGACAACAACCTCGCCGGTGACGCCGCTGAAGGGAACTGGATTCACTCGAACGAGAAACGAACGTGCTTGTGAGGTCGCGGTCCACTCGACCTGTACTTGTCCTGGAAGCACAGACAGCTTGGTAATCGCAGGAGGCTCAAGCCAGCTCGCGGTGTCAATGGAAAGGCGCGCCTCTAGAAGCTCGTTGCCGACCTCGGCCTGAGCTGAATACTGGCCGGTAACCGGTGGTGTGTTGACGTCCCAGCACATTGATCGCTCTGGGGCAGCTCCGGGAGGCTGATAACGAAAGCATTGGAAAGAAGCATCATTGTGCCAGCCAGGGGGCCCAGTGATGTCGACCGAGTTTAGCGAACCGAGGGAAGAGGAGGGATCGAACAGAAAGCTCGTTCCGATTAGTCCAAAGTTTCCATCGAAATAGGTTCCCCCCGCAATGGGGAGGTCAGAAGGGGGGCACTCGCTCCAGAGGTGATGTTCGCCGCAAACCCCGTGAGGCGGATAGAGCGCCTTCGTGTCATAGATGTCATAGGGATCCACCCTGTCGTCTTTCTTGAGACTCCCTTCATAGACCTCAAGATGGAGGTGCACCACCCCGTTCGCTAAGCCACTTTTTCCTGACGTTCCTATCGGCGTTCCTCTGGTGATCGGGACCCACTTTCTGGGGGGAAGGGGCGACGAGTCGAGATGGGCGTTGACCGTATAGTAAGTGATCCCGCCCACTGCGTGTGTCGTGATGACATAGTTTCCCCAGGTTTTAGAGCCTGCAGGCCGGTACAGTGCCTTCCCGTCAGCGACGGCGGCAACCTCAAACGGCACCCACGTAGCTGGCTTGTCGACTTCTCCCTTCACGTAGTCGAGTCCATAGTGACAGAAAGGAGAATGGTCGCGGTCTTCCGGGCGACATCGAAGTGGTCCCGGCGAGTCATAAAACCATCCTTGCTGAAGCCGAACCTCAGGATCATCAAATGGGGGAGTCATGAATCCTGGTGATGCATGCGCCGTAGCCGTCAGGACCAGCATCAAACTGATGAAAGAAAGAAGGATAGTTTTCGCCAGGCTCTCGCTATTCATGGGTTCCGTCCTCGTCGTTAGCGGTTGGGTTTGACCCGTCTCGTCTAAGAGGACGGCCCAAGGTCCAAGACCTTACAGGATTCCGCTCCGTTTTCCGGCCAGGTCACTTCACCAGAGAAGCAGTTTGGAAAGAAGGGCCAACTTCTGACAGGGGCTGGGAAGGCCGGGGTCGGTCGGAACCGGAGGATGCTAAAAGTTCTGTGGCCGATTTTCTCAAGAACCGTGCCACAGTCGTTGCTCGCCGAGATACACCGCGGCGCCCTTGGACCTGTATTTCCTGGACGCTGGCTGTCTTCCCGCCGGGTCCATCTTCAGGAGCCGGTCGTAGGGGATGTCGGCCTCGGTCAGGAGGACGTTCACATGTGCCCGGGCATGCGTCCGGCTACCGGTGGATGCTCCCGGACCCTGTACCGGACCCGCGCCACGCCATCCCGTAGCCGGAGACGACGATGACGGAGCTGGCCGTCCTTCCTGGCCGGCCCTTGCGGAACCTCTTGACATGTCACGTGAAAAGCTGTTAAGAAGGGGCGCCTAGAATTGGTCATCCGACCAGCCCCGGTCCACCGCGGAGGAGGAGTGGATGTGGGATCGCCAGGGACCGATGAGAAGATAGGCACGTCGGCGAGTTGGCCGTGGGCGAAGAGCGCCTTCCGGGTTGTCCCGGAAGGCGTTTTGCGTTTTGGGGCGCGGGACCTTACCGGTGCCTGCGGTAAGGATTCTTGGTTGTAGGCGTTTGTTCGAATGAGAACTAAGTGAAACGACTACCCGCAAGATGAACAAGTGGTTAGCCATCGCGGTCTTCGGCTGGTTTCTCCCGCTCCTTCCGGTAGTGGCGGGAGCCGCCGAACCCGACTGGTGGAAGCAGCCCAGGGAAAGCACCCCCCTGGAACACAAGGACATCAACATCTCCGCCGGTACCGCGGCCAGAACGAAGTGGGACGGGGGGTATATCGAGGCCAAAGCGGGGGCGACCGCGGACCTTCGAGTGGCCGTGAACAGGGCACAGGCCAGGAGCATGGCTCTGAAAGCCGCGCGCCATCTTGCCTATGAAAAGCTGGCCGAGACCGTAGAGGGGCTGAGTCTTACTGGTGAAGCTTCTGTCGGCCAGACGGTGCTTGGCACTTCGTCCCTCCGAACTCAGCTCCAGGCGAAGATCCACGGGGCCCGCATCCTGAGCGAGACGGTCACCGACCTCTCGGATGGATCTGTCTGGGCCGAGGTCATCCTGGGACTGGCCCTCGTCGGTCGGGAGGGCGTCAGCGGGGCGCTGACCGGTTGGGCTTCCCTTCAACCTCCGCCAGACTACCGGCCGAACCCAGCGTACTTTACGGAAGAGCAGTACACCGGGGTCATCGTCGAGGCGTCAGGGCTTGGGTTTGCCCCGGCCCTTGCTCCTCGTCTGCTGACGGAAGATGACCGAACCGAGGTCTACGGTCCCAGGCAGATCACGACTCAGGCGCTGGAAGCCCAGGGCCTGATTGGATACTCAGACAGCCTTCTCAAGGCCAGAGCCGCCCCCCGGGTAGGCTCGAATCCCCTGCTCATCCGAGCCATAAGCATCAGCGGGGATCGGAAGGGGGACTTGCTCGTCTCCCGTCGAGATGCCGAGCGGCTTCTGGCGGCCGAACGGCAGAGCCAGGTTCTGAGCCGAGGTGCGGTTGTCGTCGTAGTGGGGAGGGGGTCTGCTGACCTCCTGCGGGAAGGAAAGCAATATGCCGTCCTCGTCGGGATCAACGAGTATGCCCATGCTAACGAGACGGTGCCGATTCGTCCCCTCCGCTTCGCCGCCAGCGACGCCAGTGATCTCGCCACGCTCTTGGCCCTGAAAGGTGGGTATCCCGCCGAGGATATCCAACTCCTCGTCAATGACCAGGCCACCCGTTCCGCCGTCTATGGCGCTCTTCGAGCCCTTCGCGACCGCGTCCGTGAGGAGGACACCGTTGTGTTCTTCTTCTCAGGCCATGGCACCGTCGGGATCGGACGGGACGGACAGCCTCACTACTACTTGGTTCCCCATGACGGCCGGCCTGGCGATCTGGACGCGACTGCGATGCGGGACGACGCTCTTGAAGAGTTGATCGGGCAGCTCCCGGCCAAGAAGGTCGTGGTGCTCCTGGACGCGTGCCACAGCGGAGGGCTCGGCTCGCAAAAGGCTAAAGGGTTCCCAAACCCCGCTGTTCGCACCAGTCCCCAGGGGCGCGCCTTCATAGAGGCCACCGAGGGCCGAGTGATTCTGGCGGCAAGCCGCCCCGATCAGGTCTCTGTCGAGGACGATCAGGTGCGTCACGGCGTCTTTACTCACTTTCTATTGGAGGCGCTGGCCGGCCCCGCGGATCTGGATCGAGACGGGACCGTGACTGTGCTGGAGGCTTACCAGTATCTCTCCACCAGGGTCCGGGAATACACCGCCCGCACCCATGGGTTTGAGCAACGCCCCGTCCTCGAGGTTCGCGGCATGAGTCGGGAGCTTGTTCTCGCCGCTACTACTGTGCGGTAAGAGCCGGAATGAGGCCACATCAGAAATGGACCGAGATCGAGCTGTTCCAGACGATCGATCATGGGGACGAAGGGGCGCTCAAGGAGTTCAACGCCCGGATCGAGCGGTGCGTCCGATGGGTGTTTGGGAGGGGTGGGGAGAGCGAGGTCCAGGAGGTCTGCGACAGAGTCAGGGAAAGGCTGGAGGGGCTGCGGCGTCGGGGCTTTTCAGGGAACAACCAGGCATTTCGCACCTACCTATACCGGGTGGTGGCAAGCCAAGTGGTGGAGGTTCGAAGGGAAGGGGCTCATCAGGTGTCGCTCGACGAACCAGTGGATCTGCCGGACGGTGCCACGAAGACGATGGGAGAGTTAGCGAAGGAGATGATCGAACCCCGGTGGGATGCATTGAAGGAACTGGCGGCGGAACAGGAACAGGGCCTACTGCGCGCGGCGTTCGCCAGGCTCGACGATCGCTGCCGCCAGCTTCTCTGGGAGCGCGAGGTGGAGCGACGGCCTGAACAGGAAATCGCGACTCGACTTCAGATGACGCTAAGCAATGTCTGGGCGTCGCTCCACCGCTGCAAGGAGCGATTGTACCGGTTCCTGCTCGCGACGCTGTGTGCCGGGTCGGACCGGGACTGGCAAACGAAGGTCTCAGAGCTGGCAAAGAAACTGGTCGAACCGTTCGCGACAGTGTTCCGACTCTGGTGGGAGGAGAACCGCACGATCCGCGAGATTGCTGAGCACGTTGGTCGCGAAGAGCGAGAGGTCAAGGAGTTCCTGGCCCGAGCCAAAGCGGGGCTCTGGCAGTTGGCCCAGGAGACTGGCTCGCTGTGAGCCATCCAGACGCTGAAATGTTGATGCGCCATGCCGAGGGGCTCTTAAGAGGGGCAGACGCCGAAGGGGTCGCAGGCCATCTCGCGACGTGCCAGGAGTGCCGCGAGAAGGGGAACTCGATGCATGCTTTTGCGGCTCGACTGAATACCGACTGGATCGGTGAGCGTCTCAAGACACTCGTTCCGCGGGAATGGGGCTGTCCTTCAGCCGACGAACTCAGCAGGTATTTCCGAGACGAGACGGCGCCACCGGAGCGCGAGCGGATCCAGGCCCACCTGGATGAGTGCCGCGGGTGCCGGGACGTCCTCACGGAGATGGAGGACCTAACCGCGGCGCTGGTGCGGGCGGATCCCCTGGCGGTGAGGGTGGCAGAGATCTCCGGGTCCTGGTGGGAACGTTTTCGCGCCGCGCTTGACCTGATGCCCGGGCCCGCGTGGGCCGGCGCGGCCGTGGCAGTGAGCCTGGCCTTCCTGGCGGGGTTCCTGCTCCGCCCGATACTCATAGCACCTTTCCCAACCGGCCTGGAACCCTATCGGATCGCCAAGCCCCAGTTCACGCCCCCAGCAGAGGGTCCTGCCTTCGGGATCGCGCCCTCGGTGAAACCCGAGGCAGACCAACGCTTCCGCGAGGCCATGGCCTTCTACGCCGAGCCGGACTTTCCGAACAAAGCCATCCCAAAGCTCAAGGAAGCCGTGGCTCTTGATCCCCGCCATGACCAGGCGCAGTTCTGGCTGGGGATCGCGTATCTCCTGAGGGGCGAAACTGTAACCGCAACCCCGCCACTGGAGGAGGCCGTGAGATTGGCTCCGGGAAAGACGGAGTATAAGCAGTACCTCGTGTGGGCGTACCTCAAGACGGGGGAGACGGATAAGGCGTTGCGCCTTCAAACACAGATCCTGGAACGAAGGTAACCGGAGGGGACATCCTATGAGCAAGTCCGGGAGGAGACTGATGGGTTGGTGGATCTGTCTAGTTGTAGGTCTGGTCATGGTTCCTGGTTTGGCACAGGCCGCCGACCTGAAAGAAGGAGTCGAGCAGGTAGCTGTACAGCTTGCGAAGAGCGTTCCCGAGGGCCGTGTCTTCCGAGTGGCCGTAACCGACTTTCCGGATCTCCAGGGGGTGACAAGCGATCTGGGGCGCTATATCGCTGAACGGTTGACAACGCGCCTCTCCCAAGCTCCGAAGTTTCGAGTCATTGAACGGCGGCGCCTGAGCCTTGTTCTTGGCGAACTCAAGTTCAGCATGTCTGACCTGGTAGACCCGAGCAAGGCGAAGCGGTTGGGGCAGATGTTAGGCGTTGAAGGGCTCGTGGTGGGATCGATCTCCGACCTCGGCAACCAGGTGGAAGTGGATGCTCGAATCATCGAGATTGAAACCAGCAACATCCTGCCGGGCGTCTCCGCTTCGATCAGCAAGGATCAGGTTGTCGGGCAACTATTAACCCAGGGTCGGGAAGCGACCCTGCCGGCGTCGCCGACCCCAGGGCCAACCGTTTCTGGCATGCCTGGACCGCCGGTGGCTTCGCTTCCGCAACGGTCAGGCGTCCACCCCATCGGAAAGGAATTTGGCGAATGGTTCGGCAATGTTCGCGTGTTCAGCGTTGAAATAGTCGAAGCAAGATTTCTCCAGTTTAACCTTGATTTCACTTGGATGGGGCGGCAGGGAACCGGACCACGCGAGTTCTACGTGACGGAGGTGTATCTCGACAGCCCCCAGGATACGACCTTTCTCATTGATCAGTCCGGTCGCCAGTACCCATTGGTGCGCGCTGTAGGAATCAGCCCTGATCAACCTACGAAGGTAGCCAGGGATGGTAGCAGGCGATTTGCGCTGCTGTTCCCTCTTCCTCCGGGGATGGAGTCGCTTAAGTATCAGGCCGTCCTCTTTATGAGAGCAGGGAACGAGAGCCGTCGGCTTCGGATCGAGAGCAGAGAGCCCATTCATTTGCGAGACTTTAGGTAGGTCGCCGTGAAGAGGCTACGGAGGACCAAGATGTGTCCGTTACACAGCGCCATGGCGAGACGAATTTTTCTTTCCTTGCTTCCGCTTCTGCTGTTGACCGGGGTAAGTAGTGCAGCGGACCTAAAGGAAGGGGTTGAGCAGCTGGCTGCCGCAATCGCCAAAAGCGTGCCCGAAGGAAAGCAGCTTCGCGTGGCCGTGACTGACTTCCCGGACCTCCAAGGAGTCACGAGTGACCTGGGCCGGTACATCGCCGAGCGGCTGACCACTCGGCTAGCCCAAACTCCAAAATTCAGGGTAATCGAGCGCCGCCGGCTGGGACAGGTGCTGGCCGAGTTGAGGTTCGGAATGTCTGACCTTGTTGACCCGGCCAAGGCAAAGCAGTTGGGGCGGTTGGCTGGAGTAGAAGCATTGGTGGTCGGTTCGCTTTCTGACCTGGGTAACACCGTAGAAGTCGACGCCCGGATCATTGAAATCGAGACCAGCAATATGCTGGTTGCCGCCACGACGTCCATTTCAAAGGATGACACCGTGAAGACCATGCAAGAACGAGGCAGAGAAATGCCAGCACCTCCAAGCGTCGGTGCTGCGCCGGGCGGCGCACCCACCGTTGCCGCTCCCAGGATGGCCCTGGGCACTCTCAAATACCAAGAGTTTCCGAAATTCCGAGTGGAGGTTGAGGGGCTCCAGATCGGAGCGAAGAAGGACGTCACGGTTTTTCTGACCTACGTTAACAAGACGCAGGAAGAACTAGAAATCATGTTAAGTGTGCCAAAGAACTACACGGGGGCCGAAAGGGTGGGCCGAACGTTTGTGGTCGACAATGTTGGTAATCGTTACGATTACCAGTCATCAAGCGGGCTGTCTGGCTATTTTGCGCGGGGCTATGAGCCAGGCTATTTTGGTCCACCTCTAACGTTACCTCCGGGTGGGAGGATCACGACGTCTTTCTTCTTTTCCCCGGATAGGGATATGGAGAGACAGGGGAACCTCTTTTCGTTTACCAGCGAGCAAGGGCTTGTCAAGATGAAGCCTACTGGGAGAGGAACAGTTATTGGTCTGTTCAACATCACCATCCGAAATATAGAGCCCCGGTGACGAAATGAGCTTGGTGTCCTTCTCGCACCTACTTTTTTCCGCGGTCGTGGCCTTCGGTCTAGTTCTCGGACCAAATGCCGTTCTGGGACAAGGCTCGAGACCGTTCCAAGACGCTCCCTTCAGTCAGGGCCAGCGAGCGCTAAGCGTCCAAGGAGACCAGTACGGAGTCCTGTCCGCCACGCACCCGCTGGCTCAGCGCGTGGAGGTGGTTTTCACCAGGCTCCTCCGAGTCTCAGGGAAACGGCCTGGCGCCGTCTTCGAGGTCTATGTCCTTGATACGCCCAAGGTGCTGGTCCAAGCTCTGCCGGGTGGTGTGGTGGTGATTTCACGAGGGGCGGTGGAGTTGACAGGCCGGGACGATAGCGCCCTGGCTTTCCTCCTCGCCCACGAAGTGGCTCATGTGATCCGCGACCACCACGGCTTGCTGAGCTCCCACCAGCAGATCGCCGTCACCAGTCCCTCCACACCGACAGCTTCGGAGAAGGACGAGGTCCGAGCGCTTCAGGCGATGGAGCTAGAGGCGGACCGGCTCGGGCTCCTGTATACCTCCCTGGCCGGGTACAGGGCGCGCGCGGCGGCCCCGATCCTTCAGAAAGTGATTGCCCTGACGGGCTCCAGCCCCCTTCACCCGGATCCCCGCCAACGCGCCGAGAGCCTTCAGGCGACCATCCGCCAGATCACGGCCCACCTGGAACTCTTCTCCCTTGGCCTCGTCTATGTGGCCACAGGTGGCTACGAGGAGGCTGCCAGGATCTACGAGACCTTTGCCAGCCTGTACCCGGGCCGAGAGGTCTACAACAACCTCGGCGTGGCCTACCACAAGTGGGCGCTCCTCTACCAGCGAGATGATGGCTGGCTTCGCTCCATCATGGTCGACGCTCAGACGCGGGCCCGGGCCACCCTGAGAGACATCACCGATCAGCTCCCTGAACCCAGCAAGGACGCTCATCCGCTATTCCGGAAGCACCTGGATCGAGCCCTGTCGGCCTATCGGCTCGCCGTGGAGAGCGATCCCGACTACGCCATCGGCCACAACAATCTGGGACTGGTCTATCTGGAGGCTAGCGAATATGACTTTGCTATTGGCGAGTTCAAGCGGGCTCTACGGATTAATCCCAAGCTCGCTGCCGCCTGGAATAACCGGGGACTCGCGTACTTCAAAAACGGCGATGCGGATCGAGCTAAGGCTGACTTCCTCCAGGCCATCGCCCTTGATCCGACATATCCCGATCCCCACGGGAACTTAGCACGGCTTTACGAACGTACGGGGAAGAATGACCTCGCCGCCTCGGCGCGCCGGCAGTTCGATCAGCTTAGGGCCGTCCGCTCCTTTCAGGGACCGCCTTCCTCGCGGGAGGCGATTGCAGGGGTCGAGGTGGGGGCAGACGCACTGAAGGTTTTCGCTCACGAGGGCTCAGGCGGGGTGGCATTCAGCATTCCTCTCGGGCTTCATGAGGAAGATTCCCTTCAAGTCCTACTCAATGAGCAGACCGGAGTGCTCGTGGCGTCACGCCGGGGAAAAGTGGAGGTAGTTGGCGCCATTGAGGGGTACCGGGGACGCACGGCATTGGGGATCACGCTCGGCGCCTCGAGTCGGCAAGTTAGAAGTTCCCACGGGCCTCCGGTAAAGCGGGAAAAAGGCCAGGCCGGGGAGATCTGGGCCTATCCGGATCAGAACGTGGTCTTCGTGCTGATCGGGGACCGGGTCGCTTCCTGGTGGCTCTCGGCCCCGAGCGGAGCGAAAAAACCCTGATGTAAGGTTGTGTGGCGGATTCCGTTCCTTCAGGTGGGAACTCATCGAGGTTTCCGGAAAGGGGGAACGGGTCCATGCGGTGGTACAAGAGAGCCTTAAGAGACATGGGGGTGGCGCTGGGTCTGGTGGTGGGAGTGGCTGGGGTGGGCGCAGATGAGACGGTGGCGGCCGAGACGAAGGAGATCGAAGTCTCCCCGACACCGCCGCCGTTCGTCCTGACGCTCAGGGCTGATCGGGAGAGCGGACGGTACCGCCTGGGAGAGAAGGTGGCGTTCTCTGTCGAGGTGACTAGGGACTGCTACCTCACCCTGCTGAACATTGGGACGAGCGGCCAGGTCAAGCTGCTCTTCCCTAACCAGTTCCAATCAGGGAACCTTCTCCGGGCCGGAGCGCCGCAACGGGTTGCCTCTATCGGAGCCCCCTTCGAGTTCACGTTGAACGGGCCGCCTGGAACGGAAGGCGTCATGGCGATCTGTGCATTGGATGCGATTCCTGTGGGTTTTCAGCCAACCGCTGGGATTCCGCCTGGTCAAGTCTCCGTAACCGTCCAGGTGACGACCAAGGACATCGAAGCTGCACTCAAGCCGATCCCGAAGGATCGGTGGGCTGTCGCCACCATTAGTCTTGAGGTCGAGTCGTCCGGCCCGTCACGGTGAGCCAGAACTCGGAAGAGAGGAGTCTTATGGGAATCTTTCTGAAAGTGCTCGGGGTCATCGGGATCGTCCTCGGCGTCATCTTTATCCTAACCGTGCTAGGAGCGCCGGTCGGCATTTCTATGATTGTCGGGGGAGTCCAGCTCTTCGCCCTCGGTGCGGTGTACGACAACGTTAACGAGATCAAGGCCAAGGTGCGCGCGGGCTAACTGGCCGATGGTCTGGAAGTGGGTGGTCCCGGCAGGCTTGTTCGTTGTGCTGCTTCTCGACGCGCTGTATGCGACTGCTGGCCTGCGAGAAGGAGTGGAGGATATCGGGCAGCAACTTCTTGCCGCCTTACCCGGGGACCGCCGGCTGACCGTCGCGGTGACGGACTTTTCAGACTTCCAAGGCGCGACCAGCGATCTGAGTCGGTACGTCGCCGAGCGGTTAACGACCGTGTTCTCGCAGAGCGGACGGGTGAGCGTTGTAGAGCGGCGCCGGCTCACCCAGGTTCTGGCGGAGCTCGGGTGGAGCCAGAGTGATCTGTTGGACCCCGCGAAGGCCGCGAGGGTCGGGCAGATGGCCGGGGTGGATGCGGTGATCGTCGGGACGGTTGTCGCACTTGGGGCAGCCGTTGAGATCGAAGGACGACTGGTTAGCCTCGCGACATCGCAGATCCTGGCCGGCGCGACGGTAACGATCCCCAAGGATGGCACCGTGGAGGCCCTAATGGCGCGGGGCCGGCAGGTGCCTGCGGCTCCTGCACCGGCGGCTCCGGATCCGGGGCAGCCTGATGCGCCACTCGGTGGCCCGCGACTCGGCATGGTTTTGACGCACGCGGATCTGGCGTCACCGGAATCCTATTTCCTGCTGTCGAAGGCTGGCGCCGTGTGGAAGTACCAAGTTACCGTCGAGCGCCAGCAGGGCCTGATTTTCAAGCGGACAACCACGCATCAGGGGACCTGGATCGTTACGAACGAAGGTGAGTACCTATTAGGCGGGCAGTCCGCTGCGAAGTTCCGCGGGACAACTGCGATTCCAGGGGCGGATACCATCGAGCAGTCCTACTACTACCGTTACGACACCGATCACCTTCTTCAGGTAGGGGAAGAGCACGTTCTCGCAGATGGACAGGTTCTCACGGCGACGAATCAGCCAGGGATTGTGCTCCTGCGTTCGCCGGTTGGGTCGGGCCAGCAGTGGGAGACAACCGTTCGCTCGGTGATGGGTAGGCGGCCTCCCAGAACCCTTACGGTGAAGGTCACGATCGGGTCGCAAGAGGGCGTTGTCGTACCCGCCGGAACCTTCCAAGCGGTCAGGGTGGACATCCAAGCTGGCCAAACGGAGATTGCCGAGTGGCTAGCGCCGGGGGTGGGCCGCGTGAAACGCATCATGAATCAGCCCGGCGGCCGGTTCGAAGCGGTGCTCTTTGAGTACTCGATCCCCCAATAAAGGATGGAGAGGAGATGAGGAGGCTATGTCGGCGACGCGTCAAGTAAGTGCGAGCGCCCTGGCTCTAGTTCTGATCGTACTCGGCGGCGCTGGCTCAGTCGCCGCCCAGACCCGAAAGGTCACGGCAGAAGGGTACGGGACCATCATTGGCGGTGACACGGCCCAGGGTCGGGACGAAGCCATCGTTGATGCGCGGGTCCGGGCTTTGGAGCAGGTGGCCGGCGTGTTCGTCGATGCAAAGACTCTCGTGGAGAATGAGATCATTTTGGATTCCATGGTGCGGGACCGGACCCAGGGGCTGGTGACCGGTTACAAAGTCCTAAGTGAGGGACGCACGGGAGACGACCGCTACCGGGTCCGCATCGAGGCCACTGTGGTGCCGGCGGAAGTCAAGCAGCGGCTTCAGGCGCTGACCAGCGACTTTTCGATGGTCGTCATGATGCCTGAGACGAACCTTGGGCAGCCCCACAGCCCGCCTATCGTGGAGAACGCCATCATCACAAAGCTGGTAGAGGCTGGCTACCGGGTAACCGATCCCGATCAGGTCCTCAAGGTGAGGGAGCGCGACCGGATGAAGGCCCTCATGGAGAACGACTTGGAGGCCATCCGGGCCATCGCGTTTCGGTTCCTCGCCAGTTACCTGGTCATGGGACGTGCTCTCAGTGAGCCAAGCCAAGCCAGCCAGGGGATCATTTCTTCCAGGGTTCGAGTGAGCCTCAGGGTGGTCGAGGCCGAGACTGGCCGGATTATCATGAATCGGGAGATGGGGGAGATCCGGGGATTCGACTTGGCCCCTGACCGGGCGGGGCAGAAAGCTCTCCGGTCTGCCGGAGACGCGGGGTCGGAGTACCTACTCGAGCAGCTTGACCAACATTTCAAGCGGAAGGAGCGGACCGTGGAGGTCCGGGCGCGGGGACTGAAGACCATCGAGGAGTACCAGCGCCTTAAGAACCTGCTGCAAAGCTTCCGCTGGGTCTCCGACCTCCAGGAGAAAACGTACGATCCGCGCGAGTCTTCTCTCACCCTCCGCTATCCGGAAAAAACGCTATACTTGGCCGCCCGACTTGCCCGGGAACCGGGCTACCGGGTCATTCAGTTTGACCGGACCCGGATTATGGTGGAGGTAAAGCAGTGACAAGACCTCTTTCGGAGGCCTGTCCTATGTCGCCCCGGGACGAAGACAAGAGGAAACGGGACAATGAATAGGCTCAGGAAGATAGTGCTGGTCCTCGGAATTCTCGCAGGGTTTGTGTTTTTGGGTTTGCTTGTTACTTGGGTGGCCATGCCGGCGTGGGACATTTGGATGATTTGGCGTGTCTACTCCGGGTATGTGGAAACTGTGTCTAACCTGACGGGTTTGAATCGGTATCTCGTAACTGCCGGCGCGCTCCTCATGTTTGTCCCCTTCTACTATGGGGCAACACAATTGCTCTCCTTTTCGCGGCGGAAGCGCTATATAGGGGGAGCCATCCTCATGGTCTTGGCGGTACTCTACAACCTGTCTCTCTACCAAGTTACTAAAGAGATGTCGTTCGCTTTTTCTGGAGGTGCTCCGCAAAAGTGGTATGCATTGACCCCTGAAGGCGTGAAGTTTTACGACCGGCCCGGCGTTGACACGACCTACGGGATTCCATTGAAGCCTGTAACCCCCGAGGTAATTCGAAAACTGAAACTGTTGCAGCAGGGGGAGTTCAAGCCGATTGACCCGAGTCGTGCGACATTCTTCAACCCGATTACGGGGGAGGCACAGGTCTGGTACTACAAGTATCCGGACGGCAGCCTTGAGTTCTATGACAAGCCGGGCTTCCATCCGGTCACAGGTACCCCGTTACAGCCGGTGACACAGGAGGTTTACTTCGAGTGGGGGAAGACTCAGAAATCAAAGCAACCGACGGCATCCGTCGGCGAGATGGCGCCCGGCGTGCGACAATCGGGCGGAAAGCCGCCCTCGGGCGTAGCGATGGAGGTGCGCTCCGATCCACAGGGTGCGGAGGCCTACCTCGACTGGAAGCCAAAGGGCCAAACGCCAGTTGCGCTTGAAGGAAAGGAAGTCAGGGGGCTCCTCGTAGTGATGAAAGAAGGCCATCAGGCAGGATTTCGCAAGATCGATACTCGTGGGGGGGAAAAGGTGGAATTTACCCTCCCACCGGAGGGCAAGCGGTCCCGCACACGATTATTGCTCACGGCTCCCGAGGGAACGTCGAACGAAGCCACTTCGTCTCTTCGGAGCCGGCTGGTGGAGGAGGGGTTCACAGTCCTCGGACCGGAGGAAGCCAGAGAGTTTCAGCAGGAACTCACCCGCGCCGGGGGGCTCTCCCACCGAGGGTTTCGGGCCTGGGCCCGAGCGAGGTTTGACACGGATTTGCTCCTCACGGCCCGTGTTCGTCAGTCCAGCCGGGAGCTGAGTGATCAGGAGCTGGGCTATCTCGGTATCCGAGAGGCCGTTAAGGGAGCCGTGCGGACCGAGGTTGGCATTGATTTAGAGATCGTGGATCTTCGGTCGGGTGATCACGTAACCGCCGTTTCCGCTAAGGGAGCGGGGTTTGCCCTGGATCGGACCGACGGTTTTCAGAAGGCCCTAAGCCAGGCTGCCAGCGAATCAGCGAAGCAGTTGCGCCAGCGGATTAGAGGCTGATGGTTCCCGAGAAAAGGACGGTTCGCGTGGGAGGGGTGAATATGGAAGCTCTGGCGCGGGTGGTGGCGGCCCTAGTCACAGTCTTTCTGGTGTTGTGCGCCTTGCCAGCCGCAGCCCAGGATGTCAGGGCAGGGGTGGAGCAGCTTGCCGCTCAAGTTGTAAAGGGCACGCCCGAAGGCAAGCAGCTCCGGGTGGCGGTGGCGGACTTTCCCGATCTCCAGGGCGTGACGAGCGATCTTGGGCGGTTCATTGCCAGCCGTCTCACGACGCGTCTGGCCCAAGAGCGGAAGTTCTTTGTGATCGAGCGCCAGCGCCTGGGCCAGGTGCTGGCGGAACTGAAGTTCAGCATGTCGGACTTGGTGGACCCAGCCAAGGCCAAGCAGTTGGGGCGGATGGTCGGCGTGGAAGCCCTCGTGGTAGGAACGGTTTCCGATCTTGGGAACCAAGTGGAGTTGGACGCCCGCCTGATCGAAGTCGAGACGAACCGGATGCTCCTTGGGGCAACAGCCACGATCAGCAAGGACCCCGCTGTGACGGCCATGATGGAACGAGGCCGACAGGAGGGGGCAACTGGCCAATCGGCTCTACCTACGGTCGCCGCCCGGCCGAGTGGTAGCGCCGAGTCGCTTCGAAGACTCAGGTTCGACCACAAGCTCTTTACCTTTGAGGTATTGAATGCAGAATTTGCAGAGGATGAAGTGAGGGTCCTCTTGCTTTACACCAACAAAGCAGAGTCTTCTCAACGGCTAAGCTGGATGACGACGGGTCTACCGCCCTTCGTCGTAGATAACGTCGGACGACGGTATGAGTACTTTGCGGACTCGTTCGGGGGAAGGATGGTGGACATACCGCCGGCGGTTCCACAACAGATATGGTTTTCTTTCCGGAAGTTTCAGTCTGGCGCGAAGTCTGTAAGCATCAATGTGCGATTGGGAGTTACTGAAGGCAACACATGGAAGAGCGTAGACGTGGTGATCCGCAATATTCCACTTTCAAAGTAAATGATCGACTGGCTATCCGAAGAAGAGGGCGGCGCATCCGGCCTCGGCTCTCTGCTTCGTAAAGTTCACATAACTGTCGGGGATCTTTCCTTTAACCATTCCACAATTTTCAGAAACGTTCCAATGATTTCTCCGGCAAGAACCCTGATCGAGCTGTGCACATCCTTAAATCCTTGCCGCATCTCAGCAAAACCCGCCCGCATATCCTCATGGAGTGGCGTTAGCTTTTCGACTGAAGGAGCAAGGGGAAGACCACGAGCAGCGGATCCGGCGACTTGAGGAAAAGGTTGGGGTCCGTAGCAAAGCGTAGGAGTCAATAGAGGACCAAAGGGGACGGGCCCCGTGGCGGGCCTTTTTTGTTTTGTGTGTACCTAAAAGTAAGTGATCCAGGAAGGTGGGAACGTCGGAACAAGTCCACTTGACCGACACATCGACCTGGACTATGACGGTGATGTGGTGAAGCTGGCAGTAGAGTTCAGCCGTTAGACGTCTTTCATGCTCCGCTTGGTCGCACACTTTGAGGTCGGGTTTCCGGGTCAATGTCTCGTCGCTTGGCCCGACGATCGCCCGCTCTACTTCAGGTGTACGATCGACAGGTTCGACGTCAGCATCAACCTTGTCGCTCACGACCATTGGCGCGTCAAACGTAAGGATGAAGACAACTGGACACGGGCGCTTCGGGCTGCTTTGGTAGGGGTGTGCCGCGAGGAGATCGAGCATCCGCCCGCGGTACTTCCAGATGAGAATGGGACGATGGACTATACGATTCAGTCCGACTACTTTGAGCGCCGGAGAACAGAGTTCGGCGCTGCCGCATGCGAGGCGGTCAACAGGGTGATACGCTTCTTTCGTTATTCTTTGAGGACCCCATTCCTAGAAGACGTTCCCGAGACGCACCCGTGCTTCAGCGAGCCGAGGTGGACGGATGAGCATGACCGAGAGGTTGGAAAGGGGGACATGTTGGTCGTCGCTGAACACACCCCAGGACTTCACGGAGAGCTCGGAGTTGGGAGGCTCACTCCAGATCCCTCGGAATGGCTACAACGTTTCTTGGAACAGCCAAGAGCCGCCCAGCTGTTTGAAGAGCTTCTCTCCGATGCTCAGACGGCATGGTTCGCCGGTAATCTCCGACGATGCGTGATCGAGCTGGCTGTGGCTTGCGAGATTCGGGTCAAAGCGCCGCTTCTTCGCAGGTGAGTCACCAGCTGGAGCGGCGTTCGACTATCTTGAGGATCAAGGCCAAGTGCGAGTACGAGTCTTGGATCTTTTGGACCCTGTCTCTCGGGAGGCGTTCGGCAACAGCTTCCGAAGCGAGCATCCAGACGAGTATCGGGACATCGATCACTTGTTCAGATGCCGTAACAAGGTCGCTCATCGTGGTGAGCTCTCGTATCGGGATGATAGAGGGACGAGAGTATCCGTTAACGCTACGATGGTTTCGAGATGGTGGAACTCGATTCTGGTCTTGGTCAAATGGCTCGACTTCGAGCTTGAGCAGGAGTCGGGAGGCGTCTAGTACCACTGCGTCATAAGACATGGCCGTGGTCGGCTGGTGAGCAGAGGGGGAAAGGGATCGGCGCAGGTTCTCGAAGAGGGGGCGTTCCCCGGAGGACTCGGAGGGAGGAATGGTCAAGTGAAGCACCACGGCGGAATCCGCGGCGTCTACTTGGTCGCGGCCGAAGTGAGCAGGCTGGGGTATTGCGTTGCACCAACGGCGCGTAACGCTGCCGGGGCCGACCTTCTGGTCTTCGCGACGAACAGTGCTCAAGCTCGGTCGATCGACGTCAAGACGAATTCTAGGCGCGTGAACTTTTGGCTTGTAGGCAAGAGCGCGAGGAGTACATCGTCGCGGACGCACTTCTACGTCTTTCTGAACATCTCGTCCACCAAGGACGGGGGAGAAGTCTTCGAGTACTACGTTGTTCCGAGCAAGATTGTGGCCCGGAAAACGGTTGTCGAAAGGGGCAAGAAGTCAACTTTCTATTCGTTCGAGCTGAGAAACGCGCGACCGTACCGGGATAGATGGTCGCTACTAGGTTCTGCGTAGGGGGTGCCTGGATCAGACCGATCTGAGATGAAACGGCCTGTCAAGGTCCTCGCTCCGCGTCGCAGGCAAGAACGCCAAGCGCCGGTAGGCGCCTGTTCGCAGAAGCGTCAGTCCAGGGGGTGACTCAGTGCTGACCGAGAAACAACTTCGAGAGACTGATGTCCGCCAGTGGCCGGAGCTCCGCAAGGAGTTCGAAGGTGCGGAACTGGTGCTGGGCAATGGGTTCTCAATTAAACTCGCGGCGCAGTTCAGCTATTCATCGCTTTTTGAAAAGTTCCTGACTCGCTGTGATCCCGCGGCAAGGAAGTTATTTGCCGGCCTCGACACTACGAACTTCGAGGAGATTCAGAGACTTCTTCTTGATGCCAAGCGTGTAGCAGAGCTATTGGACTCGCCGCTGGCGGGGATAGACGGACATGTCAACTCTCTTCGGGAGGGGTTGATCAACGTCATTCATGATAGTCATCCCCGGGCTGCCGAGATCGACAAAGACAGGCTTCAGGAAATCTCAAAGGATCTGGACGTCTTTGGCGACATCTTCACGACAAACTACGACTTGTTCCTATATCACATCATTATGATCTGCAAGGATCGAGGCGAGAAGGATCCCGGGGTCCGGCCGTACAACGATTACTTCTGGAATCGAGTAAGTGGGAAATTCCTTGAGTTCATGGGCTTTCAAAACTACAAGCACTACAAGCACGCATACTTTCTGCACGGCGCTCTGTTCATCTTCCCTGGACCCCCGCTCGGACGTGAGCTAAAGCTACGCCGCGGAGATGACTGGGAACTGCTTGACGCGATCGATGACCTAATCCGCGCTGGCGATCTCCCACTTTTCGTAACAGAAGGAACGGCGCGCCAAAAGATGCGTGCGATCACCCAGAGTGCGTATTTGCGGTTTGCCATGGATAAGCTGGGAAAGGCGCGGGAGTCGCTGCTGATCTACGGCTGTGCATTAGGGGATCCGGATCGGCACGTTGTTAATGCCCTGAACTCCCAACGTCGCTCGCTCGCGGTTTCCATATATGTAGGCGAGAAGACTCAAGAGGCAATCGAGGCGGAAGTAAAGGCGATTCGAGGAAAGCTTGGGCGGCACGACGTAGTAGTCTTCGACTCGCGGGGCCTATTCTGAGAATGCCTGATTCATCGAATTGAAGTTACTTCGGGACGTTTCTCATTAGTATTGCAGGAGAAATTCGAACTCGAGTGCCGGTCGCGTCCGCAATTCAAAGCGGGCCGCCGCAACCAAACTAAAAAGCCGAAGAACTTACTGATCTAAGGACTCAGAGAATTCGGCAGGCGCCTTCAGATCGACGGCTTTCGGATTAGACGTCCAACCGCGGGCTGTCCTCTCATCCGCGTCCAGGAGGCTACCTCCAAACCATTCCGGCCAGAGGGCGCGCACGAAGCCGCTCTCCACCGCCAAGCCCATCGGATCCGAGGGCATCAAGGGTAGTTTTCCAAGGTGAAAACCAACGTTCTCTGCAGAGCGCATGCAGGCTGTGGTGTCTATGTGATCGTAAGCAACCGAGACCTCGGGTTCACAGAAGGCCTTTGGGGGATTTCGAGGACCTGGAGGGCGGTTTCGGCTTGATAGTAGGGTCTCCCGACTTGGGGGGTGACGGGAACCAGCCGGGCTGGCGCCAGGATCCTCCGCAAGAGGAGGGAGCTGGCTGTCATCTCTGGCTGGCTGCTTAAGAGACCGTCGGGGGAGCCTCTTCGCCCCGCTGACGGTCGGCCTCAACTTGTCTGGATGGCCCGCACCCCTAGTCCGAGCCGTGGCGGCCCTTGGATTGGCGCGGGACTGACGCTCGGGGACGCGCTCAATGTGAACGCCCGACTTCCGTCATTCACCGACACGTGCAGACCTTGCGACGCGGAGAGCGTGCCGACGACGATCAACACAAACCCGTGGAGCGCGTGCGTAGACCTTCGAAAGGAATCCTGAATGCTGCGGTAGTCGATATCGGATGGCGAGGGCCGTGATGACGAATGCGTGTGCCAAGCCCCAACGTAGTGCAGTCCACGACTATAACGATCCAGAATCTCTTGTTGCTCGGCTTTTCGATCTGGACGGTACGACGTTCTCGTCCGTCGATCGGTCCTTCGAGGCCCCGTAGCCTCTTTGACGATGACGGAGCCATCCGAAAACACGGCGAAGAGCTGACCGCCAGCCTCTCGGTGCTGGGCCGTCACCTGTCGATGCGCCTCCAGGTGTGCGACAACCGAGGTCTCGAGGACGACGTGCTCCCCTGAAGCCCCTAGTTCAAAGACGATCACGCCGGGCTCGACGGGCGGCACGCCGAACACATCTCATGGCGAGCCCACGGCTCCTCTTCTCGGCAGCCACCATCTTGCCGACGTGCGGACCCAGCAATCCATTCAGGATTCAAGGCCCCCTTGGACCGCTCAATAAACTGCCGGTCCGCGGCCCACATGCGGTGCATTGACGACCGCGGCGGGTCTAGAAGACCGTCGATGGCGAGCTCGGTCCCGAGCGCCTCGACGTAGGTGAGCTCGGCTGGACCGTAGGGCTGAAAGACGGCACCGCAACCAGGCTCACGCGCGCGCATCATCTCCTCTGGCCAATGCGTGATGCGAACGCGCTGCCTGCCGCTGTCGTCGAAGCCACAGTGAAAGCAACCACCTTCTGGACCGATCACGACCGCGTGGCCTGCACAGGCACGCGGCTCGGTCCAAACGTAGAGTGCTTGGGGCGCCCGTCCATGGCGAAGATGCCAATCGTTGAACTCAGCCTCAGCATGCCAGTTACCGATCGCTACGACGACAAGATCGGCTTCGGCGAAGAGGTTCTCATCGCGAGCGAGCGCCTCCTGCCACGTTCCCTCGTGGTGGGTCACCGAGGCGATGTGAGGATAGGTACGCTCGAGCCGCTCGCGGAGGCTGGCCGCCTTGTTCTTCCCTACCTCGCGACTTCCGAGCGGGTGACGACTTGTATTCGGGGCGGTCAACGCTTGAGGATCGACGAGCGTAAAGTTTCCGGCCCCCGCGCCGGCAAGCTTGACCACGACCGGCGCACCGAGTGAGCCACAACCAAGCAGAGCCACCCGCTTGGCGGCGAGCTGCTCTTGGCGTGCGTCGCGGTCGCGGCCGTGGATCCATGCCGCGTCAACGCGCGAGACGGTTGAGGCTTCAACAGCGCCGGCGAAGTACCGGTGGCGGAGAAGCTCCTTCGGGACGTGACCCGGACGGAATCCGCGGTTTAGGGGGTCCGGGCGTGGCCTCTTCTGAAACGTTCCGCGTTCGGGCTTGATAATCGCGACGCCGGCCAGGCAAGGGCCATTCGCGGAGTAGGCGCCCAGGAGAACCGCGAGGCGCGACGGAGCCTCGTCCGCCAGTTGCTCAAGGAGTCGTGCGCTCTCAGGCCCCGCATTGCGAGACAGAGCAACGACGTCCTCGGCCGTATTCGGATACTCCTTCGGAAGGAGGGGCTGCGCGAGCCATAAGAGGACCCCGCTGTCCGTCTGCTCGAAGGAACGGTCGTGACGACCAAAGAAATGCTCGAGCCACCGCCGGATGCTTGCGTCGTCTTCTCCGACGAGGTAGTTGGTCGCGCCCTTCCAGACCCGGATCAATCGACTGGGCGGCCTCGCGCCGATCAAGCTGCGCCACGGGATGCTGCCTTCCAAAACATGGAAGCGGGCCCAGTAGGTCATGAATTCTGTGCGGAAATCACCCTGGGTCTCGCCGCGAAGATTGCGGGCGATCAGGTCGGACGCTTCGTCGAGGACGACCTCAAGAACAGCCGCCGGCCGAACCACGTCAGTCGACGTGAATTCGTCGTAGAGGCACAGAAGGCTGGGCTCCGCATGTGGCCACGTGAGAGGCGGTGGCGCATCGACGAGGGCAACACGCGGGATTGAGAACGGGAACCGGTCATCGATCAGGACGTCGACCGGGTGGACGCCATCGCCGACCTGCAAGCCGATGCGCCATCCCTGCCCGAGGCTGCTGGAACCGTGGGCACGGACCTCTTCCTGAGAGAGCGCCCGCACTTGGGGGTCGCGCTCGGCCAAGTACCGCCCGATCTTCTCGGCCGCCGCCGCGTAGCCGGCGGGCCTCGCGGCGGTGCCGGACCTACGCATACCGCCCGCCACCGGCCTTGCGGACCGGTGGAGGAGTCACCTCGGTGCGGGACTTGACGATGGCCGGTGGCACGAAGGTCGCTGCGGCCTCGCTCGTGCGCGCCTGGGAGGCGTCCCGCTTGCTGAAGTAGTCGGTGGCATAGAACTTGTCCCACGCGGCCAGCCCCTGAGTGCGCGTGCATGACGGATCGTCGAGGACCTTGAGCGACTCGATCCCTTCCTTGATCTTGTCACGGAAGAACCGCGCGCTCGCGTCGTCCGACCCCTTCGTGATCGTCTCATTCGGCGTCACCGGATGCTTGATGACGAGATCCAGGTCGAGGCGATCGCGGATGGCGCGTATCGTCTTCACGAGCGCCTCGTCTTCCCGAGCGGCGTTCCTGCGGAAGCACTCCGTCACGAGCTTCGTGATTCCGAAGCCGCTGAGGATATTGTCGATCCAGCTCTCACGGCTCCGCGCGTACTTCTTGATCTCCCGCGTGACCCGCCGCAGCTGGCGCCCATTCTCGGTGTCGGGGCTCTGCTTCTCGTTCTCCTCGTTGAACCACTCCGTCACGTCGCGGGCATCGGAGCGCTTCCAGTCCGCGCTCGCCAGCTCCACGATCGTCATCTCCTCGCCGGACGCGGACTTCTCGACCCGCATGCGATAAGCGGGGATGTCGACGTGATAGCCAGCGTCGTAGTAGACGCGGACGCAGTTCGTGCGAACTTCGGGCTTCTTCTTGAAGGAGCCGTCATCCAGAGCGTCGCGAACCATCTGACGCACCTCGAGGGCACTCATCTCGCCCCCGCGCTCGCCCTTCAGATCATCGGCATCGAAGTAGACGCCATCATCGATGTCGTAGTCCTTGGCCGGATACTGAATCATCGTCAGCATCGCGTACGAGCCCTGGGTCTCGAAGTCGAGCGAGGCCGGGCGTCCCGCCTTCTTCAGGCCATCCTTCAGGCGTTTGCGGTTGGCGTCACGCCGCTCGCGCATGTTCTTCTGTTCCGCGCGGGGCAGCGTCACTTCATCATCGTGGTAGGCGAGGACATCCTTCGCGCAGTCGAACATTGTTCGCTCCTTTCAGCTCGTCGGGTGCGGAGAGATTTCGGGCGTGGCGAGCACAGGGAGGTCCATGAACAGCCCGCAGATGAGCTGCCCCTCGTGGTGGCCTGGATCGCCGCACACACTGTTCGTCATGTTCACATCGTGGCGCGCTTGATTGATCAGCGCGTCCGCCGCGGCGGAGCGCGTCTCGTCGAGGTCCAGGTACTGCATGACGTCCGCCGGGATCTGCCCCCGGGGGAACCGGAGCACGGTGCAGGGATGGTCAAGATGGCGTGACAACATCCGGGCGATGTTGTCGAACGCGAATTCTTGCGCGTCGAGCGAGACGGCCGCGGCCTCACCTCCGAACTTCCAGGCCACGAGGCCGCGATGAACATCACCTCTGTCAATCCGCTGACCGGCGGGACGTCCGCACGTCCCGAGCGCGAAGATCTCGATTGGCTGCTCTGGCGTGGCCAGCTCGAGCGCCTCAACGAGACCGACGATCACAGGATTGTTCGCCCAGAGCCCGCCGTCCGCGAACACGAAGTAGCTCGCCCCGCCGTTCGGGTCGTCAAGCGGCGCGAGGGAACGAAACAACGGCGCCGCGGTCGTGGCCAGGCAAACATCTGCGAGGCGATAGCGGTTATCGCGGCCGTTGGTGTTGGGATGATGAGGCGTCTTGAACACCCAGCTGTGATGGCGATTCATTTCCACCGCGGGGATCGCCAAGGCGATGCGGCGCCGCGTGTACACATCTTCAAGGGTTTCGTTGCCGAACCGTGCTTCGAGGATCTCACGAAGGGCCCTGGCGCCGGAGGCGAGGGCCGCCGGACGGGTGAAGAGCTGGGTGATGAGCGAGAACCTGAACCGAGTCGGGAGCTTCATCGGAAAAATCGCGGCCCCGTGCTCCCGGTAGAGCGCCACGACATCGCGCAGAGGGACTCCGGCGGCGAGCGCACACGCCACAATACCGCCGGTGCTGGTGCCGACGATCAGGTCGAATCCCTTTCCGACGTCGAGAGCGGGAACGTGCCGCTTCCGTGCGAAGGCCTCCGCCAATTCCCCCAGGTACGTGCTGGCATAGACGCCTCGCATGCCGCCGCCGTCTAGGCTCAGCACGCGGAAGGGTCGAGGTCTAGGTCCTGGAACTGCACCCAAGCCTCCTTCTTCCTCCTTCACTGACGGTGCGTCCGGAACGTACGTGCTAGCCATGCTGCGCTCCTACGCCAAAGCCGGAACCGTGTGTCCCCAGCCGTCGGTCAGGGCCGCCTGCGTGATGATCTCGCGCACCGGGGCCAGCATCCGCCGGTGCTGTGAATAATCGATCTGGCTGCGGAACTGCAGCTGGCCGACCACGATTCCTGGGTGCACGCGGAGTCGCCCCGCAAATCCCCTGATCTTCTGCTGGGAATAGAGCGGGCCGACGCGCGCGATGAAAGCTTCTAGCTCCTCGGGAGGGATCAACGTGCGAGCGGCGAAGGCGTCGGCCTCGCGCTCGCTCTCGGGCTTCTCGGAGCCGCTTGTGCTAGGCCGCCTCCCAAACAAGTCCACGTCCACGGGTGGCTCGCCATGTTCGAGCCCATGACGCCGCTCGACATGGCCGAGCTCGTGCATCAGCGTGTGCCAGAACCAATCAACGCGATCATACCGAAGCGATAGCGCGACGACGGGCGATTCCGGGTCCAGCCAGAAACAGGCGCCGTCGAGCCGGGTGTGGGGCAAGTGCTCCACGACGAGGAAGCGGATACCGGCCTCGCTGAGGACGTGCGGAACGTGGCGGACCTCTTCGGGTTCGTGGAGGAGCCCTTGGAGGCCGTCGAGGGCGTCCTTTACCCCGCGAGGCGAGAACCGCTTGGCGCCTAGCGTCCGCGCGAGATGCCGGGCTCGGAAGAGCCACGTGCGGGTAAGGGTCGTGTAGGCGGCCGACATCCGGGGTGCGTAGGACCAGAACTGTGGTTCCTCCTCGAGGTCCTTGATGCCGAAGAAATCGAGCACCTGCTTCTCGAGGACCTCGACGTTGTCCGAGCCCTGGATCCAGCAGCGGCGGACCATTTCTTTTATCGGCGCCGCTTGGTATAACTTCGCGCGGCGCGCGACCGCCCCCTCGTCGTTCTTTGCCCGAGAGAGGCGGTACGCGCTCTCCAGGTTCATCCAAAGCTCCGGGGTGGAACCGAACGCCGCGGCGATCTCCTTCGCGGTCTCCGGGCTGATCGCGCGCTTCCCGTTGATGATCTCGCTCACGACCCGCGCCGGACGGCCGAGGATCTCCGCGAACTCAGCCTGCGACCACCCGCGGGTATCGAGCTCGTCCTTGATGTACTCCCCCGGAGGGAATACCTCAGCCGGCTTTCTCGCCATTGTCGCCTCCATTGTTAGTGGTAGTCCTCTATCTCCTTGACGACGACGACCTTGGTCTGCCCCTTGCCTTCGAACTCGAAGACGAGCCGCCACTGGTCGTTCAGCCGCACCGACCGTTGGTGATCCCGCGCGCCCTTCAGCTTCTCGAAGTGCAGGGACTTCATCGCGTAGAAGTCGCGCTCGTCGGCGGCGGCTCGGATGAACTGCATCACCTTCCTGAACGCTTTGACCACGGCAGGAGGCCGGCCACCGGTGAACGCAGGATCGGTCTCAAGCCGGTCGAGGTCGTCGTCATCGTCGAACCGTACCTCCATCTCCGGGTACTCTAGCACCGCGCCGGATGTATGTCAATTACTAGATTACACTCTCTGTAAAGACCAGAGATACATATATTTACAAAAGTCAGAAGTGTGACTTTCCATAGTTCCTGATTTCTGTAAAAACTTAGTGTTGACAGATACTTATATCTAATCTTTGATCTCGGCCGAGTCCCTCGGACTTCGGCGCAGTTGGGAGGAACCCGACAGGCGGGGCAGACTACGAAGCAGGGTGCCAGGATGCCTCCTCTTTTCGCCCGGACGCCCTGGAGATCTGACTCCGGCGTCACATCGAAGAACGGCCGTGTGATTGGGACCTGCGTGAGATACGTCTTGAGGACCGGTGCCGCCTCGGAAGGTGTGAGTTTCCGGATCCCGACCGTCTCGGCCCGACGGCTGCGGCTGACCGTCACCGCCGCGGCCGCCCGCGCATTCCTCACCCAACCGACCTCGCCATACGGCGTCACGAGCCAGCGAAACCTGCCCTCTTCGCCGAGGGTGACGGGAGTCGAGTAGAGTCGGCCGCTCTTCCGCCCAGGTACGTTCAGCAAGTAGGTGTGGCGCCGCGCAAATCCCCACCGGAGCATGAGGCGAACGAGCACGTTCACACCTCGCCGCCAGGCCTGATCCCATGCCGTCGGCATTGCCGTTTACCGCTTAGAAGAGCGGGGGCCGGCGGCTGGCGAAGCGGAGTGCCTTGGTGATAGTCTTGTCGGTGACACCCAGGGCGTGCGCGATCACAGTGGCGGACATGCCGAGTCGCTGAAGTTTGACAGCCTTTCCCGATAGATGCTGATAGGCGAAGGGTCTCCGGGCCTCGAGGAGAGGGAACTGGAACGGGAGTTGTGCTAGAGTTCGAATTGGTTGCGATCGCGTCCGCCCCGAAATTCTTTGGGAACGCAGTGAGGCAACTGCTAGAATTTTTTCAGCGTTTCAAATGTGGCGCGCCTGCAGAATGCCGGCTGGACAGGTCCTTCTCCACTTTGGATGGGTGAGTCTCCTTTGGCTTGCCCCCGGGCCGGTCTTCGCCACCCCGCTCGCCTACGAGGTCACCACGGCCGACGGGAAGCTCCGAGCCGAGCTCCCGGGCGTCGTGGACCGCGGGGTCCCCTATTTTTCACTGGAGCGGGTCGCGACCGTGTTCGGGGGCCAGGTGACGATCGCCCCGGGCGGTAAGTCGGCAACCCTCCGGGTCGCGAAGCAGCTTCTTCAACTGAGTGCTGGTCGCCCCGCGGTGATTTCAGAGGGGCGCACGCTTGCGCTCGAGAAGCCACCGAAGCTGATCAGCGGGGTGTTCATGGTCCCGGCGGAATTTCTTTCCAAAACGGTGGCGCGGGTCCTCGGTCGTTCGGTGACCGTCGCTCCGGTTTCGAACCCTCGACCGGCGTTGGTGGACTTGCGGTTCCGCTCGTATCCGACCTACACCCGGGTGGTGGTCGAGGGGAGCTCGAGCTTCGAGTACACCGTCGCGGAAGCCGGAAGAGAGCTCCAGGTCATCCTCCCGAACCTCAGGAGTGACCCCAACACGTATCGGCTGAACGACAGCCTCATTCAGAGACTAGAGCTCGAGCCTGCCCGTGACCGGGGGACACTCCTGCGAATTACCTTTGCCGGGAGCGCGCCGGGCCGGACCGTCCTCACCTTGCGCGACCCGCCACGACTGGTTCTCGACTTCACTCGCCCCTCCCCGCCGCGATTGCCGGCCACAGCGCCGCAGGCCCGGCCGCTCAAACTGATCGTGCTGGATCCCGGCCACGGCGGGCACGATCCGGGGGCGACAGGCGCCGGGGGACTCCAGGAGAAGGAGGTCGTCCTTGACGTGACGAAGCGCCTCGCCCGCATTCTCGAGGCAGAAGGCGGGGTGAGGATCAGTCTCAGCCGGACCGGGGACTACTTCGTTCCCCTGAAGGAGCGAACCTCTTTCGCCAACGGCCAACGGGCTGATCTTTTTGTGTCCATTCACGCCAATGCCCATCGGGTGTCGGCCTCGGAGGGCGTGGAGACGTACTTCCTTTCCTCCGAGGCGACGGATAACGAAGCCCGGGCGGTGGCCGCATTCGAAAACGGCGTCATCGCGCTGGAGCCTCACAAACCCAAAGAGGACATCTTGAAGTCGATCCTGTGGGACATGGCCCAATCCCAGTTCCAGGAGGAGTCCAGCCACCTCGCGGAAATCCTTCAGGACTCACTGGCTCAAAGTCTCAACCTTCAGAACCGCGGCGTCAAACAGGCCGCATTCTACGTTCTTGGTGGGGCCGCGATGCCGGCGGTCCTCGTGGAGGTGGGATTTGTCACCAACCCGCGGGAAGAGCGGCGACTGATGGACGAGGCCCACAGGGAGCGGGTGGCCCGCGCTCTGGCGGCCGGTTTGATGAACTATAAGCGGCGGTATGATCAGCGGATGGGGGCCGTTCGAAACAATCCGTCGGAGATTCGCTAGTGGTTCGTAAAGACGGTCGAGCCCACGACGCCCTCCGCCCGGTTCGGATCACGCGCAACTTCATCCGCCATGCTGAAGGCGCAGTCCTCGTGGAGGTTGGCGATACGAGGGTCCTCTGCACCGCCTCCGTCGAGGACAAGGTCCCGCCGTTCCTGCGGGGACAGGGGCAGGGGTGGGTCACGGCCGAGTATGCCATGCTTCCTCGAGCCACCCCCACCCGGACGCAGCGGGAACGAGGGTCGGCCGGCGGCCGCACCCAGGAGATTCAACGCCTCGTGGGGCGCTCGCTCCGGGCGGTGGTGGACATGAACAGGTTGGGTGAACGGGCCATCGTCATCGATTGCGACGTCATCCAGGCTGATGGGGGCACCCGCACGGCGTCCATTACCGGGGGTTTTCTCGCTTTGGCCGATGCCCTCCACTACCTGGGTGTGACCGGTAAGACCGCGCAGGAGCCGCTTCGCGACTGCGTCGCCGCCACGAGCGTGGGGATCCTGGGCAAGGAATTTTTCATCGATCTGGATTATTTCGAGGATTCGTCCGCCGAGGTGGACATGAACGTGGTCATGACGGGGGCTGGCCAATTTGTGGAGATCCAAGGGACGGCGGAGCAGACCCCGTTCACGCAAGAGCAGCTTCGCGAGCTTCTGACACTTGCCGAGCGGGGGATCCGGCGCCTCATCGGGCTTCAGCGTGAAGCCCTCCGCAAGCGCGACCAGACCGTCTTCACCCTGTGAACCGGGAGCTGGTTTTGGCCACGGCCAATCCGGGGAAGATTCATGAGATGACGTTTCTCCTCGAAGGGCTCGGCGTCACCCTCCGAAGCCTGAGCGATTTCTCAGACCTTCGCCTCCCACCGGAAGGTGACCGTTCCTACTCTCTGAACGCCCTGTCGAAGGCCCGGGCCGCGACCCAGGCCACGGGTCTCCCTGCGCTGGCGGACGATTCGGGGCTGGAAGTTGATGCCCTTGCAGGCGCCCCCGGCGTGCAATCGGCACGGTATGGAGGGCCGGACCTCTCTGATCGAGAGCGGGTGAAACGTCTTCTGGAAGCAACGGAAGGGGTCTCCGACGAACGCCGGACCGCCCGGTTTCGCTGTGTATTGGCACTCACGGCGCCGTGGGGGGAAGAGGCAACCGTGGAAGGAGTCGTGGAAGGCCGTCTCACACGATCCCCCGGGGGCGCGGGCGGGTTCGGCTACGATCCGATCTTTTGGGTTCCGGAGGTAGGTCGCACCCTTGCCGAGCTTTCCCCGGCCGAGAAGGCGCGCGTGAGCCACCGCGCCCGGGCCGTGGACGCCGCCCGCCCTCTCCTGGAGCGCTGGCTTTCTTGCAGGGGCGGGTCGTCTTCAGTATCATCGTAAGGCCGTCGCGAGAGTGGCGGAACTGGCAGACGCGCTGGACTCAGGATGTGCTAGAAACCAACGAGGCAAAGCGAGCGAAACCGCCGGGAATTCAAGCGATTCTCGGCGGTTTTCGTTTGAGAGTGGTCAAAGAAGCCATGTTGGTTAGGAGCAACGGCCTTCTAAGCCCCAAAGGAAAACGAAACCCCCGGGTAAGCCATTAGACTTGGAGGAAACATCATGACCTTGACAGCCTATAACCACGTTCCGATTGCATCTTTTATGTATGGCACGGCTTGGAAAAAAGAGGCCACGACGCAACTGGTGCAATTAGCCGTGGCGTCGGGCTTCACGGCCATCGACACGGCCAATCAACTGATCCATTACCAGGAAGCCCTGGTGGGTGAGGCCCTGCAGGCACTCGAGAAGAAAGGGATCACGCGGGACACCCTGTTTCTCCAAACCAAGTTTACTCCGGTCGGGGGCCAAGACCATCGAACCCCCTACGATGCCTCGGCCGATCTCGCCACCCAAGTCAGACAATCCTTTGACAGCTCGTTGACCCACCTGCACACCGAGTATGTGGACTCCTATGTCTTGCACGGACCGCATTCTCGGAGGGGCTTGGGGGAAGCGGATTGGGAGGTGTGGGCGGCCATGGAAGGGCTCTATCAATCAGGGAAAACCAAAATGATCGGCATCAGCAATGTCACGGCCGGACAACTCACCCAGCTCTGTGAACAGGCGAAGCATAAACCCATGGTGGTGCAAAACCGGTGTTATGCCGCGCTCGGATGGGACAGAGAGGTGAGGGAGATTTGCCGAGCCCATGGCATCATCTATCAAGGCTTTTCACTGTTAACCGCCAATGGAGCAGTCCTTGCTGATCCAGAAATTCGGACCATCGCCACACGGTTAGGAACTGGTTCCGCACAGATCATCTTTCGGTTTGCCATGCACATCGGGATGCTCCCGTTGACCGGAACCACGAACCCACAACACATGAAAGAAGACCTCCAAGCCGAACAGCTCGCACTCTCCGCCGAAGACATCCAGCGGATTGAAACGATCGCGCTGTAAACAGAACCCCCTCCTGTAACCTGGCTTCGGGGCCGGGACGGAGACCAGTTGAACGCAAGCCGACGAAGACCCCGCTGGATGATGCCGCGGGGCGTTTGTTTGGCCTCGCATTCTCGCCCGGGACAGAGTAGGATACGGACCAGCAGGGCCGCCCGCGGAGCACCAGGGCGGACCCAGGAGGAGGGGTCGATGAAGCGTTCACTCGCGCTGACGACGGTCGTGGTTCTCGTCCTGTCAGGGCTGCTCTGGGTCGCCGATGCTTGGGCCCGCGTCGGGGGCGGCGGCTCGAGCGGCAGCCGCGGCTCGCGCAGCTACTCGGCGCCCGCGCGACCGTCCCCGAGCCCGATGTCGCCGAACCAGCCGGCCGCGCCCCCCGCGCCGTCCCCGCTTCAGAGTCCACCGCAGCGCAGCGGATGGGGCGGCATGCTGGGCGGGCTGCTTGTCGGCGGGCTGATCGGCAGCCTGCTCTTCGGCGGCATGGGCGGCGGGCTGTTCGGCGGTATCGGCCTGATGGAGATCCTGATCCTCGCTGGTCTCGTCTTCCTCGCGTTCCGATTCATGCGGAGCCGACAACTTGAGCCGGTGGCCCCGCCGGGCTATGCCGCGCCCTCCGGCTACGGCGCGCCCGGCTGGCGACCCGGCACCTCGTCCTCGTACGGCTCCACGGTGAGCATCGAGGCGCCGGCCGCACCGAGGGATCTCGAGCGCGGGCTCGGCCATATCCGCCAGATGGACGCGGGCTTCGATCCTACCCGCTTCGCCGACGCCGCCAGCGATATCTTCTTCAAGGTCCAGGCGGCGTGGACGGCGCGCGACATGGAGCGCGTGGCGGACCTCGCGACGCCGGAGATGCAAGAGATCTTGAAGAAGGACTGCGACCGCCTGCGCGCGGAGCGGCGGATCAACCGCCTGGAGAACATCGCCGTGCGCCAGGCCGCCGTCACCGAGGCCTGGGAGGAGCGGGGACAGGACTTCGTCACGGTCTACTTCCTGGCGAGCCTGCTCGACTACACCACGGACGAGAGCGGGGCCCGGGTGCTCGACGGCAACCCCAACGAGCCCGTGAAGTTCGAGGAGTACTGGACGTTCGCCCGTCCGGTCGGGCCCAATCCCTGGAAGCTCTCCGCGATCCAGCAGCCCGCGTAACGGCCTTTCACTCACCAGAGGAGAGGGGGAACTCCGGCCTCTCCTCGCGGACACACTGGGGCTTGTCCGTTTCAGCGCCGATGCCAGGCTCCGCGGAGGCGTGCGCCGTTGAAGCGCTCAGCGCCCCGCTCGCGCGAGACGGGCTACAGGGCAAAGTGGACAAAAGTCCAGTGCGCCGTGTATCGTAAGTACCCGTTGCGAGAGTGGCGGAATTGGCAGACGCGCTGGACTTAGGATCCAGTGGGCCAAAGCCCTTGGGGGTTCAACTCCCCCCTCTCGCACCACCCAGAACCAGCACACTTCAAGAATCCGACAGGCTCCCTTAGCCGCGAGACATCCCTCCGAGTAACTTCTCCCTGCTGCCAGGGAGTTCCAGACTGTAACTAGCCGTTAATATTGAGCTTGTGCCCAGAAAACCCCGTGTCCCGAGCCGCCAGGGTCGAGGTATCCGGGTGCTCACCATTGTCTCTTGGTGGTCCTCGCCCCACGCTGCGGGGTGATCCTCGACTAAAATTCCTCCGCTGTTAGGCGCCCAATCGTTTAAAATAGAAATAATTACTGTTAGATGAATTTAGTTTTACTTAGATCGATTTCACTATGGGGGCGTTCTACCGGAAGAAATCCGGCGACGCCAGGTAACCCTTGGAAGAGGCGCTTCATCAAACTGCCAGTGAATCTTTGCTTGGCTTAATCCAATCGACTCACGCGGACCTCCCGGAGGGTGCATGACGCCCAACCAACGAGGGGAAGAGCCAATGAGGGTTCTTGATTTGACCGAAGCGCTGAGCGTGTCGTCTGTGCCCCCCCTCGTGCTTGTCGCAGACGACGATGCCGCAATCCTCGACCTTGTCAGCGACGTCCTAGCACAGGCTGGGTTCCGCACAGTGACAGCCGCTGACGGCGAGAAACTCGTCGAGCTGGCTGCCGCCCACCAGCCGGTGCTGATCCTGCTGGACGTGAACATGCCGAATGTGGACGGATATGCGACACTCACCCGCCTCCGCGGCGACCCATCGACACGGGAGATTCCGGTGATCATCCTCACAGGGCAGGACGAGCCCATCTACCGAAATCTCAGTGGCGGCCTCGGCGCCGCGGCCCACGTGACGAAGCCGTTCTCCCCGCACTCGCTAACCGAGACCGTCCAGCGGGTGCTTGCCGATCGGCGGACCCACCTCAGCGAAGAGCGCCGGCTCGGTGAGATCCTGGTCGAGCGGGGGGTGATCTCAGCCGAGCAGCTGCGGGAAGCGCTTCACCTCCGGACGCAAGAGCAGAAGCAGCTCGGTCAGACATTGGTTGAGATGGGAGCACTGACGTCTGATGAGATGAACTGGGCGCGTTCAGAACTGTTCGGCGTGCCGTATGTCGACCTGACCGAGGAGATGGTCGACCTGAACCTCGCCCGCACGTTGCCAGAAGAAGCTCTGCGTCGGCACCAAGCCGTGCCGCTCGTTCGGGTCGGGAATGAAATAACCGTCGCCCTCCCCGATCCGACGAACCGGCAGGCTGTGATGGAGCTAGAGGCGCTGAGTGGCGCCACGGTGCGGATCGCGATGGCCGCCCGCGAGACTGTCGCTCAGCTCCTTGACAGGGCGTTCCCGCCGAGCGCGGCTGCCCGCGACGGCGTCCGATACCCGGAGGTCCGAGCCATCGAGGCCCCTACTGAGGCCGATCCCACGGGCGTGGCGCAGGCATATGCTCTTCTCATTGGGGCATTGCGCGAACAGGCCACCGAGATTCACGTCGAGCCGCTGCCTGAGGAGATCCGGGTCCGCTACCGCATTGACGGCAGACTGGTCGAGAGGGCGCGGCTCCCCCGAAGTGCGTTGGTGCCGACTCTCGTCCGCTTCCGCGTCCTCGCCGGACTGCGGGGCGAGAGTCTCCCAACGGCGACCCAGGTCCGGACGCGGCTCGACGGGCGGGAGGTGGAGCTGGACCTCCTGTTTTACCGATCGCTGTACGGTGAATCGGTGACGGTGAGCATCTGGCGGGCGCTAGAGACGCCCACACTCGAGTCGTTGGAGCTGGAGCCGTCCGTCCGCGACGCCATCTCCCGCCTGCTTGTGGTTGAGGGGGGGCTTGTCCTGGTGACCGGGTCGGAGTCGCGGGCGCGCGCCGCGCTCCTTTACGCCATGGCCCGGGCGGTCTCGGCTCCCGCGAAGAAGACGTTGACCCTGGAGCGCGCCGTGTCATTCGTGATGCCCGAGTTCGTACAGGTCGAGGTCCCGGGCGATTTCGGCGCGGCGGCGGCGACGATCTTGACTCAGCCGACCGACATCGCGCTGGTCGAGGACGTGGCGTCCGCCCCCGCCTGCTTGGCCGCGTTCTCGAGCGCGCAGCGGGGGACACTCGTCTTGGGGGGACTCGGGTTCGCCACCAACGCCATCGGCCTCTCGCATGTCGTGGCGCTCGACGTCCCCCGAAATGCCCTGCTGGCGACGATACGGGGTCTGGTCCACGTCCGACGGCGGGGCTTGCGGTACTGGGTGGATGAGGTGCTTCCGATGACCGATGAACTTCGGAGAGGGCTCACCAGCCGGTAAGCGGAATGGATATCGCGGATCTCCTGATCCAGACGAAGGAGCGCGATGGTTCGGACTTGCATCTCTCAGCCGGGTCGCGACCCCTGATGCGTCTCCACGGCGAGCTCACACCGCTCGAGGAGGAGGAGCTGTCCAAGGACACCGTGCACCGGATGATCTATGAGGTCCTCAACGACGATCAGCGCCGGCTCTTCGAGGAGAACCGGGACCTTGACTTTGCCATCGAACTGGGCGAGGTGGCGCGCTTCCGCGTCAACGTCTTCAACCAGCGGAACGGTCAGGGCGCCGTGTTCCGGGTGATCCCGACCCGGATCCCCACGTTTGAGGAGCTGGGGCTGCCGGAGGTCGTGCGGACCCTCGCGACGCGCGAAAACGGACTCGTGCTCGTGACCGGACCCACCGGATCCGGCAAGTCCACGACGTTGGCCGCGATGATTGACTTGGTCAACTCGCGCTCGAAGAAACACATCATTACCCTTGAGGATCCGATCGAGTTCGTACACAAGTCCAAAAGCGGCCTCGTGAACCAGCGGGAACTCGGTTCGCATACGAAGTCCTTCGCGTCGGCCCTCCGGGCAGCCCTTCGCGAGGATCCGGATGTCATCCTCGTGGGCGAGATGCGGGACCTCGAGACCATCAGCCTGGCCTTGACCGCGGCCGAGACCGGCCATCTCGTGTTCGCCACCCTCCACACGAAGAGTGCCCCGAAGACCATTGACCGCGTGATCGACGCCTTTCCGCCCACCCAGCAGCAGCAGATCCGGGTACAGTTGGCCGAGGCCCTGCAAGGCGTCGTGTCGCAGCTTCTGCTTCCAACGAAGGACAAAAAAGGCCGCGTGGCTGCGCTGGAGATTATGGTGGCGACGGTCGCGATCCGGAACCTGATCCGTGAGGCGAAGACCCACCAGATCCCCTCGAGCATCCAGACCGGAATGCAGCTCGGGATGCAGAGCCTGGAGCAGGCGCTGCGAAACTTGGTGATACAGGGTCGCGTCGACCGCGCCCAGGCGGAGCTGATCCTGCAGTCCAGTATGCCGGGGGTGGGGACCATGGCCACCGCCGCGCGATAGGCCGCGACGTATGGCGCACCTCCAATCCATCCTGGCTGCCGCGGTGGCCACGAACGCGTCCGACGTGTACCTCCTTGAGGGCACGCCGCCAACCCTGAAAGTCGACGGGGTCGCCGAGCCGCTGGAGACCGCGGCTCCCCTGACTCGAGGCGAGGTCGAGATGTTTCTGAGCGAGCTGGTGCCGGAGCCCCAGCGGAGGCGGTTCGAAGCCACGGGGGAGGCCAACCTCTCGTACGTGCACAGCGACCTTGGCCGATTCCGACTCAATTGCTACCAGGCCCTGGGAGCGACGGGCATCGTCCTCCGGCGGGTGAAAACGGAGGTCCCGTCCTTCGAATCGCTGGATCTGCCCCCCCTCCTGGCCGAGCTGGCCCTGGAGCGTCAAGGGTTGATTCTCGTGGTGGGCGCGACCGGGGCCGGGAAGTCCACGACCGTCGCAGCCATGATCGACTACCGGAATGCGCACTCGCGGGGGCACATCGTCACGATCGAGGATCCGGTGGAGTTCATCCACCCCCGAAAGCAGAGCGTCATCTCGCAACGCGAGGTGGGAATCGACACGGACTCATACCTGATTGGGCTGCAAAATGCGCTCCGCCAGGCGCCGGACGTGATCTTCGTGGGCGAGCTGCGGGACACGGGCACGGTCGCCGTTGCGCTGCACTCGGCGGAGACCGGACACCTCGTCTTCTCGACCCTCCACGCAACGAACGCGACCGGGGCCATCGAGCGGCTCGTGAACTTCTTCCCGCCGGACGCGCGGGGATCGATCCTGATGCAGCTCTCCCTCATGGTACGGGCCATCATCGTGCAACGGCTCGTCCCGCGAGCTGGAGGAAAAGGGCGGGTCGCGGCCATGGAGATCCTGCTGAACACTCCCCGGATTCAGGCCCTCATCCGGCGGGGGGAGCTGGACACGATCCGCCAGGCGATTGAGGAAGCCACCAACGAGGGACTTCAAACCTTCGACCAGGCGCTGTTCACGTTGTACCAGGAGCGCATGATCACGCAGGAGGACGCGCTTCGGTTCGCGGACAGTTCCAACAACCTCCGCCTGCGGATGAAGGGGATCAAGTAGCCCATCGAGAGGTTCAGCCAGGACGAGTGGAACGCCCAGACGAGGGAAAGAAGACGATGTAGGAGGTGTCTATGCCTAAGAAACTCCTTTTGATCGACGATGATCCTGAGATGCTTGGCCTCGAAACCGCAATCCTCACCGAAGATGGGTTTGAGGTCGACACAGCCTCAGATGGGCCTGAAGGCATCGGGAAGCTAGAGGCCAACAAGTATGACGGGATCGTGTTGGATGTGATGATGCCCCGAATGGATGGCTACGAAACCGCCAAGCGGATCCAAGAACTCGCGTTCCATAAGAAGACACCCATCGTCATGGTCACCGGTGTAACCGAACGGGGTGCCCTGGCGCAGGGATTTGCGGCGGGCGTGGTGGTCTTCATGCATAAGCCGTTCAACCCCGCCATGTTCCGTTCCGCCATTCAAGGCGTTGTTGGAGGACCCGCAGAATAGCTGTTGACGGGCTTCTAGCGCCGCCAGGTCCTTGGCGCCGGCCGCTCCTCGTATTTGCGACTACCGCAAGCCTAAGACTGATCGAAAAACACAAAAAGAACCTACGTCAGAAGTGCGCCCCAACCATTGAGGGGGAAAGGGGACCATCGGCAAAAACCGGGACCTGGGCGGTGGCTAATTCGTCGGAATCGTAACGATAGTGCCCTATGGGGTACTATAGTGCGGTGGCCAGAGGGGCACTTAGGATCCAGTGGGCTAACCACCCTTGGGGGTTCAACTCCCCCCTCTCGCACCACGCCCTCATGAAGGATCGCTCTCGCTGAGAATTCGTCAAATTTGGCCGGCTCTTCTGTCGTGGGAGCTTGACAGCGGGGCTGGACTCACGCAGGATGGAGGCCTATGAAGGTCGACGTCGAGGAACTTCCGGCCTGTCGGAGGCGGCTTTCGGTGGAGGCTCCACTTGAGGTGGTCCAGGCCGCGTGGGAAGACGCCTACGGGCGGGTCCAGCGGGAGGCACGGATGCCGGGGTTTCGCAAAGGGCGGATCCCTCGAGGACTGGTCAGGCGCCACTTCGGTGATGATGTCCGGCGTGAGGTGATCCAGCAATTGGTCCCGACGCTGTATCGCCAAGCTCTGGACGAAGTCAAGCTCGCCCCGGTGGAGGAGCCGGAGTTTCAGGATCTCCATCTGGAAGAGGACCAGCCGCTCCGCTTCACGGCGGTGGTGGAGGTCAAGCCGACCATTGTCCTGGGCGACTATGCGGGCATTCGCGTGCGGCACTCGACCGAGCCGGTGACGGATGGTCAAGTCCAGGAGGCCCTTGAGGAGCTGAGAGAGCGCCAGGCCACCTGGGAAGCGGTCAGCCGTCCAGCGCAAGGGGGGGACTTGGTGATCGCCGACCATGAGATGACCGTGAATGGAAATGCCGTCCCGAGCGGAAAGCGTCAAGGCCAGGCGTTCATTATCGGGTCGGGCCATCTCCTTCCTGAATTGGAAGACGCCGCGGTCGGAATGGCCCCGGGGGATGAGCGGGAAGTCGAGGCCCGGCTTGCGGAGGATTCGGCCGACGAGAAGTTTCGGGGGCAGATGGCGCGCATTCGTCTCCGTGTGGCGGAGGTGAAGGAAAAACGGTTGCCCGCGATGGATGACGGCTTCGCCAAGACTCTGGGGCGCGAGACCCTGGAGGAGCTGGGCACGGCGGTCCGAGCGGAGCTTGAAGCCGAGCGGGTTCGCCAAGATCGGCGGAGCTTGGAGGGGAAGGTGGTGGATGCCATCTTGGAGCGGTGTGACTTTCAGGTTCCGGAGGCCCTGATCCTGCGCCAGATTTCGCACCAGATCGGGCACGCCCGGGATCAACTCCGCCGCCAAGGGGTCGACCCTGACCGGGTCCCCTGGGATTATGAGAAACTGACTCAGGAGATCAGGCCGGGCGCAACCCGGGCCGTCCGCCGAGCGCTCCTCCTCGAGGCTGTCGCAGAGCGCGAAGGACATCTGGTGACCGAAGAGGAGGTCGATGCCGAGGTGGAGCGCCTTGCGACCCAGGCCGCCCGCCCCGTGCCGGCGCTTCGAAGCCTCCTCGAGAAGGGCGGGGATCTGGACCGGATCCGCCAGGGCCTGCTGGACGGAAAGACGCTAGACTTCTTAGTGAACCATGCCAAGGTCGAACAGGAATAGAGAGGGGGGCGCCATGGCTCTTGTGCCGATCGTCGTTGAGCAGACCCCACGAGGGGAGCGGGCCTTCGATATCTTCTCCCGCCTTCTCAAAGAGCGGATCATCTTCCTTCCGACATTTATCGAGGACGATTTGGCGAATCTGGTGATCGCCCAGATGCTCTTCCTCGAGGCGGAAGATCCGGATAAAGATCTCCATCTCTATATCAACTCTCCAGGCGGGTCCGTGACCGCGGGGCTCGCCATCTACGACACCATGCAGTACGTCAAACCCGCCATCTCGACCATCTGCATGGGCCAGGCGGCGTCGATGGGGGCCTTGCTGCTCGCCGCCGGAGCCAAGGGGAAGCGCTTCGCGCTGCCCCACGCCCGGATCATGATCCACCAGCCCCTCGGGGGCGTCCAGGGCCAGGCCACGGACATTGACATCCAGGCCCGGGAGATCCTCCGGATGCGAACCGAGCTGAACCAGATCCTCGTGCACCACACGGGACGGACCATGGAGCAGGTGGAGCGGGATACGGACCGAGATTTCTTTATGACGGCGGAGCAGGCGCGGGATTACAATATTGTGGACGAGGTGATCTCGTCGAAGCCCACCCCCCGAGCGGTTCCCGATGTGGCGGTCCTGGCCGGGGGTGAGGTCAAGAGGTAAGGGGAGCATGGCCCGAACGCGAGAGACTAACGGAAATCTCAAGTGCTCGTTCTGCGGAAAGAGCCAGAACGATGTTCGCAAACTCATCGCCGGGCCGACCGTCTACATCTGCGACGAGTGTATCGAGCTCTGCAACGATATCATCGCTGAGGAGTGGGAGGAGGAGAAGAGTCGCGAGATCCGCTCCCTGCCCAAGCCGGCCGAGATCCGCGAGGTCCTGGACCATTATGTGGTGGGCCAGGAGCGGGCCAAGAAGGTCCTGGCGGTGGCCGTCTACAACCATTACAAGCGAATCGAGGTCGGGACCGATCGCGCGGGGGACGTTGAGCTTCAGAAATCCAATATCCTCCTGCTCGGCCCCACCGGCTCTGGCAAGACCCTCCTGGCCCAGACCCTGGCCAAGATCCTCCATGTCCCCTCCACCTTGGTGGACGCCACGACGCTGACCGAAGCCGGGTATGTGGGGGAGGATGTGGAGAACATCATCCTCCGCCTTCTTCAGGCGGCCGACTATGACGTGGAGCGGACGGAGAAGGGGATCGTCTACATTGATGAGATTGACAAGATCTCCCGGAAATCGGAGAACCCCTCGATCACGAGGGACGTCTCGGGGGAAGGAGTTCAGCAGGCCCTCCTCAAGATTTTGGAGGGGACGATCGCGAACGTCCCGCCCCAGGGGGGCCGCAAACATCCCCACCAGGAGTTCATCCAGGTGGACACCACGAACATCCTCTTCATCTGCGGCGGGGCGTTCGTGGGCCTCGACAAAATCATTGAAAACCGGATCGGAAAGAGCGGCATGGGGTTTGGGGCCGAGATCCGCACGCGACAGGAGCAGCGGGTGGGGGACCTCCTCTCACTGGTCCAGCCCGAGGACCTCCTGAGGTACGGCCTGATCCCTGAGTTTGTGGGCCGCCTGCCCGTCGTGGCCACCCTCCATGACCTGGACGAGCCAGCCCTCATCCGGATCCTTCGGGAGCCCAAGAACGCCATCAGCAAGCAGTACCAGAAATACTTCGAGCTGGAGAAGGTGCGCTTGAAGTTCACCGATGAGGCGCTCGTTGCGATCGCCAAGGCAGCCCTCAAGCGCGGAACCGGGGCCCGGGGCCTCAGGGCGATCCTGGAAGAGGTCATGCTCGACGTTATGTATGATCTGCCCTCCCTCGCCGGACTCAAAGAGTGCATCGTCACCAAAGAGGTCATTGGCAACCGCGAGCGGCCTATCCTGATTCACGAAAAACAGGCCGAGTCGGCCTGAGCCATGCCTCCAGTCGGGGCGCATCCGAGTTTCCTCCACCCATTCTAAGCCTCCAGTGCGGCCGCTGTGGCCGGCACCCTCTACGTCGTCGCGACTCCCATCGGCAACCTGGAGGACCTGACCCTCCGGGCGCTTCGCATCCTTCGAGACGCTCACCTTATTGCGGCCGAGGACACGCGGCGCACCCGAATCCTTCTGGCTCATCACGGCATCACCACACCCACGACGAGCTACTATGAGCAGAATAAATGGCGGAAGGGGCCCGAGCTTCTCCGGCTCCTCCTGGAGGGGAAGAGCGTTGCCCTCGTCACTGACGCCGGGACCCCGGGCATTTCTGACCCAGGCAGTCACTTGGTCCAGCTTGCCCACGCCGCAGGGATTCCCGTCGTCCCCATCCCGGGGGCGACGGCCGTCGCGGCCGCTCTGTCGGTGGCCGGGTTCCCGGCCGACCGCTTCATCTTTGAGGGATTTCTCCCGACCCGACCGGGCCGCCGGCTCGCCCGCCTCAGAGAGCTCCAGGCTGCCGACCGCACGGTGGTCGTCTATGAAGGGCCTCACCGGCTGCTCAAGACGCTGGCGGCGATCGGGGAGGTCTTCGGCGAGGTCGAGATGGTGTGCTGTCGGGAGCTCACCAAGCAGTTTGAGGAGGTCCGCCGCGGAACGCCCAGCACCCTGATCTCGCACTACGGGACCCACGGGGTCAGGGGAGAATTCACGCTGGTGCTCCGGGGGGTGGATCGCGCGGTTCAGGCGAAGCCGGACCGCTCGCTCTCATGATGTCGCAGAGACGGCTGATAGTCGGCGCCTCCGCTTCTCTGCTACACTAAAGTTTCAATGGCCGAGAAGATCAAGCTCCACCTTTTGGGCGCCAACCCCGACGAGATTAAGGAAATCCACCTGGTCGGACGGTATGCGCTCGGAGTGAACTGGGCGGACGGCCACGGCTCCATCTATCCGTTTGTTTTCTTGAGGAGGCATTGCCCGTGCGATCAGTGCGCGGGATCGCTTCCCGATCCGCTCCCCGAAGGGGAGAGTTGGCCGACGGAGATCAAGCGGATCGAAGCAGGAGTTCGGATCGGCTGGCAGAGCGGACACGAGACCCGGTATCCCGGCGTCCGACTTCGGGAGATCTGTCAGTGCGCGCTCTGCGTGGAAGAGCGCAGCAAATCTTGAGGCGTCCGGAGAAGGAGGGGGTCATGCTCGAGGAGAAGAATCGGGAACGCAAACGGCTGAATGCCAAGATCTACCAGAGCCCGATGAAGGTGTACACCGGGTTTCGGGAGCTGGGCCGCGAGGTCTTCGCTGATGGGGCGTTACCGAGAAAGCAGAAGTTCCTCACCGCGCTGGCCGTCGCCGTTTCTCAGAATTGCTTCGACTGAATCGAGCACCGGGTCGAGGAGGTCCTCGACGCGGGCGCGAACCTTGGCGAGATTGCCGAGACCCTGGACATCGCTCTGTTGATGACCGGTACGATCGCCGCCAAGTCTGTTCGTCATGCCTTTGCCGTGATGGAAGAGATCCAGAAGCCCCACTAACAGGATGAAAGGGGAGATGGCCATGACAGCGATACCCGAGAACTACCACGATCTGTTCCAGAAGAAGGCTTTTGCCCACCTGGCCACCGTCATGCCCGACGGCAGCCCGCAGGTCACGCCGGTCTGGTGCGACTTCGATGGGACGCATATCCGCATCAACTCGGCCGCCGGGCGGGTGAAAGACCGCAACATGCGACGAAACAACAAGGTGGCCCTGGCGATTATGGATCCGGACAACGCCTACCGCTACCTCGGGGTGCTCGGCCAGGTGGCGGGCGTGACAGAAGGGCCCGAGGCGGAAACCCATATTGATGTCCTGTCGAGAAAATACATTGACCGCGACCCGTACCCCTGGCGCCGGCCCGGCGAGCGTCGGGTGATGTATCGGATCCGCCCGGATCGGGTCTCGGGGATGGGCTAGAAAACACGCCGCAAAAAACTGGACACGCTACAGGGATCGGTTTAGGATGAGGCAAATCGGCCAGGGGTGACACAGCCCCTCTCGCGTCCTCGATCGGCAATCCCGCCGGTCGCGACGGGCCGAGCCTCGGGCCGGCCGCGGCGGGTCGGTTGTGAGGTGGGCGGGAACATGGGCCCGCGTGATGGGTGCGCCGAGAAAGGAGGTGGTCCAGCCATGAGTGACTTACCGGTGATCTGTGAGGTGGTGACCTCCTAGGTCAGCGCACCCAAGATCAATACGGGTGGCTGCCTGGGGGGACCCAGGCACCACCGGCCCCGACGGTCCTGCACATCACCTGTGGGGCGGCCTCCTTCCTGAGCCGCAGATGCCGTCGGGGCTCTTTTTTGCCGCCAGCATTTTTGAGGCGCGCTCTATCATGCTTGTTCGCCCAACATCTGCGCGTTTCTGTCCGACCTTGGTCTTGCCATCCACTCGTGCCGTGGTGAGAAGCGAGCAGATCGAGGCCCGAGGGAGGAGCCGACCGGAGCGTACGCGATTGTACGTGAGGATCGGCGATGACCAAGAACGAAGAGATGCGATGCTTGTCGCGACGGCACGATCATGACGGATCCTGCGTCCTCCGCCACGTCCCACGCCGCGTTGGGCGATCGCTGGAGCGCCTTCATAGCCCGTCATCACGGGCTCAACCGGCTCGCGCGATGGGGAATGTCCGTTCTCTCCTTGGTCGGGGGCGTGGTCACGCTCGTCCTCTTCCGTCGGGGCCCGGAGTATTTCCCGTGGCTCCTAGGCTCGCTCCTCCTTTGCTGGCTCGCCGCGGTGGCCTTCGTCCAGCTTCGGCCACGCCTCGAAGGGCGCCCGTGGCTCCGCTTGGCCATCGACTGGTCTGTTCAGGGGCTTTATCAGGATGTGCTGATCGTCCTTCTCCCGTTCTACTACGCGAGCACCACATTTCTCTCCGGGAACGGGATCTTCTTTCTGCTCCTCGTCGCTGCCGCGATCCTCACTACATTCGACCCGTGGTATCAGGCCATCATCCTCCGGTGGCCTCTGGCCGGGCATCTCCTTTTCGCCTTCTCGTTCTTCGCCTCGCTCAATGTGGCACTCCCGCTTGTCGGGCTCCGGAGCGGGTGGGGCTCGCCTCTCGCCGGCGGACTTGCGTTCATGACGCTGACCCCGGCCATTTATCGGATCCTCCCGGCGGGGCGAGGCCTCCGAGGAATGTTGCCGCCAATCCTGGCGGTGGCGGGAGGGCTCTTCGCGTTTTGGGGCATCTCCGAAATCCGAGCCTGGATCCCCCCGACCCCGCTCCATCTCGCCCGTGGGACGCTCGCGCGGAACGTGAGCGCCCTTGAACCGGTCGAGCCGAGGTCGGCGATCTCGGTTGAGGAGCTCCGTGCTTGGAACGGGGTGGTCTGCTTCACAGCGATCTACGCGCCTCCGGGACTCCAGGAGCCGATCTCCCACATCTGGCGGAAGGACGGGGTCGTGGTGGCGACGGCCAGGCTCTCACCAATTCATGGCGGCAGGGCTCAGGGGTACCGCACGTACTCTCGGAGACCCGATCTGGGGCCAAATCCGGTGGGGCAGTGGTCGGTGGAAATCCTGACGGCCCACGGCCAGCTTATCGGCCGCACGCGCTTTGCGGTCACGGGGTGAAATGGTCCTCTTCGATACCCATGCGCATCTCCACTTCGAAGAGTTCGATCCTGACCGCCCTCTGGTCCTGGAACGCGCTCGCGGGGCCGGGGTCCGACGATTTCTCACGATCGGTATTGACGTGGAAACCTCCCGGTCTGCCGTGGCCCTGGCGGAGGCGGAGGCGGATTGTTTCGCCGCCGTGGGGCTCCATCCCCACGAGGCGTCAAAAGGAACCGACGCGACGTGGATCGCTTTCCGGCGGCTCGCCGCCTCGCCAAAGGTCGTCGCCCTCGGCGAGATGGGGCTCGATTTTTTCCGGAATCTCTCTCCGCTCGACGAGCAGGCCCGTGCCTTCCGCCGCCAGATCCGCCTTGCCCGAGAGCTTGGAAAGCCGATCCTGATTCATTGCCGGGAGGCCCACGCCGAAGTCCTGGTGATCCTCCAGGAGGAGGGAGCTCGGGAAGTTGGCGGGATCATGCACTGCTTTTCAGGCGACGCGGAATTTGCGAAGGCATGCCTCGAGCTCGGCTTCCTCATCTCGATCGCGGGCCCGGTCACATACCCCAACGCCCGGAAGCTACCCGAAGTCGTCAAGGCCGTCCCTCAGGATCGTCTTGTCCTGGAAACGGACTGCCCCTATCTTCCTCCTCAACCCCATCGTGGCCAGCGGAACGAGCCGGCCTATCTTACGCATACGGCCAGCCGAGTGGCGGACCTTCTGGGACTCACCGTGGAGGAGATTGCCGAGGCCACCACCGCCAGCGCGTGCCGTCTCCTCGGAATCCCTCCGCCGTAAGGAACGTCGGGACCGAGTTCTTACGGAGACTGGCGGCTGGAAGCGAGGAGGCGGGCGGCTTCGGCTTGGTCTCGGAGGGTGACGAGGATCTGAACGGCGCCCAGATCGGCCACCGTGAACGGGTAGACCGACTGGACGATGTGGGTTCGGAGGGCGCAGGCGATCCCGTGAGCCTCAAGGAGCCCCTTGATGACCAGCGCCTCGGCTTGGTCCTGCGCTCGGTGGACCTCCACGAGGCCACTGACTGGCTCGGTGGTCCCCCCCTTGGAACTCATGCGAACGACTTTACTCGATCTCATCCTGATGGCTCATAGTAGCAAGGGATCAGGCAGGGGGCAAGCGTGAGGGGTCTCCTCTGGCTGGGCGTGGTCTTCGAGGTGGGGGTGGCGTTCCACCTCCTCGATCATCTCCGCCGAGGCCTTCCACCGTTTGTCGCGACGACGGCCGTTCCCTTTCTCATCGTCGGTCCCCTGGCTCTCTTCGGCATCTGGAGGGGCCACCGTTGGGGGGCCGCCCTCATGGCCCTCGTGGCGGCCGCCGGGCTCACCCTTGGAGTCTGGGAGCACCTGATCTCGTGCGGCCCCGATCATCTGGCCGCGATCCCCTGGCCGTCTGCGCTCTTAACCGTCGCAACCCTGGGCGTTACGGTCCCCCTGGGCTGGCGTTCGCTGCGGGTCGTCCTCCCGCGCCTTGACAGGGATCGAGCGCCATAGTATAGAACGGCGGGGGCCTCGACCCCGGAGGGACATCGGTGGCAGATTCCAGTCCGTATATCGGCCGCCCGCTCAAGCGAGCGGAAGACCGCAGGCTCATCACCGGGCAGGGGAGCTACATCGACGATCTGAAGCTCCCGGGCCTCGCGCAGCTCGTCTTTCTCCGAAGCCCCCACGCTCACGCCCGGGTGAAGTCCCTTCGCGTCGAGGCCGCGCGGAGGGCGCGTGGCGTCATCGGCGTCTTCACGGCGAAGGATTTGGGACCGCTGCGCCAGATCCCCTACCTGCGGCTGCTCCCCGGGATGAAGCCGCCACTTCATCCATTTCTTGCCGATGGGGTCGTGCATGCCGTGGGAGTACCCGTCGCCGCGGTCGTGGCCGAGACCACGGCCCTCGCGCAGGATTCGGCTGAGCTGATTGAAGTGGAATATGAAGCCCTCCCGGCGGTGGCGGATCCCGAGGCGGCGCTCCGGCCGGGCGCTCCGCTGATTCACCCCGAGCTTGGGACGAACCAGGCGTTTCTCTTCCCGATGAAAGCGGGGGACGTCGCGGCAGCGTTCTCCCAGGCGGACTACACGGTGAAAGTTCGGCTGGAGCACAACCGGCTGGCCGGGGCGCCGATGGAGCCGCGAGGTGTCCTCGCTCAGTACGACGCCCACGCAGACGAGCTGACGATCTGGCTGACCAACCAGTCGCCGTTTCTGGCCCGCGCGGCGCTGGCGGAGGCCCTCGACTTCCCAGAGCACCGACTCCGCGTGATTGCCCCCGACGTCGGCGGCGGCTTTGGCGTCAAGGGGCCGGTCTATCCCGAGGACGTGATCGCGGCGACCCTGGCCCGCCGACTCGGGCGTCCGGTGAAGTGGGTGTCCACCCGGAGCGAAGACCTTCAGACCACGCTTCACGGCCGGGGCTCGGTCGCGGAGGCCGAGGCGGCGGTGACCAAAGATGGCGTGGTAACAGGCCTCAAGGTCAAGATCATCTTTAACATGGGGGCCCATCTGCTTTCCCAGTCCGTGGTCCCCCCGATGTCACACTCGGGCCACCTCCTGGGTGGCTACCGCATCCAGAACGTGGAGCTCACGAGCATCGGCGCATACACGAATACGGGGCCGACCGGTCCCTATCGCGGATCCGGTCGACCCGAGGGGAACTACCTCATCGAGCGGGTGATGGACGAGGCCGCGCGCGTGGTCGGCCTGGATCCGATCGAGATCCGGCGGCGCAACTTCATCCCCCCCGACGCGTTCCCTTACCGCAGCGCGTTCGGCACCTTCTACGACTCCGGAGAGTACGCCAGGGCGCTCGATCGCGTTCTGGAGCTGGCGGATTACGCCGGCCTCCGTCGCGAGCAGGCCGAGGGCCGGATGCGCGGCGAGATCGTGGGGATTGGGCTCTCGACCTATGTGGAATCCACCGGCGTGCTCGGCTGGGAGAGCGGCGTGGTCCGCGTCGAGCGGACCGGGAAAGTAACGGCGGTCACCGGTTCGAGTCCGCACGGCCAGGGGCATGAGACCACCTTCGCCCAGATCATTGCCGACCATCTGGGCGTGGCCTACGAGGACGTGAGCGTCCGCCACGGGGACACGCTCGGGGCGCCCCAGGCGATCGGGACCTTCGGAAGCCGCAGTGTCGCGCTCGGCGGGAGCGCTTTGGCCCAGGCCGCGGTCGAAATCCGGGAGAAGGGGCGCCGCCTGGCGGCGCGGCTCCTTGAGGCTCGCCCCGAGGACATTCAGCCCATGCAGGGCAGCTTTCAGGTCGTGGGCGTTCCGGAGCGCCGGGTCAGTTGGGCGCGCGTGGCGGAGTTCGCCCACGCGCCGATCGGACTTCCCCCGGAGGAGACCCCGGGGCTCGAGGCCACGGTCTTCTTTCGCCAGGACCGCCAGGCGTGGAGCTTCGGCGCCTGCATCGCCGTCGTGCGGGTGGACCGCGATACGGGGCAACTTCTCCTGGAGCGCGTCTTCGCCGTGGACGACTGCGGCAATGCCATCAACCCCCTCCTGGTTGAGGGGCAGATCGTGGGCGGGCTTGCCCAGGGGATCGGCCAGGCGCTCTTGGAGCACATCGTCTACGGCGAGGATGCCCAGCTCTTGACCGGAACCTTCATGGACTATGCGATGCCGCGCGCGGATGACATGCCGGAGTTTGTCGTAGACCGCACCGTGACGCCGACGCCGCTTAACCCGCTGGGGGCCAAAGGGATCGGCGAGGGGGGAACGTGTGTTGCGCCCCCGGCCATCGTCAGCGCCGTGGTGGACGCCCTGGCCCCCTACGGGATCCGCCATGTGGATATGCCCCTGACCCCGGAGAAGATCTGGCGGGCGATTCACGCGATACCGCGGAAGGGGGACCGATAGAATCGGTGCTTGATGTCATTCAGGACTGTCCTTCGGGCCCGCCTCTGGTGTATAAATGACATATTGTGATGTGGCCGTGCTAGATGGGGAGGTAGCGGTGCCCTGTACCCGCAATCCGCTCTAGCGGGATCGAATTCCCCCCCGAGGTCCGTTCGCGTTGGACTGAGCCTTGGTGGGCGGCGATGAAGGTCGGGCCCCGCGCAATGGAATCCCGTCAATCCCGCCAGGCCCGGAAGGGAGCAACGGTACGCGGGCCCTTTCGTGTGCCGCGGGACCGCCTGGCCAGAGCTGGCTCATCAGGGAGATCGCAGGACGGGCGCGATCGACGGGGGGTGCACGGCCAATAATGTTGAGGGTGATCATCCGCCCTCAAGTGGTTTGCACGAGATAAAACCTATGGCCTATCAGGTTCTTGCAAGAAAGTGGCGTCCCCAGACGTTCTTGGCCGTCATCGGTCAGGGCCACGTCACCCGCACGCTCCAGAACGGGTTGGCCCAGGGGCGGATTGCCCACGCCTACCTCTTTTCAGGCCCCCGCGGAGTGGGGAAGACCACGACAGCCCGTCTTCTGGCCAAGGCGTTGAATTGCGAGAATCGGACCGGGGTCGAACCGTGCACGATCTGCCCCGCGTGTCTCGAAATCCAGGCGGGCAGGGCGGTGGATGTCATCGAGATTGACGGGGCCAGTAATCGCGGGATTGATGAGATCCGTGCGCTTCGAGAGAACGTCCGCTATGCTCCGGCCCGAGGGCGCTCGAAGGTGTATATCATTGACGAGGTCCACATGCTCACCGAGCAGGCCTTCAATGCTCTTCTCAAGACGTTGGAGGAACCGCCGCCCCATGTGGTCTTTATTCTGGCCACCACCGAGCCCAGGCGTGTCCCGGCGACCATCCACTCGCGGTGCCTTCGTTTTGACTTCCGTCCTGTCCCGCCCGAGACCATCACCCAGGCCTTAAGGGAGATTGTCGCGGCCGAGGGGGTTACCGTGGCCTTGGAGGCGCTGGTCCGGATCGCCCGTGCCGCCGACGGGAGCCTTCGGGACGCGCTCTCCCTCCTGGACGCGGCCCTTGCCTACGCGACTGGTCCCCTCACGACCGAGATGGTGTTAGAGCTTTTGGGGGCCAGCGGGAGCGCGGAGCACCGAGCCTTTCGAACCGCCCTCCTGAGCCGAGACCCGGCAACCGCCCTTTCTCTTATCGATCGGGTGATCCGAGATGGCGACGATGCGAGTCTTTTCTGCCGAGAGGCAGTGGAAGAGCTGCGCCTCGCGCTCCTGGTCAAGCTACTTCCGGAGCCCCCAGTCGACGTTCCCGCCGAAGAGCGAGCGGAGATCCAGGCGGCTGTTCAGACGGTGAGCACCGAGGAGCTGCTGCTGGCTCTGAAGCTCCTCACTGAGGCTGAAGGGGAGATGCGACGCTCTCCCCATCCGCGGATCGATCTCGAGCTGGCGGCCGTTCGGATCGCCCGCCGCCCCGCCCCGGCGGCAATTGAGGAGATCCTCGGACGGTTGGAGGAGGCCGAGGCGCGCCTTCGTCAGCCCGGGGTGGTCTCCGGCCCACCCCGTCCGGCGCCGACTCAAGGGGTGCTGGGAGACCTCAAGACACCGCCCTCAGCTCCCCCAAGGCCGCCAGTGGCGGGGAGCGAGACCCGGATCCTGCCGGCCTCTCCTCCGCTGTCGGCGTCAGGCGTGCCGACGGCGCGAGGCTTGAAAGACGAGGGCAGGCTCCGCGAAGGATGGCGAAGAGTGGTGGCCGAGGTGGGCAGGCTCCGGCCCACCCTCGGAACGGTCCTTGCTCAAGGGGAGCCCGTGGAGATCTCCGGGGGGCGGCTTGTCATCGCCCTGCCGGGGAACGGGAATGCCTTCCACAAGGATCTCGTGGATGATCGGACAAACCGCCAGATTCTGCGTGAGGCCCTGAAGCATCACCTCCCCGAAGCCGATGATGTGACGTTCACCGCCCCAGGGGAGGGGAGTATCGTACGGGAGCACCCGGTGGTGCAGGCAGCGCTCGAGGCGTTTGGGGGCCAGGTCGTTGCGGTGAGACAGCCAGCGGAGCGCGGGGAGGAGCCCGTGAACCCGGGGGAGGATTCATGAAGGGATTTGGCAACCTGATGAAGGAGGCGCAGAAGCTTCAGGCCCAGATCGAGGCGATGAAGGAGGAGATCGGGAAACGCACGGTGGAGGCCTCGGCCGGCGGTGGGATGGTGACCGTGGTCGCCAATGGAAACCAGGAGATCCTTTCCATCAAGATCGAGCCTGAGGCTATCACGCCCGATGATCGGGAGATGTTGGAGGATCTTGTCCTGGCCGCGACGAACGAGGCCCTTCGCAAGGCCAAAGAGATGCTGACGACCGAGATGGGGAAGCTGGCGGGTGGCCTGAAGCTCCCCGGCCTGATGTGACCCCTCCCCGGTTGCCGACGCCGCCGAGTTGATCTGTGGAGTACTACCCCAAGGCGGTTGGCCGCCTCATCGAAGCCCTCCAGCAGCTTCCTGGGATCGGCCCCAAGACGGCCCAGCGCCTGACCTTCTATCTTCTCAGTCGTCCGGGGGCCGAAACCCAAGCCCTGGCCGACGCCCTCTCGGCCCTCAGGACCGAAGTCGTCCGCTGTGCGGTCTGCTTCAACGTGGCGGACGTGGATCCTTGCCGTCTCTGTCAAAATCCCTCGCGGGACAGTCGGCTTCTCTTGGTCGTCGAAGAACCCAACGACCTCTTGGCTATCGAGCGGACCGGGGAGTACCGAGGCCGCTACCACGTGCTCGAAGGCGCGCTCTCCCCCCTGGAGGGGATTGGTCCAGACGACCTTCGCGTGAAGGAGTTGCTCGCGCGGCTCCAAGGTGGAGGCGTTGAGGAGATCATCCTTGCCACCAACCCGAACGTGGAGGGCGAGGCAACCGCCCTCTACCTCGCCCGACTCCTCAGGCCGCTCGGCGTCCGCATCACCCGCATCGCCCGGGGCCTTCCAACGGGAGGCGATCTCGAGTATGCCGATCAGGTGACCCTGGCCAAGGCGTTGGAGGGGCGCAGGGAAATGGGATAGAATACGGGACAGTCCCCGGTAGCTCAATCGGTGGAGCAGGTGGCTGTTAACCACAAGGTTGCAGGTTCGAGTCCTGCCCGGGGAGCCACGTTTCAGCGACCTTTCCTCGGAGGGGGCCTCGCCCAGTATTCATCTCGGCTGGCCTTAGACCGGCCAGCCTATGGCCGAACCTCCCCCCGGCTCCTCTTCGCGGAAGTTGCGAGCGGAGCGAGCGTACCGTTGCGGGCACCCGCCGTGAGGCGGGTCGGGCGAAGCCGGCGCTCGAACCGCCGGGGCGGGCACCCATTGAAGATGGGTTGTGGACCTTTTTGATCAGCGTGCACTCGGAACGGCGTTTTTCAGCAGGCTCTTAGGCAACGTGGAGAGAAGGGGGAGGGTCATGGCCACGGAAGAGAAGGTCGGGCAGGTGGTGGGGTACTACGCCAAGATCTCGGTCGCTGCGATCAAGCTCACGGATGGCCCGCTCGCGGTAGGAGATACGGTGCGGATCCATGGACACACCACCGATTTTACCCAGCCGGTGGACTCACTGCATATCGAACACCAGGCGGTTCAGCGGGCGGAGCTCGGGAGTGAGATTGCCATCAAGGTCAGGGAGCGGGTGAGGGACAAAGACAGCGTCTACCGCGTGATCCCCTAGCGCCGCGCCGATAAGCATCGCATCTCGTCGTTCTCGGTCGTTGGGCATCCTCATGTACCAACCACGTACACTCCGGTGCCCTCCTCCCTCGGGCCTCGATCTGCTCGCTTCTCGGCACGGCGCGAGCGCGGCGTCGCCCCCAAAGTCTGACAGAAACGTGCAGAGGTTGGGCGAACAAGCGGGCTAGTTCCGGCGAGTCAGCCGCGCCACCGCTTCGATATGCGGAGTGTGGGGAAACATGTCGAGGGGTTGGACGACTTCAAGCGCATAGCCCCGCTCGACGAGAAGCCCCACGTCCCGCGCAAGGGTTGACGGGTTACAGGAGACATAGACAATCCGCTGGGGGCCGAGGTTCCCGAGCGCCGGGATCGCCTTCGGGTGAAGGCCCGCGCGGGGAGGGTCGGCGACCACCACGTGAGCCCGGATCCCCTTGCGGTGAAGATCCGGCAACACATGGCGCACCTCACCCTGGAGGAAGCGGACGTTGTCGATCCCGTTGGCCCGGGCGTTCTTGACCGCATCCTGAATGGCCTCCCCGCTCACCTCGATTCCATAGACCGCGCGAGCCCGCTGGGCCAGGAGCAGGGTGATCGCGCCCGTGCCCGAATAGAGGTCGAAGACGGTTTCGGGCCCCTTGAGGTCGGTGAATTCCAGGACGAATTGGAAGAGGCATTCCGCCTGACGCGTGTTGGTCTGGAAGAAGGAGTTCGCGGAGATCTGAAACGTCAAGCCGCCCACCACCTCTTGGATGGTCTCCCGACCCGCGAGGAGGTGCTCCTCCTGGCCGACCGCCACGGCAGCCTTCTGCGCGTTGACGTTCTGGACCACGCCCGCGATTTGAGGAAAGCGCTGGCGGAGACGCGCCGCCAACTCGTGGGCTTCAGGGAAGGTCGCCGCCCCGGTGACGACATTCACCATCGCCTCTCCCTTTGTCTTTCCCTCTCTCAGCATGAGGAACCGGAGCAGCCCCTCGCCCGTCTCCTGGTCGTAGATGGAGAGCCCTCGCTCCCGGACGAAGGCGCGTACCTCGGCGAGGATCGCATTGAGGAGGTCAGACTGGAGGAGGCACTGCTCGATGTCGAGAATGGCGTCGTATCGTCCGGTCTCGTGAAGCCCAAGGACAGCCTGGCCATCGGCGTCTCGCGCGATGGTGAACTCCATCTTGTTCCGGTAGCTGTAGAGTTCCGGGGCGCCAACGATCGGGCGGACCCGAGCCGGGTCAACTCCCCCAATGCGTTCCAGACAGTCGCGCACCTGCTTCTCCTTGAAGCGAAGCTGCGCCGCATAGGCGAAATGCTGAAGGCGGCATCCCCCACAGCGGCCGAAATATGGGCACGGGGCCTCCACCCGATCGGGCGAGGGACGCTCCACGGCCTCGATGGTCGCTCGTCCGAAGTTGGGGCGGGCCTGGACGATCCGAGCCTGAACGCGATCGCCGGGAAGGCCGCCGTGGACGAAGATCACGTAGCCGTCCAGGCGAGCGACTCCCTCGCCACCGTAGGCCAGGTCCTCCACTTCGAGGGTTAAGATCTCTCCCTTACGATGTTTTGCCATGGGGTGTTCACGCGGGGTTCCACTATAAGCCTGACGCGCCACTCCGTCAACCTCGCCGCCTCAGATGCGCTCTTCTCGGGCTCGTCTTGTCCGTGCGGGTAAGGGTATGGTACAGTGAACCCAACTCAGGAGGTCATGTTTGCCGCATGTCAGGCCCTCCCTTATCATCCGGCATGGCGTACTATTCCCTCGCTGTGCTCTTTACTATCAACCTTTTCAATTTCATTGACCGCCAGATCATTTTCGGGGTCTTCCCGCTTGTCGGGAAGGACCTGAGCCTCTCGGACGCCCAGCTTGGGTCTTTGGGATCAGCCTTCGTCATCCTCTACATGCTTGCCTCCGTCCCACTGGGGATTCTCGGGGACCGCGCCCGTCGGAACCGGGTGATCGCCCTCGGGGTGGGGGTCTGGGGGGCCGCGACGTTCCTCTCCGGCCTCAGCCGCTCGTATGTCCAGCTTTTCGTGTCGAGAGCCCTGGTGGGGATCGGCGAGGCGGCGTACGGTCCTGTTGCGACGGCGATGGTGTCGGATTATTTTCCCAAAGCCCGCCGGGCGTTCGTGAACGCGGTATTCACAAGCGCAATTCCCCTAGGGGCGGCCCTCGGCGTCCTCCTGGGAGGGACTGTCGGGACCCACTTTGGCTGGCGGAGCGCCTTTTTTCTCGTGGGGTTGCCGAGCCTCTGCCTCGTCCCGTTGGCCTGGCGCCTACCGGAACCCCCGCGCGGCGCCTCGGACCTGGCCCTCATGGGAGACGGCCCGTTAGCGGCCGGGCCGATCCTTAGGCCAGCGGGGTCGATCAGGAAGGAGATCCTGGGACTCTTCAGGATTCCAACCTTTCTAATGGTCTGCGTGGTGGGGATGCTGGTGGCCTTCGCGACCGGAGCCTTCGCCGCGTGGCTTCCGACCTATCTCCACCGAGTCAAGCGCCTCCCGCTGGTTCAGGCGGCGGCGTGGTACGGAGGGATTCAGGCTCTCAGCGGGGTCCTCGGCGTTGTCGTGGGGGGCCTGGTCGGTGATGCCTTGATGAAGCACACCCGGGCCGGCCATCTTCTCACAATCGGTGGAGGGTTCCTCGTCTCGGCCCCGCTCGGTTTCCTTTTCCTCCTGAACAGTGATCCCCGCGTGTTTCTCACTGCCCTCTTCTTCGCGGTCTTCTTTCTTGTTCTCTACACCGGGACGGTGAATGCGGTGATCCACAATGTTGTGCATCCCAACCTCCGAGCCACGGCGATCTCGATCTTTGTCCTCCTGATTCACCTGGGTGGAGACGCCTTTTCCCCCGCGATCGTCGGGCTGATCTCAGGCCGGCGGAGCCTCCAGGCGGCGATGCTTCTTCTCCCGGTGATGGTCTTTTTTGCGGGTCTCCTCGCCCTCGCCGCCTCAGGGGTGGTCGTGGGAGACATGCGGCGTCTCGAAGGACGCTTGGCGGAGGCGCGATGAAGGGGGGCGCGCCGCGACGAGTCTCGGACCTCCTCCGGTCGAGACCGGAGTTGGCCGAGAGATTGACGGAAGCCCGACTTCGGCAGCAGTGGCGCGAGTTGGTAGGCCCGGACGTGGCCCGCCAGGCGCAGCCCCTTTTCTTCCGCGAAGGAAGCCTGACCGTTGGGGTGGCCTCCTCCCCGTGGCTTCACCAGCTCACGCTCCTCGCGGACCACTTGCGCGATTGTCTCAACCGCACTCTGGGGCCCGGAGCGGTCCGCGAGCTTCGGTTTCAGATCCACGCGGTGGCCCTACCGACGGCGGCGTCCTCACCGCCTCGCCCTCCTCGGGAGCTGGGCCCGGAGGAATTTCGTGCGATTGATCAGGCTTTGGCTCCCATTCACGATCCTGCGCTCAGCGCTGTGTTAAGGCGCCTGATGATGAGGGCTCGGCGGGACCAGGCGAGGAGACCGGGGGAAGGAGCACTCACTCCATGAAGCGAACTTCTCAATTTGTCATTATGAGTCTCATCCTGGCGGCCTGTGCCGGAAAAGAGATGCTTCGGCCGGTTCCCCCTCCCTCCGCGTCCTCAGTCGAGGCGGCCGCTCCCGAGGCTTTTGCCTCGACGGCGAAGGCGGCCGATTCCGAGGCATACCTCCATTACGCCATCTCACAGTTGGCGGCCCAAGCGGGGGGGCTTGATGAGGCGATTAGTGAGCTAAGAAAGGCTCTGGCCCTTGACCCCAACTCACCGGCGCTCTGGGTACATCTCGCTCGCTGGCTCGCGAAGAAGGAGATCCACGCCGAGGCCGTTGAGGCGGCTCGGCGCGCGGTCCAGCTCGATCCGACTCGCACTGCCTCCCGCCTTGCCCTGGCCGAGATCTACCAGGCGCAGCGCCGGTTTGACGAGGCGGCCGCAGAACTGGAGGCGGTGATCGCCCAGAGCCCGGCGGTCCTTGAACCTTACCTCACCCTGGCTCGCTACTACGTAGATCGAAAGGAGTTCGGCCGGGCCGAGGCCGTCCTCAGGCGCTTGCTCGCGGTCCAGCCGAGCTATGCCCCGGCCTATTTTTTCCTCGGACGCATCGCCGGGGAGCAGGAGCGGTGGGATGAGGCGATTTCGTTTTTGAAAAAGGCTGTGGAGCTTGACCCAGATCACGATGCGGCTTGGCTCTCCCTGGGGTACATCTACGAGACCCGGAAGATGGATGAGGAAGCCGTCAAGACCTACCGGCAGGCGATGGAGGGGAACCCGGATAACCTCGCGATCCTCGAACGACTCGGGGACCTCCTGATCCGGATGGGACGTTTCCCGGACGCGCAGAAGGAGGTCGAGACCCTCGCGTCCCATGTGACCAACGACCCTCGGGTGTGGCTCCGCCTCGGGGCCATTTACTACGAGCAGAAGGCATTCGACAAAGCGATCGAAGCCTTCCGCCGAGTTGTAGCCCTCGAACCCACGAACCTTCGAGCGCACTTTTATCTCTCCTCAGCCCTTTTTGATGGCGGCAAAGAGACTGAGGCCTTAGCCGAGCTTGAAGCGATCCTTCGCGCCGACCCCCGCTCAATTGACGCGCGCCTCCAATTGGCCTTCATCCACAGTAAGGCCAAGCGCCACGAGCAGGCGATCCGGGTCCTTCAGGAGGCTCTCGAGCTGGACCCGAAGCGCCCCGATCTCTCTCTTCACCTCGGGACGGCCTACTATCGCGCGGCCCAGTATGACCAGGCGGTGAAGGTCTTTCTGGGGGGGCTCAATCTCGACGCCAACTCGAAGGACCTCCACTTCCAGCTGGGCGTCGCCTACGAGAAGCTCGGTCGATTTGACGACGCCGTGGCCCAATTTCGCCGCGTGATCGTTCTGGACCCCAAGCACGCCGAGGCGTACAACTACGTCGGGTATATGTACGCGGAGAAGGGGATCAATCTGAACGAGGCCGTCCAACTCATTGAAAAGGCCCTGGAGCTGGAGCCCAAGAACGGCTACTACGTTGACAGTCTGGGGTGGGCGTTCTACCAGCAGGGTCGCTATCCTGAGGCCCTTCGGGAGCTTAAGCACGCCGTGGAGCTTGCCAAGGATGATGCGGTGATCTTCGAGCACCTGGGCGATGCCTCTTTGAAAAACGGGCTCGAACGTGAGGCCTTTCGAGCCTATGAGAAATCCGTCGAGCTGGACCCCAAAGGCGAAAGCGTCCGCCGAAAGCTTGACGAGCTTCAGAAGAAGCTGGGGGGATCCGGTCAACCGTGAGGCGAGGAGCCTGGCTCCTCGTCCTCTTGAGCCTCGCCGCCTGCGCGACCTCGCCGAGACGCCCGACCCCTCCCCTCCCACCCGAGGTGCGGGCACTCCTTGAAGAGCTCGAGGCCCGGTGGAAGCGCTTTGAAGACCTCCGGGGGATCGTGGAGCTCAGGCTGGAGCGTCGCGAGACTCGTCAGCGCTTCACGGGACCTCTCCTTCTGAAGGCGCCGGCCTCCCTCCGATTTGAAGCCCTCTCCCCGCTAGGCCAACCGCTCTTGGTCGTGGCGATGGATGGAGAACTGTTTACGCTCTACTCCCTCCATGATGATCGAGCTGTCGTGGGGCCAGCCACGGAGCGGGCCATGGGGCGCTGGCTCGACCTCCCGCTCCCGCCGGTCACCGTGGTCGCCCTTCTCGCCGGTCATGTCCTCCCGCCGCCTGAGATCAGCGCGGGGGCACTCGTCCGGGAAGGGGACCACTGGAGACTCGATCTCCGGCAGGATGGAGCCTTCATGCAACGCATTTGGCTCGATCCCCTCGGGAGGCAGCCATGGCGAGTGGAATGGGAGGGTGGGGGGATGCGTATTGAGGCGATTCTGGGTTCGGATCACGGTGTGACGCTAAGGATCCCCGAGCGGGGGATGACTCTGTCCCTGCACTACCAGGAACGCGACCTTGACGTGGGTCTCCCCCCGGCCCGGTTCAGGGTGGAGCTTCCGGAGGGGACGCCAGTGACCCGGATCCCCTAGTGCCGCTCCACGACCCACTTCGTGGGTGCCCGCAAAGGATGGCCTTCGGCCACTTCTCATGCTACGGTCGTCGCCGTACCCTTGCGGGCACCGAGTCCCGCCGCAGGCGGGCTTGGTCGCGCTCCGGTTGGGAATGATCATCTCGGTCTCGCTTACGCCGCTCGACCTATGGCCTCGGGCCTCGATCTGCTCGCTTCTCGCCACGGCAGGAGTGGGTGGCAAGACCAGGGCGGACAGAAACTAAAGACGTCTGGCCGACAAGCATACTAGCGCTATCCTCCCGTCAACACTGAGATTTCGTTGACACCCGCCGGCCCATGTGCTAGGGTTAAATGCTTTGGCCGACACCGCTCTGACACGAGTCCTTGTAGAGGCCCAGGCGAAGGTCAACTGGGCCCTGGAACTTTTGGGGGAGCGTGACGATGGGTATCATGAGATTGCCACGCTTCTCCAAGGGGTGGACCTGTGTGACACGATTCTCCTGGAGAAGACCGAGGGGGGGATCGCCGTCACATCGAATGATTCTTCGGTCCCAGGCGGCCCTGAGAATCTCGCCTGGCAGGCGGCCCGACTGGTCCAGGAGGCCCGGGAGATTTCGCGGGGGGTTCGCATCACGATCGAGAAACGGATTCCCGTGGCGGCCGGGCTCGGGGGAGGGTCGAGCGATGCCGCGGCGGTTCTGGTGGGACTTCAGCAGTTGTGGGATCTCAGGGCGGCTTCGAAGGAGCTGCGAGCGTGGGCGACCTCTCTCGGGATGGATGTGCCGTTTTTCCTGACCGGCGGACGGGCGCTCGCGGAGGGACGAGGCGAGCGGTTGACGCCGCTGCCGTCGCGCCCGGCGTACCATGTGGTGGCGGTGAACCCGAACTTCCCTCTCATCACCCGCGAGGTCTATCGCTGGGCGGAAGGCGTCTCGCCAAGGCGCGCTCACGGTCTCGCTCGGCTCGCGGCCGCCCTTGCGGGCGGCAATGCGGAGGCGGTTGGGGTCTTGTTGCATAATGATCTGGAGGGGATCGTGGCCCTCCGATATCCGGAGGTGGGAGAAATCCGCAAGATCCTCCAGCATGCGGGTGCGCGCGGGGTCGTGATGTCCGGCAGCGGGCCGACGATGCTCGCACTCGCCGCCTCTCAATCTCACGCGGCGGCGCTGGCGGCGGCGGCCGAAGGACGAGGCTGGTCCGCGTGGAAGCTCATGACTGTCGCGGGGCCAGCCGTTCGGGTCCGGCGGCTTCCGGCCCGTCCGATGGTTCAGAGGCAAGAGGGGTCTCGCGCTCGCCGCGGCAGATCCGGTTCTCCAAGGTCGTGTGATTGGGGCGTGGCCAAGCGGTAAGGCGCGGGACTTTGGATCCCGTATTCGGGGGTTCGAATCCTCCCGCCCCAACCAATATTGCAGCGTGGAAGCGTCTGGGCCTTTTCATCAGCCTGCTGGGCTCCCGGTGAAGGAGGGGAAGTATGCCCGACGAGCTTAAGCTCTTCACGGGTAACGCGAATCGGCCGCTGGCAGAGGAGATTGCCGACTACCTCCAGATCCCCCTTGGGGAGGCAGAGGTCGGGCGCTTCGCCGACAAAGAGGTCTTTGTCCAGATTAATGAGAATGTGCGCGGGGCCGACGTCTTTGTGATTCAACCCACGTGCCCACCGGTCAACGACAACTTGATGGAGCTTTTGGTGATGATTGACGCCCTCAAGCGGGCGTCGGCGCAGCGAATCACCGCGGTCCTTTCTTACTATGGCTATGCCCGGCAGGACCGAAAGGTTCAACCCCGGGTGCCGATCACCGCGAAGCTGGTCGCGGACCTCCTCACAGCCGCCGGAACCCATCGCGTGCTGGCCCTGGACCTCCACGCGGGGCAGATCCAGGGCTTCTTCAACATCCCGGTGGATCACCTCTTTGCCGCCCCCGTCCTCATTGACTACCTGTCGAAGAAGACCCTGAGCGACTTGGTGGTCGTCTCGCCGGATGCCGGTGGGGTGGAGCGGGCTCGGGCGATTGCGAAACGGCTCCGCGCCGGGCTTGCCATCGTGGACAAACGGCGCGAAGGCTCGAACGTCTCCCTCTTCATGCATCTCATCGGGGACGTAAAAGGAAAAGACGTGGTCGTGATTGACGACATGATCGATACGGCCGGCACCCTCATTCAGGCCGTTGACGCGCTCAAGCGGGAAGGGGCCCAGCGGATGATTGCCTGCGGCGTCCACGCGATCCTCTCGGGGCCGGCCGTCGCCCGCCTGGAGGGCTCCCCTCTGGAGGAGGTGGTCGTGACCAATTCCATCCCGCTCCCGTCCGAGAAGCGGAGTCCCAAACTTACGGTCCTCTCCATGGCCCCGCTCCTCGGAGAGGCGATCCGCCGCATCCACACCGAGACGTCGGTCAGCACGCTGTTCATTTAGCCCGAAGGAGAACGAGATGGACATCCGAGAGATTACTGTCATCACCCGAAACGCCGTGGGGAAGGAGGCCGCCAACCGACTCAGACGCGAGGGGCGTCTCCCTGGCGTGCTCTACGGCGGTGAGGCTCCGCTCCCTGTTTCCTTCAACCCCAGGGACATGCAGAAACTTCTCCATGGCCACGGAGGCGGGAACGTGCTCCTCAACGTTCGGTTCGAGGATCGCCCCGGTGAGCCCCGTCCGGTCCTCGTCCGCGCGCTGCAATTCGATCCGGTCACCGAACGCCTCATCCATGTGGATCTCCAGGAGATCTCCATGGACCGGGAGATCACGGTCCGGGTTCCAATCCACACCGTCGGCGAGGCCGCTGGAGTCAAGGAGCAAAGCGGGATCCTTGCCCTGATCCTTCGCGAGGTCGAGGCGGCTTGCCTCCCGCATCTGATCCCCGACCGACTCGATGTGGACGTGAGCGCGCTTCGGATTGGCGACGTGCTGACCGTGAGTAACCTCACCCCGCCGGCTGGGGTCCGGCTCCTCGGGGATCCCGCCCAGGCCGTGGCCACGGTGGCACCGCCGGTGGTTGAGGAGGTGGCGGCCCCGGCGGCGGCCGCTGCGCCGGCTGAGCCTGAGGTGATTTCCGAAAAGAAGGCCGAGGCTCGGGAGAAGGAAGAGAAGAAAGAGGAGTAGCCGGGGTTATCCGAGGACGGCCTTCGGTGACCCAGCTTGTGGTTGGCCTGGGCAACCCGGGGTCCGACTACGCCAGAAGCCGGCACAACGCCGGCTTCTGGGTTGTCGAGGGCCTCGCGCGGAGGCTCGGAGGGCGGTGGAAGCGTCACCGGCTCGCTTCTCTCGCCAGAGTCGAGTGGGAGGGTATCTCGCTCGTCCTGGCCAAGCCTGCCACCTCTATGAATCTCTCAGGGAGCGCGGTCGCGTGGCTTCTCCGAGAATTCACCCTCGACATTTCCCAGCTCATCCTCGTCCACGATGACATTGACCTTCCGATGGGGAAGGTCCGGGTGAGGCAGAAGGGGGGTCACGGCGGGCACCACGGGATCGAGTCAGTCATTGAGACGCTGGGCTCCCAGGCCTTTTGTCGGGTCAAGGTTGGGATCGGTCGACCGGAGACCAAAGAGGAGGTCGTCGACTACGTCCTCATTCCGCTCAGCGCCGTGGAGCGATCGGCGTTGGACGAAGCCGTGGAACGGGCAGCGGAGATGGTACTCGGGCTTGTCAGGGAGCACGCCAAGGAGGGGTGAGTCGGCACACCTCTTTCGATGACTGCCGATCCCCTCACTCAGAGGTCCACGCGAGATGGGGTTCACCTGCGGCCTCGTTGGGCTTCCCAACGCGGGAAAGTCGACTCTCTTTAATACCCTCACCGGGGCGGGAGCCCCGGTGGCTCCTTACCCCTTTACCACTCTTTCCCCGCAAAAAGGGATTGTCCCGGTTCCCGACCCCCGTCTCGACAGTCTGGCCAGCCTTTTGAGACCCGCCAAGGTCACTCCCGCGACCTTGGAGGTCGTCGACATCGCAGGGCTGGTCGAAGGAGCGAGCCGAGGTGAGGGGCTCGGGAACCAGTTTCTCGGCCATATCCGTCCTCTGGACGCGATCCTTCATGTCGTCCGGTGCTTTCGAGGAACCACGGTCTCTCATGTGCGGGGGACGCCCGACCCGATCGCTGACGCAGGGGTCGTGGCGGCTGAGCTCCTGCTCGCGGACCTCGAACTGATTCAGCGCCAACTCCACAGTGCCGAGCGCTTGGCTCGAACCCACCCGAAAGAGACCTCTGGAACCCTCGTGGCCCTCCGGAGAGCGAGCGACGCCCTGTCGCGTGGGACGGCCCTTCGGACCCTCGAACTTACACCGAGCGAAGCATCGAAATTTCGCGAACTCGGGCTTCTGACTCTGAAGCCCCAGCTGTACATCACCAACGGAGATTGGGCTGATCGCTCCAGCCAAGCGATGGTCAAAGTGTTCGAGGCGTGGGTCGAAGGGCAAGCGCCGGTGATTGTGGTTGATGCAAAGCTCGAGGGGGAGTTGGCCCAGCTTCCAGCGGAGGAGCGGGCGGAATTTCTCAAGGAGTGGGGGATCGAAGGGTCCTCAATCGATCGGTTGGTTCGGGCCGGGTACCGTCTTCTGGGGCTCTTGACCTTCTACACGGTCGTGGGAGAGGAACTCAGGGCTTGGACCCTGAGGGCCGGGGCCACGGCCCTCGAGGCGGCGTCACTGATCCATTCCGACATGGCGAGAGGGTTCATTCGCGCCGAGGTCACATCGGTCGAGGAGTTCCTCCAAGCGGGATCTGGGGAGCGGTTGAGGGAGCGGGGGCTGTTGAGAGTGGAGGGACGAGACTATCGGGTGAAGGACGGCGAGATTCTCACCATCCGATTCGCCCTGTGAGTCATAGACGGGGCTCTCCTCGCTGACCGTCGCGGCTTTGACAAATGGGGTCTCGCATGGTATACGTTGAACGTTTAACTCTTTGTCCAGCCAATTCTTTTAAAGGGAAGGGAGGGACAAAAAGTGGCCAAGGTAATTGTCGAGGCTGACGAATCTTTCGAGCGCGCGCTCAGGCGCTTTAAGAAGCAGATTGAGAAGTCCGGGGTCCTCTCCGATCTCAAGAGGCACCAACCCTACGAAAAGCCGAGTGTCCGCCGGAAGCGCAAGGTCGTCGTCGCGAGAAAGAAGACCAAGCGGCGGGAACGGTCTTCCGAGTAGCGCCCAGGGCGGACTCGGCTGGAAGGTATCATGGTCGGATCAAGCACCCGGTTGTCCCCCTGGAGGGATGGGGACTCCCCGCTGCCCTGGCCCAACGCCATCGCTTCTGGGAGGATCGCGGGAGGGAAGGGGGCGTTCTGTCGCTGGTCGCCTATCGGGCTGAACTTTTAGACTTCCCCCAGGTCTTGGGGCTCCTCGCCCACGAGACCGCCTCCCCCCAAGGCCGAAGTTGCGCCCTGAGCCTCGCGCCCCTGGCGACGCTCCAGGCAGTGATCCGGGCTTTGAGCGAAACCGCTGAGGCCCGGGCTGCCAGAGCCAAGGAGGGCGATCCCCCCTTCGAAACGACTCCCGAGATCCGCCCAATCCTCGAGCGGGCGGCCCCCAAGGGCGCCGTCCTTGAAGGGATTGACCTCGTCGCCATCCGCGTCGTCCTGGATGTTGCCCAGCGCCTTCGGAGCTATGGGGGGCGCGTCCGGGAGGTCGCCCCGTCTTTGGGCGCCCGCCTCACCCAGCTTCCGGCTCTCCCTCACCTTGGGGCGGCCTTGACGGCAAGCTTGACCCCCGAAGGAGAGCTTTCGGACGACGCGAGCCCGCGCCTCCGCCAGCTCCGCCGCCGCCGCGAGGCGCTTCGCGCGCGAATCCTCCGGAGTCTCGAAGGACTCGTCGACTCGCCAACCCTGGAGCCGGCCCTCCAGGAGCGTTTTATCACGGTCAGAAACGGCCGCTATGTCCTTCCCGTTCGCGCCGACTCCGCGAGAGCCGTCCGTGGGATCGTTCACGACCGCTCTTTGAGCGGGGCCACGCTCTTTATTGAGCCGGCCTCGGTCGTGGAAGCCAATAACGATCTCCTTCAGCTCACGCTGGACGAGCAGGCGGAGATCCAGCGGGTCCTGGCGGCCCTCACCGAGCAAGTCCACACCCATCTTCCGATACTGGATCAGCTCGTAAACGAAACTGGGAGGCTCGATCTGACCTTTGCCAAGGCCCGCCTTGCCGACAAATTGGGCGCCGTGTCCCCCGAGATCTCTCCCGGCCCCGTGCGTCTTCTCCAGGCCCGTCACCCTCTGTTACTCGCCCAGGGCTGGGGGCGGGCCGAGGCGCCTGCCGTGGTCCCAGTGGATTTGATCCTCGGGGAGAGCGCCCGGGCGCTCATCATCACCGGCCCCAATGCCGGGGGGAAGACGGTTGCCCTGAAGACCCTCGGCCTCCTCGTCCTTATGGCCCAGGCGGGGCTTCACCTCCCGGTGCGGGAGGGGAGCCGGCTCCCGGTCTTCCGTCAGGTATTCCCCGTGATCGGCGATGAGCAGAGTCTCGCCCAGAATCTCTCGACCTTTTCCTCTTTTGTGGGGCAGGTGAAAGGCGTGTTGGAGATGGCCGATGACGTCTCGCTGGTGCTGATTGATGAGCTGGGGGCGGGAACGGACCCGAACGAAGGGGCTGCGCTTGCTCAGGCGTTGGTGGAACTGTTCCTCGCCAAAGGGAGTTGGCTTGTGGCGACCACTCACCTCGAGCCGCTCAAGATCTTTGCGGCGCTTCGCCCCGAGGTGGAGAACGCGACGGTGGAGTTCGATGAGGAGCGGCTTGAACCGACCTTCCGTCTGAGTTACGGCCGCCCGGGGCGAAGCTACGCGTTGGCCATCGCAACCAAGCTGGGATTGTCCCAGGAATTAATTGCCCGAGCCCAGAACTACCTCTCCTCTGAGAGCCGGCGGCTGGCCGACCTCCTTCAGTCCCTGGAGGAGCGGGAGCGGGGCTGGGAAGCGCGCGCGGCCGAAGGCTCGGCCGTCGAGGCCCGCCTGGCCGAGCTTCGCAGAGAAGCGGAAACACTCCTCGAGCGGGCCAGGCAAGAGGCGCGCTCGCGCACTGAGCGGGCGCGGGACGAAGCCCATCGTCTCATCGTCGACGCCAGGCGCCAGGTTCAGGCCGAACTGGATCGACTGAAAATCGAGGCAGCGACCCGCCGATCTTTGGAGGAGAGCCTCAGGCGTCTCCGGCGTGTCGAAAGCGAATTGCCGCCGCCCCCCCAGGCGGAGATCCCGCCGCCAGACGCCGATGAAGTCCTGATCTCGTCGCTGGGGCTCCGGGGGCGAATCGTGGAAGAGCGGGATGGGCTTGTCACGGTCCAGGCTGGAGCCCTCACCGTTCGCGTGGCGCGGAGCCAGTTGGCGGTCCCCCCGGGAAAGCGGATGGCCCGGTCGATGGGCAAGGTGGTGCTTCCAGAGAAATCGGGAGTTTCTCCCGAGCTCCTTCTTTTGGGCCGCACGACGGATGAAGCCCGTGATCTGGTGGTGAAGTATCTCGATGATGCGATCCTGGCAGGACTCCCCCAGGTGCGCCTGGTCCACGGCAAAGGGACCGGGGCACTGAAGAACGCGGTCCAGGCACTCCTGAAGGAACATCCCCTGGTGGTGGGCTTCCGGGCCGGTGCTCCCCATGAAGGGGGGGCAGGGGCCACGGTGGTCGAGTTGCAAGAGGGGCAATAGGTGGCACAGTACTCCGCCGAGCTTCTTGACGAAATCCGCGCGCGGCTGGACTTGGTGGATCTCGTCTCAGACTTTGTGACCCTGAAGCGCACAGGCGAGAACTGGAAGGGGCTTTGCCCGTTTCATGCAGAGAAGACGCCGTCGTTCACGGTGAACCCGAAGAAAGGGATCTTTCATTGCTTCGGCTGCGGCGCGGGGGGTGATGCCTTCGGCTTCCTGATGCGCCAGAACCGCCTCTCCTTCCCTGAAGCGGTCCGCGCCCTCGCCGACCGCGCGGGAACTGCCTTACCGGCGCGCCAGGGGCAGGAAGAGGCGCAGTCCCCGAAGCGCGAGCCGTTGTACGAGACGATGGAGCTGGCGGCCACCTACTATGAACGGGCGCTGTGGGACCAGCCTGAAGGAGAACGGGCGCGCCGTTATCTCCGAGCGCGGGGGATCACGAACGAGACGGCGCGTCGGTTTCGCCTCGGCTACGCCCCGGAGGGTTGGGAGCATCTCCTCCAGTACGCCAAGGGTTCCGGCGTGGATGAGACGCTTCTCCTCCAGGTCGGGCTCGTCCTGCCGAGACACGAGGGACGCGGGATCTACGATCGATTCCGGGGACGGCTCATTTTTCCGATCGCCGATCTCCAGGGTCAGATCATCGCCTTTGGCGGGAGAAGTCTTGGCCCTGAGGAGCCCAAGTACCTGAACTCGCCCGAGACACCCCTCTACGTCAAGGGACAGACTCTCTACGCGCTCCCCCTGGCCAAGCACGCCGTTCGCGAGGCAGGCCGGGTCGTGGTCGTGGAGGGGTATCTGGACTGCCTCGCCGCGCAGCAGGCGGGGTTTGGCGAAACCGTGGCTGCCCTCGGGACCGCGTTCACGCCGGCCCAGGTGCTCCTGCTCAAGCGCTATACGGATGAGATCATCACGGCCTTCGACGCCGACGCGGCGGGAGAGTCCGCGACCCTTCGGGGGCTCGATGTCCTCTTGGGCTCAGGACTTCGGGTGCGAGTCGCCACGCTTCCGGAGGGAGAGGATCCTGACAGCTTGATCCAGAAGCAGGGCGCCGCGGCATTCCGCGTGGCGCTGGATGGCGCCGAGCCACTGTTCCTTCGGGCGCTGGCAGGATTTCCGGCGGAGGTGCTCCAAAGTTTTCAAGGACGAGTCCAGGCCCTCCGGAATGTCGGAGCCCTCCTGGCGAAGATCCCGGATCCGACGGAAGCTCGGCTCGCCATCCAAGAGGTGGCCCACCGCTTTGCGTTGAGCGAGACGTTCGTTGAAGAAGAGGTTCGCCGGCTGCGAGGGGTGACGAAGCGGCCGGCGGCGTCCTCGCCGGCCCCGGTTCCCCGGCAAGAGGTCTCCCCCTTTGATAAGGCGCTTGTCCAGGATCTCCTCCACTCGGCGGAGGCTCGGATGGAGCTGCTTCCGGTGGTGACCGAGGAGGATCTCTCTCATCCTGATTTCCGTGCGGTCGTGGCAGCTCTCAAGTCCCATCCTGAGGCCGAGCCGGCAACACTGCTGAGTCTTCTCCAAGGAGAGATCCTGCAGGGACTCGTTGCCGGCCTCCTTTTGGATGAGCCATCGAGCGCGCCCGACATTGCCGCATGGCGTCGGCGGATCGAACTTCTCCGGGGTAAGCAGGAGAGTCGAGTGGCACACCAGGCCTTGGCGGCGGCCCAGAGTCAAGGCCAGGCCGACCTGTCAGACCTCGTCAGGGAACACATTGTACGGGCCCGGAAGGTCAGGGATCTGGTGGTGGGGGGCGAGGCCCCCGCGTCGTAGGAGGAGCCAAACCCATGAGTGACGACCAGACCAAGCTGGACGAGATCGGCAAGCTCATCTCCAAAGGACGGGCGCGGGGCTACCTCACCTACGAAGAGGTGAATGACGCCCTGCCCCAAGACCTCGTCTCGCTCGACCAGCTCGATGACATCATGATGATGTTCGGCGCGATGGACATCGAGGTGGTGGACCAGGCCAAGACCGTCACGCTTCCGGAGATGGAAGGGGAGGTCGGCGAAGAGCGGGAGGAGCCCCCGGAACGGGCGGAAGAGATCGATTTGACCCCGGGGCCCGTGGGCCGGACCGAAGATCCTGTGCGGATGTACCTCCGGGAGATGGGGCGCGTCTCCCTCTTGACCCGCGAGGGGGAGATCAACCTTGCGCGGCGCATCGAAGAGGGAAAGGAACAGGTCGTGCGGACGGTCCTCTCGACGAACCTGGCCGTCCGCGAGCTCCTTGCCCTTCGGGAGAAACTCCGGAAGGGAAAGATCTCGGCCAAGGAAGTCGTGGAGAGCTCTGACGAAGACGTCCCGCCGGAAGACCGAGAACCCGAGCTGGTCCACTCGGTGATCACCGCGCTGAACAGTGTTGACCGGTTGATTCGGGAGCGTCGCGCGCTGGCCCTCGAGCTACCGAAATACCCCCCCCGTCACGCCAGGCGAAAGAAGATCGAAACTCTCCTTCAAGCCAAGGAGGCCCGGGCCTCCACGGTCCTCAAGGAGATGAACTTCAATCCCGCGCTCCTGGACCGGTATGTGCAGCGACTCAAGCACCTCGTGGCAAAGATCGACAAGGCGGAACAGGAGATCCTTCTCTGGAGCGATTCGAGCCGGGCCAAGTTGGATGAGTTCCAGGCCTTCCTTTCCTCCCTCGACGACCAGGAGGATGCTGACCTCCTCAACACGCCGACCGACAGACACGCGTCCCCCCGGGAGAAGTGGATTCGGTATGCCCAGCGGAAGGTCAAGCGCGCCGAGGAGGAGGCGCAGGCCAAGGCCAAAGACCTCAAGCGCGTTGTCGCCCTCATCAGAGCAGGTGAGGAAAAGGCGGCTCAGGCCAAGAAGGAGATGGTAGAGGCGAATCTCCGCTTGGTCATCTCCATCGCGAAGAAGTACACCAACCGGGGTCTTCAGTTCCTGGATCTGATCCAGGAGGGGAACATCGGTCTCATGAAGGCCGTGGACAAGTTTGAATACCGCCGTGGCTATAAGTTCTCCACATACGCCACGTGGTGGATCCGCCAGGCCATCACCCGGGCCATCGCCGACCAGGCGCGGACGATTCGGATCCCGGTCCACATGATCGAGACGATCAATAAGCTGATCCGGACCTCACGCCACCTCGTTCAGGAATACGGCCGGGAACCCACCCCCGAAGAGATCGCATCCAAGATGGACGTTCCCGTGGAGAAGGTGCGAAAGGTTTTGAAGATCGCCCAGGAGCCGATCTCGCTCGAGACCCCGATCGGTGAGGAGGAGGATAGTCACCTCGGAGACTTTATCGAGGACAAGCAAGCCGTCTCCCCCGTGGAGTCTATCATCGGGCTCTCCCTTCGGGAGCAGACGAATAAGGTTCTGGCCACTCTCACCTCCAGGGAGGAGAAAGTCCTCCGCTTGCGTTTCGGTCTCTCCGACGGCTGCGAACATACCCTGGAGGAGGTCGGGCAGGACTTCGCGGTGACGCGGGAGCGGATCCGCCAGATCGAGGCCAAGGCCCTCCGGAAGCTCCGTCATCCATCGAGGTCCAAGAAGCTCAAGAGTTTCATCGAATCCTGACCCGAAGGGGGGCGCCGTCGCGCCCCCCTTCGTTGCTTAAGGAGGATGAATTTGGTATTCTCTCCGTTCGATGGGCCCATAGCTCAATTGGCAGAGCCGCCGGCTCATAACCGGCTCGGTCCTGGTTCGAGTCCGGGTGGGCCCACCAAGGAATGTGAAGTGTGAAGCGTGACGCGGAGCGAGCGCGCGGAATTCTGAACCCAGGTGGGGGGCCAGGGGGTTCGAGCGCCGGCTTTGCCCGACCCGCCTCACGGCGGGTGCCCGCAAGGGTACGCTCGCTCCGCTCGCAGCTTCCGGGGGGAGGTTCGGCCCCCCGGCGGGGTGGCGCGGCTCGAGCGCGGCGCGTGAGAGACGCGTCGGGGATACGAGAAGGGGGGCGTGCCCCCCTCCGAGTCAAAGGAGGGGGAGTGGGTGGGACTCCCCCCCACGACGTGATGAGAGCGTTTGAGGCGAAGCCGCCGCGCGTAGTGCTCAACCCAGGTGGGGGGGCCAGGGGGAGGAGTGGTTGGGACTCCCCCCCTGAGAAACGACAGCCGTGAATCCCGATCTGGCCCGCCTCATTGATCTGCAGGCCCTGGATACTCGCCTCGCTTCCCTGGAGCGCGAGATCGAAACAATCCCGGCTCAGATCCAGGGTCTCCACGACGAGCGCGACCGTGCCAGTCAGGAGGTCGAGGCCCTCAGGACCCAGGTGGAGACCGTCAGAAAGGAGATCCGGGTCAAGGAGAAGGACGTTGAGTACTCGATCTCAAAGCGGACCAAGAGTGAGGCCAAGCTCTACGAGGTGAAGACGAACAAAGAATACTCCGCCGTCCTCCTCGAGATCGAGCAGATCAAGCAGGAAAAGGCCCAACTCGAAGACGAGCTCCTCAGCCTGATGGAAGCCCAAGAGCGCCTCGCCGGGGAGATCCGAGCCGCCGAGGCCAAGCTGACCGAGCGGGAGCAGGATATGGTCCAGAAGGAGGCCGTCCTTCAGGGTGAACTCCGACAGGTCGAGATGACGCTCGCCGGGGTCCGCTCAGAGCGTGTGGCCCTGGCCCGCGAGTTGCCGGCTGCCCTCACGGCCCAATACCAGCGCCTGCTGGCCCGGTATCGGGGGACGGCCGTCGTCGTGCCGACTCGAGGAGAGCTCTGCACTGGCTGTCACTTGCGCCTCCCCCCCCAATGTTTTCAGGAGGTCCGCCAGACCCTCGAGATCATCCCCTGCGAGCGGTGCGGGCGGATCCTCTACTGGGTGCCGTGAGCCCGCGACGGGCCGGCGTCCAGCTTCCCCTGGCCCTTTCTCCCCGCGACCACCTGACGTGCTCTATTGACGGCTCTGTCCAGGGAAACCCCGGACCCGGAGCCGTGGGCGTGGTGATCCAGGACTCGTCAGGGGAACTGCTCGAGGCCTGGGGGGAGGCGATCGGCCATGTCACAAACAACCAGGCGGAGTACCGCGCCTTCCTCGCGGCCTTGAAGCGCGCGCGGGCACTTCGGGCGAAGTCCGTGACGATTCGCTCCGACTCTCAGCTCCTGGTCAGACAGTTTCTTGGCGAGTACCGGATCAAAGACGAAAAGTTGAAACCCCTCTTGGCCGAGGCCCGGCGGCTGGCTCAGACCTTTGCGGAGTTTAAGATCGAACATATCCCGAGGGAGCTGAACCGCGCGGCCGACCGACTGGCCAACCGGGCGAGGGAGGGAAAGGCATGAATGGCGGTTCGCGGCGCGGCGTGTGGATCCTGGCAATCCTTGTCATCGTGGCGATCGCCGGACTCTACCTCTTCTCAGCCTATAACCGCCTCGTCACCCTCGACGAGGGGATCAAGGCTGCCTGGGCCCAGATTGATAACCAGCTCCAGCGTCGGGCCGACCTGATTCCGAATCTCGTGGAGACCACCAAAGGGTTTGCTGCCCAGGAGCGAACCATCCTCGAGACCATCGCCAACGCGCGCGCTCGATTGGCCGGGGCCCGGGACCCGCGGGAGCGCGTTGCCGCATCCGATGAGCTTTCCGGCGCGCTAAGCCGCCTTCTCGTCGTGGTGGAGAACTACCCGCAGTTGAAGTCCGACGCCACGTTCATTCGTCTCATGGATGAATTGGCCGGTACCGAGAATCGCTTGTCCGTGGAGCGGAAGCGCTACAACGATCGCGTCGTCGAGTTCAACCAAACCATCCGCCGCTTTCCGGGGAGCACGGTGGCCCGTCTGTTCGGCTTTGAGCGCGCCCAATACTTCGAGATCCCGGCGCCGGCTCGCACCGTCCCCCGTGTGGACTTCTCCCCGCCCAGGGCCCAGTAACTGAGGCCGAGCCAGGACAGTGCCCGCAGGGACGGGCCGGCCGAGGCCGAGACGACGATTGATGTGGGCGGCCCGATGCCACCGGGCCATTAAACCAAAGCATAATTCTACCAAGGCATAATTGCCCACCTCACCGCCGGCCGGTAGGCTTCCTCACGTGCTCGCGGCCTCGAGTTGGCCGGCATTCGGTCGCGCTCGAAGGCGTGGCGGTCCGATCCCATGAGAAAGGTGCCGCCCGGCACCCACACCATGTCCTCGAACGGCGGCGTGCCAGGGCCAGGTGACCTCGCGGTGATGTTGACGAGATTGCTCATACACTGTCCCTTTCCAGGTCGCGATCAAACGGCCCCTACTGCCGCGCCATCGCGACCCGAGGGTCGGCTTCCAATCGACGCTCTTCATTTTCGCACGGACCATACCTTGTAATTTTGAACCTATTATGCAAATATACAAGATATGCGATACATCGCCAGGCACCAGACCGAACACCTGCGGTCCCTCCTCCGGGCTTTTCCGGCCGTGCTCCTTGTCGGGCCGCGGCAGTGCGGCAAGAGCACTCTCGCGCGCCATGTCCTCCCAAGCTGGACGTACGTCGACCTCGAACGCCCGGCCGACCTCTCCGTCCTGACCACCGATCTTGAAGGCTTTTTTGATGCTCACCCCCGGTCGGTGGTGCTCGACGAGGCCCAGCGCCTGCCCGAAGTTTTCTCCGTTCTGCGCTACGTGATCGACCGCTCGCGGGGCAAGGGACGTTTCCTTCTGCTGGGTTCGGCCAGCCCCACGCTGATGCGCTCCGTTTCCGAGACGCTTGCCGGCCGGGTCGCGCTGTTGGAGCTGACGCCTTTCCTCGCTGCCGAGCTGGCGGGTACCACCCATGCCGCCGACCGCTGGTTCTGGGGCGGCCTTCCGCCGATTTACAGCCTTCGCAACGCGCGCGCGCGTGGTGAGTGGCTTGACGCTTACGTCTCGACCTTCATCGAGCGCGACCTGCCCGCCCTCGGCCTGGGGCTGCCCGCTCGGCGGCTGCGCACGCTCTGGACGATGCTGACCCACGTCCACGGCAACCTCCTGAACGTCTCCGACCTCGCGCGTTCGCTTGCCGTGTCCTCCCACACGGTCGCCGGAGACCTGGACGTGCTGGAAGGGGCGTACATGATCCGCCGTCTTCATCCCTACTACGCCAACGTGCAGAAGCGCCTGACGAAGAGCCAGAAGCTCTACGTGAGAGACACCGGGCTTTTGCATTTCCTGACCGGCTTGCGCCAGCCGAGGGAGCTGGTGACATGGCCCAAGCGCGGTGCCTCGTTCGAAGGCATGGTGATCGAGGAACTCGTGGCCCTGGCCGCTCGTCGCCTGGTTCGTCCCGGGATCTTCTTCTGGCGGACCCAAGCCGGCGCAGAGGTCGACCTGCTGATCGTCGAAGGGCGGCGGATGTTGCCCATCGAAATCAAGCTTGGAGCGGCGGTCAACCACTATGCTGTGGCCGGCCTCCGACAGTGCATGAAAGATCTCGGGCTGCGCCGGGGATGGGTGGTGTCGACAGCGCGTGAGAGGCGCCGCCTGTCTCCCGGCATCGAAATCATTCCCTGGGCCGAGATCGCCTCGGGCCAGATCGAGCTGTTCTGACTTTCTTGGGTTGCCGATACCGAAATTCGCCCTGCTCATCACTTCCTTTCCTGCCGCGGCAGGATTTCCCGTCTAATCTTGTCCATCACACTTCTCCTTTCTTACTGGATACCGGTTATGGTTCTAGTCATGTTGCCTCGTCGTCTTCAAAAAGGAAAGCGGCCGCCAGCCTCTTCTTGTGGAGCTTGACATACTGCCATATTTGCAGTATGGTTTTCCATATGAAGACGACCCTCAACATCGATGACACCGTCATGGCCCAGCTCAAGCGCGAGGCGGCCCGCCAGGGGCGCACGATGTCCGAGCTTGTCGAGACGGCGCTGCGCCTGTTGTTCCGCTCCCAGAAGAAGCGGGAGGATCTTCCTCCGCTGCCGACGTTCCAGAGCGGCGGCGCGCTGGTGGACGTCGCCGATCGGGACGCCCTGTACCACGCCATGGAGGGGCGGTAGTGATCGTCATCGACACCAACGTGCTGGTGTACGCCGCCGACGCAGACTCGCCGTTCCATGCCGCCTGCCGCGGGTGGCTCGAAAGTCAGCGAAGGCGAGCGGACGCCTGGTACACCACCTGGGCGATCCTGTACGAGTTTTTGCGCGTGACGACCCACCCGCGGGTGATGCGACAGCCGTGGAGCGCGCCAGCCGCCTGGGGCTTCGTGACGGCGCTTCTCGCCTCGCCCGGCCTCGGCCTCCTCACCCCCACGCAACGACACGCCGAGGTGGCCGAGCAGGTCATCGCTGAGCTGCCTCACCTCGCGGGCAATCTCTTCCACGACGCCCACACGGCGATCCTTATGCGCGAGCATGGCATCCGGCGCATCATCACGCGCGACACCGACTTTCACCGCTTCCCATTCCTCGAGGCGGTTGATCCCCTCGCCTGAAGTCGCACCGACCGCTCGGTGACGGCGGCGCCCTCCTGGGGCACCCGGTCCAGGTTGAAGGCAAGGGCCTCCGACAGGAAGAAGCAGTACTTGCAGTCCAGGTTGCAGGCCGAGCCCGTGGGCTTGGCCAGGACATGGAACTGGGCGGGCGCGCTCAAGGTGCTCATCGTGACCTCCTCCATCTCTACGCTTTCAACTGCGGCAGGGCGCCGCGGATTCGTCCCCGGTGGAAGACGATCCTGCTCTCGCGGAGCGCCCCGCGGAGCTCGGCGGGGGAGCCCCGAAAGAGCCCGCCGGACACGTCGAACACGCAAGTGCCGACCTCTTCAGGCGGGAGGAGCGAGACGATCTGGCGGGCCGAATCGAGAATCCGATGCCACGCGCGCGCTAACTCGGCCGCATCCGGTGCTTCGCCGGCAAACGCGAGCTGACGCACCTCTTCGGCGGAGTACCTGCCGGAGCGTGCAGCGCCTTCCAGGATCGCCGCCGGGCCGAAGCCCGGGTCCTTGGCGCACGCGGCCCAGGCGAGGTAGCCGAGGGGCTGGAGACGATCGTGGCTCGCGATCACATCGACCCAGTCGCGCACTTCTAGGCGCCCCACGAGGGCGAGCGCCTTGTTCGTAGCAAGGTCGAAGGGATGGAGGGTCAGCCCGAACTCCTCGTGATGCTGGAGCGGAAAGAAGCGGAAAGCGCTGTCTCGCGCCCATTCCAGGCGGACCCGCTCGCCGACGGCGCTGACCTCCGCCTCGACGAAGGTCGCGCGCTCCCTCACGACGAGCACATCGAAGCCGTTCGCCTCGAGCAGGAGCCGGTCGGCGCGCCAGCTCGTCGCGAGCGCCTCGTCCGTGTCGTGGAAGAGGTCGTTGTCCCGCGAGATGCGGGAGGCTGCGATCAGCTCGTTGAGCGCCACACCGCCGGCGACGTAGCTCTCGCCCGACGCGATGCGGTTCTCCGCTAAGAGCCGGCAGACGGCACGCTGGAGTCCGGTGAGAGCCATCGCTTCAACGTGGCCGCCTGGCGGAAGGCCTCGCGGTCGCCGTGGCGCTCGATGTACCCGAGGGTCTGGAGCTGCTCCTCCAGCGTGGACGGGTAGTAGTCAGGCCGCAGAAACCAGAGGCACCGGACGCGGTATTCGTCGACAAGACGATTCACCGCTTCCGTCGCCGCCTTCCCGTCGATTCTCGTCGTGCCCATAGCGTGTTGATTCTACCACGCACGCCTCATAGATAGTCGCTCCTCCGGATTCTCGGGCTCGTCCTCGGCGTGGGCGATCCGGTCGAGCCGGGGACCAGGTTCTCCGGCGGCGCGCCGGGAAAGTCCGCGGGCTTGGGCGCGCGCTCGGCGACTGTGACGTAGCCGGTCGCCTCCACGAAGCGCTTAAACTGGAGGTTGGTGACCGGGTCCCGGTCCATCCAGAAGCCGCCGACGGCGACCTCGTGGACGGGACGCTCCTCGGGGTAGAAGTCTTCCGAGCCCATACGGAACGTCCCGCCCGGGATCCAGATCATGTCGGGATGCGGCGGCGCCCCCGGGGGCGTCGTCATCGGCTCTGCCTTCGCCGAGCGGATGCTCTACGTCAACTGCGATCTGCCGGCCGTCGAGGAGATGGTGCGCGATCCCGCGCTCTTCTACCGCAACTGTCCCAAGCCGGTCGTCGTCTTCGACGAGATCCATCAGCTGCGCGACCCCAGCCGGGTGCTCAAGGTCGGCGCCGACATGTTCCCCCGGCTCAGGATCCTGGCCACCGGGTCCTCCACGCTGGCCGCCAGCAAGAAGTTCCGGGACACCCTCGCAGGCCGGAAGCGCGAGGTGCACCTCGTGCCCGTGCTGTGGAGCGAGATCGGGGCGTTCGGGGCCACCCTGCTGCGACGCCTGTACCACGGCGGCCTTCCGCCGGCCCTGCTGGCCGACACCAAGACGCCGTCTCTGTACCGGGAGTGGATGGATTCCTTCTTCGCGCGGGGGTGGGACCCGCTGCGCCCCGAGGACTACGGCGTGCTCTGGGAGCACGTCGTGCTGGAGCATGTCCAGGCGCATCTCCCGGACCTGCCGATCCGCTACTGGCGGAACAAGGCGGGGCGCGAGGTGGACTTCGCGCTCGTGCGCGCACGCAATCAGGTGGACGCGATCGAATGCAAGTGGAACCCTGCGGAGTTCGACCCCGCGGCCCTGGAGGTCTTCCGCTCGCACCATCCGAGCGGGAAGAACTACCTCGTCACGCCGCACGACGGCCCCCCCTATGCGAGGAGATTCGGCCGGCTGCAGGTCACGGTATGCAATCTGGAGGGGATCGGTGTGGACTCCGCTTCCTGACCGGCCCACCATCAGATAGCTGTAGTCGTCCAACACCTTCGCAATTTTGCCGGTTTTCGGATTGCGGCAATGGACGTGCAGGATGGTGGCGCCGGCGTTGTAGCAATCCACCGCCTTCTGGACCTGATCGTCCCAACTGACAGAGATATCCTCGGGGAAATCGCTCGGGATCCACGCCGGCCCCCAGGGCGCTGCGGTGATGACCAACGGGTCCTGATTCTCAGGTAGTAAAGAATCGTCTGTGAAATATATAGTTCAGTCCTCTATGGTCAAGCGTTAGGTCGCACTACTGCCGCGCCATGATGGCGCGCAGCTCCGCTTCCTTGTCCTGGATCAGCTCACCACTCACATCCACGGTCGCACCGTAGAGCGTGCCGGTGAACTTGAACGGCGGTTCGTATTTGTCCCAAACCGGCGAGCCAGTGTCCGCTCCGCACACGATGCCGCCACCAAGCCCGAGGCTGAGTGGCATGGTGAGAGGAATGTCGACCTGCCCGACCAGCTTGCCATCAATGTAGAGCTGGCCGCGGCCCGGCGCGCCCTTGCCTTTGCCGATGTCCGGTTTGCCCGTCACCTCGAACTCGAAGCGCAGTTTGTGGCGGCCCTCCGGAACCGCGACGTTCGATTCAACGTGATAGAACTGGGTGCCGACGTAGTTATAGACATAGTGAAGCTTGCCGCCCTGCACGTAGAAGGAATAGCCGCCTTGGACATCGCCAGCCGCCAGCAGCGCTCCTTCGGCCCCACCCTTGGGGATCTCGACATCCGCCGTGATGCTGTGGGGCCGGTTCAGCACACTGGGGCCGGCGTCGACCGGCACCATTTGCGTGCCCGGATAGTACGTGTAGCTGGTGCGAGCGACCGCGATCTGTGGACGTTCGTCAGCAAAGCGCAGAGTGCCGCGCGAGTCTACGGGCAAGACGTTGTACTTGCCCGCCTCGACGTACCAGGTCGCGATCATCTCGATCAGCTTCCCGCGGTTCTCAGCGGCCAGGTTGTGGTTCTCCGCGAAGTCCTTCTCGACGTGATACAGCTCCCAATTCTTCGCATCCAGCTCGGTCAGCTTGTCCTTATCGATCGGCGCGCCGAAGAAGGCGCCCGCTTCTTTAAAGGACGTTCCCGGCCACGGGCACACCGCGCGCCAGCCGTCGTGGTAGATGGAGCGGTGTCCCATCATCTCAAAGTACTGTGTGATGTGCTTCGAGGGTGCGTTCGCATCGTCAAGCGCGTGGGCAAAGCTATGGCCCTCGATGGGCGACTGTGTAACGCCCTTGATGGATGTCGGAGCCTCGATGCCCAGCGCTTCGAGCACGGTCGGCATCATGTCGATGGCATGGGCATACTGGGTGCGCACTTCGCCCTTCGCCTTGATGCCATTTGGCCAGTGGACGATGAACGGGTCGCTGATGCCGCCGCGGTAGGTCTCACGCTTCCAGCGCCGGAACGGCGTGTTGCCCGCGAAGGTCCAGCCCCAGGCATAGTGGTTAAAGGTGGTCGGCCCACCGAGCTCGTCGACGCGCTTAGGTCGAAGGCGCTTGACAGGGGTCAGTTCACCATATATGGTAACCATATAACGACCAAGACGACCGTCTATCTCGACAGCACGGAGTACCGCCGGCTCAAGGCCATCGCGCGGGCGCAGGGGCGGCCCCCGGCCGCCCTGGTCCGCGACGCCGTCGCCGAATACACTCGCCGTCATGGGCGGCGCAAGCTGCCCCGCAGCCTCGGCGCGGGGCATAGCGGGCGCGGAGACCTCAGCGAGCGGGCCGAGGAGCTCCTCCGGGGGATGGGACGCCCGCGGTGATTGTCGCGGACACCGGCGCGGTGCTGGCGCTGATCGACGCCGACGACCGTCACCATCAGGCCCTCAGTGCGGTCTTCCGCGAGGACCCCACGGGGTGGGTCCTGCCCTGGGCAGTGCTTCCCGAGGTCGACTATCTGCTCGCCAGCCAGCTCGGATCGCGCGCCCAGGACGCGTTCCTCGCGGATCTCGCCGGGGGCGAGTGGGCGATCGAGTGGGGACACGAGGCCGATCTCGTCCGGGCGCATGAGATCGCTACCAAGTACCGGTCGCTTCGCTTCGGCCTTGTCGACGCCGTGGTAATCGCGGTCGCGGAGCGGCTTCGCGCCCCGACGATCGCGACCCTGGACCTGCGCCACTTCGGCGCCGTGGCGATCCGCGGGCGCCCCCGACTCATCCCGCGTGATCTCTGATCGCGCGGGGAGGTGCTCGGCTGTGGGATTCATTGGGCTTGATACCTCCTGACCGCCTCTTCGAGGGTAGGGAAGATGCGTTCTCGGCCCAGGACCTTTCCGAGTGGCGCCTGCTCGATGAGCCTCAGCACCTCGGGATTGAGGCCTGCCAGCCAGAGCGTGGTGCCATGCTCCCTGAGCGTCTCCTCGGCGTCGGTCAGCATCCGGAGCGCCGTGTACTCGATATCCGGTACCGCGCTGCAGTCCAGCAGGAGCACCCTGGGCTGGGTCGCGTGGATCAGCGGCCACATTCCATCACCGACCCGTTGCGCGTTGGCGAAGTAGATCCGCCCCTCGGTCCGCACAATGAGCAGGCCGGGGAAGGTCTCGTCCCCCGCGTGCTCCGCCGAGAGCGGGCGGAAGAGGTTGGTCCCCGGCCTGCGCCCCAGCGTGTACACGGGCGGGCGATTGGCCTGGTAGAGCAGGGCCAGGAGCGAGACGACCACGGCCACGAGGATGCCGTTGAGCGAGCCCAGCAGCACGACACCCACCAGGGCCACCACCGCCCACCGAAACTCAGCCGTGCGAACACGTCGAATGGCGCGGAACTCCGCCGGGCTGATCAGGCCGACGGTGGTGGCGACCACGACCGCGGCCAGCGTCGCCTGCGGCATCAAGCGGATGACCGGCGCCAGGACGAGCAGCGTGGCCGCGACCATCGCGACGGTCACCAGCGCTGCCGCCTGGCTCTTTGCGCCCGCCCTGCGGTTGACCGCGGTCTGCGAGGCGCCGCCCCCGGCCGGCATGACGCGGAAGAGGCCGCCGGCGAGGTTGGCCAGGCCGAGGGCCAGCTCCCGGTTCGCCTCCGGGTGCGGCTCGCCCCGACGGGCGAAGGCGCGTCCCGTGGCGACGGTCTCGGTGAAGCTCATCAAGGCGATGCCCAGCGCGCCGGGCCACAGGTGTCCCACGAGCGAGAGATCCGGCGGCGTGAAGGCGGGCAGCCCCGGCGGGATCTTCCCAACCGTTTCGATCCCCGTGGCCTCCAATCCGAGCAGACCAAACGCGGCGATGCCGCCCACCACGGCCAGGAGCGGCGCCGGCACACGCGGAAAGAAGTGCTCCGCGCCCACCACGAGCCCGAGCGTGGCCAGGGCGAGCCCCATGGTCGGCAGGGATGTCTCGGGCAACTGCTCGACGATGGAGACGAGATTTCGGACAAATCCTGCCTTGTCGAAGTGCAGGCCCAGCAGCTTCGGAATCTGGTCCGCCACGATGACCAGGCCGAGGCCCGCCTTGAACCCGGTCAACACCGGCTCGGAGATGAACTGCGCGATGAACCCCAGCTTCAAGACCGACGCCACCACGAGCATCGCCCCGGTCAGGAGCGCCAGCGTGGATGCCGCCGTCACCAGTTCCGCAGGGCTCGCATTGGGGGCGACCAGGGCCAGCGCGCCCGCGGTCAGGATGGCGATAGTGGAGGTGGTGCTGACGCTCAACGGTCGCGACGTGCCAAGCAGGGCGTAGACGGCCATGGGGATGAAGGCTGTGTACAGGCCGGCCTCCACCGGCAGACCGGCGATCGCGGCGTAGGCCATCGCCTTAGGGATGACGACCGCCGCCGCGGTCAGCCCGGCCACCACATCGGCGCGCAGCCACTCCCTGGAATAGCCGCTCCCGCCTCGATTTCTCAGTAGCCTTGCGCCACTCCGCTCCTCCCTGCTAGACTGCCTCTAGCAGGGTGCTGAAAAACACTCTGCTAGGTTCTTTGAGACACATCTTGGCACCAGAGGCCGCCAGGTGATCGCTGGTCCCGCAAGGAGCTGGAGGAAAGTCCGGGCTCCGCAGGGCAGGGTGCTGGGTAACGCCCAGTCGGGGTGACTCGAAGGATAGTGCCACAGAAAGTAAACCGCCGCGGTCCGCCGCGGTAAGGGTGAAACGGTGAGGTAAGAGCTCACCAGCAGCCCGGGTGACCGGGCTGGCTCGGCAAACCCCACCCGGAGCAAGGCCAAATAGGAGGGCGATGTCCCCGCGAGGGGACGGAAGGGTGGCCCGCCCGGGCCCTCGGGTTCGGCCGCTTAAGGGGCCGGGTAACCGGCCTCTCAGAGGAATGATCACCACCCGGGCTCAGGAGACTGGCCCGGGGACAGAACCCGGCTTACCGGCGGCCTCTGGTGCCTTTTATGATTTCCTGAGCCTGTGAAGATCAAAACTCCCGCCCTCGGTCGGGTCTCGCAGCCGACCGTGTAACGCAAGCGAAGCGCGGAGGAAACGGAGTCGTTTGACTGAGCGCGAGGCCCTCGAGGCGATCCGGGGAGATGACCCGGCCATGGCGGCCAGGGCGGAGGCCGTCCTTTGGCAGATCTGGTGCCAGTCGGGAATTCCGGAGGTGGATGCGCTGCTCCGAGAGGGGATGGAGGCGGTGGAGCGTCGGCAATTGAAAGAGGCCGAAGCCCTGTTCACACGGATTATCGAGCGTGCTCCCGACTTCGCGGAAGGGTGGAACAAACGGGCAACGGTCCGTTACCTCCAGGGGGATTACACCGGGGCTATCCCCGATTGCGAGGAAACGTTGGCCCGAAATCCGAATCACTTCGGGGCACTTTCGGGTCAGGGACTCTGCCACATGGCACTCGGCCAATATCGACAGGCAGCGGCCCTGTTTAGGAGAGCGCTCGACGTCCATCCCCACCTCGGCTCAGCGCACCACAATCTTGCCCAGGCCCTTTCGGTAGCAGTCAAAGGCAATGGACACTAGCCCGGCGTCACCCTCTCGCTTCTCGGTCATCGGCCAGCCTCTCCGGCGTCTTGATGGAGGCCCGAAGGTCTCAGGCCTGACCTGCTACGCAGGCGATATTCGCCTGCCGGGCATGCTCCACGCGCGGTTGGTGTTGAGCCCCCATGCCCACGCCCGAATCTTACGAATTGATGCGAAGGCCGCCGCGTCGCTGCCGGGCGTCGTCGGTATCTTCAGCAGCCGCGATCTGCCGATTCGCGATCCTGACCCGTCGAATCGCAACCACTCGCCGCTCGCGATCGACCGCGTGCTCTTCCATGGGCATCCGGTGGTGGCCGTGGTGGCCGAAAGCGAAGCGCTCGCGGAGGATGCGGCCGCGCTGGTTGAAATCGAGTACGAGGCACGGCCTGCGGTGGTCCATCTCATGGAAGCGATGCGCCCTGACGCACCGCTCGTGCGTGAGGCGGGCGAGGGTCGGATGGACGAGGAATTGGCGATGCACGGGGCGGAGGGGGGCGCTCAGGGAGTGAAGGAGTCGATGGCCCCCAACGTCGCCAGCACCGTCCACTTCTCGCGTGGCGATGTGGCCCGGGGCCTGAGCGAGGCCGACGTGGTCATCGAGCGGCGCTACCACACCTCAATGGTCCACCAGGGTTACCTGGAGCCGCAGACCGCGGTGGCCAGCGTGGACGCGCTGGGTAACGTCACCGTGTGGGCGAGCACCCAGGCGCTCTTCTACGCTCGCACCCAGGTGGCCGAAGCGCTCGGACTGCCTGAGCACCGGGTGCGGGTGGTTGGGATGCCCCTTGGCGGCGGCTTCGGGGGAAAGTTTGTGCTCTTGGAGCCACTCGCGGCCGCGCTGGCCATGGCCGTGCGGCGGCCTGTGTCGTTGGTGCTGACTCGGATGGAGGACTTTCTCGCCACGAACCCGGCCCCGCAGAGTCTTTTGGAGCTGAAGACCGGGGCACAGCCCGACGGGCGGCTGACGGCGCTCCGGGCGCAGGTCATCTTCGATGCGGGAGCCTTTGCAGGTGCCCCCGTCGGCATCGCGTGCCTGCTCCTGGGTGGCTACTACCGGTTCCCTCACCTCGAGATCCGCGGCTATGAGGTGCTGACCCATAAGCCTGGGGTCGGGGCCTACAGGGCGCCGGGTGCCGTCCAGGCCACCTTTGCCATCGAGTCGCAGATGGACGAGATGGCCCGCGAGCTAGGCATGGATCCATTGGAGCTGCGCCTCCTGAACGCGGTCCAGGAGGGCGATCCCATGCCCAACGGCAAACCGTGGCCGAAGATCGGCCTCAGGACCTGCCTCGAGGAGTTGAAAAAGCAACGTGAGGGGCGCAGGCGCGAGCCCGGCGGAGAACGGAAACCAGGTTCCCGTCGGGGCGTTGGCGTAGCCGTGGGGGGCTGGGTCGGCGGGGTCGAGCCGGCCAGTGCAGTCTGCCGTATGAATCGCGACGGCAGCTTGAGCGTGATCGTCGGCTCGGTGGACATGAGCGGGACCAATACCGGGCTCGCGCAGATTGCCGCGGAGGCGTTCGGCATGCCGGTCGAGTTGGTAGAGGTGATCAACGCCGATACCGACGCCGCGCCATATGCGGGCGCGAGCGGGGGGAGCAAGATCACCTACACGGTCGGCGCGGCTGTCCAGCGCGCCGCCGCGGATGCGCGACAACAGTTGCTTGCCATTGCAGCCCATCAACTCGAGGCCGCAGCAGACGACCTTGAGATTGTGAATCGCGAGGTGCGGGTGCGCGGCGTCCCGAGCCGCTCGATCGCAGTCTCCGAGTTAGCCGCGCTGACGATGCAGTTCGGGGGGAAGTACGAGCCGGTCTTCGGTCGAGGGTCCACCGCGACGGTGGCCCGCTCGCCAGGGTTCGCCGTCCACCTCGCGGAGGTCGAGGTGGAAGCCGAGACAGGCCGTGCCGCGGTAGTGGACCACCTGGTCGTCCAGGATGTCGGCCATGCCCTCAATCCCCCGGCCATCGAGGGGCAGATTCAGGGTGCGGTCGCCCAGGGAGTGGGCTGGGCGCTCCTGGAGCGCATGGCCTACGACGACCATGGCCAGCTCCTCTCGGCCACGCTGATGGATTACGCCTTGCCTCAAGCCGACCAGGTGCCGCGGGTCAACACGGTCTTGGTGGAGGTGCCGTCAGACTTCGGCCCCTTCGGAGCCAAAGGGGTGGGCGAGCCGCCGGTGATCGGGGCTGCGGCTGCCATTGCCAATGCTATCGCGGATGCCACGGAGCATCGCTTCACGGAGCTGCCAATCACAAGCGAGGCCATTGCTCAAGCGCTCGCCGGGACGGATGTGATAGGCCAGGACCCGTGGGCTACACGACGCTGAGATTGGGGAAGAGATTGTCCGTCTGCTCGATCTCGCCGAGGATCAGTTCGTCCTCGCTGGAGTGCCTTCCTGTTGCCAGGACTCTCTGGATCATCTCGAGGAGCTGCTTCAAGACCGCGTGGTGTTCTGTGACGCGCCGTTCGGCGTAATCCCGAGCCGATTGGGTCGTGATGAGAAACGGCCAGTCTGAGGCCTGGAGCAGAAGAAGCTCCCGGCCGGCCTGAGCCAGGAGTCTCGGGATGAGCAGATCGCCACCTTCTGGGGGGAGGGTCGCGACGAGGTCGAAGAAGGAGGCCTCGGCGTCGTAGATCCGTTCCCAGACCCACTCCGTCTCCGGGTTGAGCCAGACTCGATGGTCTCCCCCATCGCCCCAGGAGCCTTCCTGGAGGCTCACGCTCTCCTGGGGTTCGTGAACCGCCAGGCTCTCGCCCAGAGTTCTCGGCCGGATGAGGGAACGGGCCATCAGCCGGTCCACTTCTTCAAGCCACGCGGGTCCCTCATACCACCAGTGCCCGAACAGCTCGGCATCGTACGGGGCGCACACCAGGGCCGGAGCCTCTGGGGCTCTGACGGCCGCCCGCAGGGTGTCATCGAGGAGACCCAGAAAGTGGGCTGCGTGCTCGCCCACCCGACCCGCCGCGACCTTGGGGTCGTAGATCTCCTTGGCTCCCAGGTCTCCACGGTTTTCACTGACGCGCCAGTAGCGCAGACCCCCGGGCCAATGCTTCTTGTGGAACTCGAGGTACCAGGGATTGCCCGGATAACCGAAGTCCCGACTCCAGACCTGAAGCGTCGTCCGGGGATCCCGGGCAAAGACAATGGCGCTCCCACGTCCCCCCTCGGACACGACCCGATACGGATGGTATGGATTCCGGGGTCCGACCGCCATGGGAACAGAAGGCGCGGCCGGCCGCTCGCGCGGAGGCAAGAACTGGGTGCGGTAGACGGCGAGCGGGCGGCCGCCCACGATCATGTGGGTGTCGGTCACGAAGTATTCAAGGCCGACCTCGGAGAGAAGTTCCTCCAGGCCTGGGCGGATGCGGGGGGGGCGTTTGCTGGCAGATCCCAGCGGAGCCACCCATTCGGCGCGAGGCCGGTAGGCGCACTCGGGAAGCCAGATGCCACGGGGCTCGCGTCCGAAGTGACGGCGGTGGGCCTCCACGGCGGTTCGCAGTTGAAGGCGCAGACTCTCCTCACGGCTGAGGAGGGGAAGGTAGCCGTGGGTCGCCGCGCACGTCAGAAGTTCAAGGTGCCCCTCCGCCTCAAGGGTTCTGAAGGCGCCGAGGAGGTCTCCCCCGAGTCGGTGGAGGAAGCCCTGGACTTTGGTGAGCCGCTCCTCCCAGAAGTCCGCGAGTCTCGCGAGCGCATCCTGGTGATGCCGGAGAAACTCCTTGCGATTCTCCCGACAGGCCCGGAATCGCTCCTCGAGAAAGAACCGGAGCTCCCGCTGAAAGGCGGGGTCGGCCAACTGCTCAGCCAGAACGGGGGAGATACCTACAGTCCACTTGGGACTCACCCCCTCTCTCACGAGCCGTTGCGCCGCATCAAGAAGGGGGATGTAGCTCTCGGTGGCAGCCTCGTTGAGCCAATCCGCCCCATGAGGCCACCGACCATGATTGAGGACAAAAGGGAGGTGGGTGTGGAGGACCAGAGAGAATGTGCCACCCGCTTTCGATTCATGCCGACTCATGGAATGTCGCCCAGCTCCTGAATCTTCACAGTTCAGTTCCTGCGAAGGACCCGTCCCGGGAGGGCTCCCGTGTGCTCGCCATCCCGGATGACCACCCGCCCGTTGACGATCACGTGACGGATGCCCGTGGGGTATTGGTGGGGCTCCGTGTAGGTCGCCCGGTCATTCACGCCCTGAGGATCGAAGCAGACCAGATCAGCCTTGGCGCCTATCCGAATAACGCCGCGATCGTGGAGGCCAAGCTTCCGAGCAGGAAGTCCGGTCATCTTTCGGATCGCCTCTTCCAAGGGAAGGATACCCTCTTCCCGGACATACTTCCCAAGGATTCGGGGGAACGTCCCGTAATTTCGCGGGTGAACCTTTTCCGCCCCCAGATCCCCATAAGGGGCCAGGGCTGAACCGTCCGAGCCGATCATGACGTGCGGGTGAATGAGGGCGCTCCGGAGATCGGTCTCACCCAGTTGAAAGAGAATCATCGCGACCCGACCGCGTTGGCTCTGGAGGAGGTCCATCGAAAACTCGATTGGCGACTTCCCCGCCTCTTGAGCCAAGTCGTGAAGACGGCGCCCCTCAGCTGCGGGGCGGCCCGGGCAGGCGGCGATCATGATGCCATCCCAACCGGCATTCTTGGCCGGATTCTCCCAGCCGGGAAGACCCGAAAGAACCTCGGCCGCGACCCTGCTCCTGACGTCGGGCATCCCGAGCCGCGCCGCCATGGCATCAATCCCGCCTTCCAGAACCCAAGAGGGGAGAAGAGCAGAGAGGGTGGTCGAAGAGGCCAGATAGGGATAGACGTCAGCCGTGACGTCCAACCCTTCGGCGCGGGCGGCGTCAATGAGGGCGAGGGCCTCAGAGACTTTCCCCCAGTTGGCCCGGCCGGCCGCCTTGATGTGACTCACCTCGACGGCAATCCCCGCTTCCTGACCGATCCGGATCGCTTCCTGGACAGAGCTGAGGAGGTTTACGCCCTCGCCGCGGATGTGGCTTGCGTAGAGGCCGCCGCTCTCTCGGGCGACCCGAGCCAGCGCGATGAGCTCATTGGTCTCGGCGTAGCACCCCGGGGCGTAGATGAGGCCGGTGGAGAATCCCCAGGCCCCGTCCTCGAGGCTCCTCGCCGCCAGGCGCTCCATCTGGGTCAGTTCCTGAGCCGTCGGGGGCCGGCGGGCAAATCCCATCGCTGCGATCCGGATCGCACCGTGCCCGACAAGCTGGAGGACATTCACCGCCGAGCCGTCAGCCTCGAACCGCCGGAGGTAGTCGCCGAGAGATTGCCAGTCCCAGTCGAGCCCTCGAGCCAGGAAGCCGGCGAAGCTCTGAAGCTCTGCGTTGAACTCCGGAGAAAGAGGAGCGGGGGAAAACCCGCAATTCCCGACGACCTCCGTGGTCACGCCCTGGCGGATTTTCGACTCGGCCCGGCGATTGGCCCAGAGCCGGAAGTCCGAGTGGGAGTGCATGTCAATGAAGCCGGGGGAGACGACAAGGCCGTGGGCCCCGAGGTGAACGCCGGCAGGCTGGCGACCGAGAGCGCCGATCGCCGCGATCCTGTCATCCCCAATTCCGAGGTCTGCGGCGCGGGCGGGTTCTCCGCTGCCGTCAATGACCCGCCCCCCCTCTATGATCAGCTCGAACACAATGGCTCCGCTTCCTTCGTACCGGCCCGGGAGTTGGAAGTCAAGAGTTATCCACAACTTACCCACATCCTGTGGATAATGCTCATCTCGCCTACCAGATACAGTAGTTTTTCCTACGATTCTGCCGGCGTCAAGGCCATTGACAGTCCCGATACTCTCGTCTAAAGTGTGGGGCGACAAGGCTGATTTGAACGGCGAGGGAGGAGCGGAATGATCACGGTCCCGGCCCATCGGGTCAAGCAGTTCGGGGTGGAATTCTATCAGGCATCCTTCTCGGCCACCGAGATTGAGCGTCTGGTCAAGTTCGAGGTCCTCGGCTATGGGGGGGAAGAGCGGAGGCGGGAGTCGGTCCCGGACAGGTCGAAGCGCCCTTCCCGCACCCGGGTCAACTGGGAAGTGCTTGAGCAGCGGATCGGCGAGAGCGAGCAGGCCTACCAGCGCCCCGTGATCCGGAGGAAGATCGAAGAGTTGGTGACGTACTACCGGGAGTGCCGAGAGGCTGGGACCCTCCCGGCGATCCCCGGGGCCGTGATCATTACCTCGGAGAAACGGTTCACCTTCATCCCGGTGGCGGCTCATGGGGATTTGGGCTTTCTCCAGATCCCCGAGGAGCCCGGGGTCCTTCGGGTGCTGGACGGGCAGCACCGCCTCCTCGCGCTTCACGCGCAGACCTCGGCCGGCGCTGAGTTTGCGAAGATCGAGGTCCCGGCGGTTCTCTTCGACACCCTGGACGCTCGTCAAATCGTCGAGCTCTTCGTGACGATCAACGCGAAGCATACCCGCCTGAACCCCTCTCACTTGGTCAGCTTGGCGGGACGGCGCCTCTACGCCGACCCGAACCAAGCCTTGGCCCACGACGTGATCCGCTCGTTGAACGAGGACCCCACCTCGCCCCTCAAAGGCGACATCAAGATCCTCGGCTTCGGGCGGGGGCGAGTCTCTCAGGCCCCACTGGCCGATGAGATCGTGGACCTTTTGGAGATCATCGAGAAGCTCGGCGGGGTTCAGCGCATCCAGGAGTTTCGCCAGGGGGCGCGCCGATTCTTCTTGAACTATATCAAGGCCATTGCCCAGACCTTCTCCTCCGCCTGGGCCGGTCGGAAGTATTCCATCAAGACCGGGGCCGCGCTCCGGGCCTTCTTCCGCATGGCCCCCGATGTCATGAACCGGGCCCGCGAGATCAAAAAGGACGCGTTTGATTATAACGGGATCCGTGAGGCGGTTCGCCCCTGGGGGACCCGACTGGGCGATCGTCGCTTCGAGACAGAAGGAGAGTGGAAGGCGAAACTCGCAGGTGGCACGCGCGGCACCGTGGAGGTCCTCACGCGCGAACTCAGAGACGCGCTCCGCGCCTGACGGCCGGCCCTCTCGGCGCGGGGCCTTCGGGATTACCCTTCCCAGGGGAAGTTCACGGCGACAATCTCGACCTCGCGCACCCCACCGGGCGTCTGGACGCGGGCCAGGTCGCCCTCATGCTTGCCGATCAGGGTCCGCGCAATCGGGGAGAGGACGGAGATCAAGCCCCGGTTCGGATCAGCCTCGTCTGACCCGACAATCTGGTAGCGCAATTCTTTGCCATCCGGCTGGCGGAGACGAATCGTCGAGCCGAAGGTGATCCGATCGCCGTTGAGCGTGGCGGGGTCAATCACTTCGGCCGCGGAGAGTTTTGCCTCAATCTCTCGAATTCGGCCTTCCAAGAACGACTGCTGCTCCCTCGCAGCATGGTACTCCGCGTTCTCCGAAAGATCGCCATGGGCCCGAGCCTCTTCGATGGCCCGGATCACGCGGGGCCGCTCACGCTTGAGGCGTTCCACTTCGGCCCGGAGGCGTTCATGGCCCGCTCTGGTCATCGGAATCCGCTGGGTCACGAAGGGGATTCTACCGCGCGAGAGGTGAAAAGGCAAAGGCCTCCCACCCTTGACATGTCGCAGTCGGCATCCTGACAATTGAATGGCATGAGACGACGGTCGAAGATTTTGCTTTCCCTGGCGGGAGCGGTGGCGTTCTTGGCGGGAGCCGCGCTCGTGCTATGGGGCGAGGGTCCCGATCACCTTCTCATTGATTTCGATCTTGGCCTGGGCGCGCAGGGCCTGCGTCCATCCCTGCCAGGCCTGCGTGCGCTTCTGTGTCAGGAGTTGCTTTTCAAGCTCAGCCCGTGCGGCTTCGAATCCGATCGGATCTGGCGGCTGACGCTCGACGACTTTGAGAAGATAGACACCCCGCCGTCCAATAATGGGGTTGCTGACCCCTCCGGTTTTCACCAAGAACGGCTGTTCCCCAAGTTCCTGGGCCAAGTCCTTGTCGGCCATGGGGGTCACTCGGGAGAAGAACCCTGTCTCCCCGGCCTTCAGATTCTCCCGCCGGGCAAGGGACTGGAGGTCTTCCCCTTTCTGAAGCGCGGCGATCATGGTCGTGGCCTGCTCCACGGCACGCGCCTGGGCCTTCTCTCGTTTCACAGCCATGAGCACGGCCTCACGGACCTCTGCGAGCGGGGGGATGAAGGCGTCCCGCTTTTCAACGAGACGGGCGATCACGTAGCCGGAGGGGGTCTTGAGAAATGGCGTGGTCCCGCCGACCGCCAGTCCCCAGATCGCTTCCTCCATCTCGGGAACCTGCCCCACTCCCTCGAGAGGCGTCCCTCGCGAGAAAAAGGGGCTCTCCCGCACTTCAACCCCCTGTCGTCCTGCCTCCGCCTTGAAGTCTGGAGCGCCGGAAAGCGCGTTCTGCAGCGCCTGTGCGCGACTCTGGGCGAGGCGGTCGGCACGTTCACTGGTGAGCTTGTCTCGGATCGTCCCCTTCACATCCCGGAGGCCTTTTTTCTCCGGGGCCTGGACATCGAGGAGTTTGATGAGGTGATATCCGTACTCGGTGCGGACCGGCTCGCTGATCTCGCCTTTCTTTAAGGCGAACGCCGCGCGCTCGAAACTCTTCACAAGCTCTCCCTCCGTCACGTACCCGACATCACCCCCCTGCGCCGCGGAGGCCGGATCTTCCGAAACCTCCTTGGCGAGCTGGGCGAAGTCGGCGCCCCCCTTGATCCGTTTCAGGGCCCCCTCCAGCTTCCCCTTCGCCTCCGCCTCCGCCTCGCTCCCCCCAGTGGAGGGTACGCGGACCAGGATGTGGGCCACGCGGATGCGTTTCGGCTGCTCGAACTCGCGAGGGTGGTCCCGGTAATATGCCTCCAGCTCCTGGTCGGTCACGGACACCTGCGCCCGGAGGGTCTTGGACGAGAGGATCGCATGCTGGACGCGTCGTTGTTCCGGCCGGCGAAATTGGGCCTGGCGTTCCTCGTAGGACTTTTGAAGCTCCGCATCACTCACCTGGATCGTAGGGATGAGGGGCGCCGTCTCGATGAGGAGATACTGCGCGCGAACGCGCTCTCGGGCGAGGACCCAGGCGTCCCGGACCTCAGCCTCTGAGAGCTTGATCCCGTCCAGGATCAACGTTTCGACCTTCTGCTTGATGAGACCAGTCCTTATTCGGGTTTGGAACGTGAAGTCGTCGAGGCGGTTTGCGGCGAGGACGCGCCGGTAGCGTTCAAGAGAGAAGCGCCCGTCTTCGTGGAAGATCGGCATCGCCCATATATTGCTCAGCAGTTCCTCATCTCCCACCCGGATTCCGTCCCTCGTGGCCCACTGAAGGAGCAGGCGCTCCTGGATCAGATCATTCGCGACCCGCTCCGGAAGTCTGAGCTGACGGACCATTTCGTCGTTGAGACGATCCTTAAACGTTTGCTGGTAGGACTCCAGGGAGGCCCGGTAGAGCTGCTGGTACTGGGCCAGGGAGACGTCCTCGCCGTTGACCGTGATGGCCACCGTGCCGTTTCCCCCCGTGATGGACCCCTTCCCCCAGACAAAGAACGTCGTCGCCACAAAGGCCGCTATCACGATCCAGAGGGAGACGCTCAAGACCTTGAGATTCTCCCGCATGGCACGGATCACAAGCGCACCTCCCAAAGGGTTGAGAACTTACGTGGCAAAGGAAAGATTACCACACTTTTGTTGGGCCTTGCTATTCCGGCCCACGAGGGCGCGAGCCCGGAGCGGCGCCGGATCAACCCCGTTGTCACGATGAATAGCCGATTTTTCCCCCTCGTCTAAGGGCTATAGAGACGGAGCACCGGCTCCGGAAGGAGGAAACATCATGAGACGGTGGGTTGTCGGAATCGTTGTACTCAGTCTGGTCGCAATGGCGTTGGTATCTCCCACTCTGGCCTTCGCCCACCATGGGCGAGGCCATTTCCACGGGCGAGGCCATTTCTGGGGCGGGTTTGCCATCGGGGCGGTGACCGGCGCGATCGTCAGTCATGCGTTCGTCCCTCATGTCTATGCGCCGCCCCCTGCCGTCGTCTATCAGCCGGCCCCGGTCTATTACCAGCCGGCGCCCGTCTACTACCCGACGACAACATGCTACGACTCCTGGGTGGATGGGTACTGGTACTACGGGACCTGGGTCGGCGGCCATTGGCAGCGCACCTGTCGTTGATTCCGGTTTCACGCTGTAACGGGCAGGCGCAGACGTGACAGAGTCGCGAAGAGCTCATGGCCGGGGAGACTCACCTCCCCGGCCCAACAAGGCGAGCGGCCGTCGTTCCCCACATGCGTCGCGGAGGAGGACCATGAAAACTCGTTGGTGGCTCTTGCTGGGCATTTCTCTCGTCAGTCTTCCCTTCGTCATCCCCATTCGAACAATCACGGCCCAAACCGCCCCCCAGTTTGGTCCAGCCGAAGGCCGGCGTGGTCGTACACTCCGGTGCCCTCCTCCCTCGGGCCTCGATCTGCTCGCTTCTCACCACGGCGCGAGTGGGTGTCAAGACCGAGGTCTGGCAGAAACGAGCAGAGGTTAGGCGAACAAGCGATCTAGGCCGAGTCAGGCCCGTTCGAGCGCGGTGGCCCGAGCCCGGTCAAACCGGCCTGCTCACCTTTCCACCACCACCGAGGCGATCGCTCGGCGGTCATCGGCCAACGTTCGGCTTTTTCGTAGGTTCTTCCATGGCATCCTGGTTGCACCATCGAAGGCTGGGCAAGGGCCACTCATGAGCTGCTTCGGGAGTCGAAACTAACGGTGCTCAGCTCGGAGGGGGGAAAGATATGGCTGAACTCCTGTTGATCGTTGAGCGAGACCGACCCGACTTGTACAACTATCTCACGTGGCATTTCTCCTCGGAGAAGGAGGTGCAGGTCATCGTGGAGCGACGGGGGACAGAACGGCGATTGAGCGTCCGGCCGCGCGAGCCCGAGCGGCGTGAGGTCAACCGCCGGCGCCAGCCATCTGTCCGCCGTGATCCCCTGTCCCTCGATCACGTGATCACGCGCCGGCTCGGGGAAGAGATCGCGTCGAATGAAATAACCTTACGTCGGCTTCGGCCGATTCGTCCGGACTGGTCGGGCCGTGACGGCGAGATTTTCGGCGGATCCTCGGGAGAGCGCTCGTCCGTGCTCGCCGGTTTTGCCCGACCGCCCCGCTAGCAGGGTGTTGACACGCACCCTGCTAGTGCAGGCTGTTCAAAAAGGTCCAGATGCAAGACGGCGAGGAAGCGAGGAGTGAGGCGTACTCGGCCGTACGTTGCAACGACGAGCGACGAAGCCAACGCCGCAGATGGGCCCTTTTCAACAGCCTGCTAGGTCGCTGCGTTATAGATCCACGATGCGGGGTCCTTGGCGTATTCGTCATACGAGCCGGGGCAGGTGATCCCCGGGATCTGGGGGATCCAATCCTCCTTGAGAAGCTCGTCCGGGTCGCCGTACTTGGCTGCCAGCGTGCGCACTTCTTGGTCATCCAGGGCGGTCAGGCGGCCATCACGGATGACCACATACTCCGTCCCGTCCCTGGCCACGACCACGAGCGTGGGGAGGAGGAGATGGATGTGGAGATGGCCATAGAGGAGCCCGCGCTCAGCGGCCCACTGCTCCTCCGGCCCGCGCCAGCTGGTCCCGAAGCCCATGTGGATTACCCCCGAGCGGCGCCGTTCCCATTCAAACCCGCCCGAGGAGTGGCGTTCGACGTGACTCGGGCGGCTGATCTTGGGATTGGTCCCGATGGCGACCTCCCAGAGGTAGAAGAGGCCGGGACGCGGAAAACAGGGATACTGGATCCGCTTCCCCTCTTCCAGGAGATCGCGCCAGGCGTCTCCGTATCTCCCGCCCCCGGCTGCCCTCACGATCTGACCGCCCTCGAGCTCCACCTGAATGCGCGTGAAGGCGCGCGCGAAATGGCTCGTCGTGCCGGCGACAATCCCGGCCGCGTCCTCTTTGGGAATGAGCGGGGGTGTGGGATGGCTGAAGAGATGACCGTGCCGAGGGGTCGAGGAGAAGCCATAGTGGCTTTCGTCGTAGTATTCTTCCCAATAGGTCCACGAGAGGTCGGTCCCCTCTCGATCCCTGAGCCGAGCCCGGCCGCCCCGCCCCTTTTCCCAAATCGGCTGCCAGGTTTTCCGGTTGATCAGCAGATGGAGCTCAAGCGGGTAGGTCGTGGCGCGGCTCGCGAAATGCTCTGATCGGAGCCACGGGAACTGCTCGTAGCGGTAGTGGGTCTTGGGGACCGGGCCGCCTTTGCCGTGGATCAGGAGATCATACCCCCGCCGGGCAGCGAACTCCTCGATGAACGGGAGCCCTTCCCACCGACGCGGGTTCACTTCCCACGGCTCGCGACGAATACTGGCACGGATCTCGTCGTGATCGTCGAACTCTCGGTCGGGATCTCCCATGTCCACCCAGAGGGTGTCCACGAGTGCCCCCTTCTCCCGGAGCGCCAGGGCCACGGCGCGAGGAACAGCCGGGTCGTATTCCCGATCCACGGCAATCAAAACCTTGTGTCCGGCCGTGGTGTTCCCGTAGCCGACAAAACCGACATGGCTCGTCCGGCGCTCCGGCCACTCGGCGAGCGCCCGAGCGTTCGGCATCAGTTCCTGGATGTCAATCGTGGGGAGTTCGCGATGGGCGCCGCCGCTCCCAGAGGTCACCCCCGCAGACTCATCGTTCACATCGCACATGGCTTCACTCGGCTCCCGCTTGCGGTTTCATGCAGTAATCCAGGAGCCACCTGACGAGATCGATGCTGGCACGACAGGAATGGGGAAAAATGGTGAGCCGTGGAGGAATCGAACCTCGAACCTGCTGCTGAGAGTCTCCTCCAAGACCCACCCGAGTATATCCAAGACGGGCGATCCCCGCAACAATCCCTCTCAGGGCAAGAAGAAGTCGCTAGAACAACTTGTTGAGGATGTTGCCACGAAAATCGGAGAGCTGATGAAGACGGCCACCTCGAGCACCAGCCGACTGTGATCGATCTCGGCGGGGAGAATGGACTGTGAAACTGTACGGGTGGAATGAAAACATGGGCAATTTTAAAAAGGATCCCCTCCGAGACCCCACCCAGGAATATCTCCGAAGGTCTGAGAGTCTAGCGGGGCTTGTCGAATCGTATCGTTCTCACTGGCCCTCTGGCGTGCCTCCTTCCACTGGCGAAATCAACCGCCTTGAAAGGTAAGTAAAATCAAATATTTGCCAAGGCTCGCCGGAAAGTGTTGTTCCGGGATCCGCTAGGAGCGAGGAGGGGGGCTGCCCCCCTGTCTTCAACTCCCCGGCTTGGGCCTAGAAATTGCATCTCTCCCGCTAGAAAGCAGAAGCCTAACCATAGAAAGCAGCAGGAGGTTGGGATGACGCCCCAAAAGAGCATTCTCGTCAGCTCCTTCCTGGCCGTGTTGTTCGTTGGCGGCTCGATCGCCTGGGCTCAAGACGACCTCAACAAAGTGGCCCTCTATCGGCAGGGGAAGTCCCTGTTGGACCAGCAGAAGTATGAAGACTCCTATCGGACCCTCGCCCAGCTCGTCAGGTTGGCCCCCAACTACGAGGACTCCAATTCTCTGCTCTGGCGGGTCAGAACCCGGCTGGTCCAACGGCACTACAGCGAGGGGCTTCGCTTCTACCGTGAAGAGAAACTGGAGGAGGCCATCGCCCAGTGGCGCACTGTGCTCGAATACGACCCGCAACACGCCGAGGCCAAGAGAAACATTGAGCGGGCGGAGCGGCTGCTCAAGGGGCTGCAGCAACGGCAGCAGAGGAGGCAGTAGCCCAGATTTCCCCTCGTGTTAGCGCGAAGCTGAAACTCCAGCACGACCGTACCCATTTGGTGATTGGGGCTCTGAAAGGCCTTAATTTTTTATTGGTGAGCCGTGGAGGAATCGAACCTCCAACCTACTGATTAAGAGTCCCCGCCTGACCAAACCTCAGACGACCCAAGTATACAAGAGTTCGACATTTCGTCGTGGTCATAGTGTCTGTACGTGCCTGCGCGTTGGGGTGAGTTTGGCACCAAGCTGGCACCAGGATCGCGTTGAAGCTGCAGCCTGGGGCGGCCCGTAATCAAGAAAGAACTTATTCCGCAGTAACGCCACCGGAGCCCCTGCTACTTCCAGCCGAGTTTCCAGAGTATGTAACCGGCAATGACCGCCGCGATCACAGCCGGGGAAGAGACCGCCGACCCTGAACCGCGCGGAGGGAGGGGAGTCCGAAGCCCCGCGGACGGACTCGCCATCAGCCCCTCGCTATCGCGGCCATAACGGAATTATGCCGATCAGCCATAATCGGATTATGCCGATCAGCCTTTGCCGGCAACGATCAGCATCCCTGATCTTGACAACCTCTCGAAAGAAAGGGAGAATCACGCAACGGTTGGCGATCTAAGGACCGCATTATGCCGGTCAGCATACTCAATGGTTGGGCGCAGAATCCGTACCGGCGTCCCCCTCAGCTCGCGCAGCGCTCCGTTCGAGGAGCGCATCACCGAGGGGAATTAAAAGGGGAAACCCAAGGAGGGTTGCCATGTCAGTGCAATTGAGAGCGTCGTTGCTTGCAACGTTCGCGGCCGCAGTGGTGGTGATCGGCGTCAACACGGCATGTGCCGCTGAAGTCAAGGTGATGGCAGCGAACGCCGTCAAGGGGCCTTTTCTTGAACTCGTAGCGGCCTTCGAAAAATCGAGCGGCCACAGGGTCACCGCGATCTGGGGCGGTACCGAAGGTGTCACCAAGAGGATCAGTGGCGGCGAAGTGGTCGATATCGTCATCATCGCGGCTCCCAACATCGACAAGCTGATCTCGGAAGGGAAGCTGGTCGCAGGCAGCCGTGCAGACTTCGCGAAGTCCGGCGTCGGCATTGCGGTGCGCACGGGTCTGCCGAGGCCCGACATTTCCTCCGCCGAAGCAGTCAAGAGGGCAGTGCTCGCAGCCAGATCGGTCGCTTATTCATCAGGGCCTAGCGGCTTCTATATCGCGGACCTGTTCAAAAGGATGGGCATCGCCGATCAGATCAAGGACAAGGTGAAGCAACCCGCGTCCGGCGTTCAAGTAGGCGAATTGGTGGCCCGCGGGGAGGCTGATCTCGGCTTCCAGCAGGTCAGCGAACTTCTGCACGTGAAAGGTATCGACTTCCTCGGGCCGTTGCCAGCCGACATCCAGAACATCACGGTGTATTCCGCAGGCCTGCACACGGCAGCGCCGGCGCCAGAGGCGGCCAAGGCGCTGGTGAAATTCATCACGGCGCCCGAGGCGGGCCTCGCCATCAGGAAGGCCGGACTCGAGCCCCGTTGATCCCAGCATATCGAGGGTCCCGCGTCATCGCGAGATCACCAACCCCATGGTGCGGAAGAGCGGTCGTTATCTCAAAGTCGCCGAGCCGTAAGACGCCCAACCAGCGGTTGGAGCGGCCGCGCTCCAGCGGGCTCCGCCCGCCTACGCGCGCCGTTCAACCGCAGCGTTAGGCGGCGATTCCGTGCCTCCTGAGATAGGTCGCGGCACTGATGAACTGTTCGGCCTCTTCTCGGCCCTTGTCGAGGAAGTGGATTCCCTCCTCGGAGCCGCGGTCGTGGCACCGTCCAAGCCTCACCAGTATCCTGACCCGGCCAGACTGTCGCCCATCGAACGTCGTCTACTCGTCCGTTCAGTATTCGTGTTCATCGAAGCGCTTGCGTATCGCCTGAAACAGAAGGCCGTCCTTTCCGCCAATGCTCACAAACTAAGCTCTGCTGAGTCTGCAATGGCGAAGGAAGAAGACTATGAACTCGATTCAGACGGGACTGTCAGAATTCGCCCTGCGCGGCTCCGCTTCCTCAGTAACCTCAGATTCGCCTTCTCGCTCTGGCCGCGCATCGAAGACGCAGGCTTTACGCTCGACGTTTCTGGTCAAGGCTGGAGGCACTTAGAAGAGCCCTAGCCGTTCGCGATCGTCTGATGCATCCAAAGGTCATGGCCGACCTGAATGTCACTGAAGACGAATTGCGTGATGCGATAGCAGCCTACGCCTGGGCGCGGGAGCAATTCGTTCAGCTCACAAACGCCGTGATCGAGGCGATCGACTCTGAGAACAAGCGGCTTAGGGCATTGATGCCACCAATCAACCCGGTCGGCTCGTGAGACGATGAACGGTCGGGGACATAGGTGACAGATCAGTCCGGGGACATAGGTAACACTCGTTTTCGGACGCTTCTTCCCAAGTGATCTTCGATGCGTAGCGTTCTCACGTCGAGGCGCCCGAGTCGCACCGGACCAACGTACACCTCCCAGAGATCGTTGTCGACCTCTTCGAGACCCACGGGTTCACCTCCGAGGGTATGGGTGACGTTGACCCAGTGTGAA
>Ga0184637_10000016_pt1 | contig 106497 bp, 108 predicted proteins | sample PLM3_127_b2_FD_133143 | JGI IMG/M metagenome (GOLD analysis project Ga0184637, IMG submission 133143) | Groundwater sediment microbial communities from an aquifer in East River, Colorado, USA - PLM3_127_b2 | ecosystem: Environmental > Terrestrial > Soil > Riparian zone | place: USA: East...
ATGTCCAAGCCAAAGTTTGAGCGTACGAAGCCGCATGTGAACGTGGGGACGATCGGGCACGTGGATCACGGGAAGACTACTTTGACGGCGGCGATAACGATGGTATTAAGCCGGCGGGGGTTGGCGCAGATACGGACGTTTGATTCGATAGATAATGCTCCCGAGGAGAGAGAAAGAGGTATTACCATCGCCACGGCGCACGTGGAGTATGAGACGGACAAGCGTCATTATGCGCACGTGGACTGTCCGGGGCATGCGGACTATGTGAAGAATATGATAACGGGAGCGGCGCAGATGGACGGGGCGATATTGGTGGTGTCGGCGGCGGATGGGCCGATGCCGCAGACCCGGGAGCATATTCTTTTGGCCCGGCAGGTGGGGGTTCCGTTTATCGTAGTTTTCATGAATAAGGTGGACGCCGTGGACGACCCGGAGCTGTTGGACCTGGTGGAGTTGGAAGTTCGGGACTTGTTGAAGAAGTATCAGTTTCCCGGGGACGAGACGCCGATTATCCGGGGGAGCGCTTTGAAGGCGATGACGGCGGCTTCCAAGCCGGAGGTGAAGGAGGATCCGGCGTTTGAGTGCATCTTTAAGCTGATGGAGGCGGTGGACAGCTACATTCCTATCCCCAAAAGAGAAATAGACAAGCCGTTTTTGATGTCGATTGAGGACGTTTTCTCCATCACCGGCCGAGGCACGGTAGGCACCGGAAGAGTAGATAGGGGTAAAGTCAAAGTTGGCGAGGAAGTGGAGCGGGTGGGCATCAAGGAGACCAAAAAGACCGTAGTCACCGGGGTGGAGATGTTTCGCAAGATTTTGGACTATGCCGAGGCGGGGGACAACGTTGGCTTGCTTTTGAGGGGTATCGAGAAGGATGACTTGGAAAGAGGAATGGTGCTGGCTAAACCGGGGAGTATCACTCCCCACACGAAGTTTAAGGCCGAGGTTTACGTTTTAACCAAGGAAGAGGGTGGGAGGCATACGCCCTTTTTCAATGGGTATCGTCCCCAGTTTTACTTTCGGACGACGGACGTGACCGGTGTGGTGACCTTGCCTTCGGGGGTGGAGATGGTGATGCCGGGGGACAACATCCAGATGGAGGTGGAGTTGATCCAGCCGATTGCGATGGAGAAGGAGCTGCGCTTTGCCATCCGCGAAGGGGGCCGCACGGTGGGAGCCGGAGTCGTAGCCCAAGTGATAGAGTAAGAGGTTCTCAGGAAAGTTTAGCCTTAATTCGAGAAAATATCGGAGCCAGAAGAGCTAAGGAAAGCGGATAGATATGTCATTGCCTCAAGGACAAAAAATCAGAATACGGTTGAAAGGGTTCGACCATTACGCCGTAGATAAGTCGGCCAAAGAGATTGCGCGGACGGCTTTGCGCACGGGAGCGCGATTGGTGGGGCCTTTTCCGCTTCCGACCAAGCGGACGCTTTATACAGTTCTGCGTTCGCCGCATGTGGATAAAAAGTCACGGGAACAATTTGAAACTCGTTTGCACAAACGTTTAATCGACATTTACGATTCCACGGCACAAACTGTGGATGCTCTCATAAAATTGGAGCTTCCGGCTGGCGTGGATGTAGAAATAAAGGTATGAGAGAGTTTATTGGAAAAAAAATCGGGATGACCCGTATTTTTGCGGAGGATGGCACGTCGATTCCGGTGACGGTTATCGAAGCCGGCCCCTGCAGGGTTACGCAGGTCAAGACGGCGGAAAAGGACGGATATCGGGCCGTGCAGGTGGCCCTTGGATCTCGCCGCAAAAGCCTTATCAATAAGCCGCTGGCGGGGCATCTGAAAAAATCCGGTTTGGAATCGACCCGCTGGCTGAGAGAATTGAAATTGGAAGAGAGCGATAATTTTGAAGCCGGACAGACTTTGGACGTTACCGTTTTGCATCCCGGGGACCAAGTTAAAATCACCGGCGTTTCCAAGGGGCTCGGCTTTCAGGGTACCGTGCGGCGGCATCATTTCGCCGGCGGCCCGAAAACGCACGGACAGTCGGACCGCCACCGCGCCCCCGGCTCGATCGGCGCCTCCTCCTTCCCTTCGCGCACCTTCCGCGGACAGCGGATGGCGGGAAGAATGGGTGGTGACACGGTTTCGGTGCGGAATCTGACCATCGTCGAGGTCGATGCGGCCCACAACGCTTTTTTAATTAAAGGGGCGGTGCCGGGAAAGCCGAACGGCCTGGTGAAAATCGTTATTGCCAAGCCGGCTGCGGCCCGGTTTAAGCCGGTTTCGAGCGCAGTCGAGAAAAAGGCAGAGAAATAATGGCGGAAGCGAAAGTTTACAATAAAGAGGGCAAGGAGGTCTCCACGCTCCAACTGGCGGACGAACTTTTCGGCCAGAAGCCGAACCGGGTGGTTTTGCACCAGGCGGTGGTGACCTTTTTGGCCAACCAGCGGCAGGGAACCGCGTCGGTCAAAAGCCGGGCGGAAATGTCCGGCGGCGGCGCCAAGCCCTGGAAGCAGAAGGGAACCGGGCGGGCGCGGGCCGGTTCAAATACTTCCCCTGTCTGGGTGGGAGGTGGTCGTGCCTTTGGGCCCGACCCGAAAGATTGGCGTATGCGGTTGCCAAAAAAGATGAAACGTTTGGCTTTAAAATCAGCCCTTTCGCTCAAAGCGGGCGAGGGGCGGCTGCATTTGCTTGAAGATTTTGATTTGGAGGCTCCAAAAACTAAGACGATAGCGAAGCTGTTTGGAAAAATCGGAGTTGGCGGCGAAAAGGTTCTTTTTTTGTGGGAAGGGAAAAATAATTTAGATAAATCGAGCCGGAATTTGCGCAACGTGGTTTCCTGCCGGGCGGTTTTGGTGAATCCATATGAGCTGTTGTGGGCTGATTCCGTGGTTGTAACCCAGTCCGGATACAAAGCTATTGCGGAGACGTTTGTATGAGAGAGCCCAAGGAAGTAATCGTGACTCATCTTATCACGGAAAAAGGGGTTTTGCAGAAAGAGAAGGATAACAAGCATCTTTTCCACGTGGCAATGGATGCCAATAAGTTTGATATTAAGCGGGCTGTTGAGCAGCTTTTTAAGGTCAACGTTACTACGGTTGCGACGATGGTTGTGCGGGGCAAGACCAAACGGTTTGGTTTCCGCCGCGAAGAAGGGAAGCGTCCGAATTGGAAAAAGGCCGTTGTGACCCTGAAAAAAGGGGAAAAAATAGAGGCGTTTGAGACGTTGTAATGGCGATTAAGAGTTATAAACCGGTTACCCATACCCTGCGGTTCAGGACGACTTCGACCTTCGAGGAAATTACTAAAACCGTTCCAGAAAAGTCGCTTTTAGAGCCTTTACGCAAAACCGGCGGGCGAACCAACAATGGGCGGACAACCTCGCGTTACATCGGTGGCGGGCACCGCCAGCGGTATCGGCTTATCGATTTCCGGCGCGATAAACGGGAGATACCCGCAAAGGTAGCGGCCATCGAGTACGATCCCAACCGGACTTGTCGAATCGCGCTTTTATACTATGTCGATGGGGAAAAGCGCTACATTTTAGCCCCGGAAGGATTGGCAGCCGGGCAAACCGTTATGGCGGGCGAGAATGCCGAGATTGCGGTCGGAAACGCGGTGCCGTTGGCTAAATTGCCCTTGGGAACGTTTGTACACAATGTAGAGTTAAAGGCGGGACGAGGCGGACAGCTGGCGCGTGCGGCCGGGACAATGGTGCAGGTGATGGCCAGAGAGGGAGATTTTGCTCATCTGCGGCTGCCTTCGGGAGAAATCCGTTTAGTGCGTTCGGAAAACTACGCCACCATCGGCCAGATCGGCAACATAGACCATGAGAACATTTCCATTGGCAAGGCGGGAAGAACCCGCTGGCTGGGGCGTCGCCCCCGCGTTCGTGGCGTAGCGAAAAACCCGATCGACCACCCGATGGGTGGAGGGGAGGGAAAATCCTCTGGCGGACGGCATCCCTGTAGCCCCTGGGGGCAGTTAGCTAAAGGGTTAAAGACGCGAAAGAAAAAGAAATTGTCCTCGAAATATATTTTGAGAAGGCGGAAGTAGGATGACCCGTTCCCTGAAAAAAGGCCCTTCTGTCGATGCAAAGCTTTTGGCAAAAGTTAAAAAATTGGTTGAGTCGAACACCAAAACGGTCGTTAAAACCTGGTCGCGGCGCTCAACCATACCCCCGGAGTTTGTGGGGCAAACTTTTGCCGTGCATAACGGCAACAAGTTTATCCCGGTCTATGTGACGGAGAATATGGTCGGGCATAAGTTGGGTGAATTTGCGCCTACCCGTACCTTCCGTGGACATTCGGGTAGGTTAGCTAAAGCGGCGCAGACGGCGGCTGTTCCGGCAGGACCGAAAGGAGCACCGGGACAACCAACACCGGCGCTTTCCGGCGAGGCGAAGAAAGGTAAAGAATAATGGAAGCGGTCGCGCGCGCTCGATTCGTCCGAATGTCGGCCCGTAAGGTTCGTCGCGTGGCAGAGTTGGTGCGCGGGAAGATAGTTAACGAAGCGATTGAAATCTTGAATTTTGTCCCCAAAGCGGCAGCGTTACCTTTGCAGAAATCTATTAAATCAGCGGCGTCGAACATCTTGGCGGAAGAAGGAACCACCAAGATTCATCCGGAAGATTTGAAGGTAAAAACATTGTTTATAGACGGCGGGCCGATTTGGAAACGTTTTCGGGCTGTGGGTATGGGCCGAGCGTATCGGATTCGAAAAAGAACCTGCCATATCACCGTGGTTGTCGAGGGAGAGCCGCGAGCGGAAATGGCTAAGGTTGCCTCGTCGGTTAAGTCCAAAGCCCTTGCGGCTGACAAAGCGGAGCCTGCGGCAGAGGCGGGAGCTCCTAAAAAAGCGGGAAAGAAAGGTAAGAAAGCGGAAGGGTAATGGGACAGAAGACTCATCCAATCGGTTTTCGACTGGGAATTATTCGTTCCTGGAGTTCGAAGTGGTTTACACAGCGGGGGTTTGCCGCTTTGTTGCAGGAAGACCATTTGATTCGGCGCTACACCCACCGCCGGCTGGAGAATGCCGGTATCGCCGAAATCGAGATTCTGCGCCACCCAAAAAAGGTTACGGTGAACATTCACACTTCGCGCCCGGGCATTGTCATCGGCCGCAAGGGGGTGGAGGTGGACAAGCTGAAAGAAGAGCTGGCGCTTTTGACCAAAAAAGACATTACCATCAACATTGTGGAGGTGAAGCGGCCGGAGCTTTCGGCTAAGTTGACCTCCGATTCGATTGCCCGTCAGTTAGAGGGACGCGTTTCTTACCGGCGAGCGATGAAAAAATCGATTCAGTCGGCGATGAAAATGGGAGCCGAGGGCATCAAAATTATTTGTGGTGGGCGTTTGGCGGGCGCCGAGATTGCCCGCAGCGAAAAATATATGCAAGGACGGGTACCCCTGCATACCCTGCGGGCGGACATCGATTTTGCAACTTCCACAGCCCACACCACCTACGGCACCATTGGTGTAAAGTGCTGGATTTGCCGCGGAGAAATTTTGGACTACGGAACGCGTGATGAGATTTACGCTGCGCCTCGCTTCCAGGAAGAGCCGCGGCGGCGCGGCGAACGGAGCGATGGCCGGGAACGGGGCGAACGCGGTTCACGCGGTCGCCCGCCCAGAGGAGGTCCTCGCAGAGAAGATCGGGTTGTTGAAAAACCGGCAGTCGCCGAAAAGGAAGCGAAGAGCTGATGCTTTTGCCTAAACGAGTTAAATACCGCAAGCAACAGCGCGGCCGGCGGCGCGGCAAGGCGTATCGCGGTTCTACGGTCGCGTTCGGAGAATACGGCTTAAAGGCTTTGGAGGCGGCTTGGATAACCAATAAGCAGATTGAAGCGGCACGTGTGGCTTTGACCCGTTACATCAAGCGCGGCGGAAAGGTTTGGATTCGGATTTTCCCCGATAAGCCGGTCACGGTTAAGCCGGCGGAAACGCGGATGGGAAAAGGTAAAGGAAACCCAGAATACTGGGTGGCAGTCGTCAAGCCGGGCCGGGTGCTTTTTGAATTAGAAGGTGTTCCGTTGGATTTGGCGAAGGAGGCTTTGGGTTTAGCGGGTCGCAAATTGCCGATTAGGTCGCGCTTTGTTACGCGGGCGGACACGGGAGCGTAATGGAAAAGTTGGAACGGTTGCGGGAATTGACCCGCGAGGAATTGCTGCAGAAAATAACGGAGCATAAGGACGAACTTTTTAATCTACGGCTCTCGCGCTCAACCAAAGATCTGGACAATCCGATACGGTTGCGAACGCTGCACCGGGAGATTGCCAAAATAAAGACGGTTCTGCGCGAGGATGAATTGAAAATCCGTCAATTAGCCGAGGAGCGCTCGCCTGCTGGCGCCCCCCCGGCCGAAAAGGAAAAGAAAAGTTAGTTTATGACAGAAAAGATTGAACGGAATGAAAGAAAAACTCGGGTGGGGACGGTGCTTTCCGCAAAAATGCAGAAAACCGTGGTAGTCGGCGTGTCGCAAACTTTCCGCCATCCGGTATATGGAAAAGTAATTAAACGCACGGCCAAAATGTACGCCCACGATTTGCTGGGCGCCAAGGAAGGCGACCGGGTTTTAATCGTTGAGACGCGACCCTTCTCCCGTTTAAAACGCTGGCGGGTGGCCCAGGTTTTGGAGCGGGCAAAATGATACAGGAGTACACCCGTTTAACCGTGGCGGATAATTCGGGAGCGCGGATTTTGATGTGTTTTAGAATTTTGGGGCATTCCAGGCAGCGCTATGCCCGCATTGGCGACGTCATCGTGGGAACCGTCAAGGAAGCGATTGCCGGCGCTCCGGTGAAAAAAGCGGATATCGTCAAAGCCGTGGTGGTACGCACGACGCGAGAGACCCGCCGCAAAGACGGTTCGTATATCCGTTTTGCCGACAACGCCGCAGTTCTAATTGATGAGCAGAAAGAGCCGCGCGGGACGCGCATTTTTGGGCCGGTGGCGCGGGAGCTGCGCGATAAACAGTTCACCAAAATAATTTCTTTGGCTCCGGAAGTGTTGTGATATGCGCGTGAAAAGAGGCGACATAGTAAAAGTTTTAAGCGGCGCAGACCGGGGCAAGACCGGCAAGATTCTGAAGGTTTTTCCGGAAAAGGGGCGCGTGGTGGTAGAAGGCACGACCTTAATCAAACGCCACAGCCGCCCGAGCCAGAGAAACCCGAAAGGCGGAATTGTGCAGCGGGAGCGCTCGATGGCGATTTCCAACGTGCGTTTGGTATGCCCCAAATGTTCCCAGCCAACCCGTATCGGGACGCGGCGTTCGGAAAAATCAGAAATCGGGCATTCCGACCGGGTAAGAATTTGCAAGAAATGTGGAGAGATGATTTAATGATTCTATGGTACGATGTAGCTTGCCATAGACGGAGCTTAGCCTAAATGGCGGAAGAAAAGAAAAAACAGCCGGCGCCGGCCAAGCCGCCTAAAAAAGAGCCGAAGGTTCTCAAAGAAGCGAAAGCGGAAGGGCCCAAGGAGAAAGCCCCTCCCCGGCAACGCATAATTCCGCGGCTTTTGACCCAGTATCGCAGCCGGGTGATTCCGGCCCTTTCTTCGCGTTTTGGCTATACCAACGCATTAGAAGTTCCGCGGCTGGCCAAAATAGTTTTGAATGTGGGCTTGGGCGAGGCGATTGCCAATGCCAAGGCTTTGGATACAGCCACGGCCGACCTTTCCGCCATTACCGGACGCAAACCAGCTGTCCGCCGCGCGAAGAAATCGATATCGAATTTCAAGTTGAGAATGGGTGTCCCCATTGGTCTGATGGTGACGTTGCGGGGAGACACGATGTATGAGTTTTTTGACCGGCTGGTGAACGTGGCCGTGCCGCGCATTCGCGACTTTCGAGGTTTGCCGGCAGACGGGTTTGACGGGCGGGGAAACTACACGCTCGGTTTGAAAGAGCAGATAATTTTCCCGGAAATCGATTATGACAAGGTGGAGAAAATCAGGGGTATGAACGTGACTTTGGTTACTACCGCTTCCTCCGATGAGGAAGGTTTTGAGTTGTTGAAAGAGATGGGGATGCCATTTACATCCGCCGGCGGAGGAAGAAATTAGATGGCCCGTACCTGTATGATTGAAAAAAACAAGCGGACACCCAAGTTCAAAGTCCGCCAGCACAACCGCTGCTGGCGTTGCGGCCGGCCGCGCGCCTTCATCCGCAAATTCGGCATCTGCCGCATCTGTTTTAGGCAGATGGCCTTGTCCGGGGAGATTCCGGGCGTGGTGAAAGCGAGCTGGTGAAATGCTGACCGACCCAATTGCCGATATGCTGGCGCGGGTGCGCAACGCCTCCAAGGCGCGCCATCCGCGGGTGGAGTTCCCATACTCTCGAGTGAAAGAAGACGTCTTGAAAGTTCTGTATGAACACCGCTTTATCCGCGGCTTCGCCCGCTTGGGGGATAAAAAGCCGGTGTTGCGGGTGGCCTTGCGCTATGGCCGGGACGAAATGCCGATGATTACCGGCCTCAAACGGATTTCCACGCCCGGACGGCGCGTCTATGCCGACCGCGAGCGGTTGGTAAATTATGGACGGCGGTTAGGCGTTACCATAGTTTCCACTTCTAAAGGAGTTTTGCCCCATACGGAAGCGTTAAAACAGGGTGTGGGGGGAGAGATTTTATTTCAGGTTTGGTGATATGTCGCGAATAGGAAAGTTGCCGGTTCAGATTCCGCAGGGCGTTACCGTTACCGTGGCGGGAGGTGCCGCAACGGTAAAGGGGCCGAAAGGAACCTTAACCAGATCCATTCGTCCGGAAGTAACTATCGAGCAGGCGGAGGGGAGTTTAGCGGTCAAACGTAACGGCGAAAGCCGCTTTCATCGGAGTGTCCACGGTCTGACGCGCGCGCTTTTAGCCAATATGGTCACGGGTGTAACCAAAGAATTTGCCAAGGTTCTGATCATTATCGGTGTTGGATATCGCGCCGAGGCTGTCGGCAAACTGGTTAGTTTTGCTTTAGGGTATTCCCATCCAATCTTAATACGGCCGCCGGAGGGAGTGAAAATAACGGTGGAAAACCAGACCCGGGTTATCGTTTCCGGACCGGATAAGGAATTGGTTGGAGAAACAGCGGCGAAAATTCGAGCGTTTCGCCCGCCGGAGCCGTACAAAGGCAAGGGGATTCAGTACGAAGGTGAAATAATTCGGAGAAAAGCTGGAAAGACGGCGGCGTAGCTATGGCGGAAGGAAGCAAATTCTTACAACAGAAAGCGGAACGAAAGAAAAGCCGGGTGCGGGCCAGCGTTTTTGGCACGCCGGAAAAACCGCGGCTTTCGGTTTTCCGCAGCCTGAAGGAACTCTACGTTCAATTGGTGGACGACTTGAACTGTAAAACCATTACCGGACTTTCGACGCTTTCGCCGGCCGTTAGGGAAAAATTGACAAGCTCCAAGCATACCAAAAGCGAGGAAGCTAAACTGTTGGGTAAGATTTTTGCCGAAGCCGCCAAAGCCAAAGGGATTGAAAAAGTTGTTTTTGACCGGAACCGCTATCCGTATCACGGCCGGGTGAAGTCTTTGGCGGACGGAGCGCGGGAAGGAGGACTCAAGTTTTGAAACCGAGAAGAGAACGGGCAAGAGAGTCGGAGTTCGCTGGTGAAGGGCTCGATTTTGAAGAGCGCGTTATTCACATCAACCGTGTTGCGAAGGTGGTGAAGGGCGGACGAAGGTTTTCTTTCACCGCTCTGGTTGCAGTTGGCGACAAGAAGGGACAGGTTGGCGTTGGTTTAGGTAAAGCCGGCGAGGTGGCGGATGCCATTCGCAAGGGGCACGAGGCGGCGCGTAAGGAAATGTTGAAGATTCCTTTAGCCGAAGGAACTTTGCCGCACCAGATTTTAGGAGTATTTGGTTCGGCCAAGGTGCTTTTGCGACCGGCTTCGCCGGGGACCGGCGTTATCGCTGGCGGTCCCGTTCGGGCCGTGTTGGAGGTGGCCGGGGTACAGGACATTTTGACCAAGTCGCTCGGTTCGGCCAATCCCCACAACGTGGTAAAAGCGACTTTACAAGGCTTAAAGGATATGATTGCATTCGTAGAAAAATCAAAAATAAAAGATGTCGAGGAGACAATTGATGGCCGGTAAGCTAAAAATTACCTTGAGGCGCAGCTTATCCGGCCAGATGGAACCGCATCGGCGGGTAGTAAAAGCCTTAGGATTGCGCCGTATCCGGCATTCGGTAGTGCGCAGCGATTCCCCGCAAATTCGAGGAATGGTGGAGTCCATTTGTCACCTGCTGACGGTGGAGAAAGCGTAGATGAAGCTTTCCGAATTACATCCGGCCAAAGGCTCGCTCAAAAACCGCAAGCGAGTCGGACGTGGGCCCGGCTCCGGCCAGGGCAAGACGTCCGGGCGCGGGCATAAGGGTCAGCTGGCGCGTTCCGGGGGGCATTCCAAGCCCTACAGCGAAGGCGGGCAGATGCCCCTGCAGAGGCGAGTGCCCAAGCGGGGTTTTAGAGCGTTTGACAAAAAAGTTTATCAGGTAATAAATCTTTCCGACTTGACGCGCCTGAAAAACCCGGAGGCGGTAGATCCTCTTGTCCTGCAAAACGCCGGCTTAATTCGGCGAGCTGATTTTCCGGTAAAAGTTTTAGGGGATGGCGAAGCTCCGGCCAATCTCACCGTTCACGCGCACGCTTTTTCCCGTGCGGCCAAAGAGAAAATCGAGGCCAAGGGGGGAAAGGTAGTCGTTCTGAATGCTTAGCGCCGTAGGCTCGATTTTCAAAATCAAAGAGTTGCGCGACCGTTTGTTGTTCACGGTGGCCCTGTTAGTCGTTTACCGCATCGGCGGTCATATTCCGGCGCCCGGCATCGACTCCGCTGCATTGAGCCAGTTTTTTGCATCCGGTGGGGGGGGCGGGCTTTTTGGCCTGTACGACCTTTTCGTCGGCGGTTCGTTCGTAAAGATGTCGATTTTTGCCCTGGGGATTATGCCCTACATTTCTGCTTCCATCATTATGCAGTTGATGACCGCCGTGGTTCCTTACTTCCAGCGCTTGCAAAAGGAGGGAGAAGAAGGGCGGAAGAAAATCGTCCAGTACAGCCGATATGGCACGGTGCTTTTGGGGGCGGCCCAATCGGCCGGAACAGCCCAATGGCTGGCCGCCCAGAGCGCGGGGGGGATACCGATTGTTCCCTACCCCGGCCTTGGTTTTACCTTGGTAACTATGCTCACCTTTACGGCGGGCACGATTTTCATTATGTGGCTGGGGGAGCAGATTACGGACAAAGGTATCGGGAACGGAATTTCGCTAATCATTTTCATCGGCATCGTGGCACGCTTTTTCCCGGGCATTATTCAGGAACTAGAAGAAGTTTTTACCGGGAGGCGGAATCTTTTCTCGGAACTGCTTTTGGTCTTGGTTATGGTGGCGATGATAGCCGCCGTAGTGTTGGTTACGCGCGCCCAGCGGAGAATTCCGGTGCAGTATGCCAAGCGGGTGGTCGGACGAAAAATCTACGGCGGGCAGTCCACCCATATTCCACTCTCCGTGAACACGGCCGGTATCATCCCGATTATTTTCGCCCAGTCGATTATGTTTGCGCCCTCCACGCTGGCATCCTTTATTCCGATCGGGGGGCTGGTGGATGTGGTAAATGCGATTTTTGATCCGGCTGGGGTTTTGTATTCTATGATTTACGGGTTACTCATCGTCTTTTTCGCCTATTTCTATACGGCAATAGTTTTTAACCCGATTGATTTGGCGGACAATATGCGCAAAGGAGGCGGATTTATCCCCGGAATCCGTCCAGGGAAGAAAACTTCGGAATATATTGACCGTGTGCTGACCCGGATTACTCTGCCGGGGGCCATCTTTTTTGCGCTCATTGCCATCTTACCGGAGATTTTAATCCGCCGGTTTGGAATCACCTTTTATTTTGGCGGAACCTCCATCCTTATCGTGGTGGGCGTTGCTTTAGACACTTTGCAGCAGATTGAGTCGCATCTTTTGATGCGCCACTACGAAGGGTTTATGAAGAAGGGAAGAATCCGGGGACGGAGCTTGGTCGGCTGATGCAGGTGGTGCTGTTGGGCCCGCCCGGAAGCGGTAAAGGGACGCAGGCGGTGGAACTTTCCTCCCGCTTAGGTCTTTTTCATTTGGCCACCGGCGACATTTTGCGCCAGGAAGTGAAAAACCAAACCGCTTTAGGCCAAGAAGCCAAAGCTTTTATGGAGAAAGGCGAGCTGGTCCCGGATAAATTAATTTTAGCGATGGTTTCTTCGCGGTTGGAGTCGGGCCGAGACTATCTGTGGGATGGTTTTCCGCGCACCGAAGAGCAGGCGGTAGGCCTGGATGCCCTTTTGGCGGTGCGCAGTTCGGTTGTTGATATCGCCGTATTATTGGAAGTTCCAGATGAAGTCATAGTGGAGCGAATCTCGGGCAGAATGTTTTGTCCTGGATGCGGGGCCAATTATCACCGGCAGTCCAAGCCGCCCAAAAAAGCGGGAATCTGCGACCAATGCGCCAAAGGTCTACAGGTTCGGCCCGACGACCGGGCTGAAGTAGTGGAGAATCGGTTGCGCGTGTACCGGGAACGGACCGAGCCTTTGGTATTGTTTTATGAAAAAAAAGGGATTTTGGCTCGGGTGGATGGGAATAGGGCTCTGCAGGCGGTCACGGCTGATTTGGCAACTCTCCTGGAGAAAGTTCGCCGGGGGCAAAAAGTCTTGAATGGTTGAATTGAAATCGAAACGGGAAATAGAAATTATGCGGGAATCGGGACGAATCGTGGCGGAAGTCTTGGAGGCGCTAAAGGAAAAAGTAAATCCGGGAGTTAAAACCAAGGACTTGGATCGTCTGGCTGACGATTTAATACGCAAGCGGGGTGGAGTGCCGGCTTTCAAAGGTTATCGTGGGTACCCTGCTTCTATATGTGTCTCGATTGACGAAGAGGTGGTGCACGGAATCCCGGGGGAGCGGGAAATACGGGAAGGTCAGATTGTTTCGCTCGATGTAGGAGTTTTGAAAGACGGTTATTATGCGGATGGGGCAAGCTCCGTGGCGGTCGGTGAGCTGCCGCATATCCTGTTAAAGCTCTTGCAGGTAACGGAGGAAGCATTATATTCAGGGGTTAACTTTTTCCGGGTGGGGAACCGCCTGGGGGATGTGTCCTCCGCCGTGGAGCATAAAGTGGAGGAGAATGATTTTTCGGTGGTGCGCGAGCTAGTAGGCCACGGCATCGGCCGTCAGATGCACGAAGAGCCGGCTGTTCCAAATTACGGAAATCCGAATTCCGGGATGGCGATTAAGCCCGGTCTGGTTGTAGCCATCGAGCCTATGGTCAACGTGGGTGATTGGCCGGTGGAAATAAAATCGGACGGCTGGACTATGGTTACCAAGGACGGCTCGTTTTCGGCGCATTTTGAGCATACCGTAGCGGCAACCGAAGAAGGACCTTTGGTTTTAACCAAAGTATAGGATGGTAAAAAAGGACACCATACAGGTAGAAGGAAAGGTTTTAGAGCCTTTACCGAACGCAATGTTTAGAGTGGAGTTGGACAACGGACATCAGGTTTTGGCACATATTTCGGGCAAGATGCGGATGCATTTCATCCGGATTCTGCCGGGAGATAAAGTTACCGTGGAGCTTTCGCCCTACGATTTGACCCGGGGGCGGATTGTGTATCGGTACAAGTGAGAGAAAAATGAAAATACGTTCATCCATAAAAAAGCGCTGTGAAAACTGCAAAATCATCCGCCGGAAGGGGAATTTGGTGGTGATTTGTAAAAATCCGCGCCACAAGCAGAGACAGGGATAAACTATGGCACGCATTGCAGGCGTGGATTTGCCGCGCGACAAACGGATAGAAATCGGATTGCGCTATCTTTTCGGTATTGGCCCCACTACGGCGCGAGAAATTCTGGAGAAAACAGGCGTCAACCCGAACACGCGGGTGCAGGCTTTGTCCGAAGAAGATGTGGCCAAGCTACGTTCGGTCATTGAGGCGGGATACAAAGTCGAAGGAGCACTGCGGGCGGAAATATCCCAGAACATCAAACGCTTGGTCGATATCGGCAGCTATCGCGGATTACGGCATCGGCGCGGGCTTCCAGTTCGCGGACAACGCACTAAAACCAATGCGCGCACTCGTAAAGGGCCGCGCAAGACCGTAGGCGGGATGAAAAAGCCGCCCCCGGGACCCACTTAAAACGGGGATTAGGGATTATTGATTAGCAAAAAATACAAAAATACTTTGGAGAAAAATGGCAGAAGAGGTTAAAAAGAAACCGAAAAAGAAACATCGCCGAATTGAGGGTCTTGGGGTGGTGCACATCAAGGCCACTTTCAACAACACCATTGTTACGATAACCGACTCGACCGGGGCGGTTTTGTCTTGGTCATCGGCGGGACGGAACGGGTTTAAGGGTTCTAAAAAAAGCACTCCTTTTGCCGCGCAAATAGCGGCGGAGGCCGCCGCCAAGGAAGCCTTGGAGGTGGGTTTAAAGAGAGTAGAGGTCTGGGTAAAAGGCCCGGGTGCTGGCCGGGAGGCTGCTATTCGCTCTTTAGCCGCAGCCGGTTTGGAAGTGACGGCGATTAAAGACGTGACACCGCTGCCGCATAACGGCTGTCGCCCGCCAAAGCGGAGAAGGGTGTAAAGGAGAAAAGATGGCGCGATACATTGGACCTTCCTGCAAGCTGTGCCGTCGGGAAGGAGAAAAGCTGTTTTTAAAAGGAAGCCGCTGCTATACAGAGAAATGTGCATTCGAGCGGCGCGGCTATTCGCCGGGCGAGCATGGTCAATCAAAGGGTGGGCGGCGCAGGGGTTCTTCGGAATATGTCCAGCGGCTGCGCGAAAAGCAGAAAGTTCGCCGTTTGTACGGACTTTTGGAGACTCAGTTTGCCAATATTTTTTCAGAAGCAGATCGATTGAAAGGTATCACCGGGGAAAATCTTCTGGCGCTTTTGGAACGGCGATTGGACAACGTGGTGTACCGTTTGGGTTTTGCCCCTTCCCGCAAATCGGCTCGCCAATTGGTTCTTCATCGGCATTTCACCGTAGATGGACAGACGGTGAATATCCCCTCCTACCTGGTGCGTCCCGGTCAGGTAATAAAAGTTCGCGAAGGGAGCCGGAATTTGGATATTATCCATCAGGCCTTAAAGGAGCAGGGTCGGGAGTTGGCGCTGCCGTATCTGCGATTGGATAAAGCCCGGTTGGAAGGACAAATGTTGGAGGTGCCCAAGCGGGCGGAAATTCCTACTCTCTGTTCGGAGCAGTTGATAGTTGAGCTGTACTCTAAATAAAGCGAGGGAAAATAGATGAAGTGGAAAAGTATTCAAATGCCCAAAGGAATTGAAGCGGAGGAAGCTTCCCGAACCTACGGTCGTTTTGTTCTGGAACCTTTGGAACGGGGGTTCGGCATTACGCTCGGAAACGCGCTGCGCCGGGCTTTGCTTTCCTCCATCCAAGGTGCTGCCGTTACGGCGGTTCGATTGGAAGGGGTTTTACATGAATTTTCGACCATTTCGGGTGTTTATCAAGACGTTACCGAAATTTGGCTGAACTTGAAAAAGCTCCGCTTAAAACTTTCGGGAGAAGCGCCTAAAACCGTTCACCTTAAGGCGACTCGCAAGGGGAAGCTTTTGGCATCCCACATTGAAGCGGGCGGAGACATTGAGATTTTGAATCCGGATTTGTTTATCTGCGAACTGACGGAAGAGACAAAATTCGCGGCAGAAATAGAAATCGGGTTCGGCCGCGGATATGTTCCGGCCGAGCAGAACAAACGCCCGGGAGCGCCGGTGGGAACCATCTTTTTGGATTCTCTGTTTTCACCCGTTTATAAGGTTAACTATCAGGTGGAAAACACCCGCTTGGGGCAGCGGGTGGATTACGAGCGTTTGATTTTGGAAATTTGGACTGATGGCGGCGTGAGCGCAGAGGAGGCACTAAGCTATGCCGGAAGAATTTTGGCAGATCACCTGTCGATTTTGATTAAAACCGACGGTCCCATCCAAACCGATGAAGTGCAAGCCGTTGATGAAGAGTCATCCCGGATGTTCAATCTTTTAAAAACCCGAGTGGATGAACTGGAGCTTTCCGTGCGATCTGCCAACTGCTTGCACGCCGCCGGCATTCAGACGCTGGGTGATCTGGTGCGGAAGTCCGAGGCGGAAATGCTGGAGTTCCGCAATTTCGGGCGTAAGTCCTTGACCGAGCTGCATCAGGTTTTGGGCGATTTGGGTCTTTCTTTTGGTATGGACGTTTCCCGTTATTTGGCGGAGAGTAAATGAGGCACGGACGAAAGGTTCCCAAATTAGGACGAACGGCGGCCCATCGGGACGCTATGCTTTCCAACCTGGCGGCCAGCCTGATTATGCACCATCGGATTGTGACTACCCGTCAAAAGGCGCGCGCTGTGGCTCCTATTGTGGACCGATTAATCCAAACCGCAAAAAACGGAGACACCCTTTCGGCCCGGCGTTTGGTGGCCAGCCGGCTTTATTCTCCGGAAGCGGTCAAAAAACTTTTTGAAGAGACGGCCAAAAAACTTTCCGACCGGGAGGGTGGCTACACACGCATTTATCATTTGGGCCGCCGGATGGGTGACGGCGCCGAGACGGCGGTAGTCAGCATTGGTCTGGAGCCGGTGCGGTTGGGGAAAAAAGAAAAAAAAGAAGAGAAGAAAAAGGGGGAACGGCCGGCCGGGTACGATCGGGTTGCCGACAAAGAAATTTTCAAAGAAAAGGCTGCCGCAAAAGAAAAACCGCAAGCGGAAGCCTCGGCCCCATAGCAATTAATTTCTAATTAAATGAATCAGCTTCCGCCAAGCGAAGCGCAGCCCCCCAAGAAAGGGCTGAAGAAAGGCTGTTTGGTGGCTTTGATTGTTGCTGGCGCTTTTCTTCTTTTGGTCATTTTGTTAATGGTTCTTTGCTATATCAACCGGGAGAAGTTGTTAAACTGGGGAATTGGGCATGGCACCGCTCAAATGGAACGGATTTTAATAAAACGTGCCGCTCCGGGCTACGACACTACCCGAATTCATTCCGCATTTGAAGAATATCGGCAGGCCACCAAAGAAGGGCGCGTAAACCTGGATAGCTTGCGTAACATTACCACTTATATGCAAGTGCTGGGTGACACCAGCCAAGTAATAGACACCTACCAAATCAATCAAATTCTTTTCAACTTCAAAGGATCGATACTTTCCGAACCGGACCCGCGCTGGAAAAAATAATGCGGGTTATCGTCCTAGTTTTAGACTCCTGCGGGGTTGGTGAACTCACCGATGCCGGAGCTTACGGGGACGAAGGCTCCAACACGCTGGGAAACGTAGCTCAAGCAGTTGGTGGTCTTTCCGTTCCAAATTTAGAAAGACTGGGCATTGGGAAAATCATCCCGATTGCAGGGGTTCGCTCCAACGTCCCCGCCTTGGGAGCCTACGGTAAAATGGCCTGTCTTTCTGCTGGTAAGGATTCCACGAATGGGCATTGGGAATTGATGGGAGTGGCGGTTACCAAACCGCTTCCGCTTTTCGCGAAAGGTTTTCCATCAGAAGTTATGAAGGAATTTGAAAGAATTTCCGGGCGCGGGTATCTCGGCAATAAGCCCGCTTCCGGCACGGAAATCATTGTTGAATTGGGAGAAAAGCACGTCGCTGCCGGTAAGCCGATTGTGTACACCTCCGCCGATTCGGTTTTTCAGATTGCTGCTCACGAAGAGGTTATCCCGCTCACCGAACTATATCGTATTTGCTCTGAAATGCGCAAAGTTTTAGTAGGCAATTGGGGAGTGGGGCGGGTCATCGCCCGCCCTTTCGTTGGAACATCGCGGGAAAATTTCAAACGCACAGCCAACCGCAAGGATTTTTCGCTGTCTTGCCTGGAAGAAAATATTTTGGACCGATTGTATTCGATAGGAATACCGACCATCGGTATTGGAAAGATAGGAGATTTATTCGCCGAGCGGGGATTATCAAAAATCGTTCATACTAAGAACAACAAGGATGGAATGGAAAAGCTTTACGACGAATTAGGTTACTCCGGAGAGGGTTTAATTTTTATAAACCTGGTTGATTTTGACATGCTGTGGGGACATCGGAACGACGTGGAAGGATTCGCCAGGGGAGTCGAAGAATTCGATCGGTTGCTTTCCGGAATAGATCAGCGCTTTCGGCGGTATGACATTATCTTTATCACTGCCGACCATGGCTGCGACCCGACCACTCCTTCCACCGACCATTCGCGGGAGTATGTTCCTATTTTAGTTTATGGTGCTCAAATCAAGTCGGATGTAAATTTGGGAACACGAAGAACGATGGCCGATTTGGGTGCAACCATGGCAGAGCTATTGGGTATCGAATGGAAAGGAGCGGGTGAAAGCTTTGTCAAAGAAATCCTGGCCGATTAAGAAACTGATTGCCGCCGCTCGGCGGGCACAGAAATATTCTTATTCGCCCTATTCAAAATTTGCCGTTGGCTCTGCTTTCTTCGGGGAGAACGGCAAGATTTATTCCGGCACGAACGTTGAAAACGGGTCTTATGGCTTGACCATTTGCGCGGAGAGAACGGCGGTTTTCGCCGGAGTTTCGGCCGGATGCAGGAAATTTCAAGTAGGGGTCATCGTTTCAAATTCCGAGCGGTTTCCAACTCCCTGTGGAGCTTGTTTGCAGGTTTTGGCCGAATTTTCTCCAAAGCTCCCTTTGATATTGGTGAATCGGGACGGAATCGCCAAAGAAACATCGGTCGAAAAACTTTTGACAGCCCCTTTTCGGCTGGGGAGTTAATTTGGCCGACCTGGAGGTCCTGGAGCCGGGAAGGCTGGCCCGTTTGGTGGAACAGGCGGATGAAACCTGGCTTTTAACTCTTCGGCAACTGGGTAGGGAAGAAATCGGGCAAAAAAGGAGAAAAGTGCGGCAGGAATCAAAAAAAACAGAAACATTTCTCCGCAGCTTCTCCGAACTCAATCGCACTTCGGTCGCATCCCGTTTCGAGTCCACTAATCTTGATTTCAAAGCCACCTCTAAAGATATTGAAAAACTTTGTTCCGATGCTTTGGAAAACAAAATGGGAGCCGTTTGCGTTTCCCCTGCTTGGGCATCGTTGACGGCCTCCGTGGTTGGTCAAAAGCTTCGAGTTGTTTCAACTTTAGATTTTCCTTTAGGTCAGAACAAAACGGCGGTGAAAGTCAAACAGGCGTTGGAGGCTTGCCAGGATGGCGCCAAAGAGCTGGATATGGTGGTCAATCATTCTTTCCTTGCCGAAAATAAACTGGCCGATTTTTTTACCGATGTTGCCGAGGTCAAAGCGGCTTTGTGGGAAGGAGTAGGGTTGAAAGTCATTGTTGAATTTTCTTTGCTTACCCCGGAGCAAAAAGCTTTGGGCGCTCTGGGAGCTTTTTATGCCGGGGTGGACTGGATTAAGACCTCTACCGGCGTTTTGGGCAAAACTGCCCGGGAAGATGTGGAACTTTTGTTCCGTATCTTCGGCCCGGCTTTTCCCATCAAAGCGGCCGGCGGGATTCGCTCCCGCAAGGATGTGGAATCACTCTACGAAGCTGGTGCTGAGCGATTCGGCACTTCTACGGCAGTTTCCATCTTAAAAGAATTCTAATGTTTTTAACCGCTTGTGAACTGATTGCAAAAAAACGGGACGGTAAGAGACTCTCCGAAGAAGAAATTGCTTATATCGTTTCGGAGTTCACCGCCGGAAGTATTCCCGATTATCAGATGGCGGCTTTTTTGATGGCGGCCTTCATTCGCGGTTTGGATAGAAAAGAAACTTATTCTCTGACTAAGGCGATGCTTGAGTCGGGCCGAAGTTTTGATTTGTCTTCGATAAAGTTGCCCAGAGTGGACAAACATTCCACCGGAGGGGTTGGCGATAAAGTATCCCTGATTCTGGCTCCCTGGATGGCGGCCTGCGATGTGGCGGTTCCAATGATTTCCGGACGAGGGCTCGGACACACCGGCGGGACTCTGGACAAGCTCGCTTCCATCCCCGGTTTTCGCACCGATTATTCTGTCGAAGAGTTCACCGAAATTTTGCGCCGCAACAACTTTTTTATGGCGGGGCAGACGATTGAAATCGCTCCGGCGGACAAAAAAATTTACGCCTTGCGCGACGTAACCGGCACAGTACCCTCTGTTCCACTTATTACCGCTTCCATTTTGAGCAAAAAATTAGCCGGCGGTACCGATGCAATACTTTTTGATGTCAAAGTCGGCAAAGGCGCCTTTATGCGCAACTTCAAAGACGCTAAAGAGCTGGCACGCTGGCTTTGTTCCGTTTCCCGTCAATTCGGGATTAAAGCTGAGGCCGTTTTGACTCGGATGGATGAACCCTTGGGCCGTTTTGTCGGCAATCTTTTGGAAATTCGGGAGGCGTTGGATTTTCTTTCGGGCAAATTTGAGGGGGATTTGTATCGGGTCACTGAACATTTGGCGGTACGAATGCTTGCATTAGCGGGTATTGCGGCAAAAGATGCGCGCAGACTTTTATCAGCCCGCTTGGCAAATGGTTCAGCTCGGCAGCGTTTCCGGGAGTTGGTGCGGCAGCAAGGGGGATTTGTGGGAGCCATTGATAATCCCGAGCTTTTCCCGAAAGCGACCTATCAAATTCCCGTCCGCGCTCCTCGCAGCGGCTGGGTTTGGTCTTTGGATGCTCACGAAGTTGGCTTGCTGGCCATTCAGCTTGGCGCCGGTCGAAAAACCGTACAGGATAGAATCGACTACACGGTCGGCTTTGAATTCTTGAAAAAAACCGGTGCAAAAGTAGAAAAAGACGAGACCCTGGCATACGTTTATTCAAACAGCTCGATTACCGGCCGGGAAATAGCTCTGGAGCTGCAGCAACTGTATGAAATTAGAAAAGGAAAGAAAAAACAACAAAGCCTAATTTTAGGCAAATAAAGGCCGAACGGCCCCCCAACCTTCGCTTTCTTTAGATTCGAAAAGCGGAGGCCCGGGAGACCCGGCTTTTCATTTTACAAAAATCACTTCAGCAAGTTTACGTTCGCCGACAGCCCAACCTGTAAATTCAACTTCGCCACTTGCTGAATCCCGTTCACCTTCTGGTACACCGGCAACTGGGCATAAACGTAAGCCGAAAATGCCTGGTTGAACTGAACGTTCAATCCCGGACTGACAAATATCCAAGTGCCGCCGGTGTTGGAGCGGTACTCGCCGGCCGTTCCGACATCCGCAAAATCCTGCCATCTTCCATCAGTTTGGAAAAGAAGGCTTAGATGGGGGAAAAGAAGATACTCTGTTCCAACGTGAGCCAGAATCTGCTCGCCAAACTTGTAGTCGTCTTTTCCTTTTCCGTTGACTTGATAGGTCACCCCAACTGTAACCGGCAGGTTGCTGTATAACCCTCCCGTTACGGTTTTGACTCGGAAAAGTGGTTTTTTCAAGTTCAGACCGAATATCCCGTCCCATGAACCTGTGCCGGGTTGGATGGTGATTTCGGCTACTTCGCCGTCTTCATTGGCCGCATCCGTTTTTCCCGTAGGAAACTTGATACCGGCTAAAAGGGTCAACCTCGGTGAGAACTCCCAATCCGAAAACGGAAGCGTATATTCCCCCACCGCTTTTAAGTCGCCGACCCCATCGAAGCCGAAGCTTTCCACCGTGCTGTCTTCAATATGGCTGTGCTCGCGCTGGATGAAAGGGAGTTCGGCTTTCAAGCCAAATCGGCCCGTGATTCCATACTGGAGCTCCAGCAGGGTGCGCTGGTTGATGGTCTTGATTTCATCGTGGGCGTTGGGCAAAGCCCCCACAAACGACTTCTCCGAGCCGACGTTTATCTGATTCTGGTTAATGTATTCGTGCAACAGCTGTATGTGCAGCTGACCGACCGTCAGATTGTGATGGACGTTCAAAGGGCATATAGCCGCGCCGCAGCTGGCACCGGCGGTTTTGATTGAAACTCCGATGCAAAAAGTCAAAAACAATAGTAAAAGAAAATTTTTTCTTTTCATCTTCTCCTCACTTTAGACGTCAGAAAATCCAAAGCCAACAGCCGATATGGCCGTCAACCGAAATAGCTGGAATTGAAAATTAAGTGGGAGGAGGATGAAAGACGGGATTTTGGAAGCCCGTTTTTAAAGCAGCAGATTCAACCGGCTCGAAATATGATGCTTGGACGAAACGGAGAATTTCGCTGTTTCCCGTTAAATTACCAAAATTTTTATCAGCCGTTGGTACTGGAACACTTTTCGCCGGGTCGCAGTCAGCGGCATAAAGGCAACAGGTTTCATTGCTTGAAGAAGGCTGTGTTGGACTATTTGATGGCGAATAACACATTTCGCATTTGGCCTCTTTGCCATTCAGACCGCGGTGGTCGCAGCAGCATTTTTCGTTTTGGCAAATGGTTCCGCTATTTTCGGTTTGCGACCTATCGCCGGTTACGACAAAAATGAGGTCGCACTGGCTAAAAATAAAAGAGGCAAGCAACACGGTTGAAACTATTTTACCAGCCGGCCTCATATATTCCTTGTTATATAATACGTTGAGCTATGTAAGATTGTCAAACTATTTTAGTTAAAAGTTGAGATGTTAACAGGGAAAGGGGTTGCCCAAAAAGACGGTGTTGAGCAGAATCACCGGGTCGGGAGGGTTGGGAGTGCCGCTGCAATCGAAGTCGCAGGCGGCACTGCCTGCGGGCGGAGCGATTCCCAGAAAAACGCAGTTCAACTCCAAAACTACATCGGCAGAGGTTAAGACGCCATCGCCATTTAAATCTCCTCTTAAGAAAACTATCCGGCGAAAGGAGCCGGTGTTGGGGGCAAAGTTGATGAACTGCTGCAGCCAGTAGAGTGCGCCGTCCGGGCCGACTTGAAAATCGCCGCCGGAAACCAGGGCGGCGGCCCAGGTGGTGTCATTGGGTTGTCCCGGGACCGGAGTAGCAAAATTCCAGACCAAGCCCGATTTTTTAATCCGGCGCATAAAGCCTTGATAGTAGTCGATGTAAAAATAGTCGCCATTGTATTCAGGCGGAAAATTGTAGAAGTTTGGTCCGTTAATAGGGCGATACAGTCCTGCGGAAATTATCGAGGCGGTGAAGCCGGAGCGGTCGTAAAAGGCAATCGGCGCCACAAAGCCGCCGTTGCCAACTCCACCCGGCTCGCTGCAGCCGCCGACCACACGCACCAGAGGGCCTTCTCTAAACGGCCAGCCGAAGTTCTCGCCGCCGGAACATTCGTCGGCTTCTTCGTAGTTGCTCTGGCCAACGTCAGCGATATAAAGCTTGCCGGTTTGGGGGTCAACGTTAAAGCGGAAGGGATTGCGCAGACCGTAGCACCAGGCGAGCCGGGCGTTGTCCGAACCGGGGAAAGGGTTGTCGGATGGAATCAAAAGCGATTTGGGGGCCGGGCCGCTGCCGGGTTGGGGCAGGCTATCCACTGAAATGCGCAGAATCACTCCTTTGAGTGAACTGGAATCCTGCGCTTTACAAAAATCGGCATCTTCTCCAAGCGAGGCGTACAATCTGCCGTCCGTGCCAAAACGGAGCGTGCCGCCGTTGTGATTGCTGGCGGCGTCCGGAATGTCGGTGATGATGTTGTAACGGCTTCCCAAAGTAAGATTGTTGCTGTTCGGGTCGGACAAATCGCCGGAGGCGGTGAACATCGCAATGTAAATCGTAGAGGTGCCGGTGTGGTCGAAATAGACATAAACATACGGCCGCACGGGCCACTGCGGGTCGATGGCGATGCCCAAAAGTCCCTGTTCGTTGCCGACTGTGTTCACGTCCGCTATCGTTAAAATCGGGTCGGGGGTGCTTATCTGTCCGTTTACAAGCATCCTGATTCTTCTGGTTTTCTGCTCGGTGAAAAGTATCCGCCCATCCGGCAGAAAGGCAAAAGAAGAGGGCTGGGATAAACCGGGTTCGATTACCTGGTCGTAGAAGCCGGTGGGGACGGTGGCGGCGGTTAAAAAACTTTCAAAGCAAAAGAGAAAGAGAAAAGTTGTGCCAGTAAATACAGTTATATTTCTCACAAAACATTATACGGATAAATATTGGTTTTTGTTGAGAACAAAATCAGCAGGGGAAAGGCTCGCCGAGAAAGACTGCGTTAAGCAGGATGGTGGCATCGATGAGATTGGTTACTCCGTTGCAGTTCATTTCGCAGGCAGCAGTGCCCGCCGGCGGAGGAATGTTCAGAAAGATGCAATTTAGAATAAGGACCACATCTGCGCTGGTCAAAGCGGCATCTTTGTTTAGGTCGCCTTTGCCGGTTACGGAGATGATGCCTTTGACGAAATTGATTGGAACTGTATAGCCACTTATCGTCACTATGCCGATAGTTCCAGATAATACTTTGCACGAGTCGATTTGGAACTGGCCGATGCCTGATACCGAGTCAAATTTCAAATCAATAAAAGGGGCCCGCGTAAGATTGGGCGGAAGCTTTGAGTCATCATCCGTTGGGTCGAATACAAAGGTTAGTTTGAATGTATCCGGCGAACTGCTGTGGTAATTATTGAAGTTTGCAACACGGGTAGGGAGCCTTGGATTGCCAAAGTTTGGGCCGGGTGGATAGAGGAAGGTCGTAACGGCAGGTTGTGTTCGCGGTCCGCAGCTTACAGGGCGTGACAAAATCGCATAGGCATCTCCGGAAGTCGTTTTGGTGTCCAATACCAGCGAAACTACGCTTAAAGAATCTTTGTTGGTTATATAAACCCGCACTTTAAGAATGGCTGATTGGCAGACACCGCTTTGGGCGTCAACAGTTTTCGATTCGATGATGATGGAATCGCGGGGGTCGGGAGGGGTGGCGGAGGCAATAGTTGCCCCCAAGAGAATCAAACCGGCGAGGAGGGTTTTCATTTTCGCTTTACCTTTCCGGTAAAAGGTAGGTAGGCGGATGGGATTTTGTCAAGCGGAATTGGGAATCCTCGACTAAAGTCGAGGCTACCCAGGGTTGGGACACCGGGGATGGGGCTACAGAAGCCATGTTGGTAGCCGAGGCTTTAGCCTCGGATTTTCCTAAAGTCCCGGCTACCATAGCGTGTAGCCCCTCTCTTTTTCTCCCCTCATTAAAGGCAGGGTTTACAGATTAGGGATCAGTGATTAGGAAAGACACAAGACGAGACCATTTAGGACAGGCGTGGCACGCCGTGTCCCTACGGAAAATTGTCGAGACTTTTTCAACAGGGGAAAAGCGTTCCGAGGAAAATGACGTTTAACATAACCACAATATCGGATGAAGTGGCAAGGCCATCGCAGTTGACGTCGCAAAAAGCAAAGCCCGACTGCGGCTCGATTCCCAAAACAATACAGTTTAAAGCCAGCACAACATCCACAGGACTTAGCGCGCCATCGCCGTTCAAATCGCCTTTGATGCCGTTAAAGTTTAGGTAACAACGAGAAGTAGCGCCGCAAAGGTCGGTTACTTCAATGCAAGCAGCGAAAATCCCGGTTTGAGAAGAAGTCGGCGTCCACTGCAGCAAACCGGAAGGAGAAACGGTCAAACCAGTTGGGCCGGAAAGGCGCGTGAAAGTTAAATTCCCGGCGTCGGCCGGGTCGGGGTCGCTTCCATTGAGCTGTAATGAGAGAGCAACGTTGGGTGGAGCAGAAATAGCGCTGCTTGGGCAGTTGGATACGGTTGGGGCGGCATTGGTCACCACCAATTGAAATTCGCAGGTATCGGCAGCCGGGCCGGGATTGCAGTTGCCGAAGCGGTCGAAAACTTTTACTCTAACAGTTTGCGGTGAGGCGGCAATATCGGCGCAGGATGTTTGGTAAGACCAGTTGCCGGAGGAATTGGTTGAACCGGGCCCGCTTAGTTTGACGGCGGTGAGCACATCGCCGGCGTCCGGGTCGGAAAGCACGAGCTGGTTGGCTGCCAGAGCGCCGTGAGAAAAAGTTATCGTTGACGGCGTGGAGCAGACGGGAGGGTTGTCTATCACATTTAAACTAAAAGAACATTCTGCGGCGATGCTGGATGCGTTGCAGCCCCCGCAGTCGCCGATGGCCCGCACCGCAATCGGAATGCGGCCGAGAGGGCATTGGCCGGAGAAAGTGTAAAGACCGGTCGAGGAATTAATCGTTCCCGGCCCGGATGCGATCGACCAGGTGACCGGGCTGCAGGGAGTGTCGAAGTCATAACTGTAAGTCCGGCCGTAAAGGAGATTGGAAGAGGCGGGGCAATTTGGTGGAGCATAGGGAGAGGCAGGGGAGCAAACGTTTATGAAACCTTTGACAAGGTTGACTTCGATTTTGTTGCCGCTTCGGTCAACAAATTGAATGGTGGAACCAGGGGCAATCAAAGAAGAATCGAGTTGCACCTGTCCCAGGCCGGAGGTGCCGACCGAATCGAACTTTATGTCCAAAAGTGGCGTGCGGCTGGAATGCGGAGGCACTCGGGAGGCGTCAATGGTTGGGTCGTGCGTGCCGGCCCACAAAAAAGTATCGGGCGAGTTGCTATGGTAGTTGTTGAAGTTTACAATCCGCATGGGAAGTTGTCCGGCAGGGAGCAAAATATCAAACACCGCGGCGGCCGTGCGTGCGCCGCAGCCAGCCGGCCGGGAAAGAATTGCATTTGCCGTGCCGGCGGTGATTTTCGATTCAAGTGGCAGAGTAATATTCGCCAACGAATCTTTGTTGGTGATATAGACTCTGATTTTCAGTCCGGCCGAAGCGCAAGCGCCGCTTATCGGCAGTACAGTTTTGGATTCGATGATGACCGAATCACGAGTGTCGGGAAACGATTTTGCGATGGTTGTTAAAGCAAGCAGGAAAAGAGCCGTCAGCCCGATTTTCATAGCAATATTGTCTCCACAGAAAAGCTACGCTGGCGGCTGATTAAAGTCAAGCTTTAATGAAAAATTTAAGGATTATTGGAGCTAAGAAAGTTTTTTGACCCCTCTTAATCTCCCCCTTAAAAACAGGGGGAGAGATTTAAGTGCGGGTTATGGGTCGCCGGGGCGACCCCAAAACCAACCCGCACTACGGGTGGCAGGAAGATTTTTTAGGGAGAAAATAAAGAGGCCTTGGCAGCGCCCCCCGCACCTTTCTTAGCTTTGGGTTTTCCTTGTGTCATCCCAATTTGAATCCCCCAGCCCAAAGCATCCCCCGTGGTGCACAAGCCGCCAAGGCCTGTATTTTTTGTATCGGCAGGATTGTTAAATGGTTAACGTGTAATCGAATTACTTTTGAGAAAACTTGCTTATGGGACAGCCGTCACCGTCCACCTTTGTGCCACGAGGAGTATCGGGACACAAATCCAGCCGGTCGGGAATGCCGTCGGCGTCTTGGTCAATCGAGCAGCCGTCGGCATCCACCACCTCGCCGGTACGGGTGTTATTGTTCAAATCGCGCTTGTCGGGGACGCCATCGCCGTCGGAGTCGGCATCCTTGCCAAGGTAGAAATTTAAACGGGTGTGGAAATTGGTGACGGCGTTGAAGAGCCCGTAGCCGTTTTTGCTTTTGATGTTTTGGTCGCCTTGGAATTTTGAGAGGATTTTGGTGTTGTAATACAAATCCCCGCCAAAATCGAGGGCGACAAATTTGTTCAGGAAAATTTCCCCGCCGGCGCCGAAGGATAAAATTATGCGTTGGTCCTTTGCGGTGAAGAGCTGGCCGTTCAAATCTTCCAGCATTTTCAGCTGTCCGGAAGCGTCGGTCATTTTCCAGCTGTTGTAGCCCAGCCCGAAACTTATATAATTATCAAATTTCCAGAACGAGCGGGAGGGGCGTTGGAGGGATAAAACGTAGAAGTTGTTGACCAGCCGCTCGGAGCTGTCGGTGGTGGCAAAGGTGAAACCGGCGGTTTGATTGGGGCCGATGCTTGCCCGGCGGGATTGAGACTGGAAATAATGGAAGGCAAGAGCCTGGTCGTTTAACTCCCGTTTGAGAATAAACCCTTTGGGAAAAGCGACCGTCCAGGCATCGGCGTTTTCGGTCAAAACCGGCTTGGAGAGGCCCGATTCCAGCGACAGAGCTGAATGACCCAATAAAGTCGAATGCCAGGAGATAGCATTGGCAGATGAATTGGGCAAAAACAAGCCCAAAGCTGCCAGTATGGCCTGAAAAGCGTATCTGTTTATGCGTTTCTTCGGCACTCTATTAGCATTATCGGCCTTATGGGGGTAAATTTTCACCCCTTTAGTTTCCGATACCATTAATAAAGGGCTTCGGTGGAGCCCCGGAAGGAGGGTGAGGTCGATTTTTTTGCTTGCAACCAGCTTTTAACTTCGTATTATTACGGGTGGGTTTGGTTGGAATTTTACAGCAAGTGGCCGACACCAACGAGTGCGATAATTGAAAGCGGCAGGGGCTAAAGGTTTGGAGGATTGGTGAAAAAGTATCTTGTAGGGATAATAGTCACAAGTTTGGCTGTATGTTCCCCCACTTTTGCGGTGGCGCCCCATCCGGATTTGGTCAAAAAATTAAAAGAATCCGGAGAGTGGGAGGAATTTCAGACCAGGCTTAAAAGCTTGGGTCCAATAGATAATCCCACTTCCAATCCGTATCGATTTACCCTCTCACCACCTACGGTTTCTGGCGCGGTGCCGCCGGACACGATGAAAGCGGTGGTGATTTATGCCTATCCTTCCGACCGTCCGCCTAATCATCCTCCGGACGGTATCACAGTTACCCGGGGGCAATTAGACTCGATTCTGTTTATCTCCAACCCGACCGGCACGATGACCGATTATTACAAGGAAATCTCCTACGGCCAAACGGTGGTGACCGGGGCTGTTTTTGGGCCATATCCGCTCGGCGGCACGAATCAATATTATACCTTCAATAACTACGGTATTCCCGCCACTAACTTTACCACGGATGCAATCCGGGCGGCCGATTCGGCCGGGGTCGATTTTTCGCAGTTTGACGCCGACGGGGATGGGGTTGTGGATGCGCTCTTTATCGTTCATAGCGGCCCGGGAGCGGAGGAAACCGGAAGGCTGACAGATATCTGGTCACACGCTTCGAGCATTGCGCCGCAACAGAGAGATGGAAAGTGGCTAAGCGATTATTCCATCGAACCGGAGCAGCAGTCCGGGCCGATACCGATACAGATTGGTGTCTTTTGCCACGAAGCGGGCCACGCTCTTTTTGGTCTGCCGGATTTGTACGACACGAACGGCGGGTCGCAGGGAGTAGGATTCTGGTGTTTAATGGGTTCGGGGAATTACAACGGCGGGAGCCGGACTCCGGCGCATATGTCGGCCTGGTGCAAGAAGCGGGTGGGGTGGCTTGCTCCCATCAACTTGACCGTTAATCAGAACAATGTATCTCTTCCCACTGTGCAATTCACGCCGACCGTTTATCGGCTCTGGACCAACGGCACGGGTGGGCTGGAATATGTTTTGCTGGAAAACCGTTTCCGGCGAGGGTTTGATGCGGCTTTGCCCGGCGGCGGGCTTTTAATCTGGCACGTTGACGAAGCAGCGGGCAGCAACGAAGACGCAAATCGGTATATGGTAGGTTTGATGCAGGCCGACGGGCTACGAAACTTGAATTTAAACAACAACGCGGGAGATCCCGGCGATCCGTTTCCCGGCACCGCCAACAATCGCAACTTTGACGAATTTTCCAATCCTAACAGTAAGAAGAATGTTCCCGTTCAGGCCACGCAGGTGGCGGTATTTAACGTTTCCAACGCCGATTCGGTGATGACCGCCAATATGGAGATTGCCTATGGCCGGCCGCGGGTGACCGCTTTCAATGCCACTTTGAACGAAGTTTCTGGAAATGGGAACGGTATTCCCGATGGGGGAGAAACGGTCAGTTATTATTACTCCTTTACCAATGCCTGGCTTGCCACGCCCAACTGGAACATTTTAGTTCGATGCAACGATACTGCCGTTCATTTTGCCGATAGCACGGCTTTGATAAGTTCTTTGGTTGGGTTTGGGGCCTCCACTTCCACTTCGCCTGACCCGGTTACTTTCACTGTTTCTTCCGGCATTGATCGCTCTAAGCTGGACAGCTTTTTCGTTTATGCCTGGAACTTTGACAGCTCCTTCACCTATCAAACCGCCTACGTCCAGCAAATCGGGCCGACGCAGATTCTGATTGTGGATGACGACCACGGGCGGGCGCTGGAGAATTACTACAAGCTATCATTCGACACGGTTTTGGTCCCCACCCGCATCTGGAACGTCAAAACCAACGGGATTCCGGCGGCGGAAAGTCTGGCGCTTTATCGATACGTGGTCTGGTATAGCGGCAACGATTCGGTTTCGCTTTTGAATGCTGCTCGCATCGCCGCTTTGTCCGGCTATATGGACGGCGGAGGGCGTCTATTTTTGACCGGCCAGGGAATAGCTCAATCGCTTTGGAGCACGGCAGATTCCGTATTCCTGCGGAACTATTTTCACTGCCGGTTCACCAACGCCCAGTCGGTATCCGTCTATGCCGAGGGGGTGAGCAGCGAGCCGATTTCCGATAGTGTTCGACTGGTTTTGTTGGCCGGTGACGGGGCCAGCAACCAAACTCAAGTAGACCGGCTTACTTTTGTCGATGGTCGGGCAGACAAGCTTTTTACTTATACCAGCACCAAGGGAGATACGACCGGGCCGGTAGCAGGGGTAGCTTATGTCGACTCCGTTTATCGAGCGATTTTTCTAGGGTTTGGTTTTGAGGCGGTTAATTCATCGGCGCCTTCCGTTCATAGCGCAAAGACGCGCTCTTTTGTTTTGCGCAGGATATTGGACTGGTTTGACAGCGCCAGTCCGACCGGCCTGGCGGTTCCATTTATCTCTCCTGCTCCGCAAACGTTTTCCTTTTTGGCCGCCAGCGGGGGAGCCTTACCAGCTGTGCAGAATTTAAACATTGAAAACAGCGGTGGGGGGATGCTTGCCTGGACTGCTGCCGAAAGTCCAATGGTCGGCTGGCTTTCGATAACGCCCGACACGGGCACAGCCGTTCCAACATCGATTGCCGCCATCTCGATAAATTCAACGGTTTTAGCTCCCGGAATTTACACCGATACTATAATTATCAGCTCACCGGGAGCATTTAATAATCCGCAAAAAGTGGCAGTCACTTTGACCCTCAACGCCGCCCGCGGGGATATGGACCAGGATGGCGTTTTGGAATTGGCGGATGTAGTTTTGCTTATGGACTGCACTTTTTTGGGCGTAGGCAACTGCCCGCTTTCGATTGCGGATATCAACTGCGACGGAATTTTGACTTCCGCGGATGTGGTACTTCTCTTGATCGAGCTGTATTACAGTATACCGCCGCCTTGTTAAAAAGTTGGGTCCGGCGGTCTTTGGATGCACCGTTTGGTATTTCGGCGGTGCATTTTGCTTGAAAATTACTTTTTCCCTGCTGCCTTCGGCTTAGGATTTCCTCCGTGGCAAAAAATGCAGCTTACTTTGGGGGCGTCTTTATAGTTGAAATACTTTTCGTTTATCTCGTTTACCATTGTCTGCATTACCCGCGCTTTTTTGAACTCCTCTTTCGATTCGTCGGCATAATCTTTGGTGTGGCAGTACTCGCATTTCACCCCCAGCTCTTTGTTGTAGGCCGCCATTATCCGCATCATCTCCGCCTTGTTGGCCGGTTTTAGCACCTTCAGGTTTTTGAAGCCTCCATCCTGCGAGATGATCTGAGAAGCGAAAAAGACGATTCCACAGAGCATTAAGGAGAACGGGATAAGTTTTTTCATTTTGGCTCCTTCAGGGAGATGCGGTTGGTTTCAGAAAGTTTTTAGGAAGGTGATTTAACGGATAATTGGCCGCCAACTGTCCGCAGGCGGCTTCCACTTCGCCTCCTTTGCTAAAGCGTACGGTCACCGCCGGAGTCCGGGGATACAAAATTTCCCGAAAGCGGTTGATGCGCTCCAAGGAGGGCCTTTTGTATGGTGCGAAGGGAGTCGGGTTATACGGAATCAGGTTAATTTTGCAGGGAATGGAGGCTACCCGCTTGGCCAAAAGCCTTGCGTCCTCTGGGGTATCGTTTACATCCTGAATCAAAATGTATTCAAATGTGACGCGCCGATGCCTCTTTCTGGCGAACGCTTCAGCTGCCGGCAGAAGTTGTTCAAGCGGATACTTTTTGTTCAACGGCACCAGCAAATCTCTTTTTTCATTGGTGGCGGCGTGCAAGCTTATCGCCAGTTTCAGCTTTATATTCTCATCTGCCAGTTCATAAATTTTTGGCACAATACCGGCCGTCGAAAGCGTAATTCGTCGGGCTGCCAGGCCAGGCCCCAACTCTGAGGTAATGATACGCATCGCTTTCAAGGTGTTGTCATAATTCAACAGCGGCTCACCCATACCCATCAAAACGATGTTGCGCACGGTTTCACCGGCTTTGAGATTTTTTTGTGCCAGAAGGAATTGGGCGACAACTTCTCCGGCTGTCAGATGCCGCTTGAAGCCCATCGCCCCGGTCATACAGAACGTGCAGCCCAGCGGGCAGCCCACTTGGGTAGAAAGACAATAGGTGATTTTGCCTCGGTCCCGAATAATCACGGTTTCGGCTTCCTGATTGTCCGAATATTTCAAAAGTAACTTAGTAGTGCCATCTCCCGCCGCCGTGACCGCCCGCACCACCTTGGGAATCCCAACTTGAATCTCCTTTTCAAAAGTTTTTCTTAGCGTTTTCGACAAATCGGTCATTTGCTCAAAATTAAAGACTCCCCGCTGGTTCACCCATCGAAACATTTGTTGACCGTGAAACGATTTGCCGCCCAAATTTTTTGCCAGCTGGGCCAATTCGCTTGGGGTTTGGCCTAAAATGTCCCATCGACCGTTGGGTTCCATACCCTAATTATACGCAACCCGGCCAGAAAAAGGAATCTATGAAAAAGCGTTAAAGATTCGTTTTAGTAAGCCGAAATAAAATAAGGGGGGGAGCTTATATAGAAGATGACAACTGCAAAGATTAAGATTAAAACCGGCAAGGTTCTGGTCATCGACGATGAGCAGGAAATCACCGAAATCATCCAGACCTTTCTGGAAAACTCCGGCTATTCGGTGGTGGCCGAAAACTCGGCGATGATGGGGGTGGAGCGGGCCAAAACTTTTGGGCCGGATTTAATTTTGCTGGACATTTCCATGCCGTTTATGGACGGCTACGACGTTTGCAAGGAGCTTAAGAAGGGTGTCGTCACCACCAATATCCCGGTTGTGTTTCTTTCCGGAAAGGATTCCAAAGAGGACTCCGGCCGCAGTTTTAAAGTCGGCGGTGATATGTTCATCAAAAAGCCGTTTTCCTGCGAAAGGCTTTTGGACATCGTCAAAATCGTTTTAGCTTCCAGCGCGAACAACCGGTAGCCGCTTTTAAAATTTAACGTATATTTCCCGCGTGAGAGTTCGCGCGGGTTTTTTGTTTCTGTTTTTAGTTTTTCTTTTTTGGGCATCGAGCCAGGCCCAAAATTATCCCGCTCCGCTTGGAGCGGTTAACGACTTTGCCGGCCTTTTAACCTCTTCCCAACAGCATGCCCTGGAGCAAGAACTGCGCAGTTTTTACGACCGCACCGGCGCCGCTATCGTGGTTGCCACTTTCGATTCACTCGGCGGCGTTCCGATAGAGGATTATGCCGTCGGGCTTGTTGAAAAGTGGAAAATCGGTCAAAAAGGCCTGGACAACGGGCTTTTGATTGTGGTCGCCAAATCGGAACGCAAAATCCGCTTTGAAGTCGGCTACGGGCTTGAAGAAGTTTTGCCCGATGGCCGTTGCGGCGAAATCATCCGCACTAAAATGACACCTCGCTTCAAAGAAGGTGACTATGCTGCCGGCATCTTTGCCGGGATGGCTGAAGTGGAACAAATTCTGGAGAAATATTTTGCCACCGGTGAGATTCAAAAACAAAAATCGGGAGCGCAAGATTGGCTGCCAGTGCTTCTACTTTTTTTAGTTGGTGGAATTATCATGCTTTTTGTCCTGAATGCCGCCAGAAAGGCAGCCCGCTATCCGGGGCATTACGGGAGACGCTCCGGCTGGGGCGGGTTTTGGATGGAGGGCGGTTTGGGTGGGTGGTCGAGTGGTGGTGGTGGCGGATTTAGCGGAGGTTTTGGAGGCTTCGGCGGTGGTTCTTCCGGCGGGGGAGGGGCGACGGGAGGGTGGTAGTTAACAGCCAGTTCGGCCTTTCCCTTTCATTCGTGCTTAAATCATCGGTTCGGAACTGAAAATCGAGAGGGGAATCTCTTGACCACTGTAAGGAATTTGGATAATTTTGTAGAACGGTGAAGGTCAGGCGAGCTTGAGTTTAGTGGTTTTAGATGGGGGATGGGTTGGTTCCCAGCTTGAAATTTTAGGGAAGATTTTGGTCTATCTTTTGCCGGTCGTCCCGGTTACCATCGAGCTGACGCTGCTCTCCTTTGGGCTGGCCATAATTGTCGGGCTGTTCGTTGGCATCGCCCGGATTTCGCACAACCCCATAATTGAGAAAAGCTCAAAAGCCTACGTAGATATCCTGCGCGGGGTGCCGCTTTTGGTGCAGATTTTTTTCATTTACTTCGGGCTGGGGAAAATTTTAAACCTTTCCAGCTTCTTGGCGGGGATTTTGGCGATTGGCATCGGCTATTCGGCGTATTTGGCGGAGACTATTAGAGCGGGAATTCAATCGATTCACAAAGGACAATACGAAGCGGCTTTGTCGCTTGGGATGACGCGCGGCCAGATGATGCGTTACGTGATTTTGCCGCAATCTATGCGAGTGGTGGTCCCGCCGATGGCCAACGATTTTATCGCCTGCTTAAAAGACACCTCGCTGGTTTCGGTCATTGGTTTGCGGGAATTGACCCGGGCAGGGAGGGAATTCTATTCGCAATTTTTTGTTGATTTCCAAACTTGGCTGGCGGTGGGAATTTTGTATTTAATAATGACTTTGGGGCTTTCGCGACTGGTAGCATGGCTGGAACGGAAGTTCAAAGTGCACGGATATGGAGAGCGTCCGGCATGATAATTCAAATTGGCAATTTGGTTAAGCGGTTTGGAAAGCATACGGTTCTCGATGGTGTTTCGCTTTCTGTCGAAGCGGGTGAGGTTCTGGTCATTTTCGGACCGTCCGGTTCGGGGAAATCAACTTTGTTGCGTTGCATCAATGGTCTGGAGCAAGCGGACGGCGGGCGTATCGTGGTCGATGGCATTGAGTTGGATCACAACAAAGAACACATTCGTCAGGTGCGCGCCGAATGCGGAATAGTTTTTCAGCAGCTTAATCTTTTTCCGCATCTTTCGGCAATGGAAAACCTTTGCCTGCCCCAGCGCATCGTGCGAGGGCGGACTCCCGAAGAATCGGAAGCGGTGGGGAAAAAACTTTTGCAATGAACCCAAAGATTATGCTTTTTGACGAACCGACCTCGGCCTTGGACCCGGAAATGATTGGGGAAGTCCTGGACGTAATGAAAACCCTGGCAAAAGAGGGGATGACGATGCTGGTGGTGACACACGAAATTGGATTTGAGCGGGAAGTGGCTCATCGGCTTATATTCATCGATGAGGGAAAAATAGTGGAGGAAGGCAGGCCGGAAGAGATTTTAAACCGGCCCAAAAGTAAACGGACGGCGGAATTTTTGGGAAAGGTTTTATGAAAAAACATATTACCATTTTATCGGTTCTGGTGATTGCATCATCAGCAAGGGCAGATTGGAAAGCCAACCGCTGGCAGCAGTGGGTGGACTACACCATCGATGCCTCCATTGACACCAAGAATAAGATTCTGACCGGCACGGAGAAGCTGATCTATACCAATAATTCGCCGGATACTTTGCGCACGGTTTATTTTCATCTTTACCTGAACGCTTTCCAGCCGGGAAGTTACGCCGATATGCGCCAGCGGCAGTTCGGTGTTTTCGACTATAAAAATATGCCTTTGGAGGAACAAGGTGCCGAGTCGCTGACCTTCTTTGCCGTCAACGGGGTGGAGACACCCTTTACGATGGACAATACCATAATGAAAGCCGATTTGCCCAAGCCGCTTTTTCCGGGGAAATCGGTCACCTTTGACATCCAATTTAAAGATAAACTCCCACCCGACGGGTCGCGGATGGGATTTCGCGGAAAACATATCGATATGGCGCAGTGGTATCCGCGCGTCGTGGTTTACGACCATAAAGGCTGGCATCCCGACCAGCATATGGGGCACGAATTTTACGCCGACTACGGTCGGTTTAACGTCAGTATTACTTTGCCCAAAGAATACATTCTGGGGCATACCGGAAAATTGATGAACGAAGAAGAACTTTTTCCGGGCGGCCTGCCGGTGCCGCAGGGGGATACGGTTCTGGTTGACATTCTCAAAATCTACAGGGAGCGGCAGAAAAAAGAAAAAGCAGATTCATTGGCCGGTGATTCCACGGCGCTAGGGACAGACTCGCTGAAGAGAATGGCGGAGGGACGTCCGAACCGGAAGCAAAACGATGAGGATGGGAACTCTCTTAGCCGGCGGGAAATGCGACGGGGAGGGTCGGGCGGCGATACTCGGAGGTTGAGGGAAAGAGGTGAAACGCGCGATTCATCCAGTGGGAAAGACAGTGTGGAAGTGCGGACTTGGAAGATGTTTGCCGACACGGTCTTCGATTTTGCCTTTTCGGCCGACCCGACCTACACCTGGGACCGGGCCGTGTGGTTCGACTCCGCTCACCACCAAGGGAACGGGATTATCATCAATACACTTTATACTCCGGATCGGAAGCGGTTCTGGCAGGACTCGGTGGCGGTTTTCACCCGCGACATAATCAAATTTTACTCGAAGGTTTTCGGAATGTGGCCCTATCCTCAGTTTACTTCCTGCATCAGCAATCAGGGCGGCGGTATCGAATATCCGCAAATGACCATGATAACCCGGCGGTCGGGGCGGGAATATTCTCACGGCCTTTTTTCGCTTTTAGCGCACGAAATCGGACATAACTGGTTTTACGGCTTAATCGGCAATAACGAGACCTACGAGGCGTTTTTGGACGAGGGGTTTACCACCTTTGCCACCTGCCTGGCTCAGGAAGACCGCTACGGGCGGTATGAAAACGAAAATGCCTGGGGAAAGTGGTATCAAAAGAAATTTTTCTATAACGACGACGAACGGCAGGGAACCCAGCGCAGCTACATCCGTTTTTCCAAGACCGGCATCGAAGACCCGGTGGATACCCACTCCGACCGGTTTTTGGGCGGCGGGGCTTACACCAACGCCACTTACCCCAAAACCGCCTCGATTCTATTTATGCTGCAGTACACCCTTGGGGACTCGCTTTTTGACCGAGCGATGAAAGCGTATTATCAAAGATGGCATTTTCATCATCCGTATAGAGAAGATTTCGCCGCCTCCATAGAGAAATCATCCGGACAACGTCTGGACTGGTTTTTCCGCCAGTGGCTGGACCGAACTTTTTCGGTGGATTATGCCATCGATAAGGTTAAATCGAAGAAAAACGGCAAGGAGTATATCGCCGAAGTCAAAATCAAAAATAAGAGCCGGGCCACTATGCCTCTGGATTTAGATTTGCGGCTGGAAGGTGGAAAAACCGTCAACCATAAAATTCCGGTCGATTTCTGGCAGAACAGCGAAGCGGAAAGAACTTTCAGCTACCAAGTTCCGGCCAAGGTTCGTTCGGCGGAGCTGAATGCGGATTTGCGGATCGCCGACGTTAACCGACTGAACAACACTTATCCGGAGCCGCGGGTGCGCACCAATTTTGATCCGCCGCGAATGCTGTTTCCATCCACTCCCGCGCGCAACCCGATAGATGCCTATCAAATCGTCTGGCGGCCGAATCTGTGGTACAATCACGTTGATTTCCTCAAATTAGGGCTGAATTTTTCGGGAAGTTACATCGGAGTTGACCACAATGCCGGCTTTGAAGTTTGGGGTGGAACGAAAAGCGGAAATTTTGACTTCGATCTAAGATATAATTCCCGGCTGTATGCTTTCGGGCCGAGATGGAACTGGAACTTTGCGGCTTATACGATGGAGGGGCGACAGGGAGGAAGCGCTGGCTTTACGCGGCAGATTGGAAGGACGAGATTTTTTGGGGCAACGCCCGGTCAAGTTTGGGCCGGTGTAAGTTACTCGCGTCTTTCGAATGGAGAATATTTGCCGGCGTTTTCCCCTTACAGCTCTGGACGTGTTCTAAATGCTTACGCCGGGCTGAATACCAGCTGGACTAAAGGGAAATTTTCTTCGCAAATCAACGCCGGGATGACTGCCAGCTTGCCAAAGTCACGATTTTCATACAGCAAGTTGTGGGTAGAATTGGATAATTCGGTCAATTGGTCGCAGCATTTTCCGTTTTCGTTCAGGATTTTCACCGGAACTTCCGATGGTCTTGTGCCTTTGCAAAATCGGTATTATCTGGCTACCTCCTCACCTTCGGAAATTTTCGCTTCACGCTGGTATCGTTCCAAGGAAACCCTGCCGGAAGAATGGAAAAACTCCGGCCATCTCTATCCTCCCGGCGGCGGCAACCTGCACGGCTATCTTTTTGCCAATCGGGATGCCCGGCACATCGCCGCTTTAAACGCGAGAGTCGGGTTCGACAATCCCTTGACCTGGTCTCTGGATAAGCTGAGAATCCGGTTGGGGGAAGTAAGCAAAAATCTGAACGCAATTACCACCGAGGCGTTTTTGGATTTCGGGCAGGGGTGGAACTCTTCTAAAATCCCGCCGCCAGCCGATTTTCTGGCCGATTTCGGTTTTGCCGCCAGCTATCGGCTTCCCTACCAGGGGCTGCGGACCGGGTTAGGTAATGAGTTCATCCGCTTTTATGTCCCGCTCTATCTTTCCGACCCGCCATCCGGAGAAAAACCCTGGAAGTTCCGATGGCTGTTTGCCTATTCGACAAAATTCTAAAGCTGTAAAAGATGAAAAAACTCCTTTTGCTTTTGCCTGTGCTGATGTTATCGGCCCCGGCTTTTGCGCAAGTAAAAATTGGCCTTGGAGTGCAAGAAAAGCTTGCCCGACAGGATTCGGTTAAGGCGTGGCTTTTTTTCAAGGATAAAGGGGTTGAATTTCGAGATGATGTTTCCCTGCGAAAAGCGGCGGAGGCGGCCGTTGGCAACGAAAGCCTGCGGCGAAGGATGAAACGATTGGGCGGCCGCGCGCTTTTTGATTTTACCGATTTGCCGGTGAACCGAACTTATTTGGAACAGGTTTCGGAGGCCGGTTGCAGCATCGACAACATTTCCCGCTGGTTAAATGCCGCTTCGGTTTGGATGGACAGAACAGCGTTAGAGAAATTGGAGCGGCTGCCGTTTATTGATTCGGTAAAATTGGTTAGGACGGCAAAGAGAATAGAACCCGGGCCTGCGGGAGAGCCGTTTTACCGTCCGAGCATTGCGGATAGTTTTATTTTGAACTATGGATTATCGCTGGAACAGTTGCAGCAAATCAACGTGCCTATTTTGCATCGTTTGGGTTATTCGGGGAAAGGGGTAAAAGTCGCTCTCTTCGATACCGGTTTTTTGCTCTCCCATATCACCTTTGATTCGTTGCTTCTTACGGGACGAATTCTGGCCACGCGGGATTTTATTCACGACGATACAGACGTGGTCGATTTGGGAGATATCGATGGTGCCTCGCAACGGGTACATGGAACCTTCACTTTTTCAGCTTTGGCCGGTTTTACCGAGGGTTTGCTTATCGGGCCAGCGTTTGGGGCTTCGTTTATTTTGGCAAAAACAGAGTTGGAGGGCTCCGAAACCACCTTCGTGGAAGAAGACCGCTGGGTAGCGGCGTTGGAATGGGCCGACAGCTTGGGAGCAGAAATTACTTCTTCTTCTCTGGGCTACAACACCGGCGACATTGGGGGCTACACGCAGAGTCAAATGGACGGGAATACAGCAATCACCACCGTTGCCGCGGATATGGCGATGGGAAAGGGAATTCTGGTTGTAAATGCCGCCGGCAACGAGCGTGGGAATTTGTGGGGAACGATTATTGCCCCGGCGGACGGAGACTCGGTTTTGGCGATAGGGGCGGTCGATCAATTTGGCGATACCGCCTACTTCAGTTCACCCGGCCCTTCGGCTGACGGTCGAATCAAGCCGGACGTTTGCGCCCGCGGAGTTTTGACTCGATGTGCGGATACTACCTCAAATAATGCCTTTCGATTCGCATCCGGAACGTCGTTGTCCACTCCTTTGGTGGCCGGCGCGGCGGCTTTGCTTTTTGAGATAGATTCAACTTTGTCGCCGTTTGCGGCCTACACCCGTTTGCGTCAAACGGCGAGTCAGGCCTCGAGCCCGGATAATGATTTGGGGTATGGGATTATCAATGCGCTTTCCGCTTCCGGCCTGGCGTCTTCCATAGTGGCCGGAGGGGAGGAGCCGATTGAAATCAAGGTTTTCCCCAATCCCTCTTTCGGGCGAACCATTCTGCGAATTGCCACAGAGAACAGGCGCAACGTAAGAGTGGCGCTTTATTCAACAGCGGGGGAAGTGGTCTGGCGGTCGCAAATCGAAACCTTTGGCAGTATGGTGCCTTCGGATTTGGTCTGGAACGGGGAAAATGAAAAGGGAGCGCGTGTTTCCGCAGGGATTTACTTCGGTATAGTGAAAGCAGGGGAGACGGAGGAAGGTTTTAAGGTGGCTATCGTAAGGTGAAAGATGGCCTATGGTTTTTCCTTTGACAGTGTCCGGATAAAAAAGTAATTTAGGCACTATGAAAGAGGCCTTGCGCAAAATTTTGCTTTGCATCTGGCTAAAGTGCCAGACTTGATTTTTCCTTCTGTTACCACTTCATAAACGTGTGGGATATGAAAATCGTCCTGCACTGCGATGTAATCCTTGTTTTTAGCTGTACTTGAACACTCGAATTTTGAGGAGGAAAAATGTTTGTAAATCCATTAATAAAAACCCGGCTGCCTGGACCAAAGTCAAAAAATATCATAAAACAGGACGAGAAATTCGTTTCACCGTCCTATACGCGCACTCACCCAGCCGTAATTGAAAGAGGCGAAGGGGCGTTTTTGTGGGATGTGGATGGCAATCGCTTTTTGGATTTTCATTCCGGAATCGGCGTGACTTCCACCGGCAGCGTTCATCCCCGCGTTGTAGCGGCGGCCGTGCGGCAGATGAAGAAAGCGATGCACATTGCCACGGCCGATTTTTATCATCAGCCGGTGGCGGAATTAGCGAAGAAGATTACTTCCATTACGCCGGGGAGATTCCCCAAGCGGGTTTTTTTCACCAATTCCGGCACGGAGGCTGTGGAGGCGGCCTTCAAGCTGGCGCGCTATAACCGGCGCCGGCCAAGAACGATTGCTTTCATCAACTCTTTTCACGGCCGGACGATGGGTTCGCTTTCGCTCACATGCAGCCGGCTGCGGCAGCGGGAACGCTTTGCCCCGCTGGTGCCGGAAGTCACCCACGTTCCGTATGCCTACTGTTACCGCTGCCCCTATAACCTGAAATTTCCATCCTGCAATTTTCATTGCGTGCAGGTTATCGAGGACGTTTACCTCAATAAAGTCGCCCCCGCGGATGAGGTGGCTGCTATGTTTGTCGAACCGATTCAGGGAGAGGGAGGGTACGTGGTTCCTCCTCCGGGGTATCATCAGCGGCTGAAAAAGATGTGTGAAAAGTATGGCATTCTTTTCGTCGCCGATGAAGTCCAATCGGGAATGGGAAAGACGGGAAAAATGTTCGCCATCGAGCACTGGGGTGTGGTACCGGATATCATCGCCACCGCCAAAGCGCTCGGTTCCGGATTGCCCATCGGTGCGGCCATTGCCTCCGCCAAGCTGATGAGCTGGGAACCTGGAGCGCATTCCACCACCTTCGGCGGCAATCCGGTCGCCTGTGCGGCGGCTCTGGAAACCATCAAGCTTTTGGAAAACGGGTTGATGAAAAACGCCGAGCGGGTGGGAAAAATTATGATGGCTGAATTGAACCGAATGATGGAGCGGCACGAGATTATGGGTGACGTGCGCGGCAAGGGGTTGATGATTGGGATAGAAATCGTCAAGGACAAGAAATCCAAAAAGCCGATGCCGGAATGGGCAGAGGGAATTATGATGGAGGCCTTCCGGCGAGGGCTTATGATGCTGACCTGCGGGCCGAACAGCTTGCGCATTGTGCCCGCTTTGGTCATAACGGCTGAACAGGCAATGGCGGGATTGACCCTTTTGGAAAAAAGCATTGCCGCGTTCGAGTCCCGAAAAAAGAAGTAACCAGGCCGGTTTGCCGCCCGTGTGAAGCCTTTTATACTCTACGCTTTGCAAATGAGTCCCGAGGCGAGGGAGAAGTACCAAAACTCCTTTGCCCGGGACAAATTTTTGGCCCGGAAAGCTCGAATTCATTTCACGACCGACAAGGAAGATAACTTAAAGCATTTACCATTGGCCGATATTCTGGTTATTTACAAAATGAAGTACGAGGAATATTTGCAATGTGGACGCTTACAATGGCTCCACGCCGGAACGGCCGGGGTTAATCATTTTTTCTTTCTGGAGCTTCTGGAAAAAGTGAAGCAGGGGATGCTGCTTTTCACCTCTTCACGGGGTATACACGCAAAAGGGGTTGCCGGGCAGGTATTTGCCGCGCTTATGGGTTTGGCTCACGGCCTTTTTGCAGCGGATAGACAAAGAGGCAGAGGAGAATGGAATCAGGAAGAAGTAGTGGAGGCCAAGTTTGATTTGCGCGGAAAGATTTTAGGTGTTTTCGGTTTCGGCTCTATAGGCAAAGAGGCCGCCCGGCTGGGAAAGTTTTTCGGGATGAAAATTTGGGTGCTTTCGCCTTCAAAAAAGAAGATGGCGGGCATTCGTTGGTTCAATGGTCAAAAAGCAGAGGGGTTTCTTTCGGGAGCCGATGTTGTTTTGCTTTCGGCACCATTAACGAATGAGACAAAAGGGTTTCTGAATCGCGAGCGTCTGACCTTCTTAAAACCATCCGCGATTGTAGTCAATGTAGCCCGGGGAGATATGCTGGATGAAGAGGCGTTTTATGAGGCGCTCAGGCGGAAAAAAATTAGGTGGGGAGTGGTTGACGTTTTTGGAAAAGAACCGCTCGGCCCGGAACATTGGGTTTGGAAAGTGCCAAACGTGATTTACACCCCGCATACGGCCGGAATGTTTCCGGGCGTGGAGGATTTGATTTGGGAGTTGTTCGTCAAAAATTTGAAGCGCCATTTGGCCGGCCGGCCGCTTTTGAATCGGGTTGACATTGACAAGGGATATTAGCTATCCTTTGCCAACTCCGAAAGAAATGCGAAAAACAGAGACCAAAAAAACCACAATTGCTTCCACAAAGAACGCCGCACCTCGACCAACTGCTTTAGCCAAGGTTTACCGCGGAGGGATAGTTGAATCGATACACTATGGCTCGGTAGCCGTGGTCGATGCCAAAGGAAAGTTGAAATACTATGCCGGCAATCCCAATGTTGTCACCTTTTTTCGCTCCGCCTCCAAGCCGTTTCAGGTTCTGGCTTTAATTGAAGAAGGCGGGGTTGAGCGGCACGGTTTTACGGCCGAAGAAATTGCAATTATGGCCGGCTCCCATTCGGGGCAGCCTGAGCACATAGCGGTCGTTGACCGTATCTTGCAAAAGGTTGAAATTTCCGAAGCGGATTTGCAGTGCGGAACGCATATACCGCTTTACTATGCCGTACACAATAAAACGCCGGAGGCGAAGCGGAAGTTTGACCAGCGCTATCACAATTGCTCGGGGAAGCATTCCGGAATGATTGCCTTGAGCTTGATTATGGGAGAAAACAAGGCGGATTATTTGGACCGGAAAAGTAAAGCGCAGAGACGAATCTTGAGAAGTGTGTCGGAGATCTGTCAGATTCCGGCTTCCCGGATAGTTTTAGGAACGGATGGCTGTTCGGCGCCCAATTTTGCCGTGCCTTTAAAAAATATGGCTCTGGGGTTTGCCCGGTTGGCTTCCGCCTCGAAACTCAAGGGAAAGTTTGGGATGGCTATGCAAAAAGTACTTTTGGCGATGGTCGAACATCCCCTGATGGTTTCGGGAGAAAAACGGCTGGATTATATTTTGGCGCAAAATTTCAGCGGCAGAGTCGTTGCCAAAGCGGGGGCGGAGGCGGTCGAGTGTTTCGGTTTAACTGACAAGGGCTGGGGTGTGGCAATAAAAATTGACGACGGCTCTTCACGGGCGATGGCGCCGGTGGTGTTTTCGGTTCTCAAACAGTTGGGGTATAAGATTGATACGGAAAAATTGAAGGATTACGTCCGTTTACCGGTTAAGAATTACCGGCGAACCGTGGTGGGGCAAATCGAAGCGTCAGTTAAACTGGAAAAGGCAGGGGTTTGATTAATCAAGCCCCTACAGGCGGGTAGATGAAAGGGACCTTGGTAAACACGGCTACGGTACTGATTGGTGCGGGCATCGGCTATTTTGTTGGCGCGCGGCTACCGGAGCGGATTCGGTCTATCGTTATGCAGGGCCTTGGTTTGGTCACTTTACTTCTGGGAGTGCGGATGATTCTGGCGACGCAGGGTTCGGATGCGGTTCTGAAAGTGGCCGGAGCTTTGCTTTTGGGAGGGATCACCGGCGAGCTTTTGAAGATTGAGCAAGGTCTGGAGCGGGTGGGGGAATATCTGAAAGCCAAAGTTCAGTCCAGTTCATCGACCTTTGTTCTGGGATTCGTTTCCGCCTCGCTGCTTTTCTGCGTAGGGCCGATGACCATCGTCGGTTCCATCGAGGATGGCGTGCGAGGAGATGCCACCATCCTTTACACCAAGTCGGTAATGGACAGCGTGGCGGCCATTGCGCTCGCTTCCAGTTTGGGGGTAGGGGTTTTCTTTTCCGCCATTACGGTCTTGCTTATTCAAGGCGGGTTGACCCTTTTGGGGTCGCAGATTGGTGCTTTGTCCCAGCCCGCAGTCATCGACAATCTGACTTCAACCGGCGGGGCGATGATTTTGGGGATTTCCTTCAGGCTTTTGAATATCGCCTCCATTCGGGTGGCCAATTTCCTACCCGCCCTGGTGTTTGTGATTTTCTTTTCGCTCTGGTTGTAGTCTATGGTGAGATTAAAAAAGCCCCGCCTTCCGGCGGGGCTTTTTCCGAATGAGCCTTTTTGCGCCCTGCTCAGGGCTCGGTAGTGCAGCCGCAGGAACAGTTACAGACCGGCCGCAGCATATACCTTTTGGTCCAGTTCATAAACTCACCTCCTTATGCAAAGCAGGTTGGATATTCAACCGCGTCAGGTTTCAGCCGCACTTGCAAGAGCAGTTGCATTTCTGCTCGGCTTCCGGCTTGGAAGCGCTTTCGCCGCAGGTGCAGCAACAGCAGGATTGTGACATCGTTTTCACCTCCTTTCCGCATACCGTCATATTGATATATTCGTATTTATGCATAAGTTATCCCAAAAAAATTCAGCCGTTTTTGCCTTTGGTTGAAAAGTTTAAGAGCACCGGCTGACAGCAGGCGAAGCTGGAGAAAAAACCAATGCAGCAGGCCTTTATTTTGACTTCGGCGACGTCGTAATAGACGTTCTGGCCTTTCCGCTCGGCGGTCACCAGACCGGCATTTTTCAAAACCGCCAGGTGGCGGGAGATGGTGGGCTGGGAGAGGTTGAAAAAGTTCACGATTTCATTCACCGAGCGCTTTTTGCCTTCCAGCATCAAAAGGATTTTTTGGCGGGTGGGGTCGGCCAACGCCTTAAAGATGGGAGCGAACCTTTCTGCGGTTTCTTCGGCCCTGGTTTTCATATACACTCATACTAATATACGTATAAATCAATGAAAAGTTTGAAGTTTTTTTGAGAATCGCGATGGAGATGTTGTTTTAAGTAACGGGTGGGGGATTAGCGAGGGCAAATTGGCAAAAAGTTTCAAGGTTGGGGGAAAGAAATGCGGAAGGGCGGAGTTTACATCAAGATAAGTTGTTGAAAATTAGTCAGATTTGCAAATTATAAGGGTCGGCAGGGAGGTTGCTTCAAATGGACTTTTTTGCGGATTGGGGCTTGACATTTCATTTTCATGTAGTAACTTAACTATCGTAGAAAGGAGATTTGCCGAGAAGGTTTAGTTAATGGTTTGTCGGCCAGCAAGGAAAGGCCGTAAAAAATATTGGAATTAAAGCCGAAAGGGCGACAAACCCCTTTTCGGTTTTTTTTATGGGAATGAGGACGATTATAACAATAGTAACCCTTCTTTTGGCTCAAGGGGCATGGGCTGGGGAATATGATGATGTTGTGATTGTACGGATGGATGATAGAGGAATTGTGTTTGAGTATCGGCCGGTTGATGTTCGATTGGAATTATCGGGAGCAGCACCTGCAAGCGATGGAGGCAGCGCCCGGCACGGCAATCTTAAATATTTGGCGATTGGCAATTGTGCCCGCACGGCGGGGCAAGGGAACTTTGATTTGCCGGTGAGAGTTGTGCTTTTGGGAATCCCAGCAGTTGCAAAACCGGAAGTGAATGCTTGGGTCGATGGAGAAACTATAGTTTCAGGAGGGAGTGCCGCTGTTATTGAACAAAGTCTTCCAGGGCTTGGACAATCGGCATCGGAGTTTGCTTTAAAAGAAAAATCCGAGGTTGAGAAACGTGTAGCCATTGAAAATCCTTTTTGGATTGGAAACCAGCGGGTTTTAAGGATAAAGGTTTTTCCGGCAAATTATGATATTTCGACAGAACAGTACCGTGTGGCTGGGAAATTACAGGTGGAGGTGAAATTCAACTCGTCGGACCACTTGGCTTCAAGTTCGATGGCCAATGCTTGGGACAAAGTTTTGAAAAACGGTTTGTTGAATTATGAGGAGGCGAAAGGATTTCGCAACGAGCCGCAAGAAAGTGGCAAGCTTTCCAAACCTACGCCTTCTTATTCTCCTTTTTCTCAATCTTCTAACTGGGTGAAGGTGACTTTTCAGGAAAACGGGATTTACAAAATTGACCGAGCGATGTTGGCGGCCCTTGTAGTTCCGATTTCCACAATTGACCCACAAACATTTCGAATCTTTTCTATGGGCGGGAGAGCATTACCGGCTTTCAACAACGTTCCTCGTCCGGCTTGGCAGGAGCATTCTATTGAGGTTACGGGGGAACAGGATGGAATTTTTGATACGGGAGATGAAATCCATTTCTATGGCTGGGCAGTTGAGGGGTGGGATTACGATACTCTTTCCGGATCTTTCAAGTTTACCAAAAATGTTTACACTACCACTCAAGCTTTCTGGTTGACCTGGGGAGGAAGTTTTGGCAATGCTCCTTTAAGAATAGCCACATACGTCGTTTTGGGCAGTGGACCAGCGGTTACTTCTTTCCCTGCCCGTTTTCGATTTGAGCAGGACCGGTTTTTGGCGGTCGATAAGGGTTCGGAGATTAATGACTATTACACTTGGTACGGCGGGAAAGGAACTTCACAAACGTATTTCTTTAATTTGCCTGATTTGGTATCAAATCCTGATACAATAATGGTTGGTCATCTCTCCGGCGGGGTTTCCTTGTCGGTTAATAGTTCGTTTGCGACTACCAGCAAGCCGGCAACATTTATTACATCCGCTTTGAAAGCAGGTTTGAATAGAGTTGATTTGGGAATCACGACCAATGGCAGTGGATTAAATCATTTTGACTATTTGGAAATTTTTTACAATCGACTGCCGATTTTTTCTTCACCACTCTTAGAATTTGAAACGCCAGTATCGTCAGGAATTGTAACGTTTCAAATAAGAAACTCCCCTGTGAAAACCTGGCTTTGGCTTGTAACAAACCGGTTTTCTCCAACGGGGATGAGTGGGACAAGAGATGCGACTGGGGTATTTTCCTTTAATGTCGATGCTACTAAAAAGCATTTTTTTATACTGGCTTCGGGTTCTGATATAAAACGCCCCACTCTTTCTCAGGTGGCGCCGGTCGTTTTAACGGGTTTCAATCAAGGAGAGTTTATCTTTATCGCTCCGGCCTCGTTTCAGTCGACGCTTTCGAGTTATGTAGCCCATCGGGCAGCTTTTAGCGGGGTAACAGTTAAGCAAGTTGATGTGGAGCAGATTTACAACAACTTTTCGGGTGGGCTGCCGGACCCGGTGGCCATTCGAGATTTCTTGAAGTTTGCACGAGAAAACTGGGGAAATCCCAAACCACGCTACGTGCTTTTGGCTGGAGACGGGACGTATGATTTCCGAAATATAGAAGGGACGGGGGCGGCCAATTACGTGCCGCCATTTATTGTGGATCAGGCGTTTGACGCTTCCAGCAATTCGGATGAAGGATATCTATATTTTCGCAATCCCGGATTTTTGGATTCATCTGACCAGGTTTTAGATATGACTATCGCCCGCTGGCCGGTGAAAAACGTTTCCGAATTGCAGGTGGTGGCCGATAAAATTATGCGCTATGAAAGCTCGCCGGAGTATGGAGTATGGCGTAATCGAATAACGCTGGTGGCGGACGATGAGTTTGGAGCTTTTGACAACGAAGGGTTCCATACCTTCAGCAGCGAACAATTGGCTTCCCGGCACACTCCCAGGAGGTTGGATCAGAAAAAAATCTATCTGTTTGATTATCCTTTTAACGGCCTTAGGGAAAAACCGGAAGCGGAGCAGGCCATTTTGCGAGCCTGGAATGAAGGCCAGTTAATTATCAATTACGTAGGGCACGGAAGTCCAAATCTTTGGGCGCATGAGCATGTTTTAAAGCGCGAAGAAGACGTGCCGCAGATGGTCAATACCAATCGGTTGCCATTGGTTTATGCCGCTTCCTGCAATATCAATTCGTTTGTTGAGCCACTGTCCGAAGGAATGGGGGAGGATTTATTAAAAAGCCCGGCAGGCGGGGCGGTTGCCGTTATTGCCTCGGTGCGGATTGTTTTTGCCGGGCCGAATAATGATTTGAATGATAAAGTTTTTGATTTGTTGTTAGGTACTGATTCTCTCTCGATTGGGGAAGCATTTTATCTTGCCAAACTACTGCGGCAGCCGAACGGCAACGATCGCCGCTTTCTGTTGTTCGGCGACCCGGCAATGCATATAGCTTTTCCCAAATACAATGTCCGCTTGACCGCCATTCCAGATTCGCTATCGGCTTTGAGCGTGGCGGCCGTATCAGGCGAAGTGACCGACCGTTCCGGAATTCGCTTGAATAGCTTTAATGGGAATGTAACCCTTATGGCCTTTGACGGCCTGCGCTTTAAGTCCCATCCTTTGGACCCCGCGCCGCAGCCCTATTCCTTGCCGGGAAATATGATTTATCGCGGGGAGGCTCAAGCTGCAAATGGCCGGTTCAGTTTTTCCTTTGTGGTTCCCAAAGATATAAGTTACGGTTCAAAAACTGGGAAGATTTCGGTGTATGCCTTTGACGCAACCGGTGATGCGGTTGGATTCAAAGATTCGATGGCTTTGGGCGGCTCGGTGGCCGTTACCACCGATACCGTTGGGCCAAAGATTTCCTTGGCGGTTGTCGGCGGCGGTTCCGTAGGTGCCGGAGACGTCATTTCGGTTGGAGTCAATTTGTCGGTGAAACTGGAAGATTCCTCGGGCATCAACATTACCGGCGAGCCGGCACATTCAATTACGGCGGAGTTCGATTTCCCATCCGGGCCGACGTTTGACATTACAAGCAGTTTCCGCTATGAGCAACAGTCGTTTTCGCGCGGGGAGGCCTTTTTCACCGTGCCGGCGGTTTCTACGGGAAGACATACGTTAAGGATAAAAGCCTGGGATTCGGCTAATAATTCCTCGGTTTTGGAGTTTCCGATTGAAGTAGCCGCCTCCGGAAAACTTTTGCTTTCGAATGTCTTGAACTATCCCAACCCGATGAAGGATAAAACGAATTTTTGCTATACCCTTTCGGCGCCGGCGGATGAGGTGATGATTGAAATCTTTTCGGAAGCGGGGAGGCTTATAAAGACCATCCGTTCCGCTTCGGTGAAAGCAGGATACAATTTTCAGACCGAATGGAACGGGCGAGACAATGATGGAGATGCTGTGGCTTCAGGGATTTACCTTTACAAAGTTTGCGCCAGGCAGGCTTCGAAAGAAGTTGAAGATTTTGGTAAAATCGTGGTAATGAGATGAAAACAAACAAACTAACCAAAAATAGGGAGGTTTTAATGAAAAGGGTGCTTTTCTTTGGGGCAGCTTTGGCCATTTTGCTTGCGGCCGTCCAGCCGGTTTCGGCTTCGCTGCGGCAGGCAGGAGCTTTGTCGTTGCGCATTTCCACCGGCACGCGGCCGGCCGGAATGGGGGACGCTTTTGTCGGTTTGGCGGATGATTATACGGCCACGCATTTTAATCCCGCCGGATTGGGGCGGTATCCGATGGGTCCGGACTGGATTACCCATTCGCTTCCGCCTGGGAAAGGGCCGATTCACCAAATTGCCCTTTTGCGCAACAACGTGCCGGAACAAAATTACAAGCGCTACGACATCTGGGTTTTGGCCGGCAATGAGCTTTTGCACTGGAACGGCGTTGAGTGGGTGAGCGGGAGCTATCACCAGGTGGAAGGCAGCGAGACTTTGGAGGGAATCGTTTCGCGCTGGATGAAAAATGTTTCCGACGAAAGGCTGCGAGCGGTCACCCGGCAGGTGGCAGAGGCCAACAGTCGGATTACCTATGCCGATCTGGCCGGTCTTAAGGACAAAGTGTTGACGGCATTGCCGCCGGATTTCGTTGATTCGGAAAAAGAGAAGTTAGCTGTTGCCTTTGATAATCTTTTGGAGCGGTTTGACAAAGGATTGGGTGTGCCGGCCGGGTTGACTTCATTGAAAACAATGACCGGGCGTGCGCTGGAAGATGAGAAAATTTCGGTTCAGGAAGCGTCGAACATCTTATCTGTCTTAGGAAAAGCTTCCAGCAATCTTTTGCCGGATAAAATCTTTTTGTGGCACGGTTTAGCATTTTCCGATGCGATTGAAGCAATTGCCTCGGATGAACGGACTTTGTGGGTGGCAACGCAGACGGGTGTGGCACGCTATGACGGCGAAAGCTGGAACAGTTTCGGCTCGGAGGAAGGGTTGCCGGAAGGGCCATTTAGCTACATAGCTGTGAGCCCGGCAAAAACCGCCTGGCTGGCGAATCAAAAAGGACTTTTCTCCTTTACCGGCGGGCATTGGACACTATCCGAAATGGCTCCCGGGGTCTCGTTCCCAGAAGGTGGTCCAAAACGGATGGTTTTTTCGGGAGAGCGGGCTGGCTGGGCAATTTGTGACAACGACCTTTTCTTTTACGACGGAAAAAAGTGGGACAATCATTTTGAGGTGAGCGCGGGCGTTGCGCCGGAGCTGGAAAAGCTGGTTAACCGCTTTGCTCCGGGTGTGGATTCGGCTCGAATGACTGACGCCATTTCAGAGATTAGAGCCATCAACAACCTCGGTGATTCGGCTATTGCGCCGGGGCAGAAAATTTTGATGCCCTTTAAGCTGGCTTTCCATGGAAGATTAACTTCAATTGCGGTCGACCCGTTGCAAGCCGTTTGGATTGGAACCGAGACGGGGCTTTTGCGCTTTGCCGAAGGGGAGTTCACCGTGTTCGGGTATGCCCCGTTTACAGTTACAAAAGAAAAGACACTTTTGGAGGTAGCCAAGCGGTATACCGGCGATTCCAATCCGCAACGGTTGACACGCTGGGTAGAGCGGGTGAAAAATTACAGTCGGTTAACTTCCGACGAAGTGGCGCCCGGCCAGAAAATCTGGTTATATCGGGGGCCGGCGGGGAGTAAAATCAGCTCAATTTATGCCAATACCGAAGTTGTGTGGGTTGGCTCGGAGTTTGGAATTTTGAAATTTAACAAAAGAGAATTTGAACGGTACGAACCAGCGGGATTGGCGCGAACCCCTACAGTGGATGTGCAGTTTAAGGGGGCGGATGGCTTCTTCGCCACTGCCAACCAGGTGACCGTTTATGCCCGCCCCTGGCGGCTGGTCGGACTAATGCATTCCAACTGGCTGCCCGAGTTAGCCGAAGACTTGTTTTTTGATTCTCCGGCTTACGTGCAACATTTCTCCGGTATCGGCACTTTCGGGCTTTCCATCACTTTCCTTTCTCTGGGGCGAAACACCCGCATCGGGGAATCGGGAGACACACTTGGTTTCTTCGACAGCTTTGAAGGTTCGTTGGCTCTTTCTTACGGCACGCGCTTGTCCAGTTCGTTGGCGGGCGGCATGACAGGCAGATTTATTTTGAGCAAGCTGGCCAACACCGGGGCCGGGCGCGAAATCGGCAAGGGGCAGGGAACTTCCTTTGCCGTGGATTTTGGATTGTTATACCAAACTCCCATTAAGAAGCTGACTTTGGGTTCGGCTTTGACCAACATCGGTCCAAAGCTACAGTTCATTGATGCTTCGCAGGCAGACCCGTTGCCACGTAATTTAGCCGTTGGTTTCTCCTATAAAATCCTGGAATCGGCTTATAATAAGCTTACCTTTTTGACCGATTTCAACCGGGATTTGGTCAGTCTGGAAACCGACCGGGGATTTTTCAATACTTCAATCGAAAATTTTGGGATTGAGTACTGGTATGGCTCGTATTTTGCCGGCCGCGCCGGTTATGTATATGACCCGGACGGTCAATTGAAGTATTTGACTCTGGGCACCAGCTTGCAATATCGGAATTTCCGGTTCGACCTGGCCTACATTCCTTCCTCCAAGAACCTGGCTTTGGCCAATACCCTTAGACTGGCATTGGTCGGCAAGTTTTAAGCTGGATGGCGACTTTTACACCAAAGACCGGCCGACTCCTTTTTGGAGTCGGCTGGCTTTTGCTTTTTTCAACGGCCGGGAGTGCAGACTGGCCGCTAAAGAAGGTTAAAATCGATAGGCCGAAAGCCCCTTCGGCGGAAGCGTTTCAAAGCTCGGTTTCAAAGAAAAATCTTTTGAATCTGACCCGGCTTGCTCCGGCGGGATTGCCCTTATCCCGTCCTTCGACTGCGGCGCAAGCGGAAACTTTGAAAATTTTGGCTTTGCGGGTTGAGTTTCAACCGGCTTTGCCGGGGGATTCCATAACCGGCAGCGGACTTTTTGACCGCCGCACCCAGCCGCAGTTTTTGGCCGCCGAAAGGCATCTGGTTGATCCGGCGCCGCACAATAAAAAGTACTTTGAAAGCCATCTGGAGGCGCTCGACCGGTTTTATCAGTCCGTATCGAACGGAAACTTGAAACTGGATGGGGAAGTCTGGCCGCCGGTCGATTCGGAAGCGTACCGGTTGCCCGTCCGCCAGGCGTATTATGGAACCCGAGGGCCTTTTGCCGATTCGACCATCGTTTTTCAGATTTCACAATTCTTCAAGGATGCCATCCGGTTGGCGGATTCGGTTTCACCCGAGCTCGATTTTTCGGCCTATCAGTCCATCGTGGTTTTTCACGCCGGCAGCAGCCGGCAGGACGACATTTTTGGCGATTCTCCCAACGATTTTTTCACCGGATTTTTAGTGCTGGGAGATTCGATTCTGGTTGACACCGGCCGGAGCGTGGTGCGGGAGGCGCTTATCGTCCCGGAGTCTCCTTCCCAGGACAACCGGATCGTCGGCCTAAACGGCTCCTTGGCGCACGAGTTCGGGCATCAACTGGGGCTGGTGGATTTGTACAACACCCGTACGCTATTTACCCAGGTTGGCGATTTTTCTTTGATGGACAACAACGGGGCGGACATTGCGGTTGAATTGGATTTCAGCGGTTTAGGCGGACGGATTGTTTTAGCGTCCCAGCTTTTGCCGGTCTATCCGGACGCCTGGTCGCGGGCTTTTTTGGGTTTTTTGGACACGCTGGTTGTCACGCGGGGCCCGGTCAATCTGCCACTTCTGGCAGCCGAACTTCAGCGAGCCGGTATCGAAGCAGTCAAAATTCCAATTTCAGAGCAAGAATATTTTCTCCTCGAAAACCGCTCGGTCGATTTTGATTCCTTTCCCGGTTCAGCTTTGAAAGTCGATGATTCCACCAATGTGGTTTTGGGTCCGGGCCGTCCAGTGACGCCCAACAGTTCGGTTTTTACGGATGAATACGACGTGCTTTTGCCCGGCTCCGGCATTCTTATCTGGCACGTTGATGAAGGTGTAGCTTTAGAGGTGGGTTGCTTTGATGATTTCGGCAATCCGTTTAGCAACTTTGAGTGCAACACGGTAAACACCAATCCGCAGCGAAGATTTTTAGAACTTAAGGAAGCGGACGGATTGGTCGATTTCGGTGGAAATTACTTTACCGGTTTTGGCCTTTCCGAGGATATGTATCGGGCGGGGAACAACTCCAATTTTACACCTACTTCCAATCCATCCTCGCGCAATTCGTTTGGAGGTCAAACCGGGATTTCGGTGACCGGAATTACGCGCGCCGACACAATTATGAGTTTTTCAGTGAATTCCGGTTACTTGTTACCCGGTTGGCCGCAGTTTGCCGGGCGGTTTTCGGTCGACCGCCCCCCCGTGTTGGGAGATTTAGATGGAGATGGTAAGGAAGAAGTTTTGGCTTTCTCCGGGCCTTTTATTCTGGCCTGGAGGGAGAACAGCACGGCTTTCATTCTGAACAATTTTACCGACACTATCAGCGCTCTAAACGGCGATAGTCTTGAGTTTCCCATTGCTATTTTCAGCTTTGACCCGACCGGCACCGCACGGGATTCAGGGTTTACATCCGGGCCGGCGGGAGCGGACCTTCTGGGGGATTCCCTAAAAGAGGTTTTTGCCGGTTCCCGCGACGGTTTGATTTGGGGGTTTGCTGCGGAGGATTTGAACAGCGACAGCTTGGCCGATTTTCTCCCCGGTTTCCCCGTCGACTTGAACAACGGAGCGGTTACCGTCGTTTTAGTTGGAAAAATTAATCCTTTTAATTCTTTGGCCATCTTTGCCGGAACGGCTGCCGGAAAGGGATTTTTGATTTCGCCGGCCGGGAGCGTTCAGGATTCGAATCGGTTTGGGGGAGCGATTGTCGGAGCGGCTTTGGATAGTTCCGGCAATCTTTTTGTAACCTCAGCCGGAACCGATTCGGTCTTCATCTCCCATGGCTTTCATCCAATCTGGGCGGATTCAATTCTGGATAGTCTGATTTCCGAGCCGGTGGTTGCCGAAGGGGACAGCGGGCTTTGGGTGGCAGTTACTGCAGAAGGAAAACTTTACCTTTACGATGGAAGCGGGAATTTGGCTTCTCGATTTCCGATTGATTTAGCCACCGGCGAAACACCTCAACCGGTTTGGGTGGTCAATCCGACCGGAGGGGAACCGATAATTTTGTTGGCTTTTGATAATAAAATCGTAGCTTATCAAACCAACGGTATTCTTGTAGAAGATTTTCCAAAATTTATCGATAGGCAAAGGCCCGCGATAGGTTCGCAGTTGCCGTTGGCCGGTTTAGACAGAGCTGCTTTAGGTCGGCTTTCAAGGTATATCCCCCGCGCTTCTGTTGGAGCTACTACTCCTCCATTTCCAGACCCTGAAATTGTTTTAGCAGTGGGTTCGAATAACGGCAATATTTATTTTCCTCAAGCAACGGAGAGAGAAGCCTCTTTCGCTCTTGGGACCGGTGCGGAGGTTTTGGCGCCGCTGGCTGCAACCACCGTTGACAGTTTGTCGTCAACCGTTCAAGGGACGAAAGTTTTTGCCCGCAGCACGGATGGTTTTATGTATGGTTATCAGATTGACTATTTGGAGTTTGCCTCGAGAGCAAGCTGGACGCAGGTTAGACGTGATTTTTCCGGTTCCAACTTTTTGCCAAAGGTGAAGGTTCAAGGGGTTGGTGGTGGAGAACTAATTGCCGAAAAGTCTTTTTACAATTATCCTAATCCGGCAACCGGAGGGAAAACTTACCTGCGTTACCGTTTGACGGCGCAGTCAAAAGCTACCTTGACGGTTTACGATATGGCTGGCAACCGAATCCAGTCCCCTAAAGATGTTCCGGCGCAAGTTGGGAACGATAACGAGGTGGAAATTGATTGCGGTGATTGGGCGGCGGGGGTGTATCTTTGCCGTTTGGAAGTGAATGGCCCGGGAAAGAAAGAGGTTGTATTTTGCAAGATGGCCGTGGTAAAATAGGCAGAAAGGTTTAATGTATGATTGTGGAGATTGAAAAAATGGCGAAAATCGGAAGAGTTTTCTCGCTAGTAACGGCAGTTTTGCTGGGAGTTTTTGGATTGACCGTGGCTGGAAGTTCGCCGGTTTCGATTGAGCAGCTTTATAGGCATCAAACAATGTATTCAAATGGAAAGCTCCTTCAGTTCTCTCACGATTCCGGACAGGAAGTTTCGCCAACCATTCCCGAAAAGGGACAAAAACAAAAATCGGTCGCGATGGCGGCGGGGCTTTCGTTCTTAGTTCCCGGGGCCGGACAGTTTTACGTCGGTGAAAAGGCGCGCGCGGTCCCGTTCTTTCTGGCGGACGTGGCCGGCTGGGCTACTTATTTTGGTTTCCGAAGCCAGGGGAAAAAAAGGGAGCGGGAGTATCGTTCTTTTGCGGACGCCCACTATGACCCGCAAAAGTATTTTACTTTTTTGGACACCGCACTGGGAGTCGATACCACCGCCAACGGCATCCCCTCCGACTACAACCCGGTCGGCAGAGATTACTGCAGGAAGGATTCGATAGTGAACCTTTGCGTTGATTCGGGATTTATCTTCAGTCATCACATTCCTTCGAAGGAAGGTGGGTCCTTGGAGAGAAATTTCGAATATTACGAGAATCTTGGAAAGTATGACCAGTTCTTTGCGGGTTGGGACGACGCGGATCTTTCCAGAAGAACCTACTTGGATATGCGCTCCAAAGCGAACAGTTCTTTTTCCAAGTCAAAAATCGGGGGGGCCATTTCGCTCGTTGCCCGGTTGGCGGCGGCGGTGGATGCGGCTTTGGGCGCAAAACGGTTCAACAAAAAAATTGGACAGACTAAAGAACTGGAAATTGGTTTTAAGATGACGCGTTACAACGGGGCAAGGATGCCAAAACTTTTGGCCACCTATAAGTTTTAAGATGAGAAGGTTGGCGTTGTTTTTTCTTGCTGTTTTGATTTCCGCCGATGCTTTTTCATCGGCGGCGGGGTCGAAGAAACTTTTTATTTTTCAAAACGTTTATCCCATGCACGCCGAACTCGCTTCTTTTAAGCTGGACACTCTTTCAGAAAAGGAGCCCACAAATTTGTCCGGGGAAAAGAGTACGGTTTCGACTTGGAAAGCGGTTGGGCTCTCGGTATTGTTGCCCGGAAGTGGGCATTGGTATTTGGGAAACCGAAATCGAGCCAAAGCTTTCTTTGGCATCGAGACAGCAGGATGGGGAAGTTTTGCCGGGTTTTTGTGGTTTTCGAACCAGAGGGAAAAAGATTATCAAAATTATGCCGTAGCGCGCGCTGGTGTTTATGCACTCGGCAAGGACGAACAGTTCTGGAGGAGTTTGACTTTTTACGAAAACCGGGATGAGTATAACAAGCTTGGGCCGATTACCAGCTCGAATAATCCCTTCTACCCTGAAAACGCCTCGTACAACTGGCAGTGGGACTTTCCTGCTTCCCAGGCGCAGTATCGGCTTTTACGGAATTCGAGCAAGACCGCTCACCGGCGAGCAATGTTTACTTTAACTTTGCTGGGAGTTGAACGGCTGGTTGCTGCTGCAGATGCCTATCGAATTGCCAAAAAGATTAACTCCCAAAATAAAACCGATAACCTGGAAGTGTATTTTGAGCCGGAGCCAACTGGAGGACGGTTGGTTCTTATACGCAGTTTTTGAGAATGATTAGCCTCTCTTCGGCCGTGAAAAGCGGGGGCGTGATACTTCTGTCGTTAATTCTTTGTTTTTCCTTAGCTTTTTCTCAATCAAATAGTTCGAAGCCCAATTTCCAGATTCGGAAAGTTGCGACCATTCAGCTTGATTTTGGAAGGGAAAAAGTATCCGGGCCGACCGATTTTAGGGTGGGCTCGAATGGCAATATTTATTTGCTGAATTATTCTTCTGGAAAGCTTTTCAGGATGGATTCGACCGGCAAATTTTTACGCGGCGTAGTGGTTGCCGGCGCTTTTTATCCGACCGAAGTTGGTTTTACGATAAGCCGGGATGGCGATCTTTTCATTGCCGATTCAAAGGAAAAATTTATCTACCGTTATGACGCCGGGTTGGACTTAATTGGTAAACTGCGTTTGGTGGGCTCCGATCAATTCGAAAACATTTATGATTTTTTGGCCACTTCCTGGGGAGATTTGCTTTTGAGTTGCGGGAAAAGGCCGGAGTTGTGGCGGTTAGAACCCGTCGGTAAAAGCTTCACTTTTGAAGAGGTTGGCAGCCATGAGCCGCAGTTTTACTTTTCTCTTTCAGAAATCCCGGGAAAAAAGTTAGTTGCTTATGACAATTTTAATCGTGAATTGGTGTTTTTAGACCGGTTTGGGAATAGGGTGAAAGAAGTTCCGTCCCGACCGCTTATGAAACTGGGAGGCACGGACCTCGGATTAATTTGCACCTCCTGGTCGGAAGACAGTCTTGCCCTTTTGGATTCCAACGGTTATGCCGTCATTAGCTTCGCACCGCGGCAGCTGGCCTTGGGATTTGAAAAGGTTAAAAACTTTGTGACGATGGGGAAAAGAGTATATCTGTTGGGGGATTCGCTTAAAATTGAGGTTTTGGAGTTCTTAGAAGCCAAACCTGAAGATTCGATCCCTGGAAAAAAATGATTGAATTGGAGCCGCTGAAACGGAGCGACCTGCCGCTTTTGGCCAGCTGGGGCGGGCCGCCAGAGTTTTTGATTCAATGGGCGGGACCGATTTTTGATCATCCTTTGGATGAAAAACAACTTGAAAAATATTTTGATGCTATGGAGGCAAATCCAAGCGTGAGGAAAATGTACAGGGCGGTCCCGGTTGGTTTGGGAGAAATGGTCGGTCATATAGAACTGGATAGAATCAATCCCAAGACCGGCTCGGCAATCGCGGAACACGTTATCGTAGGCGATCCGGCTATGCGGGGAAAAGGGGTTGGCGGGTTGATGATGAAAAAGATTTTTGAAGTTGGATTTGGTCAGTTGGGGCTGCACCGGATTTCCCTTTTTGTTTATGATTTTAACCATTCCGCTATCGCCTGCTATGAAAAGGCCGGTTTTGTCAAGGAAGGACTTTTGCGCGAGGCGGTTCGAGTGGGGAATCAATACCGGAGCGTTTATTTGATGAGCATTCTGGAGCAGGAATTGAGAAGCTCCAATGAATCTTAGTCAAATGCGGTAGAATGCTTAGAAAAGTAAAAATTCGCGGCTCTCCAATCCTTCCTGTTCTCTTCTGTTTTGCTTTAGCTCACTTGTCGGACGCTAAATCAGCTTTTTCTTTCGAATCGGACTCAAATCTTAAAAATCATCAAGAGAACGGAGAGATATTCTGGCTTGCTCCTAAAGTGACCAATTATCAAATCGACTATGAGTCCGGCTTTATCCCCGGATGGACTTCAAATCTTTCAAGCGGCGGTTCGAGTGAAACCGCAATTGTTGCGCTTAACCTCTTGCCACACTATCAATTGCGAAATCTGCTCGCCCGGGGCAGTGAAAGTCAAATTTCGTTTGTCGTGCCACCTGTGAGTGTTCGGAGAATTCGACATCCGACAGTTAGGAAAGAGGAATTGTTCATCTCCGGCCAAAAATCTTTTGGGTTCTCCTATTCTCCATCTGGCGAGGTTGATTTTCAACAAAGCCTTGCTTTGGTTTTAAGGGGTAAGCTCTCGGAAAAAGTCGGTTTTTCCGCCAACTTATCCGACCGGAACTTGCCCTCCGGTTCGGGAAGTTTTTCCAAACGGTTGGACCAGTTTGATCAGATTGGGCTGGGATTTAACTTTCCTCAAGGAAGTTTGAATCTTGGGGATGTTTTCTTTAAAAATAGTTCGAGCAATTTTTTAAATTTTGAGCGAAAGATTTCGGGATTTGGTCTTGCCTTTAACGATTCCAGGGAAAGTTTGGGCGTAGCCTTTGGCTCTGGGCCGGGAGAGTTTCGAACGGTTCTTTTGTCCGGCCAGGAAGGTAAACAAGGACCGTATAACATTGCTTCGGGCCGGATTTTTTTAGTTCAGGGGAGCGAAAGAGTTTATCTGGACGGAGAACTTTTAACTTCGGGAAGGGAGGCGGATTATGAGGTTGATTCCGAGCGCGGCGCCCTAACTTTTTCGCCGCGGCACCCCATAAGTAATTTCTCGCGCATACGAGTGGAATATGAATTTCAAAGCGGGCAATATGCTAAAAATATCTGGGCCGCTCGTTCAACGACCGGGTTGTTCAATAATAAGCTCAAGCTTCGCATAGGATATCTTGGCAGCAAGGACAAATTGGATTCTCCTTTGATGAAAAGCTTGAGCGTCGGTGAAAAAGAACGGTTGGCCGAAGCCGGGGCGGACTCATGGGCGGCCGTTCGAGACGGAGCGATTTTTGTCGGGGCCGAAAAGGAAGATTACAGCGTCTCTTTAGACTCGATCGGCAACCGTTGGTACCGTTATGTGGGGAGCGGAAGGGGGGATTACAGTGTAAGTTTTTCCTTAGCTCGAGGAAGCCCGGGAGATTATCGTTATCTGGGGGGAGGAATTTATGAGTTCGTAGGAACCGGCAAGGGTTCTTACCTCCCGATTCTGTATTTACCGGTTCCTACTTCACAAACGGGGGGGAACTTAGGAGTTGAATTTACTCCTACCAACCTCTCTACATTTTTAGAGGTATCTCTCGGGGAAACAAACCAAAATCTTTTTTCTCACCAATCAGCGGTCAAAGCGGGAGGCACAGCCTTTTTGGGAGGAATTAGTTGGCGGAATTCCGCTGCGCAAAATCTGAAAGTTGAAGCCAAGTTCAGACGACGGGAAACCGATTATCAATTCCTCGGCAAGAAAGATGAAAGTGATTTAGCCTACCGCTGGAATCTTTCTCCCTCAGAGGAGCAATTAGGTCAAACCCAAGGGGAAGTTGCGATAACGTCCAAATGGGGCTGGGGCCAAAGCCGGTTGAATTTGGGAGGGCTTTCGCTTTCGAATCAAAAGCAGAGAGGATTGGGAGAATCGGAATTTTTGTTATCACCTTTGGCTTGGTTTACTTTCAAAACCGAAGCGAAAGGCGGAGGTTCGAGTTCGCAATCCGGTTTTTATCGAACAAAGAATTCGGCAACCGCCCGTTGGGGAAATCTTGCCGTCTCATCGGCCATCGAGCGCGAGCGGGCCTATCCTTACTTGGGCAATGACTTTGAAATTCGACAGAGCTTAAATCAGCGCCTCGAATATAAGACCTATTTTTTGGAAGCTTTGTTTGGGAGCAGGGACGGATATTGGAATTCAATCGATTCTGCTGGAACGAGTAGTCGAAACTGGGGACCATTGTCCCGTTTTAGCGAAATTCGTTTGGGAAGCAGGCTGGTTAGTTGGAAGGGTAGGTTTACCAGTGAAGGGAATTTAGGATGGCGGCAAACCACGGCGAAGGCTGAAAAGATTAATCGGCTCTATCTTTTTTTTAGACAAACTTATCAAGAAGGCGGGTGGAGAGTTAACTATTCACACGAGCTTGTCCCAGTTGAATCTTCAAATGAGATTTATTCTTACCTGGATGTCGGTAAGGGTAACGGCAGCTATCGATATGAAAATGGTGGATACGTTTCCGACCCATACAGCAATTTTACCTTAGTTTCGGAAGCGGCGGGCGAGACTTTGGCTGTTTCGCGAGCAAGGCAGAATTGGGAGTTAGCCTGGGAGCCTTATCGTAATGTTGCTTCTACCCCTACTTTCTGGTCACAGGTTTCGTACAGGGCTTTATTTAGTTTTGATGGAGACTTCAGTAAGACCATGGGAGCTGTTAATATCTTTCCGGCTTTTGGATTGAAGAACAGCCACAGGCACGAATTAGAATTTCGCCAAACCGTAAGTTATTTGCCAACGTCGCGCAAACTCAGGGTCGATTTTTCTTGGGAGGAAAAAAGCAGCAAACGGAGCTATGCGACTTTTGGCGCCAATTTGCCTTCATATTCTACCGGCACTCTTAGAAACGAACGCAGGGTTGAATCGAATAGCTCGTTGTACGGGCAGAAGCTTACGCAAAATTACAGCATCGGTTACCTGGAAAAAAATTCTGGTTCAGGCTTTTGGTTGCCTTACAAAATCCTGGGAGGGGATATCAAAGGAGAATGGTTGTATTCATTCAGCCGTACCATTACCACTTCTTTTGGGAACCGATTTTATCGGGATAAAGAGCGAATTAGTGGAAAACAAGCCCGTCTAGTTTCCGCTTCTCCCAAGCTGATTGTCTCACTTCCCGAAAAAGGGAGAGCGGAGGTTGGGATTTCGGTCGCTTCTGTTTCCGGCAATCCCGTTTCTTTTGAACAGGCCGAGGGGAATTTGAAAGGATTAAATTGGGACTACAACTTGACTTTTTATTATCGTTTGGGGTCGAAAATTTCGGCCTCCTTTTCGTATATCGCCAGCCAGAGGCCAGTTTTGGGTAAAAGCCAACGAGCTAACACCCATCTCGTTTATCTTTTCTAATGGGTAAAAGCATGCTCATAGCCATTCTTCTGTTTTTTGGAATTTTCCCAGACCTTGTTTTGGGGATCGAAATATCCATTCCTTCACCCGATTCTTCATGGATTCTCAAGGAAGTAATTTCGGTTCAAAGCGATTCCACTTTTGAACATTGGAAAAAAAAGTCATTTGTGCGGTGGGCTGAAAAACCGGTTACCAGAGAAAATGTAGAATCTCTTATTGATGAGTTATTGCATTTCTATTCCCAAAGAGGTTTTCCTTTTGCCGAAGTTACTCCATTGGTCACAAAGAGCGGTGACAATTGGGCTCGACTGCGACTCTCCATAATTACCGGGCCGGAAGTTTACATCTCACAGCTTGGCTTTGCCGGTTTCTCCGCGGCGGAGCAAAAGCAGCTGGCCCGGATGCTGGATTTTTATCCCGGCGTTTTTGATGAGCGGGAAATTGATGATTGGAAAAGACAGCTGGAACGCTATCCCCAATTTGCCTGGAAGGGAGAAACCAAAATCGTTCCCGCTCCGGATTTTTCTTCGACCCGGCTGGAAGCGCCCGTGACGCGAAGGGAAAAGAACAAAATAGAGGGCGGGTTAGGCTATTTGCCATCTAATTCCGAAAATGGCCCATTTGGAGACCTTTCCATCCGCCTGGTGACCTTGGGAAAAATCGGGAGGGAAGTGCGGTTTGATTGGCGAAAACCGAATGCCGGCTCGCGGCTCTTGTCGGTCGGATATCAGGATTTCTTTCTGGCTCCATCTCCGTTTTATGTTTTGGGGAATGTTGGAGAGGAAGAAAAGGAAAATCGATATTTTAAATTTTCTACCGGCGGCGAAATTTTGGCGATTTTTATGAGCCAATGGAAGTGGGGGTTGGGTTTCAACTATGAAAAAATCACCCCCCGCTTTGAAAGCGGCATACAAGACTCAAGTTATCCAGCGCGTCAGTATTCCTTCGTAGGGAAATTGGAGTTAGGGGAAAGTTCGTTAGCTTCCGAAAGGTTATTTTTGAGCGCTGGCGGCCGGATTGCCCAAAAAAAAGTATTTTCTCCAAGCGGACCGAAAAGCGGGATGCCTGCGCAGTTGGAATTGCAAGCGGCCGGGGCCGTGAAGCTTTCGGAAAGTTGGAATCTGTATCTGGAAGGAAAGGGAGAGGCGTTATTTATTCCCTCTTTTCTTTTTACCCCTTCGGATTTGTTCTATTTGGGAGGGCTTGGCACTTTGCGCGGCTATCCCGATGAAAGCTTGGTGGCCACTCGTTTTTTGCTTGGGCGAGCCGAGCCCCGGTTTTATTTTGGGAACAACAATTTTTTGTTCGGGTTTTTTGATTATGGATACTTGTCGGTTGCCAAAAACTTACGCGGGGTTTTAGCTTCCGACCGATTCAAACCGGCTGGAGGTCTGGGGATTTCGGCCAGCGCGGGACATTTGGTCTTGGCTTTCGGATGGGGCGAAAAGGCTAAATTGAAAGATGGAATTGTCTACGTTCGTCTGTCGGGCGAACTATAATTAATGTTTATCGGCGGTGATATAGGTCGGAATGGATGCTTTTTCCAAGAGCTGCTGACAGGTGGCCTGGTGGCGGCGGCAGATTTCGAACGGGCGCTCACCAAACTTTAGTTTCCCTTCCAGAGTTTCTCGAACTTTAAAGAGGTTCTCCAAGGTTGGCATATGGTAGTCAGCGCCGATTTCACGGAAGGTGGCCTTTACCAGAGCCGCGGTCATACGGTCCAGCTCGCATACTTTGGAGTCGTGCCGCACGACCGCTTTGCCGTTTTCCATTACGGTGCGATTGGTTAAACAGAAACTTTCCAAAAGCCCGTCGCGCGCTTCCAGAAGAGAGAGGTTGTTTTTTTGCAACCGGGCGTTCAAATTTTTCTGCGTCAAATCTTCCATCTCTACTATTTTTTTCGTCCGATTTGCCGGTTTACTTTAGCCTAAAAGCCCCGGCAGTTTTCCGGCAAAACGGTTGGGGCATCAGCGAGTTGCCAAATTTCAAACTTTGGGTTAAATTGTGCGTAAGATAAGTAAGTATGGAAAAGCGGTTGCAACATAAAGCGCGTTGGGTTCTGGCCGGGTGGATACTGTTTCTGGCGATTGTCTTTCTGCACCCGTTGTTTTTGGATGCCTGTGGTCAAGGTCATTCTCCCAATTGCCCGGTCTGCGCTCATTTTTCAATTGAATCGGCAATTGTTGTTTCTTTTTGTATCACTCACTTTTTAGTCTTAATCGGGCATTCGCAGGCTGTTTTTCAACCCAAATTAGTTTCCCGCTTTTTCTTCGTTTCCCCCGGCCGGTCACCGCCGGCGCTTTTCTAAATTTTCAGTAAACGGTTTCTGCTCATATAGTCGTGCATCAATGCCCCGCGGCCCGTGGCGTTCGTTGGCTTGTGACAATCTGAATCGTTGGAATTTGGAAAAGAGGAGATTATGGTTAAAAAGATATTATTTGCTGTTCTGCTTGCTTGTGGCTTGTTTGAGCCGGTCTCGGCCCAACAAGCTCAGCCAACCAGCGGCAAGGCTTTAAACCCGGATATTTCGGTTATCAGCAATTTTTTAGGTGGATACAATTTTGACGCTCAAAATAAAGGACGCTTTGATTTGGATGAGGTGGAGGTAAGCTTCCAGTCCAATGTCGACCCGTACTCCCGGGCGGATATTTTTCTGGCGGTCACGCCGGACGAAGTGGAAATCGAGGAAGGATATTTGACCCTGCTTAAACTCCCCGGACGCTTCGGCGCCAAAGTCGGCAAAATGCGGGCCAACTTCGGCAAGGTGAACACCCAACATACCCATTTTATCCCGTATGCCGACCGGCCTTTGCCGCTCGTCCAGTATTTGGGTGAGGAGGGCCTGGTGGAAGTCGGTTTGTCTGTTTCCCGGACTTTGCCGGTTCCATTTTTTCTGGAGGCAACCGGAGAGGCTTTTTCGGGCGACAACGAAACTGCCTTCGGCTCCGGCGATTTCAAAAATCCACTTTTCGTCGGCCATCTGAAAGGGTTCTGGGATTTGAGCGAAGCCTCCAACTTGGAAATCGGCGCCTCGGCCGCCCACGGCTATGGGCTGGAGCCGGATTTCAGGCGAAATCTGATTGGGGGTGCGGACGTTACCTTCCGCCATAAGCCGCTTTCTACGGCCTTATATCGTTCCTTTTTCTGGCGCACGGAGTTTTTCTACCGCCGTCCGTTTAACACTCCCGAAAACCTGATTGCGCGCGGTTTTTATTCTTTTCTGCAATATCAATCCGGACGGCAATGGTATTGGGGAGCCCGCCTTGATTTTGCCCAGGAGCCGGAAAACAACGCCTTGGCGCCCGGAAAAATCTATCACCAACTTGCCTATTCCGGAATGGTTACCTTTACGCCCAGCGAATTTTCCCGCTTCCGGCTGCAATACCGCCGGACGGACGACAACGCGGGGGCAGCCGGCGTAAAAGAAGTTCTGTTCCAGGCCAACTTTTCCATCGGCGCGCACGGCGCCCACATTTTTTAGGAGGATAAAATGAAAAAGATAATTTTCAATTTACTTCTTTCGCTAACCTTGGCCTCGGTTGCTTGGGCGAAGGTGAAAGTAGTTACCACCCTGCCGGATCTGGCAGCCTTGGTTTCCGCTGTCGGCGGTCAGAAAGTTGATGTCAGTTCTATTGCCAAAGGGTATCAGGACCCGCATTTCGTTGACCCCAAACCTTCCTTTATATTAAAAATCCAGTCGGCCGACCTGCTGTTTAAGGTTGGGATGGGGCTGGAACTCTGGCTGGACCCGCTAATTGTCGGCGCGCGCAATTCCAGGTTGGTAGTCATCGACTGTTCACGGGGAGTTCCTGTTATGGAAATTCCAGCAACGGTTGACCGCTCGATGGGAGATATTCACGCTTACGGCAACCCGCACATCTGGCTGGACCCGGCCAACGGAAAAGTTATTTTGGATTCCATTGCTGCTGTTTTATCCCGCACCGACCCGGCCAACGCCTCCTTTTATGAAAACACTCGGCAAGCGTATCAGAAAAAACTGGATTCGGCGCTGGCAGTCTGGCAGGATAAAATTAAACCGTATGCCGGCACCAAAGTAATCACCTATCACAATAGCTGGCCATACTTTGGCGTGCGGTTTGGTTTGGTGCCGGCTGGCTACGTGGAGCCGAAACCGGGCATTCCGCCTTCGCCTTCCCACCTGAAGGAACTTATCGAACAGATGAAGCGGGAAAAAATCAAACTGATTTTGATGGAACCATACTTTTCCGACAAAGACCCGAATTTGGTAGCTCGTCAAACCGGTGCCAAGGTATTGAAAATGGCTTCATCCGTAGGCGCCTTCAAAGGCACGGAAGACTATATTGCGATGTTTGATTACGACGTAAAACTCATTGTCGGTGTGCTGAAAGGAGGAAACGGCCGATGACCGACATATTCCGGCTCCCGTTTCTTTTCCAGGCCTTTTTGGGATGCCTCGTTTTGGCTCTGGTTTTGCCTTATTTCGGCCTGCACGTCGTCCGGCGCCGCATCGTTTTCGTCGATTTGGCCATCGCCCAGATTTCCGCCGTCGGAGTGGCGGTGGCCCTGCTTTTGGACAAGGAGCCGACCTTTTTGTCGCTCGTTTTCACTCTGGCCGGTGCCGGGCTGCTCTCTTTTCCGGAACGCAAAAGCAAAATTCCGCAGGAAGCGATAATGGGCATCGTTTATGCTGCCGCTTCGGCCGTTTCCATTTTAGTCATATCACAATCGCCCCACGGTGAAGCGGACGTTTTGAAAATTTTTTTCGGCAACATTCTCGCTTCCGAGGCCGGACAGCTTAAATCTATGGCCGTGGTGCTTTTGGCGGTTTTGGCCTTTCATTTGATTTTTTACCGGCGGTTTGTCGCCCTGTCCTTTGAAGAAGGCAAGGGAGAGGTGAGAAAGGGGGTATGGAACCTGCTTTTTTACATCACCCTTGGGCTTTGCATCGCTTTGGCCATCCGCACCGCCGGGGTGTTGCTGGTTTTCACCTATTTAATCGTTCCGGCCGTGGGGGCGTTTTTGGTGGCGGAACGCTTCTGGCCCCGCTTTTGGCTGGGGTTAGCTTTTGCCGTTTTATCTTCCTACTTCGGGCTTTACTTCTCCTACAAGCTGGATTTGCCGACCGGCTCAACCCTGGTGGCCACTTTCGGGTTGATTCTGCTGCTCTTGTCCGTAGGGCGATGGTTGGTCAAGGCCTTGAAAAAGGCTCCCCAGCCGTGAGACAATAAGGTGAGGGAGCTTTAAGCGGCTCAAATGGAAAGTCACAATCCGGTCGGCGTTTTGACACCCGCTTTTCGGCTGGCTATACTTCTCTAAATGCCTTATTGGGAAAATTTCCGCAAGTATCAAAAGCTCTGGGCACCGGCCGCCGTTTTTGCGCTCCTCGTCGTAGTTCTGCGCGACATTCAGCTCCCTGCGGTCTGGCATACGGTCAGCCGCTTGAAACCTCAATACCTGTTGCTGGTATTGGGGTTTGAGTTTCTCATTCCTTTGGTGCGGTCTGCCCGCTGGCGGGGCATCATCGCCGCCCACCAGCCGGTGACGTTCAAAAAAGTTCTTTCGGTCTATGCCATAGGTGTTCTATCCAATTTTCTTTTGCCTTTCCTGGCCGGGGTGGCCATCCGGCTCTGGCTTCTGGCCCGACGGGTAAAAGTTGCCAAAACGTTTGCCTTTTCCACCATCCTTCTGGAAGTCCTGTTCGACGCCTTTTCTCTAATCGTTTTTATGTACGCCGCCTCGTTTATCTTTCGCTTTCCGGAATCGTTTGTGCGCATCGAATCCATCGTTTTCGGGGCGATCCTGTTTTTCTTTTCTCTGTTTTACCTTTCGCTTTTGCACCGGAAGTGGTTTTTTGGCCTGCCGGAAAAACTGGAAAAATGGCTGCCGCCCAAAATTCACTTCAAGCTTTCCCGCCTGTTCTCATCCTTCCGAGACGGCTTGAGCAGCTTGAAAAAGGCCAAGTACCTCTTGACCGTTCTCTTTTTTTCGGTGCTTTCCTGGACCTGCCAGGCGGGAGTGATTTACAGCCTGAATTTCGGTTTTGGCCTTTCCCTGCCGCCGTACGCCGCGGTGCTGATTATGATAGTTAACACCGTGGCGATCATGATTCCGGTAACGCCCGGAAATCTGGGAATTTTCCAGCTGGCCACCATTTTTTCGCTCGGCCTGTTCGGAGTCTCCAAGGAAGCGGCTTTGACCTTCGGGGTCGTTCTGCACTTTTTTGACCTATTGCCAGCCGCCGCCTTGGGAGGTTATTTTATGCTGCGGGAAGGTTTGAGCGTGGAGGAATTGGAAAGGCAGGCTCCCCGGGAGCCGGTCTTTTAGAAAGGAACAAAATTTAAATGGTTACAGTTGGAGAAAGAACGATGACTTTGAATATTGCAAACAACGTCAATTTGGTTCAGCCCGGTTTTATGGCGCCGGAATTTGATTTGGAAAACGTGCAGGGAGGGCGGTTTGCTCTTTACAAAGAAATCAAGAAAGGCCCCTTGGTTTTGAATTTCTTCGGCGGCAGTTGGTCCTCTCCCTGCGTGGCGATCTTGAAAAAAATCCAACGAATCTTGCCGGAGTTTGGCAAGCGTGGAGGGCAGTTTGCCGCTGTTTCGCTCGAATCAGCGGCAATGACCGCCCGGCTGGCAAAAGCGGAAAGTTTTACCTTTCCGCTTCTGGTGGATGCCGATTTAGCTCTGGTGAAGCGCTACGGCCTGTTTCGTTCAGAGTCCGAACGGCCGGCCCCCTATCCAACCTTTTGGGTTATCGACTGGGACGGCGTGATTCGCTTCAAGCAGGTCATTCTGGAAGAAAAGAACTATCCCGACGTCGACACCCTTCTGGACGAGGTGGCAAAATACCGAATTTGAACCCGCCGGGTTTCCGCGTTTCCATTAGCCGATTAACCGTCCGCGCCAAATGAGCAGCATCGGCTTCGAAAAATTCCCTTCGACCACGCGGCTCTACCGGGATTTTCTGGGCGATTTCCCAAGGGCCGCTCCTTTCTTGGGATTGGATTTTCGGCTAAAAGAAAGTTTTTCCTCTGCGGCCAAAAAGGTTTTAGCCCGGCCTTGCGACCGGACGAGCCTGGTTTCGATTTTGAGCGAGCAAAACCGCGCGTTTGGCGCTTCGGCAAAAACGGTTGAAAACCTGAAGAAATTTACGGAGGGAAATGCCCTGGCCGTATTTACCGGACAGCAGGCCGGCCTTTTTGGAGGGCCGATTTTCACTTTGTACAAGGCCTGGACGGTTTTGCACCTGGCCGAAAAGCTGGAAAGAGAGCTGGGTCAACCGGTCGTTCCCTTCTTTTGGATGGCGGCCGACGACCACGATTTTGCCGAGGTTGACCATACCTTTCTTATCAATAAAGACAATCGCCTGCAGAAGCTGCCCTACGTTCCGGTTCAACTTCCCTCCGGCGAACCGATGGGAAAGGTTCGTATCGACGATTCCATCGGCGCTGCTTTGAACGGCTGGAAGGAGGCCTTTAACGACACCGATTTCAAATCGACGGTGCTGGACTCCCTTAGAGCCGCCTATTCGGCCGGCAAAACTTTTCCAGATGCCTTCGCCGCCTGGATGAATCGGCTTTTGGGGGATTTTGGGCTGGTATTTGTCAATCCCAACGACGCGCGGCTCAAAGAACTGGCGGTCTCGTTTTTTGTTGACGAAATCGGCCTCGACGGCACTTCCCAATCCCAGGTAGCCGTCCTCAATGAGAAGCTTTTGGCTTCCGGTTATCACGTTCAAGTGCATAAGAATCGGGATTTGGTAAATCTTTTTTATCAACCGGATAAACGGGAGGCCTTGCGCAAAGGGGAAGGAGGCTTTGTAAGCGAAGGAAGCCATCGCTTTACGACGACCGAAATCGAACAAGCCATTCGCAAAGAACCGGGAAACTTTTCCCCCAACGTCCTTTTGCGGCCGGTCTTGCAGAGCTTTCTTTTCCCGGTTGTTTCCGTCGTTCTGGGCCCGTCGGAAGTGGCTTACTTTGCACAGACCGGGCCGCTTTTCGAGCTTCACAAAATTCCTTTTCCGGTCGTCTACCCCCGCAAAAGCGTCACTTTGCTCGAGGGCCGGGTGTCGAAAGTTTTGGACAGACATCACCTGTCGCTTTTGGACTTTACCGGCGATTTAGAAACGCTTCTGGGCCGGCTGGTTCGGGAATCGGAAGGCAAGGAACTGGAGACCAAGGTGATGTTTGCCCGGCAATCGACCAGGGAAGCCATCGATGCCCTGAAACGTGAGCTGGTCGGTTTAGACCCGACGCTGGAGAAAACCGTGGAACAGGTCCAGGCCCGATTCGATTTGGAAATCCAGAACCTGGAGAAAAAAGGAGTGGCGGCAGCCAAGCGCAAAAACGAGACCCTGCGCGACCAGATTTATCGGACTAAAAATTTGCTCTTTCCGGAAGGGGAGCTGCAGGAGCGCAAGCTCTCCGCCACCTATTTTCTGGTAAAATACGGTTTTGATATTTTTACAAAAATCCGCCGGGAAATTGACTTTGAAAGTTTTGACCATCAGGTGATTCCCCTATGAAAATCGGCATGGTCTGCTATCCGGTTCCGGGCGGTTCGGGCGCAGTCGCCAGCGAGCTGGGCATCGGCCTGGCCGGCCGGGGGCACGAGATTCACTTTTTGAGCTACGCCCGGCCGTTCCGGCTTTCGCGTTATTATGACAATCTTTTTTATCACCAGGTCGAAGTTAGCGACTATCCTCTGTTTCAGCACCCGCCCTACACGTTGACTTTGGCCGCCAAAATCGCCTCGGTGGCCGAAAAATGGAAGCTGGACATCGTGCACGCGCATTACGCCATCCCCCACGCCGCCTCGGCGTTTCTGGCCAAACAGATTATGGGAACCCAGCTCCCCAAGGTCATCACCACCCTGCACGGCACCGACATCACGCTGGTCGGCATCGACCAGTCCTTTTTCGACGTTACCCGGTTTTCAATTATGGCTTCCGACGGCCTTACCGCAGTTTCCAACTTTCTGGCCCGCAAGACCAAAGAAGAGTTTGTGATTAACAAACCGATTGAGATGATACCTAACTTTATAGATATACATCGCTTCACCGCCGATAGTCCCGGCTGCCAGCGCGAGCGTTTTGCCGCCCCGCAAGAGAAAATTGTAATGCATCTTTCCAATTTCCGGCCGGTTAAGCGGATACCGGACGTTATCGAGGTTTTCCGCAGGATTCACGCCAAAATTCCTTCCCGATTGCTGCTGATAGGCGATGGCCCGGAAAGCGCCCGGGCGCAGGCTTTGGTGGAGGAATACCGGCTGGAAAAGCAGGTTACGTTTTTGGGCCAGCAGGAATACGTCGAAAATCTGTTGTGCCTCGGGGATTTGTTCCTGCTCCCCAGCGCGGAGGAAGGGTTCGGCTTGGCAGCCCTGGAGGCGATGGCTTCCGGAGTGCCGGTGATTGCCACCCGGATCGGCGGCCTGCCGGAATTGGTACAATCGGGAGTAAACGGCTTTTTGCTCGAAGTGGGAGACGTAGAGGGAATGGCGGCTAAGGGGATTGAAATTCTTTCCAGTTCCAGCGGTCAGGCCTATAAAGACCAGGCGCGCCAAACCGCCGTGGAGCTTTTCGACTCCGAAAAAATAATTCCGCGCTACGAAGCGTATTACGAAAAGGTTTTGCGGCAGTGAAGAAGGTCTTCAACAAGGAGAAAGGATAAGATGGCTGATAAATTAGACGTTTTAGTTTTGGCGGCGCACCGCGACGACATCGAAATCACCTGCGGCGGCACGGCCGTCAAGTTAGTCGATTTGGGGTACCAGGTTGGGATTGTCGATTTCACCCAAGGTGAAATGGGAACCAAGGGGACGGAGATTGACAGGGCAAAAGAAGCGGAGGCGGCCGCCAAGGTGATGGGCCTTGCCGTGCGGGAAAATTTGAAAATGCCCGATTCCGGCCTGGAGTTCACCCGCGATAATAAATTAAAAGTGGCGGAAGTTATCCGCAAATACAAGCCCCATCTTTTGATTATACCCTATTGGGAACAGCGCCATCCCGACCACGCGATGTGCCCCAAAATCTCCTGGGATGCCGCATTTTTTGCCGGGCTTAAAAAGATGCCCTTGTCCGGCGAGCCGCACCGGCCATATAAAATCATCTATTCAACTTCTTTCTTTGACCTTCGCCATTCGTTCATCGTTGACATCACCAACCAGTTTGAGAGAAAAATAAAAGCGGTGGCCTGTTACCAGTCGCAGTTCGATGAAACGCCGGAATCGAGGGAGATTTTTCCCCCCGCCCGCAACATCTACCAGTTTATGGAGGTGCAGGCCAAGGCCCTCGGCTACAAAATCGGCAAGCGCTACGGCGAGGCCTTTTACACCAAGGAAATCACCGAAATCGAAGACCCGATGAAGCTGACGGTAAAATCCATATAAACCTTTATTGGTTTTTTTGTAGGGGCGTATCGCGATACGCCCTTTTTCGTTTTCGTAGGGGCAGCCCCCCGCTTGCAGTGAGCGAAGCCGAACTGTGGCTGCCCTGATTTTTGGATGGGTGTGTCTGACCCCCTGACCCTTCGGGTCTGTCCCCCTTGTTAAGGGGGACAACGGGTGGCAGGTTTTGTCGCTTCTCGGAAGATTTAGCTAACTTACAGAACGAGGTTTCAAATTTGTGGCTGGTAAACTATATTTATTCCCGGAAGCGGACGGGATCTGGTGGTCCTCGCGGACTTCAAATCCGCTGGCGGCGGTTCAAAGCTGGCGCGGTGGGTTCGATTCCCACCCCTTCCGCTAAATTATGACCAAACTTTCCGTTCTGCCGAGCATTGAAAAACTTACCGAAAATCCGGCTTTTGCTTCTTTTTTCCAGACTCTTTCCCGTCCCCTTGTAGTTGCGACTGTCCGCGCCGCGGTCGCCGATTTTCGCGAAAAACTGCAACAGGGAGAAAGCTTCGAGGAAACGGATTTGCTGGCAGCTGCCGCCGCCCGCCTTAAAGAAAAAGAACGCTTCGCCCTCACCAAAGTCATAAACGCCACCGGCGTCATCCTGCACACCAATTTGGGCCGCGCTCCCTTATCCCGCGCATCCTTGGAAAAAGCTGCCGGTTTGCTTTCCGGCTACGTCAACTTAGAGCTCGATTTGGCAACGGGGGAGAGGGGAGGGCGGGGGGCATTTGTTGAAGAGCTTTTATGCCTGCTTTCCGGAGCGGAATCGGCCTTGGTAGTTAACAACAACGCCGCCGCTCTCTATTTGGCTTTGTCCGTTATGGGTAAAGGCCGAGAAGTTGTTATTTCACGGGGAGAGTTGGTGCAAATCGGCGGAGGGTTCAAAATACCTGAAATCCTCGAAGAATCCGGCGCCGTTCTCAAAGAAGTCGGCACTACTAACCGCACAGTTTTGGCTGATTATGAAAAGGCCATAAACGAAAAGACCGCGTTGATTTTGAAGGTGCATACTTCCAATTTCAAGCAGATTGGGTTTGTGGGGTCTGTCCCGACGGCTGAATTGGCGGTTTTAGTTCAGAAGAGAAACATAGTACTGGTTGAAGATTTAGGCTCCGGCGCCTTCGTTCCCACCGACCGTTTCAACCTGCCGCGCGAGCCTTTGGTTTCTGCCGCCGTCGAAGCGGGGTGTGATTTGGTCACTTTCTCCGGCGACAAACTTTTGGCCGGGCCGCAGGCCGGAATTGCCGTCGGAAAAAAAGAGATTATTGACCGCTTAAAGAAGTCGCCGCTTTTCCGAGCCCTGCGGGTGGATAAATTGCAGTTTTTCCTCTTGGGGGAGGCCTTAAAGTATTATTTGAATAAGAGGGAAACCGAAGAACTCCCGGCCTACCGGCTGCTTTCTTTCCCAATAGAAAGTCTTAAAGCAAGGGCAGAAAAAATCGCACAGACCCTTGGAAATAGCGGTCTGGAAATCGTCCCAACCGAAAGCCAGGTAGGGGGCGGCGCCCTGCCGGAGGAAATGCTGCCTTCCTGGGGAATTGCCCTGCCGGAAATTTATACCGCTTCGGTCTGGGAAGAAAAGCTTTGCGCAGCTGCCCCGCCGGTGATTGGCAAAATCGTCAAAGACCGCTTTATTCTCGACCTGCGCACCGTTTTCCCGGATGAGGATGAAAGCTTGGCATCCATTCTGAAATCCCAACTCTAATGTTCGTTCTTGGCACCGCCGGACATGTGGACCACGGAAAATCCACTCTGGTCACGGCCCTTTCCGGCATCGACCCGGATCGCCTGCCGGAAGAAAAGGAACGCGGGATGACCATCGATTTGGGGTTTGCCTGGTTTTCTTTGTCGGATATAGGCGAAGTTGGCCTTGTAGATGTCCCCGGCCATGAACGCTTCGTCAAAAATATGATTGCAGGCGCCGGTGGCATCGACGCCGTCTTATTTGTCGTCGCCGCTGACGACGGCTGGATGCCGCAGTCGCGGGAGCATCTCGAAATTTTGGAATTCCTTGGAGTTTCGGCGGGCATTGTAGTTTTGACCAAGACCGACGTCGTTTCCTCTGACTGGGTCGAATTGGTCGAACAGGATATCCGCTCCAAACTAACAGGAACTTTTTTGGAAGCTGCGCCGATTGTTCGGACGGTCGCTGCTCAAGGGGTTGGTGTTTCCGAACTAAAAACGGAACTCGGCAATCTTCTGAAGTTGCTTTCGGCGAGACAGGACAAAGGCAAACCGCGATTATTTATCGACCGGGTTTTCACTCTTACCGGGAAAGGAACCGTGGTTACCGGGACTTTAACCGGCGGCAGCTTCCGCCGCGGCGAAAAAGTGGAAATTTTGCCTTTGAAAAAAGAGAGCCGCATCCGCACCTTGCAGACACATAAAAAAGAAATAGAAATAGGCCAGCCGGGCAGTCGCCTGGCCCTAAATTTAGCTGATGTTGAGAAAGAAAATCTTTCGCGAGGCAATGTTCTGGTTCGCCCCAATGCCGAGGTTCTAACTTCTCGTATCGCTACCCGTGTAAAAGTTTTGCCCCATTCCCGTTTTGGTCTAAAAGATGGCCAGAAATATCTTTTCATCTTGGGCACGCAGGAAGTTTTGGGATACGTTTCCTTATTTGATAAAAAAGAAATAGCTCCCGGGCAGGAAGATTGGGTCGTTTTCCGCTTTTCAGAACCGATTTGCGCCTATTATCTTGACCGTTTCATCGTCCGCTTGCCTTCTCCCGCTTTAACCTTGGGAGGCGGCAAGGTTTACGACCCCTTCTTTTCTTTGCCGGCGCGAAAAGAGGTGGAGCATCGATTGGCCAAACTCCTTGATGAGATTCCTGCAGCTTGGATTACTTATCGTTTATCCCAAGCTTTTTCGTTTACATCTTCCGAGCTAGGACTGGCTCACTTTTTCAGCACCACTGAATTGCAAAAAGCTTTGGAGGACTTGCAAGCAGAAGGCTGGCTGGAAAAGTTGGGGGAAAAATTGGTTGCTCAAGAAGTCTTGAAAGAAAAACTTTCTCGTTTGAAAAAAGAAGTCGCCAATTATCACCAACGCTTTCCTCATCGCCCCGGCCTGCGAGTGGCCGAAACGGGTCAACTTATGAAAGTTTCAGAAGAAGAGGGTTTGTTAGTTTGTGATTTTTTAGTTTCTAAAGAGGGCTATAAAAAACAGGGTCCCTTTATTTCCGAGCTTAAATTTGCGCCCGGCTTAACCGATTTCCAGAAAAATATCGCCCGAAGCCTTTTGGAGCGGTTGACTTTTGCCCGTCAGAAGGAAGGCGCCAAAGGCGGAGTTGTGAATTCCGAAGAGGAAAAAGAAGTTCTGCATTTTCTCTTTTATTCCGGCCAGATGGTCGAGGTCTCTGGCGATTTTTTCCTGCCCAAAGATGATTTTGACGCAATTACTAGACAGATTAAAGAATTAATAAGTGCGGAAGGTAAAGCCTCAGCCGGTCAGGTGCGCGATTTTTTGGGCGCCTCACGCAAGTTTGTAATTCCGATTCTGGAAAAACTCGATTCCCTCGGCATTACCCGCCGGGTGGGAGATGAAAGAGTGCTGGCGGAATGAAAACCGTATTTGTCAACGGCAACGTTTACACTCTCGACCGCCGGCTGCCTAAAGTTCAGGCGTTAATCGTCGAAGGCGGCAAAATCATTTTTGCTGGGAAATCGGGAGATGCTAAAAAGCTTAAGAGGCGGGGGGATGAAATTTTCGATTTGAGAGGTTATACGGTCATCCCCGGCTTGGTCGATTGTCATGTTCATTTGGTCTATTGGGCGGAGACCCGAACCCGCCTAAATTTGGACGATGCCCGTTCGGTTTCCGAAGTCCAAAAAAGAGTTGGCGCTTTCAAAAGGCGTATCCCCAAGGGTGAATGGCTTTTTGGCCGCGGCTTCGACAAAAACCTCTGGCCGGAAGGGGAGAAGGCGGACAAAAAAATTCTGGATGCTGTTTGTCCGGACGCTCCGGTTGCTTTGACCAGCAAGGATGAGCATTGCCTTTGGTTGAATTCTGTCGCGCTAACCGAGGTTGGAATTGATTCGAATGCCACCGACCCTTCGGGTGGAAAAATTGTCCGTTACGATGGGTCGCAAGAACCCACCGGCTATCTCGTCGAAACGGCCTGCCGGTTGGTTTATGAGCACCTGGAGCGCGCCGGGAAAAAGCCGGATATGGAAAAAACGGTTCTCTCCGCCCAAAAAGAGGCCTGGAAGAACGGCGTCACCGGGGTCCACGCTTTACCGGATCCCGGCTTTGAAAAATCTTTTGCCTTGCTGGAGCGCTTAACCCGCGATGAAAAACTTCGCCTGCGAGTATTGATGTATATTCCCGAAAAACGTTTGGATTGGGCAATAGAGTTAGGTTTGCAGTCCGGATTCGGCAACGATTTTTTCAAAATCGGCGGCGTAAAAATTTTCGCCGACGGGACCCTCGGCTCGCAAACCGCCCTGCTCTTTGAGCCGTACGAAGACAGCCTAAATACCGGCGTTGAAGTCGCCTCGCAACAACATCTTGAAAAACAGGTCAAGAAGGCGGCGGAAGCCGGGCTGGCCTGCGCCATCCACTGCATCGGCGACAAGTCCGCTTTCTACGCTCTCGACGCTTTCGGCAAGGCCTTGCCCATTCACGATGGAAAGCTGCGCCAACGTATTGAGCATGTGCAACTCCTTCGAGCCCAAGATTTGCCCAAATTCAAAAAATATCGCGTCGCCGCCTCGATGCAGCCAGTGCACGCCACTTCGGACAGAAAAATAGCGGAGAAATACTGGGGCGCCCGCTGCCGGAACGCTTATCCCTGGCGCTCCCTTCTGAAAAGCGGGGCAATGCTCGCCTTCGGCTCGGATGCTCCCATTGAGCCGCTCGACCCTTTGGCAGGCATTTATGCGGCGGTTTGGCGCAAGGCGCTGAATGAAAAAGAGAGTTGGTATCCGGAAGAAAGGATTTCCGTAGCGGACGCGATTCGCGCATACACGGTTGCTCCCGCCTTTCTTTCGGGCGACCAGAAACGCCGCGGAACGCTTGCGGCGGGCAAGCTGGCGGATTTTGTTCTGCTTTCGGATGATCCTTTTAGAACAGCTCCTAAAAAACTTTCCGCCTTGGAGGTTCTGGCTACGGTGGTAGGGGGAGAGGTCGTCTATGCTCATCATCTCGCCGGGTAGCGGTGATAATTGACAAACCCCCGTAGAGGTGTTATGCTTCAAAAGATGATGTTTATGCGAAAAATGCTTCGTTTAGCGGTGATTTTGGCCTTGCTGTTCAGTTCTTCGGCTTTTGCCCAAGAGCGCACGGTTGAAGTCCTGACCATCGAATCCGCCATCACGCCGATTACCGTCAAGTTGATTCAGCGCGCCGTGGAAAAAGCGGCCGAAGACGGGGCGGAGGCCTTGGTTATCCAGCTCAACACTCCCGGCGGGCTGGTGGCTTCCACCTGGAAGATTAATTCCACCCTTTTGAACGCGGACGTTCCGATTGTGGTCTATGTTGCCCCTTCCGGCGCGCGCGCCGCTTCGGCCGGGATGTTCATCACCTACGCCGCGCACATTGCCGCCATGGCCTCCGGCACCAGCATCGGCGCCGCCCACCCGGTGGAAGGAGGTGGCGGCAAAATGGATTCCACGATGTCGGAGAAAGTGACCAACGATGCGGTTGCCAACGTACGCTCCGCCGCCGTCAAGCGCGGCCGCAACGCCAATTGGGCGGAAGAGGCAGTGCGCAAGTCGGTCTCCATCCCGGAATATGAGGCGCTGAAGCTCAAAGTCATCGACGTGGTGGCGGATAATCTTTCCCAGCTTTTGGAAAAAATTGACGGGCGGAAAGTTCAACTTCCGCTGGGCGAGCGGGTTTTGAAAACCAAAGGGGCCAGAATTGTTCACATCAAATCCAACGTTTTTGACCGGATTCTGGAAGTTATCGTTGACCCCACCATCGCCTACGTTTTAATGACGCTCGGCCTGCTCGGTTTGTATTTCGAATTTTCCAACCCCGGTGCCATTTTACCCGGCGTTATCGGCGGCATCTGTTTGATTTTGGCTTTCTTTGCCTTCCAGGCTCTGCCGATAAACTACGCCGGCGTTTTGCTCATTTTGCTGGCGATGATTCTTTTCATTATCGAAGTAAAGTTTCCCAGCCACGGCGTGTTGACTATTGGCGGCGTGGTAGCTATGTTTTTGGGCTCGATTATGCTAATCAACTCATCCGCCCCGTATATGAAAATTTCGCTCTCCGTAATCATCTCCACGGTGGGAGCCACGGCCGCTTTCTTCATCTTTGCCGTCGGCGCCGGCCTGCGCGCCCAAAGGCGGCAGGCCACCACCGGCTTGGAAGGGATGGTGGGCCAAATTGCGGTGGTGGCCGAGCCATTAGCGCCGGAGGGATTGGTGAAAGTCTCCGGTGAAATCTGGAAGGCGCGTTTAACCGGAGTTCAAGAAACGGCCGCGCGAGTTTCCGCCAATGAAAAAGTAAAAGTTGTCGGAGTCGAAAATTTGACCCTATTGGTCTCAAAGGAAGAATAACTCATCGCCAACCATAAAAAACCATCGAGGAGGGAAAATGCCACGAATTGACATCGGCTTAATCACCATCGTACTCATTGGCCTTTTCATTTTGGCCAACGCCATCCGCATTTTGCGGGAATATGAGAGGGGAATAATTTTCCGGCTGGGGCGCTTAATCGGCTCCAAAGGGCCGGGGCTGATTTTACTCATCCCGATTGTCGATAAGATGGTGAAAATTTCCCTGCGCACGGTGACGATGGACGTGCCGTCGCAGGACGTAATCACCCGCGACAACGTCACCGTGAAAGTGAACGCCGTAATCTATTTCCGGGTGATGGACCCCTCCAAGGCGGTGGTGCAGGTGGAAGATTTTCTCTACGCCACCTCGCAAATTTCACAGACCACCCTGCGCTCGGTTTTGGGCCAGGCGGAACTGGATGATTTGCTGTCGAATCGGGAAAAAATCAACCAGGAGTTGACCAAAATCATCGACGCCCAGACCGAGCCCTGGGGAATCAAAGTTTCCGTCGTTGAGGTAAAGAACGTCGATTTGCCGCAGGAAATGCAGCGGGCCATCGCGCGGCAGGCGGAAGCGGAACGGGAACGCCGCGCCAAAGTCATCCACGCCGAAGGGGAACTGCAGGCCTCCTACAAGCTGGCGGAGGCTGCTGCCATTATCGGGAAGGAGCCCGCGGCCATTACCCTGCGGTTTTTGTCCACGCTGGTGGAAATTGGAGCAGACAAAAACTCCACCATCGTTTTTCCTTTGCCCATTGACCTGCTTACTCCGTTTTTAAAGCCGGCAGAAAAGAAATAGGCCGCGATTATCGGTTTAGCGAAGAGGTTAAAGTTAAACTTTAACCTCTTTTTATTTTCGCGTCAACTTTCAGTTGACAAGTTTGACGGGAATTATACATTTTGCGCATTATGAAAAAACAAAACGAGGTGCTTGAGGCAGAAAAAATAATTCGAGAGGCTCGAGAAACGGATTTTAAGGGAGAGAAAAAAATGACGGCCGCTGAGTTTTTAAAGGAGTTGGATAAGCAGGAAGTCAAATACGTCCGGCTCTGGTTTACCGACATTTTGGGACAGCTCAAAGGAATGGATATGACCCGCCGGGAGATGGAAGGGGTTCTGGAAAGAGGTCAGGGTTTTGATGGCTCATCCATCGAAGGATTTGTGCGCATCGAGGAATCCGATTTGGTGGCCCGGCCGGATTTGTCCACCTTCCGGGTTATTCCCTGGCCGATTGGGGGAGTGAAAGTCGGGATGCTTTTCTGTGACGTGCACAATCCGGACGGCACTCCGCACGACGGAGATCCGCGCTATATTTTACGCCGCCAGTTAGAAAAAATGAAAAAACTGGGGTATACTTACTATTGCGGGCCGGAAATTGAGTACTTTTATCTAAAATCTGTAAAAGAGCCAGTTGTTTTGGATCGCGAAGGGTATTTTAGCTACGGCACGATTGACATCGGTACGAACCTGCGCAAAAAGACCGCCACGGCGTTGGAGGCAATGGGCATTCAGGTAGAGTGCACTCATCACGAAGTGGCCCCCAGCCAGCACGAGATTGATTTGCGCTATCAAGATGCTTTGACGATGGCGGATCAGGCCATGATTTATCGCCTGGTCGTCAAGGAGTTGGCCGCTCAAGAAGGGGTTTACGCCACCTTTATGCCCAAGCCGATTTTCGGCGAAAACGGCAGCGGTATGCACTGCCATCAATCGCTTTTCAAAGGGAAAAGCAATCTTTTCTTTGACGCCAAGGATAAATATCACCTTTCCGCCTTTGCCAAAGGTTACATTGCCGGATTGTTGACGCACATCCGCGAAATCACGCTAATTTTGTGCCAGTGGGTCAATTCCTACAAGCGCCTCATTGTTGGTTACGAAGCGCCGGTTTACATTTCCTGGGGTCGGCGCAATCGTTCTTCGCTTATCCGCGTGCCGATGTATCAACCGGGGAAAGAAAACGCCACCCGTGTGGAGTTACGCTGCCCGGATCCGGCCTGCAACCCGTATTTGGCCTTTGCCGTTATGCTGGCCGCCGGTATGAAAGGGGTGGAAGGGAAGTATTCTCTCCCCGAGCCAGTCGAAGAAGATATCTTCGAGATGGACGACAAGGAATTGAAACGCCACAAAATTGGTTCTTTGCCCGGCTCGCTTTTAGAGGCGATTGAACTGGCCGAACAGAGTCAATTAGTCCGTGACGTTCTGGGCGATCATTTATTCGGCAACTTGATTGCTAACAAAAAGGCGGAGTGGGATCGCTACCGCATGCACGTGTCGCAATACGAGTTGGACACTTTCCTGCCGGTTTTGTAGGAGGCAATAGCTTTTTGTCTAAGGGCGGTTTTTCACCCGCCCTATTTTGTTGTGATTTTAACGTCATTGTCTTAATAAAGAATAGAGTGAGGTTAAAAAAATATCAGCTGTTTTTAGATATTGACTTTGTGAAAAAAATAGCTTATACTGGCGGCTTCGGGATTGGGATGCCAGAGATACTTACATTAACCGAGACCAGCCGCAGCCGTACGGAGGGACAATGGAAGGCGAAGCTCTCCAAGGCCTTCTACGAAAAGCCGACCCTGACGGTGGCCAAGGAACTATTGGGTAAATACTTGGTGGTTCGCCACCCTAACCGCATTCTTTCCGGTCGAATTGTTGAAGTAGAAGCTTATGTTGGCGAAGATGACCCCGCCTGCCATGCCAACGCTGGCTTGACCGACCGCAACCACATAATGTATGGCCTCGGAGGTTTCGCTTACATCTACGTCATTTACGGAATGTATCATTGCCTTAATTTTGTCACCGAGCAGGAAGGTTTTCCGGCGGCGGTTTTGATTCGCGGCGTTGAGCCGAAAGAGGGTGTGGAGGAAATGAAGCGGCGGCGGGATACCAGCTCGGTTTCCGGCCTGACCAACGGCCCAGGCAAAATCTGCCAGGCGTTCGGAATTGACAAAAGTTTTTACGGAATGGATTTGACCGGCACGCGGGTTTGGGTGGAAGACCGCGGAGAAAAACGGCCCCCCTTAGCCCAATCCGCCCGCATCGGCGTAACCGCCGGAAAAGATAAACTCTGGCGTTTTTATGTCCCCAAAAGCCCCGGCGTCTCCAAAGATAAGAAAAGATAAACAAGCCGCTCGAAGCCCGATAGTAAGTCAGCAGGTAAGCAGGTCGACCCATCAATTGGAAGGAGCTTCGAAAAGCGACGATTTGCACATCAGTTCCTTCGAGAATATGATGAAACAGTTCGACGAGGCGGCTCGCAGGCTGAATATTAATCCTGAAAATTTAGAGATCATCAAACAGCCGCGCCGTTCGGTAATTGTGCAGCTTCCGGTGCAGATGGATAACGGGAGCTTTAAAATGTTCACCGGTTACCGCGTGCAGCATTCGATTATGCGCGGGCCCGGGAAAGGGGGAATCCGCTTCCATCCGCAGGTCACGTTAGATGAGGTTCAAGCGCTGGCCGCCTGGATGACCTGGAAGTGCGCCGTAGTCGGCATCCCGTTTGGCGGCGCCAAAGGTGGGGTGGTTTGCGATCCGGAGAAAATGTCGAGGGGGGAACTGGAACGGATGACCCGGCGCTACACGGCGGATTTAATGGATGAGCTGGGGCCGGAAAAGGATGTTCCTGCGCCGGATGTTAACACCGATTCGCAAACCATGGCCTGGATAATGGACACCTTTAGTATGCATGCGCGGCACACCGTCACTTCGGTGGTCACCGGCAAGCCTATCGAGTTGGGCGGTTCGCTCGGGCGCCGGGAAGCAACCGGCCGAGGCGTGCTTTTTTGCGTGCGGGATGCGGCTAAACATTTGAAATTAGATTTAAAAGGTGCACGGATTGCCATTCAAGGTTTTGGTAACGTGGGTTCAGTTTCTGCCGATTTGCTGGCAAAAGATGGGGCGAAAATCGTCGCTGTAACGGATGCGCACGGAGGAATTCAAAACCCGGCGGGGTTCGACATACCAAAGCTTTTAGATTTTGTGCACAAGTCTGCCAATAAATCGGTGGCCGGTTTTCCCGGGGCTAAACCGATTTCAAATGAAGACCTTTTAACAATGGAGTGCGATGTTTTGATTCCAGCCGCTCTGGAAAATCAGATAACTGGGGAAAATGCCGCTGACGTGCGCTGCAGGATTTTGGCCGAGGGAGCCAACGGGCCGACCACCCCGGAAGCCGACTATATTTTGCACAAAAAAGGGGTCTTCATCATCCCGGATATTCTATGCAACGCCGGGGGCGTCACCGTTTCATATTTCGAATGGGTGCAAGACCGAATGGGATACTTCTGGGAAGAGGATGATGTCAACCGGCGGTTGGAGCGGATTATGCGCCGTTCGTTCCAAGACGTTTTAGCTCTATCCGTTGAACACCAGGTAAATATGCGCATCGCCGCCTTTATGCTGGCCATCAAGCGGGTCTGGGATGCGATGGTTTTGCGCGGCGTTTACGCTTAAGGCTTTTTGGGCGTGGATTTAAGTGTTCGCGACTACTTTCTCTTAGCTCCAGCTTTAATTTTTGCTTTAACTTTCCACGAATATGCCCACGCCTGGGCGGCGAACCGCCTGGGCGACCCCACCGCTAAGATGCTGGGGCGGCTGTCGTTAAATCCTTTGGTTCATATTGATGTTATGGGTCTTTTGATGCTGGTGCTCTCCGGATTCAGGTTCGGCTGGGCCAAGCCGGTGCCGTTCAACCCGCTCAACTTGCGGCATCCCAAACGGGACATACCCCTGATTGCCGCGGCGGGGCCGGCCTCCAACATTGTCATTGCCACTCTTTCAGTAATTGCCATCCGCGTCTTCGGTTCCTTCGATTTGGGAAACTGGCAGCAGCCGATGGGACAACTTTTAATTTTCTTCGTCTATATCAATCTGTCGCTCGCCTTTTTCAACCTGATTCCGGTTCCGCCTTTGGACGGCTCCAAAATTCTGTATGGTTTTCTGCCCCGCTCGCAGGAGCATATCTACTACAATCTGGAGCGGATGGGGCCGATTCTGCTTCTGGCCTTGATTATGCTGAACGCCTTGACCCCGATAAAAATTATCAGCTTATGGGTCGGCCCGATGGTAGAGCTGACCGTCAAACTTTTAAGTGCGATTTTCCTGCGCTAAGCTTTTAGCAGGTGCGGGTCTTTTATCCTGCGCCTGCGCGGGTCATTTTAATCATAAGGCATTTCATGAAGCATTTGCAAAAAAATTCTCAAACCAGAAGGAAATTTGGAGAAAGGAAATCCAAGCCATCCGGAGCGCGGGGTATCTTGCCCATTTCTCCGTGGCTTCCCCGCAACGAAAAACAAGTGGAACCTTGGAGATTTATTATCTCTCACCCGACACCGCCATTCTTTTCAGCCCCGGTTTTTTAGGCAAGGGGTCCTTGCGCGGGCGATGGATTTTGGGAGAAAAACTCTCGATTTATTTTCCCAGGGAAAACAAGTACTACGAAGGTAGTTGGGAAGAGTTTTTGTTTGGGCGTGAGAAGGAAACCCCGGGACTTGATAGCGTGGTTTTCGGCATCCTTTCACGTAAAGGATTTTTGCCTGGACCTATTTCCGACTCCGCTTCGCCGGGATTTACCACCAAGAAAGGCGGGGGCTGGAGAAAAACTAGTAGTTGGGGCTGGCGGGAGGATTTTGGCAAATGGGAACGGTATCATATATTTAATCGGCGGGATAAGCTCGCAATGGTTCGCTGGTATTCCCAGCCGCGGGAAGTGGAGATAGAGGTTGATATTGACAAGAACATGTATAGCCAGCTTTCACCCAAGCGGGTAAAATGGGTTTACGTGGCAGAGAATGTTAGCGCTTTGATTAACGTAGAGCGTGCCATTATTAATGTCGAAATCCCGGCAGCCAAAAAGAATTTCCAGATTCCCCCCGATGCCATTCTGCTGGAGCGAATAGAGATAAATGAAGAGCGTTGAAAGGGCACTGAAAACTCTGGCGCTGGGGTTCTTCCGCCTGTTTTTCGGCAGGGAGATGCTGGCGGAGATTCCGGTTCATTTGAAAAAGCCGGAAAGAATTCTGGCGGTGCGTTCGGATGCGCGGATGGGGAATTTGGTTTTTACGCTGCCCTTTCTTACCGTTCTTAGAAAAAGGTTTCCGGCTGCGAAAATAAGTTTTTTGACCTCGGCCCAGTTTGCGGAGCTTTTGAAGGGGGAAACGTTTGTAGACGAGGTGCTGGCCTACGATAAGAAAAAAGTATGGCATCCGTTTTACTTTTTCGGGTTAACTTCTTCGCTTAGAAAAAGAAGATTCGACTGGTGTTTTGATTTGGGAAGCCCGCAATCTCCATCGTTTACCAACAGCTTTTTATGCGCTGTCGCGGAGGCTCCTGTGCGGATTGCTTATCGCAACAAATACTCTGAAGTTTTCGATAATTTGACCTTTGAACCGGCTAAAGATATGGCACTTTACGAGATACTTCTGGGACTTTTGAACGAAAATTCAAAGGTACAAGCGGCCGCTTCGGGACCGTTTCTCAACTTAGACTCATGCGAACGAGAGGTGGCAATGAATTTCTTTTCCGGCGTTCACAGACCGCGGGTAGGGTTGTTTGTTGGAGGCAGGGGAGAAAAGAAATGGGAACTGGGGCGATGGCTTGAAGTAGCCGAAAAACTTTTGATGAATGGCTGTTATGTTTGTCTGTTCTATGGACCGGATGAAGCGGATGAAGTCGAAAAAGGAAAATTACCGGGCGGCATACGATTGGTTCCTCCCCGGCCGTTGAGGCAATTCTGCGCAATAGTTTCCGAGCTGGATTTGTTTGTTTCGGTCGATACCGGGCCTTTGCATCTTGCTTCGGCCATAGAGGTGCCGGTGGTTGGACTTTATTTTGATTCGGATGCCCAACGATTTACGCCAATTGGAAAAAGAAAAATCATTATTCAAAGAGAGAAAGATAAATTGGAAGCCGATTTTGTGGCTACTACGGCAATAGGATTTATGAGAGAAACATCGAAGAGCAATCCGACGGTTGCAGAGCCGGCGAAGGAAAAAGTGGGATGAAATTATACCTCCGGCTGTTCCCTCATTTGCGGCCGTTTCTACGTCATCTTTTCTTTTCCGGAGTTTTCTCGGTTTTTTTTGCCCTTACTTCGGCGTCTTTGGTCTGGATGTTGGGGCCATTGGTGGGGACGTTGTTTGTAAAAGCTCCACAAAATTCAGCGGTGGTTCCCGCTCCTGAAAGCTCCGGTGCTTTACAGAACGGGATTCCAGAGGTAAAAAATTGGAATCAAAAGCTTAAGCACTGCCTCAAAGGCACGATTTTATCCGGGAATAAATCCGAGGCATTGGGAACCATTTGCCTTGTAATTATTTTGTTGGCTGTTTTAAAAAATCTTTTCTACTATCTGCAGGGATATCTTTTGGCGTACGTTCAGCAGGGAGTTGTGCGAAATTTGCGCAACGAGCTTTTCGCCCATTATCAGTCTCTTTCGCTTTCCTTTTTTTTTCGATCTAAAACCGGCCATTTAATTTCCCGCGTTACCAACGACGTAACCGTGCTGTCCGATACTCTGGATGTCGGTTTTTCGCGTTTAGTAAAAGAACCGCTGTTGGTGGTTTTCTTTCTGGTTTTCCTTTTTACCATCTCTGTTAAGCTCTCCTTCTTGGGGTTGATATTGATGCCTCTTTCGGTTCTTTTGGTTAAAAAGATGGGACAGTATTTGAAACGTTACGCCCAGCGCACTCAAGAGCGGATGGCGGAGATGAGCTCCGCGTTGCAGGAAACGGTCGGCGGGGCAAGGGTGGTCAAAGCGTTTGGGACCGAAAAATTTGAGACCGGCCGGTTTGTAGATTTATCCGAGCAGTATTTTAGGGCGATGTTGAAGCTTTCGCGGGTGCGTTTTCTTTCTCATCCGTTAAGCGAGACTTTGGGCGTAGCGGTAATCGCGCTGGTTTTGTGGGTGGGGGGGCAGGAGGTTTTGTCTGGCCGCGGATTAGCTCCGGAAGATTTCGCCCTCTATTTGTTTTCACTTTTTTCTCTCATTGCCCCAGTGAAAAGCCTGGGAATCGTTCAAGGAAAGCTGAAAGAGGGAGAGGCTGCCCTAGGCAGGATATTTGAGGTTTTGGATACGGCGCCCATGGTTAAAGAGGCCCATCATCCAATTTCCAAAAAGACCGTGGAAGAAGAGATAGAGTTTCAAGATGTGCGCTTCAGCTATTTACCGGAGACGGAAGTGCTGCACGGTATTTGTCTGAAAATTCCTGCTAAAAAACTGGTGGCCTTGGTCGGTCCTTCCGGCGCAGGGAAATCAACCTTTCTTGATTTGCTGGCCCGCTTTCACGATCCGACAGAGGGGAAAATTCTACTGGACGGCGTTGATTTGAAAAAGATTCGGCTGGCCGACTTGCGCTCACTTTTTGGCATCGTCCCGCAGGAAACGATTTTGTTCAACGAAACCGTGCGATACAATATTGTCTATGGTTTGGAAGATATCCCTCTCGTTGCGGTCCAGGAATCAGCCCGGCTGGCGAATGCGGCAGAATTCATTGAAAAACTTCCGAATGGTTACGATACGTTGGTAGGTGATCGGGGTTCTCGTCTTTCTGGCGGAGAACGTCAACGAATAGCTTTGGCGCGGGTGATTTTGCGCAACCCGCAGATTTTGATTTTGGATGAAGCAACCAGCTCTCTTGATTCTGAATCCGAGCGGCAGGTGCAGGAAGCGCTTTCCAATTTGATGGAAGGCCGCACTACCCTGGTGATTGCCCATCGGCTTTCCACCGTGCAACGGGCGGATTTGATTTTGGTGATGGAAAACGGTCGGGTGGCTGAAATGGGACGGCACGAGGAACTTCTGGCCTTCGGGGGCCATTACAGCCGGCTTTACGATGCCCAGTATTTCGGCGTTCTTAAAGGGGCGGGGGTATGAGGGAGAAGGCAGCCTCCGACGGAAGCGAAAAGCGGGCAGCCGGCGGAATCCAGCCGCAGCGTTTCACTCTTATTAACACCATCAAGTTCTGGGGAGGGGGAGAACGCTTCATTTTCGACTTGGCCTCCGGCCTGCAAGCCAAAAACTTTGAAGTGACGGTATATGGACGGCCGGAGAAAGATTTGTTGCGCCGGACGGCAACAGCGGGGCTCAAGAGCGTTCCACTTTATATGAACTTCGACTACGACCCCTGGCCGCTTTTGAAATTCACTCCTTTTACCGGGAAGGAAGTTTTTGTCGCCGTAGCCCCTCGTGATTTGAAACTGCTACGGCTGTTGGCTTTTTTCCGGCCGCAAGCAAAATTTTTCTGGTACCTTGGGGTTTGCTATCCGGTCGACAACTGGGAATACCGCTGGCTTTTGAAAAACGAAGGCATTCGGTTGATCGCGGTGTCTGATTTCCTAAAATCCGAAATTCTATGCCGAGTTCCACAGGTGGCAAACCGAATTTCGGTTTTGCCGGCCGGTGTTGAGGTACCGGCCGTCGATTCGACGGCGGCCCGTCAGAAACTGGCGGAAAAGTATAGCCTTTCTCCGCGGAATCTCTTTTTGGGGATTTTCTCCCGACTGGTAGCCGGCAAAGGGCATTCGTTGCTTTTTCGCGCGCTTCAGCTCGTCAAAAAAGCAGGGATAGATTTTCATCTTTGGGTGGTAGGGGGTGGAGAAAAAAAAGAGCGGCTGGAAAAAGAAGCGCAAGAGTTGGGACTTGCGAGCGAGATTACTTTCACCGGGCACCAAACGGAAGTGGTTTCCTGGATGGGGGGGGTAGATGTTGTGCTTTTGCCATCGGAAAACGAGCCGTTCGGATATGTGGTATTAGAAGGGATGGCTTTGGGCAAAACCGTTCTGGCCTCGGCTTCGGGGGGGCCTTTGGAGATTCTGGTGGATGGGCAGGATGGCGTTTTGCTCCCTCCTAAAGATGCGGAAGCGTGGGCCAAAGCCTTAATCGGGCTGGCCCGAAACCCGGAGAAAAGAAGGGAATTGGGAAGAAAAGCCCATCTTTCGGTTCGGATGAAATTTTCGCTGGAGCGGATGATTTCAAGATTTCTGGAAATTGTGGATGCGGATACTGCAGTCGATTGCTCTTGAAGGGCGCAGCGCCGGAAGCGAGTGGGCGATTGAATACAGCCGAATTCTGAAGGCCCGGGGGCATCGGGTCTTTTTTTTGACTGTTCCAAATAGCCAAACCTTTGTGAAAGCCCAGGCGGCGGGACTGGAAATGGTGGAGGCAATCGATTTATCGGAGAGGAATCTGGTTTTTCTGAAAAACCTGTTCAAACTTGGAAAAGTCCTGAAAGAATTAAAGCCGGACGTGGTGATGGCGCACTGGGGACCGGACCATCTTGCTTGGGGGTGGGCGCTGCGGAAAACGAAAATTCCCCTGGTGCGGGTGCGCTCACATTCCCCTTTGGCGCCAAACCGGCACTTTGTTTCCATCTGGTTGCACCGCCGGACCGCTTTGTTTGTGGTCGGGAACCAAATGCAGGCCCGGCAGTATGTTGAGGGGTTGGAAATTTCCCCCGAAAAAGTGGTTACGGTACACTTCGGGATGGACTTAACCAAGTATCCGCTGGACGATAATCCCTCCGCCGCGCCGGGCAACTGGGCGCTCCGGCTTTTGCAGTTGGGGCGCTTTTCACAGGTGAAGGGGCACCGGTTCCTGATTGAAGCGCTGGGAAAGTTGAAGCCGGAACTGGTACCCTTCCGGCTCACCATAGCCGGATATGAAGCGGAGGTAAGGGCCGTGGACATGAAAAAATGGCGGGAGGAGGCAGGCCTGTGGGATCAGGTTGAAATTTTTGCCAATCTTCCCGATGTTAAACCTTTAATAGCTGCCTGTGACCTCGGCGTCGTTGCTTCCATCGGCTCCGAAGCGACGGCGCGGGTGGCTTTGGAATTTATGGCGGCCGGAAAGCCGGTGGTCGCCAGCAAAGTCGGCATTCTGCCGGAGTTGGTGGATGAGAACACCGGATGGCTTTTTGAGCCGGGGAACGCCGAAAGCTTCGGTGCGGTTATCAAAAAGGCCCTGGTTTCACGCGAAAGGCATCCGCTAATGGGAAGGAAGGCGCGGCAGAAAGTTGAAAGTGAGTACGATTTGCAAAAACTGGCCGGGAAACTGGAGTCGGCCCTGCAGAAAGTCGTGACGAATGCCTAAAATTTCAGCCGTGATTTTGACCAAAAACGAGGCCGAAAATTTGCCGCGCTGTCTGGAAAGCATCCGCTGGGTGGATGAAATTTTGGTTTTGGACTCGGAAAGCACGGATGAGACGGTTTCGATTGCCAAAAAGTTTGGAGCGAGGGTTTTTCAGTTCCCGTGGGAGGGATTTGGTAAACAAAAGCAGAAAGGATTGGAGCAGGCTTCGGGGGAATGGATATTGTCGGTTGATGCAGATGAGGTGGTAACGCCAGGGTTAGAAGCAGAAGTTCGGACTATGCTTTCGAGCGAAAACGGAACAGTGGGCTATTTTCTTAAACGCAAGGCTTTTTTCCTTAACCGCTTCGTCCGGCACGGGGGCTGGTATCCAGGGTGGGTGTTGCGGCTTTTTAAAAAGGAAAAGGGGTGCTTTACACCAGCCGCGGTTCACGAAACGGTGATTTTAGATGGCCCGGCCGGTAGGCTCAAATCCGATTTGCTGCATTATACCGACCCACATTTTTCACATTACCTGGCAAAATTAAACCGCTATACTGACCTCTCGGCTCGGGAGCTTTTTGCTAAGGGTAAAAAGGGCACTCTTTTCAAAATCATTGCCAATCCAGCGGCCAAGTTTTTTTCGCAATATATATTCAAGGCCGGATTTCTGGATGGTCGCGCCGGGTTCATCTTAGCGGCGGCATCGGCTTTTCATGTTTTCTCCAAGTATGTAAAGTTATGGGAACTTTCCCGTAAAAGCGGATAAGCGGCAATGGAATTTAAAAACATCTTGGCGGTGCGCGATGACCGAATGGGAGATTTTATTCTGGCCCGGCCGGCTATCCGGGCTTTGCAGGGAGCTTTTCCTGGTGCTCGCTTAGCTGTTGCAGTTTCCGAGTCTGTTTTTCCTCTGGCGGATCCAGTTTTGCCCGGGTGTAACGTTATTAGCCCAAATTTTTCAATCTTGAAATTCTATTCATTTTTGCGCAGCGAAAAGTTCGATTTGGTTGTTTTTTTCAAGCCGCGTTTGGGAACGGCGGTTGCCGCTTTTTTAGCCGGCGTTCCAAAGCGTATCGGAACGGGGTATCGGGGATACAGCTTTCTTTTTAACCTCCGGCATTACGAGCACCGGCACAAAGCTGAAAGGCACGAGGCGGAATATTCACTGTCGCTTTTAGAAACATTAGAGATTAACAAGCCTCTCCACTTCGAAACCGTCTCAATCGACGAAACGGAGATTAGAAAAGTTTCCAAAAAACTCGCAGTGGATTTTTCAAAAAACTGGATAGCCATTCATCCCGGTTCCGGAGGATCTGCCCCCAACTGGCCGAAGAAGAATTACCTTGATTTGGCAGAAATGTTATCCGCGGAGGGTCTTTCAATCCTTTGGACAGGGAACTTGGAAGAATTGGAGGGGATGGAGTCGGTCGGTATTTCTCTGGCTGGGAAAACCGAAGTTTGGGATTTGGCCTGTCTTTATTCAAAGTGCAAATTAATGATTGGTCCTTCCACGGGACCACTGCATTTGGCCAGTTTGGTCGGGACGCCAGTTATGGGACTTTACAGCCCGATTCGGGTCACTTCACCCCGCCGCTGGGGGCCTTTGGGCCCCAAGGTAAAAGTCTTAATGCCAACCGTTGAAGAGTGCCGGTGTGTTTCGACAAGTTGTAGAAGGGGCGATTGTATGGAACGCTTGAGCGTTGAAGAAGTTTTTCGGGCAGTATCAGACATTTTAAAGGAAAGTTCAGAACCTGTCCAGGCCAAGCTCCCGCTTTAACTTGACACTTCCCAAAAGGGGAGTAGATTGAAACCAAAGCAGAATCCGCTTAAGCGGCGGAGCGAAAACTGCCGAACTTAACTTTATGAACCTGGCAGAATTCATCATAAAAGTAGAATCTTTTAACGCCAATATAAACATTCTTTTGGTGCGCAAGGCCTACGAGTTTTCCAACCGGGCGCACGCCGGTCAAAAACGGGAATCGGGCGATCCGTTTATTGAACATTGTCTGGAAGTGGCTTTTATTTTGGCGGATCTGCATATGGACTCGGACACTATTGCCGCCGGGCTTATGCACGATGTTTTGGAGGATACGCCGGTTACGTTGGAGCAGGTTAAAACCGAATTTGGAGAGGAGATTGCCGAGCTGGTGGATGGCGTTACCAAGTTGGGAGAATTCAAATTCCAGAGTATGGAGGAAGAACAGGTGGAATATTTCCGCAAGCTTTTGCTTTCAACGGCCAAGGACATTCGAGTGATTATTATCAAATTGGCTGACCGGCTGCACAATATGCGGACTTTGGAACACCTTCCTACGGAAAGAATTGCGCGGATTGCGGCGGAAACCAGAGAAGTTTACGCCCCGTTGGCGCACCGCTTTGGGATGGGGCGAATTAAATGGGAATTAGAGGATTTGGCCTTCAAATACCAGAATCCGGGGGCGTATCGCGAGTTGATGGAGAAGGTTCAAGAGAAAAGGGAGGAGCGGGAGCGGTATATCCAAGAGCTTATCGGCCCAATATCGTCCGAGCTTGAAAAGGCGGGCATTACAGCGGAAATTGCCGGCCGGCCAAAACATTTTGATTCGATTTTCCGCAAGATGGGGGTGCGCAAAAAACCGTTTGAGGAAATTTACGATTTGTTTGCCATTCGGGTCATTGTGGATACGGTGCGGGACTGCTACCACGCTTTGGGGTTAATTCACCAACTCTGGTCTCCGGTTCGGGAAAGTTTTGACGATTATATCGCTTTGCCTAAATCCAACGGATACCAATCCCTCCATACAACGGTCATCGGCCCGCAAAATCGACCCGTTGAAATTCAGATTCGAACACATCAAATGCACCGGTTGGCGGAGTTTGGTATTGCGGCCCACTGGTTGTATAAAGAGGGAAAAAGAGAGACCGATGAGGGAGATAAGCACGTCGCCTGGCTGCGGGAGATTTTGGAGTGGCAGAAGGATATGACTTCGCCCACCGAGTTTCTGGAATACTTAAAGCTTGATTTGTATGCCGATGAGGTCTTCGTTTTCACTCCGCGGGGCCAGTTAAAAGAACTTCCGAAAGGAGCAACTTCTCTGGATTTTGCCTATGCCGTGCATACCGACGTGGGGAATCGTTGCACCGGCGCGCGAATCAACGGGGTAATGCGGCCGCTTTCCACGGAACTCAAGTCGGGCGACGAAGTGGAAATAATCACTTCGCCGCATCAAAATCCAAGCCAGGATTGGTTGAAGTGGGTGCGAACCTCCCGCGCACGTTCCAAGATTCGTCATTACCTAAAAATGAAGGGGCACGACCAGGCGGTTCTCCTAGGCAAGGAAATGCTGGAAAAAGAGCTAAAAAAACAGCGCCTAAAACTTGCCGATCAGCAACTGCTTGATTTGGCAATGTCTTTTTCCTTTTCCGATAGGGAAGGATTATTTGCCGCTTTGGGAGACGGCTCGCTCTCCTTGGTTACGGCAATTCATAAATTGGTTCCCGAACCAAAAGAGTCGACCGATCAATCGCTTTTCAAAAAGATAATCGAGAAAGCCAAAGGGGAGCCAAAAGGGATAAAAATCAGCCCCGATTTTTCCGGGGGGAGCGTGATGTATCGGCTGGCGCATTGCTGCCAGCCCATACCCGGGGAGCCGATTGTCGGTTTTATCACCCGTGGGCGGGGGATTTCCGTTCATCGCCGGGATTGTTCCAATGCGATTGAGCTTTTGGGAGACACGGAGCGGACCCTGAAGGTTGAATGGAACGTCGAAGGAGAACAATCGTTTGTCATCCGCTTGAAATTGATTGTGGAGGAAAGGAAAAACATTCTCCGCGACGTAGCCGATGCCGCCGCCAAAGTCGATTGTAACATCCGCTCGGTCGGCTTGGACGGCGCCGGTCGGGCAATCCCGGGGTATCTGGTGGTTGAGGTTAAAAACCTCTCTCACTTGGAACGGGTAATTAAGGAATTGAAAAGAGTTAAAGGAATAGTGGAAGTCGAACGAGTGAGTGAGCCGGAGAGAGAAAACTAACCGGATTTTTATGCAGAAAACTTCTTTAAAGGTAGCCGACTTTTTCCCCACTGAAACTTTGGGAGAATCATCAGATATATTGGCGGGCTTTTTTCTATCAAAAGTTCCGGTCGAAAAGAAGGAAGAATTCTTACGAGCGGCCTGGGCCCAGGCCGGTTTTCCGGCCAAAGTCCCTTTGTTTTTGAAACAGGTTCATTCCGGAATTGTGCATACTTTTGTCGGCGATAATTTTCCTGCCTCCGCTCCACCGGGAGATGCAATAATTACCAATTCAAAAGAAGCCTTCATTGTTATTCAGGTCGCCGATTGTTTGCCAATTTTGTTTTTTGATCCGGTTACAAAACTGATTGCCGGGGCTCACGCCGGGTGGAAAGGGAGTTTGCTTGGAATCGCCTGTATGGTAGTGCGTAAGTTAGCAGAGGGTGGCTCCAATCTGGCTGATTTGAGGATTTGGTTTGGCCCCTCCATACGCGCCTGCTGTTACGAGGTTGATATCGAACGCTCGACATTATTTCCCCGGCGGAATGGTTCCGAGCGGCACATTGACTTGGTTGGGTTTAATCGGCAGTTGCTGGAAGGCCTGGGAATTCCGTCTGCTTCAATCCATATTGACCCGCGCTGCACCGCCTGTTCTCCGGAAAAATTACCCTCCTACCGCCGGGAAGGGGAGAAGGCCAGCCGGATTTTTGCCTTTATAGCTTTGGGTTAAGGAACTTTTTGACAGGCCGATATTATAAACAGGTAGATGGTACGGCTTATGTCATTAATCGTAAAAAAGGAGTGTATATGATGCGCAAAATGGTTTTGACGGTCGCGGGGATTGCTTTAATCAGTTCTTCGGCCTGGGCGCTTTTGGGTACCGGCTTTGGAGTTCGCGGCGGTCTGGTTTCCAATTATCAAATCGGCGGCGCGCCTCCGGGTGTGCCGATTCCGAAAAAACTGACGATGCTGGGGGTGCATACGGCTTTTTCCACCATTCCGGCCTTTGTGATGGAGGGCTCACTGGAATACAATTGGAAACAGGAGGGTTACAGCGACTCCACCTACGGCAACTACAAGCTGCGGATAAATGATTTTTCGGCCAACGCCTTCGCCAAAGTCCGCGTTCCGATGGCGACTTTGAAGCCGTATGTGGGAGTCGGGCTGGGCTTCCACCGCCTGGTCTATTCGGTTTCCAATTCTTCTGGCACGGTGCCGATTCCGGACGACGTGACCAAGCCGGCCTACCATGCGCTGATAGGGGCCGCCTTTGCGCCGCCTTTGATGCCATTCGAAATTTTCGGCGAATATCGCTGGACATGGATTAACACCGACAACAAAAAGACCAAGTTCCCAACCCTCTTGGCCGGAGCAACGTTAAAGCTGTAAATCCAACCTTTTTAGCCGGGAAGGGTTTAAACCCTTCCCGGAAAAAAAGGTCACAAAGCGCTTGACAAAAAGGGTTGAGTAGGTTATTATAGGGTTGCGTAAGGAAGTATTGGTTTTGGAGGAAAGAGATTTTTAGGAAGAACGACCCGCTGTGGGTGGAAGAACGCCTGCAGGCGGGGTTTTATTTTTGCAACGAAGACAAAAGGGGAAAATAAGCTCACAGCTATAGCTTCATTGAAAATAGAAGATGTCACCGCTTGAGGAGGCGTGTGCCGTCCGGCAAATATTTCAGGAGAAAAACAATAAGTTGAAAGGTGGTGAGAGTTTTGGCACAGGGTACTGTTAAATGGTTTAATGACGCAAAAGGCTTCGGCTTTATCCGGATGGATGATGGAAAGGAAGTTTTCGTTCACTACACGGCGATAGCCGATAAAGCTTTCAAGTCGTTGAAGGAAGAAGATCCCGTTCGCTTTGATGTGGTAGATGGCCCCAAGGGGCCGCAGGCCGCCAATGTGGAGAAGGCGTGACATATTTTGCTGGCGACGGTTCAAAACATGGCAAAAAGGCTGTGTTAGGGTAAATCCCGTTTTCCGAAATAGGAAAAGTGGGGTACGGCAACAACGTAATGCAGGTAAGGTGGTGAGAAATTTGGCACAGGGTACGGTTAAATGGTTTGACAACAAAAAAGGATACGGCTTTCTCCGTATGGACGATGGCAAGGAAGTCTTTGTCCATTTCACGGCGATTGTCGACGATGGTTTCAAGTCCTTGAAAGAAGGCGATCCCGTCCGCTTTGATGTCGTCGATGGCCCCAAAGGGCCGCAGGCGGCCAACGTGGTGAAGGCCTAAAATTTTCTCCGCTTTTGGCGGGGGAGAGCAACAGAAGTGGCATAATGCCGAAATGGGTTTCCGTCCGTTAGATAAAACGGCGGGCGGAAAGCCCAGCAACAAGGTAACAGATATAAGGTGGTGATTTTTTTGGCACAAGGTACCGTTAAATGGTTTAACGACGCAAAAGGCTTTGGTTTTCTCCGCAAGGATGATGGCGAAGAGGTTTTTGTGCACTATACGGCGATAGCTGATAAGGGCTTCAAGTCGTTAAAAGAGGGCGAAGCTGTTCGCTTTGATGTAGTCAGTGGCCCCAAGGGACCGCAGGCAGCAAACGTAGAGAAGGCCTAAAGTCTTCGGCGCTTGGAACCCGCCGCAGGCGGGCCGGCGCAATTGAAACAGGCATTATGCCAAAATGGGTTCCCGCCTTTCGAAAAAAAGCGAAGGGCGGGATGCCCAAGAACAACGTAACACAGTTAAGGTGGTGATTTTTCTGGCACAGGGTACCGTAAAATGGTTTAACGACGCAAAAGGCTTTGGTTTTGTCCGTATGGACGATGGCAAAGAAGTTTTTGTGCACTATTCGGCAATTGTCGATAAGGGCTTCAAGTCGTTGGCCGAAGGTGATACCATCCGCTTCGACATAGTCGAAGGTCCAAAAGGGCCGCAGGCGGCTAACGTAGAAAAGGCCTAAAGCCTTCAGCGCTTGGAACCCGCCTTAGGCGGGCCGGCGCAATTGAAACAGGCATTATGCCGAAATGGGTTTCCGTCCGTTAGATAAAACGGCGGGCGGAAGGCCCAGCAACAATGTAACAGATACAAGGTGGTGATTTTTCTGGCACAGGGTACCGTTAAATGGTTTAACGACTCAAAAGGCTTTGGTTTTGTCCGTATGGACGATGGCAAAGAGGTCTTTGTACACTATTCGGCAATTGTCGATAAGGGTTTCAAGTCGTTGGCGGAAGGTGATACCAGCCGCTTCGACTTAGTCGAAGGTCCAAAAGGGCCGCAAGCGGCGAATGTCGTAAAGGCGTAGGGGCAATTAACGAATTGCCCAAATCAAAAACCCTCCGGGCAACCGGAGGGTTTTTTTATTCATTTTTTTGGAGGGGCAGGTTTGTCAGGCTGGACCGACAAACCTGCACTTACTTCAAGAAAATCATTTTTTTGGCTTCGAAGAAATCTTCGCCTTCCAAGTTATAGAAGTAAACCCCGCTGGATAAGATGTTTCCCTTTTCGTCTTTTCCATCCCAATTAAGGATATGCTCCCCGGCGGACTGTTCACCTTTTAACAGGGTTTTCACCCGCTGCCCGGCTGTGTTGAAGATTTCCACTGTTACATTTTGGCGTTTGGGGAGGTAGAAGCGAATGGTCGTTGTCGGATTAAACGGATTGGGGTAGTTCTGGGAAAGCTGGAAGGAAAGGGGCCGATTCTTTTTTTCATCCGGCGCGTCGGTGGGGGTCAGTCCATAGACATAAGCCGAGCCGGCGTTGCTTAGCCCGCCCGGGTCGGTCTGATAAGCGCCGATGATGAAGTCGGCTTTGCCATCTCCGTTCAGATCCCCGGCCCCGGCCACGGAGTAACCCAGAAAGTCACCGGCGGCGGCGCCATCTTTCTGGTAAAGCAGGGCACCGTCGGCGCCGGAATAGAGGTAAGCCGAACCGGCATCGCCGCGCCCGCCCGGGTCGGCAGTATAAGCCCCGATGATAAAATCGGCCTTGCCGTCTCCGTTCAGATCCCCTGCCCCGGCCACCGACCAGCCCAGCTGGTCACCGGCGGCGGCGCCGTCTTTCTGAAAAAGGAGGGTGCCGTCGGCGCCAGAATAGACAAAAGCCGAGCCGGCAGAGGAACGCCCGCCCGGGTCGGCAGTATATGCCCCGATGATAAAATCGGCCTTGCCGTCTCCATCCACATCCCCGGCCCCGGCCACCGACCAACCCAACACGTCAAAGCCGGCGGCCCCATCTTTCTGGAAAAGGAGTAAACCGGTAGCCCCGGAATAGACAAAGGCCGAGCCGGCATTGGTAAGCCCCCCCGGGTCGGCAAGAGGAGTGCCAATTATGAAATCGTCTTTTCCATCCCCATTTGCATCTCCTGCCCCGGCCACCGAAATACCCAAAAAGTTACTGGCGGCGGCCCCATCTTTCTGGAAAAGGAGTAAACCGGTAGCCCCGGAATAGACAAAAGCGGAGCCGGCATTAATACGCCCGCCCGGGTCGGTATTAGAAGCGCCAACAATGAAATCGGCTCTTCCATCCCCATTCACATCCCCCGCCCTGGCCACCGAAATACCCAAATAGTCAAAGCCGGCGGCCCCGTCTTTCTGAAAAAGGAGGAGGCCGGTGGCGCCGGAATAGACAAAGGCCGAACCGGCATCGTTGCGCCCGCCCGGGTTGGCATGGTAAGCGCCGATGATAAAATCGGCCTTGCCGTCTCCATTCACGTCCCCGGCCCCGGCCACGGAGTAACCCAGCCCGTCACCGACGGCGGCGCCATCTTTCTGGTAAAGCAGAGAACCGTCGGCGCCGGAATAGAGATAAGCCGAGCCAGCATCGGTACGCCCGCCCGGGTCGGCAGCGTAAGCACCAATGATAAAATCGGCCTTGCCGTCTCCATCCACATCCCCGGCCCCGGCCACGGAGTAGCCCAGACCGTCATTGGTGGCGGCGCCATCTTTCTGGTACAGCAGGACGGGCTGGGCGAAAGCGGTGCTCGTTCCGAAGCCTCTGAGTGAAGAGGAAACAAGAAGGGTGGTGAGAAGTAGGATAACGAAGCGTAAAGGTTTTGGCATAAAAGCTCCTTTCTTTTGACTCATTATCGGCATCGCCTTAAAATACGGAGCAGGTTAGGGTTGTCAAGAGCCAGAGCGGGATTATGGTTTGGCCCGCCTTTGGCGGCACAGCATAAAGAGATTTGAGAACACTTCGAACCGCGGCCCTGTAGGGGGGGCTGAACTGGCTACCACCTGGAAAGTAATATTCTGGAACCAGTTCGAAGCGACGATCGATATGCTCGAAAATGCGATCCGTGCCGGTCCCGACCAGCTACGGAGCGAACTGTCCCGGCGGTCGGAGGGTTTTTGTTTTGATAGATTTAACGTCTTTTGGGCTTCAAATCCAGTTTCATCTCCCAGGTTCTCTCAAACTTCAGCTTTTCGTAAATGCCTTTGCCCATATCGGAGGCGTGAAGCGTCATCCGGGAAAAGCCCTCTTTTTTGGCCCAGCGCAAAGATTCCAGCACAATTTTTTTGGCCAGCCCCTGGCCTCGAAATTTCGGCTCGGTGTACATCGACAGAAGATAGGGCTGGCCGCCCCTCGACTTTTGCTCGGGGTGGTGAGCGTAAGTCGAACCTCCGCCGTTAAAGCCGGGACGGGGTTGAACCGGTTGCAGCCAAACACAACCACTGGCTACTGGTTTTTGGGAAACTTCGATAATCCAGCCGACCAGTTCACCGTTTTTCAAGCGTTCTTTGGCCCAGCGGCGATAGACCGGGTCGGCGGCATCGAGCGGTTTTTTATTCTTGTAGCCCATATCACGCCACATTCCCCGACGATGAGCAACGAGCAGTTCAATGTCGCGCAAGGTGGCGCGGCGAATTTTCAGATGAGGCAACCATCACCTCCCACGCTTAAAAGCTGGGTCGAGGCCGTGTTGCCGGGTGCGTTCACCAACCGGTTTCATTTTCCCTTTGACAGAATGCAATCGTTTTTTTTCAGTTCGAACCGCAGCCTGTCCCCCGCCTTCAAATTCATACTATTCACGACATACTGCGGTATGTTTATTTTGTACCCTCTCCGGCCGGTTTGCTGCAAAGCGTAGCTCCGTCGAGACAGTTTTCCCCAGTAGTCATAATCCAGGCCATATTTTTGGGCCCAATTGGTTACGGTAGCGCGTGCCACCCCAAATAATGCCGCCAGCGCATCGGCCGTTAAGTCGCTTCTCCATCCAACCAAAATGTGTTCCTTTCCTATTCTTTTTTCCCGGCCCCGGAGCAACTTTTTGGGCTTCGGTTTTGACTCGCCCGTTCCCTCGTCATTCAAAGGTTTGGCTGGAAGTTTGTCTGTCGGCTTTTTCTTGTTCATTTCCTTGCGCAGAAGGCATTTATCTTTTTTCAGTTCGAATCGTATCTTGTCCCCGACCTTCAGCCCGAGTCTTTTAACGATAAATCTGGGGAAGGTAATTTGAGCCCCTCCCTCGTCGCTGGCTCTCACCGGGTAGCTCGCTAAAGCTCGTATTTCACCTACCTTTCTCTGAAAAATGCAGTTCAGCCCGTATTTCCTCACCCAGCGGCATATGGTTTTGGAGGTTACTCGAAAAATCAGAGCCAGTTCGTGGATGGTTAAATCGCTTTTCCATTGGGCCAGAATTTGCTTGCGCTCCCAGGGCTTTTTTCTGGGTTTCCGACCCGCCTGGCGCATAACGGTTTCATATTTTTTCCTGATTAGCGAAAAATTAGGATACGTAACGTAGGGCGGTTTTAACATAGTGCCTTGTGCCGGAAGCAGTGCACCAGATGGTCGTTCACCATTCCGGTTGCCTGCATATGCGCGTAACATATCGTTGAGCCGACAAACTTAAAGCCGCGCTTTTTCAAATCCTCGCTCATTGCGCCCGACTCCTTTGTATGTGCGGGCAGTTGCTTGATGGTTTTCCATTTGTTCTTTATCGGTGTGCCGCCGACAAACTGCCAGATGTATTTATCAAAACTGCCGAATTCCTCCCGCACTTTCAAGAACGCTTGCGCGTTGGTGACGGCGGCGGCGACTTTCAGCCGGTTGCGGATGATGCCGGGGTCGGAAAGCAATTTTGTTATTTTCTGTGTGTCGTAGCGGGCGACTTTTTCGGCATCGAAATTGTCGAAAGCCCGGCGGAAGTTTTCCCGCTTGCGTAAGATGGTAATCCAGCTCAACCCCGCCTGCATCCCCTCCAGAATCAGAAACTCGAAAAGTTTTACATCGTCGTGCAGCGGCACGCCCCATTCTTTGTCGTGATATTCCTCGTAAATCGGGTTTCCGCTACCCCAGCACCTTTTGATTTCGGCAGCGTTCGTCATAACGCACGAAAATAGCCGGTGGAGTCGCGAATGGCAAGGTTGCGGCTTGACAACTTTTTGGGGATTGGCTATATAAATCCCAATGGTAAAGCAGGCAGAAGCGGAAGCGAAGATGGCCGGCGTGGGGCCCGTTTTACCAATACGGCACTTGAAGCGGTATCCGGTTTGTTATACGGATACATATAAACTATGTTAGGCCGCCAGTTGAAGCGGAGAGTTCATGGAAGTCTGCGACGCGATGAACGAGCCGAGTGATCTCGAAGGGTGCCCGCTCTTGGCGGGAACGCCACGGGAAGACCTCCGTCGTGACTGTCCGACGGCCCGGATTGTGACCATTCGACACCGCGGCACGATCTACCGGCAAGGCGAGCCCGGGCGAACTGTCTTCTGTGTGCTCGATGGCCAGGTGACCATCGCGAGGGTCAGCTACGACGGCGCGGCCCTCACCACGGCCGCGTTGGGAGCGGGGGACTTCTTCGGCCCCGCCCTAAGCGGTGCCACTGAGGCCGAAGATACGGCAAGGGCGAAGGGAGCGGTTTCGGTATGGCGAGCGCCGGTCGATGAATTTCGGCGCCTGTTACTCCACCACCCGGCAGTCGCCTGGGAATTTGTTTCGATTCTTGCGCGGCGCCAGCACCAGATGGAACGCAGGCTCGAGAGCTTCGCGTTCAAACGAGCCGAGGCGAGGCTCGCCGAGACTTTCCGTGAGTTGTCAGGAGGGTTCGCCACGCGCTGCGAGCACGGCTTCGGACAACACCTTCGCCTCACGCAACAGGAGTTGGCCGACCTCGTGGGAGCGAGCCGACCGGTTGTGAGTACGATCCTCAACAGACTCCGTGAGAAGGGGGTGCTTGGCTACAATCGCGAATATGTGTGCGTTCGCCGGATCGAGGACATCGAGAATCTGATCGATTCCTGACTATTCACGGCACTGTTATCTAGAGAACAGACAAGTTATGTCCGGCCTGTTAGATTGTAGGCATGCGCCCATTCCGGGTGCTTCGGAGCGGCGATTCCGCTCAAGCTGAAAGGAGACGAAGATGACAAAAGCATATCTCGAGATCACCATGAAGGTGTCCGGGGCGGATCGCGCGAAGGCCGGCGCGGTTTACTCAAAGTACAAACAGCCGTTTCTCGCGACGATCGCCGGTGCCGAGTCCAAAGACCTCCTCCTCCGTGAAGAGGACGTGCAGGTGCTTCACGGCTTCGATTCACGAGCCTCAGCAGAGAGCTACCTGAAGAGCGCGCTGTTCGGCAACGATGTCGTGAGAGAGTTGAAGCCCTACCTCTCGGCGGATCCAGAGGTCCGGGTTTACGAACGCCAATAGAACGCTATCTGCCTAACAACCGGTTGCAGCGGACGGCGCTTCACGCCGCCGCTGAACCGGGACGTTAGCCAGCTCAATATATCGCGTGTGCAGACTGAATGCGTGAAAGGAGTTAAACAATGAATCCACGAATAGTTGTCCTCGGTGCGGGTTTCGGCGGACTCGAACTCAGCACAATACTGTCCGAGGCGCTCGGCGACCATCTCGACCTCACCCTAATCGACAAGAACGACTCCTTTTTTTTCGGCTTCTCGAAGTTCGACGTCATGTTCTGTCATAAGACACCCGACGCCGTTCGACTCTCATACAGCAACATCGTGAAGCCTGGTGTCCGTTTTCGTCAGGAAACAATCACCGCGATTGACCCTGAAACACGGCGCGTCACGACTAACAACGGGACCTATGAGGCCGACGTGCTGGTCGTCGCACTGGGTGCCGATTACGATCTAGCTGACACGCCGGGCCTCAGCGAAGGAGGCAACGAGTTTTACTCCTTTGCGGGCGCTGAACGCTTGCGGGAGGTGTTGCCCAGCTTCTCGAAAGGCCGCGCGATTGTCGGCGTCACCTCAGCGCCATTCAAGTGCCCGCCAGCGCCGAGCGAAGCCGCCTTGTTGCTGCACGACTATCTCACCACACGCGGCGTGCGCGACGCGTGCGAAATTAGCCTGGTCATACCATTCGGTGCTCCGATTCCGCCGTCACCGGCAACCTCCAAGGCGTTGGTCGCTGCTTTCGCCGAGCGGGGGATCACCTTCCTCCCCAACCGTCGCGTGCGTGCCCTCGACCCAGCGCGCCGCGTGGCCATTCTGGACGATCAGAGCGAGATCCCCTACGACTTGTTCCTGGGTATCCCGAAACACCGCGTCCCCGCCGTGGTGGCGGCCAGCGGCTTGACCGAGAATGGCTGGATCCCGGTCAATCCAAGAAACCTCAAGACGCGTTTCCCCGGTGTGTATGCGATTGGTGACGTGACGAGTGTCGGAACGCCAAAGGCGGGTACGTTTGCCGAAGGGGCCGCGCACGTCGTTGCCGCCTCGTTGCTGGCGGAAGTGCAAGGCGGCGAACAACCCCCGGCTTATGCTGGGGCGGGTACCTGCTACGTCGAGTTTGGGGGAGGCCGCATCGCGCGCGTGGATGTAGACTTTCTTACGGGACCCTCGGCCACGGGGATCTACTATCAGCCTTCTGACGCCCTTATGGCAGAGAAGGAGCATTTTGGAGCCAGTCGCCGGGGCCGTTGGTTCGGACTGTAGCGATGGCTGGCTAACCCGTGCATGCAGGCGACGGCGCTCCGCGCCCGCAACCGGCGATAGGTACATACTCGACCAACCGCCTCATTCATTCGGCTTGACAACTTTTGGGAGAAGTGATATAAAACTACCAATGGCAATACAGCCATCTGAAACAGGAGGTCCATATGTCGATTCGACCAGTTAAGCGGCTCATCAAGGCCAAGCCGACCCTTGAAGGCGCGGGGGTGCACCTGCGCCGGGCGTTCGGCTTCGGCAACACGTCCGACTTCGACCCGTTCCTCCTGCTCGACGATTTCCGCAACGAACGGCCGGAGGATTACTTGGCGGGCTTTCCCTGGCACCCCCACCGCGGGATAGAGACCATCACCTATGTCCTTGCGGGGACCGTCGAGCATGGCGACAGCATCGGAAACCGTGGTGCCATCGCCGCCGGCGACATCCAGTGGATGACGGCGGGGAGCGGGATTTTGCACCAAGAGATGCCGAAAGGAGACCCGAAAGGCCGGATGCACGGGTTCCAGTTGTGGGCCAATCTTCCGTCTGCGCTCAAGATGACGCCGCCCCGCTACCAGGAGGTGAAGTCGGGAGATATACCGGAAATCACGGATGACGACGGGACCCGGGCCCGGATTGTTTGCGGGAACTTTTGGGGGAAAAAAGGCCCGGTGGAAGGGATTGCCACCAACCCGATTTATATCGATGTATCCATACCGCCGGGCAAGAGGAAGACCCTGCCGGTCGAGACCAAAAGCCAGGCTTTTGCCTACGTCTTCGCCGGGTCGGGGAAATTCTGCAATGCCTCCGGCCCGCTTGCGGTGCCGACCGAGGGGGTCGGCTGGGCGGACACAACACCTCCCTCGGAGGCGGACAACCGTTCGCTCGTGCTTTTCGACCGCGGCGACGAGGTCACCGTGCAGGCCGGGGAGGAGGGAATCCGATTCCTCCTGGTCTCGGGCCGGCCGCTCGAGGAGCCGGTGGCCTGGTACGGCCCAATCGTGATGAACACGCAGGAGCAACTCCGCCAGGCGTACGAAGAACTCCAGCGGGGGACGTTTTTGAAGCCAAAGGCGGGAAGGTAGGTTGTCTGCCAAGCGGCTCGCGGCGCAAAGGCCTCTTCCTAGCTGCGTGGCCAATTGAACAGCAAACTTTCCGACTTTAGTTTATTCCATCGATGACCCACAACCAGAAAGCTTTCGGCTTGACAACTTTTTGGGGATTGGCTATGTTTTTATCGGAGGGATTAGTTGTACAGGATGAAAGAGGTTTCGGTGCCAAAGAAAAGTGTTGTGCCAGCAATCCGCGAAGCGGCATTTGACTGTCCCCATTGCGGTGCCTACACGACTCAGACATGGTACGCCCTGCATGCCGACGCTCGAAGTGGAGATTCACGAACTCCTAATATTCCACATGCAGCGACTATCGAGGAGACTCACAATGACCAAACTATCCCCAAAGACCTAAAGCCCCTTCTTATAGACTTTTACGAGAAGTCACTTCGAGGATTCGTTTTTCTTGAAAAAAACAGTTCTGGAAAATACGTGTACTCTAACGTACACAACCTAAGTTTGAGTCGGTGTTTTAATTGTGGCGAATTCGCAGTATGGATTCACGATCGCCTAATATTCCCGGCTGCATTAGCGGGTCCACCGCCAAACCCAGACCTCCCAGATGACGTCCGCCACGATTATGAAGAGGCGGGCCGGGTTCTCAATCTTTCCCCTCGCGGCTCAGCTGCTCTGCTAAGGCTTGCCATTCAAAAGCTTTGTGCGGCTTTAGGTGAGAAAGGCGAGAACATTAATGACGATATCGCAAACCTCGTGAAGAAGGGTTTGTCCCCGCTCGTACAAAAAGCCTTAGATTCTGTTCGAGTCATAGGGAATGAAGCGGTGCATCCGGGAACGTTGGATTTGAAGGATGACGTTGAAACCGCAACCCGCTTATTTGAACTGGTCAATATCATTGCCGAACAAATGATTTCGAACCTCAAGCATGTGGAAGATCTCTATAAAAAGCTACCCGCAGATAAGCGAAAGGCAATAGAAAAGCGTGATGGAAAGCCGTAGTGTAGTGCGAGGCCCAAGGAGGAGTAACAAGAATGGATACGACCACCTTTATCGTTGAACTAATCAAAGCGCTTGCTTGGCCGGCGGTAATTGTTGGGCTTATACTTTTTCTACGGAAGCCTCTACGAGATCTGATCCCTCTCCTCATCCGGCTGAAGTATAAAGACTTTGAGATCGAGTTCGGAAAGAAGATCGAGGAAGCTAAGGCAGAAGCCGCAGTAGAATTGTCCAAGGAGGCCGCGGTAAAGGCTCTTCCTCCGCAGCCAGACGAGAAATTGGCCAAGCTGGCAGAAGTTTCCCCACGGGCGGCCGTTCTTGAAGCGTGGCGCCAAACCGAACACGAGTTGGTTCGAGCCGCAGCTGAAGTACTCAGAAAGCAAATGCCGTGCCCCACTTAAGATTTGGACAGGTATAATCGTATAAGGAGGATTGATGGAAGCAGCGACGATGCCTGTGCAGTCCCGAAAGGTTTCGGGGCGGAAGCGTTGGGATGTTGAGCA